>PDWJ01000221.1_pt1 | contig 86219 bp, 59 predicted proteins | sample 1430881 | NCBI WGS metagenome assembly PDWJ01 (sample SAMN01162460, study PRJNA174530) | Oral metagenome, whole genome shotgun sequencing project. | biome: Marine environment; feature: Marine mammal; material: Swab sample of the gingival sulcus; isolation source: swab sample of gingival sulcus...
GATGCACAACAGTGAAACAACGTGGTCGGTTGGCGCTTTTGATCAATCCATTAATCCTTCCGATCAGTTCGACATTGGATGGGGCGTGTACAACATGGTGAGTCATCAAATTCTCGGAGATTCCATTCACATAGTAAAACTATCCAACGGCGATTACAAAAAAGTTCAGATTGAAAGCCTGATTTCAGGAGTGTATGCGTTTAGACATGCAGACTTAAACGGAGCGAATGAGGTGAGTGCAACAATTACCAAAGCAGATTACACCGATAAAAACTTCGTGTATTATTCCATTGCGAATGACGCAATTCTCGATAGAGAGCCGAACAACACTTCTTGGGATCTCGTTTTTACAAAATACGTGAGTGAAGTTGCTCCTGGAATGAATTACGGTGTAACGGGTGTACTGTCTAACAACGGTGTGCACATTCGTGAAGCAAGTGGAGTTGATCCGAACGCTGCCAACTTCTACGATTTTAGTGTTGATTCAGTGATTAACGTGATTGGTTACGATTGGAAATCCTTCAACATGACGACCTTCAATTACGACATCGCGCCCGACTTGTCCTACTTCGTGCAAGATCAAGCTGGAGATGTTTGGCACATTATCTTCACTCGATTTGAAGGCAGTACTACGGGAAAAGTAGTGTTCACAAAAGAAAAAGTATCTACTGCTTCGCTCAATGAAATCGACGACATCTCCTCTTTTGGCATTTACCCAAATCCAGCTACAGAACATGCTACATTGATCTTTAATAGTTCGTCAAACGATATCAATGTGTCCATCACGAACATTGAAGGAAAGGTTGTTTTCAGTAATCAAATTGCTGAGACAGGTTTTGTAACCTACCCTATTTCCGTAAGCGAATTCAAAGCTGGAACGTACTTCATTCAACTATCAACACCCAATGGTGTCACTATAAAAAAGCTAATTGTTCAGTAGTAGTTTCTGAGTGATTGTTAAATCAAGAGTTCCCCGCAGGCACAACGGGGAACTCTTTCTGAAAGTAAAATGTGCATCAGAAGTTCATTGGGTAAAACGCTCCGTGAATTTTTGATTTAAAAAAGTCCACTTCAAATGAAACATCTCTTCATTGCCTTTTTCTTAAGTGTTCTTCCGATATTCGGAAAGGCTCAAACGGAATTTCAATTTTTCGATGAGTCGAATGAATCTATTGTAGGCATTAAGCTGACGGTCTTATCTCTGGACGAAGGTATTTTATTCAGAGGAATCAGTAATGATTTCGGGAAGTTGAGTTGGGAACATGCGCGTCACAAGGAGCAAGTGCAACTTGTTGCTAAAATGTCTGGCTTTAAAACAATGGACACTGTGATTTCCATTCGCCCAGAAATGAATTTTATCATGGAATCCGACGCGTTGGATCAAGAGGAAGTTATTGTGACGGCACAATATGGAACCAGTACCACCGAAAAATCGGTCCACCGCGTGAAGGTAATCGACCGAACAAAAATGGACGCTATGGGAGCTGTGAACTTAAAAGATGTACTCACCAATGAGTTGGGAGTTCGATTGGCACAAGACAATATCCTAGGAAGCAGCATGACCTTGCAAGGAATTTCGGGCGAAAACGTGAAAATTCTAATTGATGGCGTTCCCGTTGTAGGACGATTGGACGGAAACATCGACTTGAGTCAAATCAACTTACAAGAAATTGAGCGCATTGAAATTGTTGAAGGTCCGCTTTCGGTGAACTATGGAACGAATGCTCTCGCAGGCGTCATCAATCTAATTTCGAAAAAACCGAACCACAATAAACTAAGTGGTTCGGCAATGAAGTATTACGAAAGCACAGGACATTTCAATGTGACAGGAAACCTCGACTTCGGAGGAAAACATTGGGGAGCTGGCATTTCAGGTGGACGTAACTTTTTTGATGGATGGCATACTTCTCATCAACCATTCAAAAATCCCATTCCCATCGCTGATTCGAATCGTTTTATGTCATGGAAACCCAAAGAACAGCTTTTTGGTGGATTGTACCTCCAGCGAAACAAGTCCGGATGGATGATTCGCTACAAAGCGCAATTCTTCAATGAGTTCATTCTCAACAGAGGATATCCACGTCCGCCCTATCAGGAAACAGCATTCGATGACACCTACAACACACGCCGAATTGATAATTCGCTTAACATCAAGAAAAAAGTTGGAAAAGCAGCCATTACCAAGCACACCTTTGCGTACAATCGTTACGACAGAATCAAAAACACCTATTTCGTAGATCTTACAACACTCGACCAGTCGATCACAACCAACTCAACCGATCACGATACTTCCGTTTTTGACCAATGGATTTTCCGAGGAAGCTACGCTCGTTCCATGGACTCGGCCAAGATTAACTTTGAGGTCGGATATGATGTTTCAATCGAGAGTGCGGAAGGAAGACGGATTTTAAAAGGTAGACAAGAACAAGGAGATTTCGCCCTATTTACTTCCGCTCAATATCGCCCGATTGAATCCTTGGTAATTCGTCCTGGATTGCGATACGCATACAACACAACGTACAAAACACCTATCCTTCCATCGCTCAACCTCAAGTGGGAATTCGCCAAAAATTGGAACTTCAGAACCTCCTACGCGCGCGGTTTTCGAGCACCTGGAATCAAAGAACTCTACTTTGAGTTTGTTGACATCAACCATAACATTGTCGGTAGTGACTCGCTAAGTGCCGAGAATTCACACAATCTCTTAGCCTCTTTCCATCACGATTGGACAAAGAACGCGACTTCCATCCAAACCGAAATTGGAGGGTTTTACAATTCCATTAACAATCGAATCAGTTTGGCAGCCGTGAGTGGTACCGAATTTACCTACGTGAATATTGGCGCATTTAAGTCAAATGGTGTTCGCATCAGCACAAAAATTCAACGCAAAAACCTAACTTTTAACGTAGGAGGAGCATTCATTGGTCGAGCAAGCGACCTTGTTTCAAACAACCTGATCAATACTTTTATTTATTATCCTGAAGTTCAAAGTTCTGCGATTTACACAATCAAAAAGACAGGAACATCCGTCGCTTTCTTCTACAAGTACCAAGGCGAGTTGCCCAGTTTTGCGATCAATAAGAATGATGAAGTCGAACAAGTCATTACCGAGGATTATCATCTTTTGGATCTTACTTTTTCCCAGCGAATCTGGAAAGATCGTTTGACGCTCACCGTAGGGAGCAAAAATCTATTGAATGTGACACAAATTGCCAGTGCAGCGAGTTCTGGAGGAGCACATTCCGCAACAAGCAACAGTATTTCCGTTGGAACAGGAAGATCTTACTTCGCTTCGCTGAAATTGCAACTATCCAAAAAACTTAAAAACAAGAAACCATGAAATTTGCCTATCTCCTATTGACAGCACTCATCATTTCAAGCTGTATGAAAGATGAAATTCCTGTTCCCAAACATGAGGCAGGGTCGAACACCACCAACTCGATTAATCTTGGGTCGGATTACCGCTATCAAGCGTACTACGATCTAGAAACCAACACTTTTGTGCAAGAGCACGAAAAAATTGCGTGGGATTTAGGCTTTGAATGTGCCCCCTCTGGATTTCGAATCATATTAAATTCCGCTAAATCGATGGCCGCTTCCGATGCAAACAGCGGAAACTTTACCGCAATTACTGATACCGTAGGATCATTTTGGAAATACGATGTTTCATCTGGCAATTTGGATTCAACTGCTATCGGTGATTGGCTAAGCTCAAGTAGTGTTTACGTAATCGACAGAGGATATTCTCACGATGGCACACATCAAGGATTTCGAAAACTTGAGATCGAGCAAGTGAATACCAACGAATACCAAATCCATTACGCAGAACTGGATGGATCGGGAGAAGAAACGCATATCATTCAAAAAGATGGAACATATAACTTTGTCTTTTTCTCATTTGATGCAAACTCCACTGTGTCCATACAACCGCCCAAAGAAGAGTGGGATTTGGTATTTGGTCAGTACTCTCACCTATTCGAACCAACATTTCCTTATCAAGTAACAGGCGTTCGATCGAACCGAAATGGTGTGGAAGTGGCAGAAGTATTCGATAAAGCCTTTGAATCCATCGTGTATGCTGACATCAACCTCTACGATTTTTCCTCAAATATCGATATCATCGGTTATGATTGGAAAACATTTGTTGGGGGAACTTACGAAACACATTCGGACAAAAATTTCATTGTGAAAACAACCGAAGGGCTTTACTACAAACTCCATTTCATCGACTTCTACACGAGCACAGGAGAAAAGGGAAATCCCATTTTTGAAGTCAGTGCACTGTAGCATTTTATTTAGAACAAATCTAAATACCACAAAAACGGTATTGTGAAAAATGAGTTTGAGCCGTTCCTTTGTCAAAAAAAAACAAAAACACCTAAAATGAGAAAATCATTTCTTCTAATAGCAGCCGTTTCTTCTGTAGCATTCGTTAGCTGTAAAAAGAAAGGTTGTACAGATCCAACTGCGACCAATTATAGTGCTGAAGCCGAAAAAGATGACGGATCATGTATTGAGCCTACTGGACCTGAATACACCGTTCCTTCAACGTATTCCTTCACTGATGACTCAGGGAATTCAACGGTAAGTTATAGCGGTCAAACAGATCGTTTGAATCAACTAGCAGAAATGGTTGTCTTGATGAAATCAGGAACCAGCAACACATTGGATGCTCAAGTATTGAAGGACATGTTTGCGAATGTAAACGGTGATGGGAATGGAAATTTCTCTTTCTCTTCAACAAAGCAACTCAAAGACAAATGTTTCACAGCAGATCAAGCGCTTTTTGAGACGTTCATGGACGAGATCGCAACAGCAAGTATTGATCACGCTTCCACTGCTGCAGACGGTCAAGCAGGAACACTATCTTCTGGAACATCAACTTACCTTTTTGATGCAAACGGTATCGAGCAAGTTCAGGTGATCGAAAAAGGATTGATGGGAGCTGTGTTCTTGAATCAAGCATTGAACGTTTATTTTAGCTCAGCGAAAATGGATGTCGATAACTCTACAGCTGTTGATGCTTCAGCAGGAAAATACTACACAGCAATGGAGCACCACTGGGATGAAGCCTTTGGATACTTCGGTGTTGACACGGATTTCCCAACGACGATTCCGTCTAATTTCTGGGGAAAATACTGTAATGTTCAAGACGCGACTTTGAATTGCAACGCAGACATGATGGATCACTTTCTTCGTGGAAGAGCGGCAATTACGGCAGGTGTGATAACTGACCGAGACGCTGCCATTACCGCGATTCGTACAGAGTGGGAAGAAATTTCAGCGTACCAAGCGATGAGCTATTTGGATCAAGCAGTTGCCAACTTTGGAACAGACAATGCAAAATTCTTACACGTACTTTCTGAAGCGTATGCGTTTGCATGGAACTTGCGCTACGCCCCAACAGAAACACGCCGCATGTCAGTTGCAGAACACACTGCACTCATGGCTCAATTCAACACCAACTTTTGGTCGATGACCGTTTCTGATATCAACGCGATTAAAGCAACGATCAACGCGAAATACTAAGTTTATATTTTACCATCACAAGGGCATTACTTTCGAGTAATGCCTTTTTTGTTTCCAGCGAAAAACACGCGAATTTAAATCCGAACTTGCTACTTTTGAGCCATGACAATGAATGCAGCGGCAAAACGAGCACAAAAACACCTTCGACGCGATGTTTGGAAAGCATGGACGAGCTATTCGCTCATCGAAAATGGTGATAAAGTAATGGTGTGTCTTTCTGGAGGAAAAGATAGCTATACCATGCTCGACATCTTGTTGCATTATCAGAAGGAATCGGATATTTCATTTGAAATTGTAGCAGTAAACCTCGATCAAAAGCAACCCGGTTTTCCAGAGGAAATTCTACCCAACTACTTGTCTGAACTCGGTGTTCCGCATCGAATTATTGAGCGCGACACGTATAGCATTGTCAAAGCGAAGCTTCAGGAAGGACAAACGATGTGTAGCTTGTGTTCGCGTTTACGCCGAGGAAATTTATACACGTTGGCGGACGAAATTGGCGCGACAAAAATCGCGCTGGGACATCACCGAGATGACATCATTGAAACCTTTTTCATGAATTTGTTCAATGGTTCGCGATTGGAAGCGATGCCCGCTAAATATGAAACCGACGACAAGCGTCATGTCGTGATTCGACCGCTTGCTTTTTGTAAGGAATCTGAGATTGAAACTTACTCCGAAGCAAAGCAATTTCCGATTATTCCCTGTACGCTATGCGGATCGCAAGAAAACTTGATGCGCAAAAAGGTGAAACAAATGATTAAGGATTGGGACGAAGAGTTTCCAGGGCGATCGACTTCTATTTTCAATGCGCTTCGTCACGTTGAGCCTACGCATTTGTTGGATGCTAAATTATTCGATTTTCATTCAGTGGGAAATGGATAGACAAAACTGAAAATATCATATAATGCTGGATCAGTTTTTACTATTGAACTATCTGGAAGTGAATCAGCTCCATTAAAGATCGCCCCCAATTCTGGCCATAAGTCAAAAAAATAGAAAACGTGCTAAGTAGGATTTTCATTGAAATTCAAAATCTAACAAAATAAACCTATCAATTTGAATCAATCAAAACTTAATTTTTCCAAGAACGGCTGCTCCTCCACTTTTCACAACTTCAGGAAGTTCCTTGTAGCGAATATTCAATTTTAATCCACCGCCTACCCACACTTCGGTTCCAAGGAAAAATTCCCCTTTATTATTCTGTATAACTATTGGAGATTCAAATCCTTTCGTTCCAAAATCTGCTCCCCACACCTCCTTCACAGCTCCTTTTGGTGAAATCTTCACCACAACCGATTCAATCTTCTCATCCAGTTCAATGTCTCCCAGCTTTACAGACCTAAGATAATTTGTTCCTTCTTTATTTAATCTTCCAGCAGCTACAATATTCTGTTGATCATCCACAATTAAGTTTCCGAGGGCACTCATTTCAGTCACAAGATTCCAATCTAACTTTCCTTTTTTATCGATGTGCGTGAACACGATATTCCAGCCGCCACCAATTGTATCCACTTCCTCTCCGAAAGAACGCACATCCTCGTACAACCGATGCACTAAGCAAACTCCACTTTTCGTTTTCGTAAGTCCAATGAAATGAGAATTCCCTTCTCCCATTTTGATCCAATTCATTTTCCCATTGGGAGAATAAGAAACCACGTACGATTCTCGTGCACTTCCGTATTGTTTCACCTTATAATTGACTGGAGCAACCTTCTGCATTCCATTACTAAAACACGCCCCTTCCACATAACTCACGCCGAAATAAATGGTTCCATCCTTTGCCACACTCAAATGATTGGCCTCCATATCGCTTGAACAGTATTTAAATTTGCGGTTTACGATGATGTCCCACCAAACTTTCTTCCCTTCATTGTCCAGAAGCATGATGAAATCTCCTCCAACTCCGTTACACGGTAAATCCATGTTTTCTGTGTAGGTTCCTTCGTCTACGTCACCAGCCACAACGTATTGATTATCTCCATACAGTTCGAAATCAACTAGGTTTACTTCGCTATCGATGTCATTGAATTGTTCGAGCGAAACGACCTGTTCAACCGAACCTTCTTGTGATAAGCGAACAAGTGCATAGCCAACAGGTGTCTTGATGTACTTATCTCGATGATAATTTGGAACCGCACCATATTCAATGATTACTTCATCGGTTTCTTCTTCCTCTTCCTCATAGTAATCGTAGTCATAGTTGTTGAAGTAATCATCGTATTCCACATACACCAACATGTAGATCTTGCCATCTTTTCCCATTTCCGTATCGACGATGGATATGTTTTCTTCTCTCCAACTCTGCCACCACAGCAACGCACCATCTCGATCGAAACGCATTAATACGTTTGTGTTTTCATTGCCAGCCAGTTGACGATCCTCGAAGTGCTTTCCTTTTCCATCCACGAAGAACCAAGGATTTCGCATTTCATTCAAGCGATCGTTATCAGACACCGCAAAAATACCACCATCGGGCAAGGCTTCTAAATGAATGTATTCCATTTCGACACCTTGCGGAGCACTTGCCCAATCGAAAACCGTTTGAGCAGTTGTCCATTGCCCCATCAACATTAAAATCAGAAGTAAATTAATTTTCATTCGCGTGGGATTTCATTTCCGTTTTGATCAACGTAGTACTTTTTTCTATCTCTTTCTGCTTCGAACAAACCATCGCCTTCAGTTCCGAAGTGAACCTGATCATAAATGGGCTGCACCAGCACTTTTCCTTTTGCATCTGCAATTCCTCTTTTTCCATTTTGAGAAATACTGTAATATCCATTATTGAACAATCGAATGCCCTCGTATCCACTCATGATGACTTCTTTTGTCCGAATTTGGATCATTGAGTATAAGCCGTGCAATACAACAATTGCCGTATCTCCGTGAAGTTCTTCGATTTTGTCATACTCCGCAGGGAAGGTAATTGCTCCATCTGCATCCATAAAACCGTGTCGGCCAATGGCTCCAACATCTAATCTTTCGTACACAACGTATTCTATGAGTCCATTAAAATGATATCCTCCAAACCTACGACCATCGTCAACAATTACCTTTCCTTCAAAATTGAGCAGTGCAAACCTACGCTTATCCTGATCCCAATAATCCACAATCAAGCGATTGGGCAAGGGTTCTTTACCATACCGATCTTTGACCAGGCGTAGATTGTTTATTTTCACCTCTTTCAAATCTCTTCCTCCGCAATCATCTTCTCCATCGAATGCTTCGTCGAAACGCTGTTGAGTGAGGTTGAAGTATTCTCTTCGCGCTCCTTCAAGGTCTTTTTCGCTCAAGTTGAGATACACCGCCTTTTTATCCAGATCCGATTCATTCAATTCCTGAAGACGATCATTTACCAGTTGTATTTTTCCATCTTGGGTGATGCGTAAATTGTCGCATGTGAGCAAATCCACCCGATCGTACACACCAACTTCCTTCTTTTTATTCAAATCGATGAGTACTTGTTTCCTCGGATGTTCAACGGTGCTTGCCACCAACCACTTTTTTGACCAGGCATGAATTCGTGGGTATACTCCTTCAATTTTCACCTTCCCTTTCTCATTCCAGATAGCGTGATTCGTTCTACTCCCAGTTGCTTCTTGCATCAAAAACCAATCATCACGGATTTCTCGGATGCTCCACATTCCTTTCTGAGAAAATGATTTTCCATTTGGATAGTACACCGTTGTTTTGTTGGAGTCAAGTCCAAATAACACGCGATTATTCTGAGTAATTCGCTCGTGAGATACCTTTTTGCTCGTTGTGAGTAGGTTGAGGATCATATTATCGTCCCTTCTTTCGATGATGTACACCGAATCAATAAACTGAACACTATTTGTTTGAGCTTCGTAAATTTCCTCTCCAGAAAGATTATAAAAGTGATAGCGCTTTTTGTTATCCACGGCGATATAGTGTCCATTCTGTAAATATTGAACAAACACATAATCGAACGGTACAATTTCTTCTCCCTTTTGATTCAATACACCCTGATAATATTTTTTGCCTTTCAACTTGTAGAACAAGAAATCCGTTTCATTCACGACCTCTGGAACTCGACTATACTTCAGCGGGATGATCGTGTTCCCTTCGGAAGAAATCATTCCATACGCTCTTTTTTTATTGGAAAGAATGATTGCATTTGGAATCACTTCAGCGCTTACGGCACTCGTTAAGTTCGATTCCAATTCCTTTCCCTCTAGATTGTAAAGTGTAAATCGATTTTGTTTTAAACCACGGATGACATCTGGTAAAATCATCTCCAAGGCTTTGTACTCAAACGGGATTATTTCTTTCATGGAGACATCGAACGCTCCCCATTTTCCATCTTTCCGTGCAATCCCAACTCCACTTCGGAAAGGCTCGGCTTTCTCTAAATTCGTGTAAACTACTTCTCCCGTATTTTCATTCTGATACGACCACAGCTCACCCGATTTAACAGGAATGATTTGTTGCGCGATTCCCTCGAAATTGAAAGAAAGCACTGACAGTAATGCGATTAATAGTGTAACTTTAACGTTAGATTTCATTTAAATGAGTGTGCGTTTGCCATTTTCGAATTTCAAAATACTGAATATTTCTATGCTTCGATTTTACAAAGCAATCATTCCAGCAATTCTACTTTTCATCATTACAACGCTATTTGGTGGATTTGGGTACGCTCAATCGTCAAATTGGTTAGCTCTTTCCAATGGAGGAGGTCAATCATTAGACTTAAAAGTTGACGCGAAAGGAAATGTGTACTCCCTTGGAAAAGAAGGTGGAGAGATGGAATTTCGATCAGCCACCGATGAGGGTTCTACTCATCATTCGAATGTTCCCTGGAGCGCACAATTCATTACCAAGCATACGCCAAACGGGACACTCTCCTATGTCATACACATCATTGGAACAGGTAGTAATTCGAACACCACAACCACAAGTAAGATATTGATCTTGAAAGATAATCGAATAGCAGTAGGCACCTACTGTAAGAGCGATTATCAAGTGATCGATGGCAATGGCGACAGTACAAAAATTACCCAGCGTTCAACTTCTTTGCTCATTTTCAGTGAAGATGGGAAATTCCAATCACATATTCCTTTACCGATTGATTATGCTCAATGGATGTATCAAATGGACGACGGAAGTATTTACGCTATCGGTCGCGAAAAATCGTATTTCAGCACACGTAATTCAGCCATTTGCCGCATAGACCTCTCGCTGGATCGCGCAGTACTTGTGGAAGGGAAAATTACTCCCCAAATACATGATGTTGTGCAAACAGGCAACACCTTATGGTTTCTAGATCTTGAAGTAAAGAAATCGGAGTGGTACTATCAGGAAAAGACGTATCGACTTACACGATTGGTTTCTGGAAACACCAGCCGAGATGTGGTACAAACGTATACCTTTGGATTATGTCACACTAACAATGCTCAACTTACTGTCGCTCAAGGCATGCCACAGATTGTTTTTCAGGTAATCCCTGGACGTGGAACTGGAATAGAAATGAATGATTATCACATCCCCTACATAAAAGATTATACTTCGTGGCTATTTGTTGACGCCAAGGGAGAGGTCATCAAACGATTGGAGATTGATGGAATGTCCCATGGAAAAGCCGTCACGCCCATGGAAAACGGAGACTATCTGCTTCGCTTCATCGTATATGATTCACTTTTTATTGAAGGAGAAGAGCCGATTACGGTGCCGCATCATCGACCGTATATTTATGAAATGTGCTTTGTCCAGTACTCGAATAATTTCAAGAAGAAAGACATCTTCATGACGGGAGGAGTGAATAGTTCCAACCTCTCACCGATTGTGATTAAAGACGATTTTCTTTACGTGTCAGGCGTTTTCTACGATGACAATGAAATTGATGGCAAACTTTGGAAACTGGAATGGTCGCATGGTTATTTTGTTCGAAAGCGGAAGATGGGAATTGGGAAGTGAAAAATCGATTCTCTGCTGTGCAGTCTTCTAGTATTTTTCTAGTTTATTCAACACTAAATTCAAGAAGCGGTTCATTTCTCATATCGTCTTGATTTTCACCGCTTCTAAAGCGATTACACACTCACTCCATCTTCACCTTCTCTGCCTGGTATTCGACCATAGACACTTCCGACTCTGGACTGATTTGCGAAAGCTTTTCAAATACCCACGCAGGCCCGATCAACAAAAACTGTAAATCTTTGAGAAAAGATGGTTTCTTCCCTTCTACGTGATGACCGTAGAACTGTCCAACCCATGCAGCGACGAAAATTGCCACCGATACAATCAGTAAGTTGACAAGGTGGGACAAAAAGTAATTTCCAACGATACACAAGGCTGAGAAAATCAACATGCGTAAAAACACTTTAAAGGAAAGTCGAGAATAAAAAATGAGCGGAACGATGAGCCCTACAATGGCCCAATTGGTAAACAGCAACGATTCATTTCCCGTTAGGTTTACGAGCGGCTGATTTGGGATGCTCATAAACAATCCAATGATGCTGAAAAAAATCAGTGGAACACATAAATAATGAATGGTTTGATTTAATTTATTCTGATGACTTTCGGCATATTCGGCGTACCATTGTTGCATTGATTTCATATCCTTAGACTTTAATCGTTTCTAGTAATTTTTGGATCAATCGCTTCGTTTTCATCGACTTTTCACCTAAAAAGTACACAATTCTCAGAAACACGCTCAATTCTCTTGATGTTTTCCTTTCATTCGGCTATCTTGAGCAAACATCAAAATTCAAGCTAACATGCCCACCACTATTCGATCAACATTCTACCTGTTTCTACTTCTTTTTGTACAACAAACATGCCATGCCCAAGTAGATCCAAACAATGTTCAAATTGCCCGCGACGAATGGGGGGTTCCGCACATCCATGGAAAGACAGATCCCGAAGCGGCTTACGGTTTAGCTTGGGCAAATAGTGAAGATAATTTTCAAACCATTCAAGAGATTTTCCTCCCATCCATTAACAAATTGGCATCTCACAAGGGCAAAGAGGGTGCCACTTTCGATTACATCGTTCAAGCTCTAGGATGCAGAAAAGCGGCGGAAAGTCAATTCCAATTTCTTTCAGAAGAAGTGGTTGCCGTTATTGAAGGATATGTGCAAGGGCTTAATGACTATGCAGCTGCACATCCAGATGAAGTACTCGTGAAAAACAGTTTTCCAATTAGTGTGATGGATTACCTAACAGGCTACAACATGGTAATTCACTTCTTTTCGGACTCAGGACAATTACTGAAAGACCTGAATGACAATAAAATCGTGTACAACGATACCCTATTTAAAGAGAATGTGTCGGACAGAACCATTGGCTCGAATGCATTCATGATTCAACGGAAACGAACCGAGGACAACAAAACGTATCTAAACGTAAACACGCACCAACCACTCGACGGACCTTTTTCTTGGTACGAAGCTCACATTATGAGCGATGAAGGATGGAACATGCTGGGCGCTTTATTCCCTGGCTCTCCTTTCCCCTTAATTGGCACGAATGAACATCTTGGATGGACGCATACCTACAATTACCCTGACTTGATTGATGTTTATCAACTTGAAATGCACCCGAAAAAGAAAAAAGTCTACAAGTTTGATGGTGAATGGAAGGAACTGGAAACATCAAAAGCGAAATTGAAAGTGAAACTTTTTCTGGGAATGAAAATTACCGTGAAGAAAAAACTTTACTGGAGTGAACATGGTCCTGTTTTCAAAAATGAATCTGGATACTTTGCTTTTCACTCGAATGCACTGGAAAACATCTCCTCAATTGATCAATGGTATCACATGAACAAAGCATCCAACTTGGAAGAATTCAAAGATGCATTGCGCATTTGTGGTTTGCCTCGTTTTAATGTAGGCTATGCCGATCGTGAAGACAATATTTTCTTCATGAGTGGAGGACGCATTCCGATTCGAAAGGGTGATTTTGAATGGGAAGATATTCTTCCTGGAAATACCTCTGAAGCAATTACTTCGGGATATCACCCGATGGAAGACCTTCCTCAACTCCTCAACCCTTCGCACGGCTACTTATTCAACACCAATAACACGCCTTTCAATGCGGCTCATTCTGAAGATAATTTGAACGAAGCTGACTACGACCCAACGTTGGGGTTCCGAGAAGAAGAAAACAACCGAAGCGTTCGCTTCATGGAACTGATTGAGCAATACCCCACGATGAACTACGAGGAATTTATGCGCATCAAATACGACCAGCAATACCCCGATTCATTGCGCTGCCCCTTCCAACTGAATGAAGTTTTTGATATTGATGCCAACAAATACCCCGAACTCAAAGAATTGATTCAAATCATTCAAAGCTGGGACCGAAAATCAGAAATAGGCAATACAGCTGCCGGACAATGGAGCATTTTGTTCAGAAAACTGATGAAACGAACTAAAAAAGAAGGATTGTATCACGCCAAAACATTGCCTGAATCGCTAATTATTGAAGAAATTGAAGCTACTCAGAAATACCTTTTGAAACATTTCAAAACAATTCACATTACACTTGGCGATTACCAATTTCATGCTCGAGGCGACATTAAAAAACCAATTTCTGGTCTACTCGATATGATTGCCGCAACGAATACAGTACCCGCAGATAACGGTCGGGCCAAAGCCATTTCTGGAGATTCATACATCATGCTTGTGCGATATAGTGAAGGTACCGTTGAGATTGAAACCGTTTTGCCATTTGGCGAGTCAAGCCGTCCGGAAAGTGAGCATTTCACAGATCAAATGGATATGTACTTAAATCATCAACGAAAAACAATGACCTTGGACAAAGACTCTGTGTTTAAAAATGCCGTAAAGGTGTATCACCCAAATCATTCGCATTCCACTCGTGAAAAGCCATAAATATCCATTCACCACTAACGTAAAAAACTAGAACGGTTTAGAACCATAAAGTATCGATCATCCAATCAGAATTCGGAATAAATGATTAATTTTCCGACACTAGCTTATTACTCCTCGTGCAATGCGCTAACAGGCTCTATCTCGCAGGTTATCGGATTTTACCAGAACTAAATAGAAAGTAAGAGGCTGGACTTTACTTACTTAATGAAGGCAAAACTGGTTTATCTTATAGCGATAGCCTTTGCAGCGTTTCCTTATTCGCTGAAGGCTTTGAACACCTCTGAAAAAACTGATTCGGATGCATTCCGTCAGCTTCAGATCACGAACTATATCCTTGTTTTTCTGATCATTGTCGTAATCATTGGCATTATTGTTTTGATCATTCGAAATAAAAAACGGTCTACTTCAGAAGAGCAAATTGATGGAAGTTCGAATGAAGATTATTTGAGGATTTTTGAGCATTCGCTCGACGCCATTATCACCACGGATACAAAAGCGCGCGTCACCAATATGAATAAGGCAGCTGAAGAAATGCTCGAATATTCATTAGACGAGTTGAAAGGAAAAGATATTAACATGCTGTTCGCGTCGCCAGAGGAAGCATTTAAGGTGAAGTATAACTTGGGGAAATCAGAAAAATTCCAAGGCGAAATATTCAATAAAAAGAAATCAGGGGCGGTTATCATAACACGGCTTTCTGCCAATCAAATTCGAAACGAAGCTGGAAAACTGATTGGTACGATGGGAATCTCCAAAGACATCACGCAAGAAACGGCTCTGCGCGATGAATACAATAAGCTCATCGATAATGTTTCTGCCATTCTCTACACCACTGATCTAAATGGTGTTTTCACGTACGTGAACCAACCTGTTGAATCGATTTTAGGATATTCGATCAACGAATCTATTGGTCGTTCCTTTCACGAGTTCATCCACAAAGATGATCTCGAAATGGTCCAAAAACACTACGCTGAACTCTTTCAAAACCTTATTCAATCTTCTTATTTAGAATTTCGAATACATACTAAAAAGAATGATGTTGTTTGGGTTGGACAGCAAGTAAATACACAATTCAGCGAAGAGGATAATCAGCGAATTGAAGGGTATTATGGTATTCTTCGAATTATTGATGAGCGAAAGCGCGCCGAATTGAAATTACTCAAGAGTGAAAAGAAGTACCGCGAACTTATTGATAACACGACAGATCTCGTACAAATTATCGACAAGGATGGAAAATTCCTCTTCGTGAATCGTGCTTGGAAGCGTACGATGAAATACACGAAAAAGGAACTCGAAGGGCTGAATGTTTTTAACCTATTGCACGAGGAAAGCAAACAACATTGTCACGATATTTTTAGCGGAATTCTAGCAAAGCAACAAACCGAAACGGATCGCTTGTTGTATTCACTCGTATCCAAAGATGGTGAGCGTATCGTTGTAGAAGGTAGCTTTTCTGTAAAGTATGATGAGCACCAAAACATTGTTTACATCCAATCGTTTTTACGGGATGTTACTTTGCAAAATGAGGCCGAAATCCAACTGGCACAGAAAGAGAATACCCTACGTCAAATTACCGAAACGATCAATGATGTATTCTACCTCTACAATATTGCGGAGAAGAAATACGAGTACATTAGTCGGAACTGTAAAGACATTCTTGGAGCGAGTGATCAGTTTTTCTACGAAGGGAGAAGTCACACTGAAGAATTCGGTCACCCAGATGACATCAAAAAGCTAAAAGAAGCGAACTACAATGTTGATCATGGCGATTCGTACGATATCAACTTCCGCATTATTGTGAATGGCGAAACGCGATGGATCAACGAAAAGTCCTTTGCGATCCGCGATGAAAACGGAGCAATTGTGGCCAATTCTGGAATCTGCCGAGATATTACTGATATCCGCGAAGCCAATGAAACCATTCGTTTACAGAATCTTGAAATTGGTGCCAGTATTCTCTACGCAAAACGCATTCAGGACGCGGTTCTTCCATCAAAAATGGACATCAATGCCGTATTCCCTGATTCTTTCGTGATTTTCAAACCGAAAGATGTCGTAAGTGGCGATTTCTACATCGTAGAGAATATCAAAACGATGGATGGCTTTGAAGTTCCAGCATTTATTGTTGGTGATTGCACAGGACACGGTGTTCCAGGCGCTGTTTTGAGCCTGATGTGCAACGTATTGGTGCGCGAATCATTCAACCGACACGACGTTCATTCTCCCGCTGAGGCACTCGAATATGTTCGACAACGCCTGACGAATTTCTTTGGAAATACTTCGGAAGGAAGCATTCGGGATGGAATGGACATTTCCTTCTGTACCATGGATGATGAAAACAGCCAATTGTACTTCTGTGGAGCCAACAGCAAATGCATCTTGGTGCGCGATGGTGAGTTAACCGTTTATCGTGGACATCGTCAGCACGTCGGTTACGATGAAAATCCAATGCCCTTTGAAAATCACGTAATAGATGTTCAGCCTGGTGATCGTGTATACTTGTATACCGACGGATTAACCGATCAATTCGGAGGAAGCGAAGGAAAAAAATTCGGTAAAGTGCAATTGCATAAACTATTGAAGAATCCTGAAGATTTATCGATGAATGAATTGGGAGAGCATCTAACCACTCAACTCGAAACATGGCAAGGAACAACTGAACAAGTGGATGATATAACAATTCTTGGGATTCAGTTGTAAGTTTTTGAAGTAGTTTTAAGGATCGATAAAAGTCCTGTCTCTATGAAATTATTTCTATCTGTTTTCTTTTTGGCTCTTTTAGTTTCCTGCTCCAATAATTCCCCCGAAAGTAGTTTACTTTCTGTCAGTTTAAAAAATGGAGACATCATCTTTCAAAGCACGCAATCTCGTCAATGTGAAGCCGTGAAATTGGCCACAAATTCGGAGTATAGTCATGTTGGAATTCTATTTGAAGAAGAGGGGAAATGGATGGTGTACGAAGCGGTTCAACCTGTGAAGAAAACGGAACTTTCAGAGTGGATTGCTCGCGGAGAAAATGGACATTACGTAGTAAAACGACTTAAAAATGACGAGTCATTAACGACTGCTACTCTGCAAAAGATGAAAGAAATTGCGGCTACCGATTTAGGCAAAAACTACGATATCTATTTCAATTGGTCCGACGACGAAATTTATTGCTCAGAGTTAGTTTGGAAAGTATACGATGAAGGAGTAGGAATCCAGATCGGTGAATTGCGTCAACTCAAAGACTTTGATTTAACAAGTCCGCAAGTACAAACAATTATGTCCGAGCGTTATGGCTCAGCCATTCCCTACGAAGAAAAGGTCATTGCACCTTCAGATCTCCTTGAGAGTAATAAGCTGAAGCTTGTTGAAACGAACTGATTCATTCAATTTGTCTGCACTTATCTCCTTGACTTCTTACCGTCGATTCCTAACTTTGTGGGAATGAAAAAGAAGTTCATCCGTATCACCTCTACCCTCTTTCCTTCGTTCTTTGCGCGAAAAGCCTACGAACAATTGACCCACCCACAAATTCACAAGCTGCGCGAACACGAGTTGACTACCTTGGAAAAAGCACAACAAGAGGATTTGGATTATGAAGGATTCAGGATTCGAACCTATGCCTGGAACACAAGTGGAAGCAAAGAAACCATCTTGCTCATTCATGGATGGGAAGGTCAGGCAGGGAACTTTTCTGATATTATCGAAGGACTCATTGCTGCCGACTACCGTATTTATTCTTTCGACGGTCCCTCTCATGGCATGAGCAGCAAAGGATCTACCAGTTTATTTGAGTTCGTGGAACTCGTTGGTGTTTTGATTCGAAAATATGAGGTCAAAAATTTGATTACGCACTCATTCGGAAGCGTTGCCACAAGCTACGTTCTGTCGGCGAATCAGGAATTGAAGATTGATAAATTCTTAATGCTCACCAGTCCAGATAAATTTTCGCAGCGCATTGACTTCATTGCCGAAAGCGTTGGTGTTTCACCGAAGGTGAAGAAAAAATTGGTTGATCGCTTGGAAAGTGAGCTCGGTATGGATCTTTCCACATTGAATGTGAGCGATTGGGTCAAATCGGTTAATGTTGCCGATGCTTTAATTCTCCACGATGAAAACGACGGAGTACTTCCCATCGAGCAATCGCTGAATGTTCACAAAAACTGGAAGGTCTCTCGCTTCGAATCCGTAACTGGAACAGGACATTTTCGTATCTTGCGTACTCCCTATGTTTTAGAACGGATTGTTACCTTTTTTAATGAACCTATATGAGTATTACCACTAAGCATATTCCGCTGATGATTGCTTCGGGACTGAGTCTCGCAAGCGTTTTCATGTCTTCTTTTTCACCGTTATCATTCTCAATGAGTTCGATTAATCCTGACAGTTCGTTTTTATTCGGACTGATTGGATTTGCTCTAACGTGGGCCAGTATGTTCTTAAAACGTCAGATTTGGGTCTATGCCTTTATGATTGTGATGGGAGCAGCATTTACACAGTACGTGGAAGTTTCATTTTTACGTTTCTCCCTTTACTTTGGTTCCTTCGAGTTGAACTTCATCAACTTGGCTTTACTTATTGCGCACATAGCATTGAATTTAGGTCATAAAGATGAATCGACTCCGCCTCCACCTGAAGGAGGATGGACAAAAGTCAATTGGTTCAAACATCAACATCAGAATAAGACAGACGAAGAAATTCAGCGCATGCTAGATGGAGAATTGATTCCAGAAGCACGTCAGGCCTTGGAAGAGATTTCGGAGTCGCGGAAAACTAAGTAGGAATGAGAGTAATTGTGCTGATATCTGCCCTTCTGCTGAACTTTGGACTCACTGCCAAAAGCATTACCGTTCACGTCATTGAAGGATGGAAATCAACACCTTTTCCCAATGCAAAAGTCAATCTCTTGAATGCTTCCCATGACACCATCCAAACTGGTGTTACGGATAGTAAAGGTGATGTTCAATTTGAGATTGAATCAAATGATGTACTCTTTTTATTTACGTATGATTCGTTGGAACGATTCATCAATAATTATCCTGTAACGGTTTTAGAATCAAAGAGCAACTACCAAATTATCCTTTACCCGACATTCTTTTATGAACGAAAGATGATCAAACGAGAGGATTCATTGGTACGAGTCCGAGAAATATATGATGCCGTTGCTCGTATCCGAATCGATAGCTTATCCAATATCCCCGATAGTATCACGAACATCATGAACGCTACCTTAAAAGAAGCAGTTCGAGAAAACGTTACCTATCCAGAAATTAGTCAGGAGTTGGGCGATCAAGGTCGCGTATATGTTCAATGCATTGTAGAAACGGATGGAACCATTACTCATGTCGAAATAGCCCGAGGAGTTTCCCCAGAACTCGACAAGGAAGCAAAAAGGGTGATCCGTACCATTGAGCGATTTGATTTCTTGCACGAAGATATTCGATACAATAGAGTTAGAATGCGATTCCCAATAACTTTCACACTCCACTAATGATCAAAAAGCAACTTCGAACACTTGGGCACAAAGCGATTGTAAAAGAGCATAAATCGCATCAGGAAGCTTTTGATGAAATCAGTGAACATCCTGAAGTCGATCGAAAGCTCCTAGCCGACGAACTCTCCAAAATTCCGTCGAGTGGAAAATTGAAAGCGACCACTTCACTTCGCTACACATTTATTGCTGCCCTTGCCATTTTGGGCGGGGTTCGATTACTGGCAGTTATCCTCCTTATAATAGAAGGCGGAATGCCCAACCTCGGTTTTCTGGTCGTTCTTATTGCGCTCAGCGTAGCTGTTCCCGTGTTAGGGATTTACACTGCTCTTGATGGTCGCGTTGAACATTATACTACTACGGGAGTGCTTCTTGCGATTTCGGTTTTTAGAGCTGTCTCTCGCGGAGAAATTCGCGTCAATTGGGAATCACTGGTGTTCTTACTTCCTTTGATCATTGCATTTGGATTGGCTTTTTACATCCCAACCAAACTCAAAACTCCATACAAACGAACAGTTACCAATCATTTTTCAGATGGAAAATCTCAGGAAAACGAGTACTACTATTTTGAAGATACGCGCTACAATGAAACGACTATTTTAGATAATCAGCTGTAGTAGAAAGCTTAGCTTGCTATCCAGAATCCAAAAAAGAGAAGAATTCCCACCATGCTCAGCAGCATCACCCCTATTTTGATTTGGGCTTGACGTTTACGCGCTTTCCACTTCGCCTTGTGTCGTTGAAGCTCTTCTTTCGACATGGTACTTTTGAACTTTAAAGGCTTGGAGCGCTCATAGGCATATTCTTCTCCACGATCACTCATCCTCCGAATTTCTCCCCGAAGTTTGCGGTTGTCCTTAGTAGAACGAATCATGGATTCTGTAACTCCCATATCGTTTGCTTCACATTTAAATATATAAATTTCGTTTTGTCCCCGTTCAAAAACTGACGAATAACTACAAATAACCGTCCCTCCTATTTTATAAATGCCCACATTTTTCTATCTTCACTTTCATAACCAAATCACGCGTTCCTGAATGCATTTTTTCAAACGTCCGTTTGCCTTTCTTGTGCCCATTTTTATGCTTGGGCTCTTACTCAATGATTTTATTCAATGGGATCATTGGCTATGGATTCCTGGTGTATTTGTACTGATTTGCTCCTTATACTTGGCTCTCACAAAAAAGAAGCAATTACCGCTTTTCTTCGTCACGGTAACAGGTGGCGTCTTGTTAACGGGTTCACTTTTGATGCGGACAGAGCGCACCACCTTTTCGATGCACCAAAATGGTGAAGTAACACGGTCGCTCATTGGGGAAATCACCGAAATAGATGATGCCAGAAAGTTCTGGACACGATCGATTTTTACCGTTACTGGAATTGTTGAAGAGAATAGTATTCGTCCGCATAATGAGGAAGTGGTGTGTTATGTAAACGTCCCAAACTTGGAACTCAACGATAAGCTCCTCATTCGATCAAAAGTATGGACGATCAAAAACGCTGGCAATCCGGGAGAATTCGACACCGAAGCGTATTGGAACAACAACGGAATATATTCCCAGATTTACATCAAAGACGGTGATTACAAAGTCATCAATAAAGTACCCGTTCCTTTTTACGAGCGGTGGAGAAAGTGGATCAAAGAGCAGTTCGAAGATATCTTTTCGAATTATCTATACGATGAAGAATTGGCCATTGCTTCGGCGCTAGTTCTCGGCGATAAATCCTTACTGAACGACGATATTCGTCAGAGTTTTGGTGCGGCAGGAGCCATGCATGTCTTGGCTGTGTCGGGATTACATGTTGGAATCATTCTAGAGCTTTTGCTCTTTTTATTTGGGCGAATTCCGAGGTTCTTCACCAAGAAACGGGCTTTGCTGATTTCATTGCTCATAATTTGGGCATATGCCATGGTGATTGGGTTTCCACCTTCGGTGGTGCGCGCTACGTTGATGTTTACTTTGCTCTCCATCGGGCGGCTATCAAGTCGACAAACGGACTCCGTCAATATTCTCTTCTTTTCTGCCTTTGCCATGTTGCTTGTAGATCCGCTATTGATTTACGATATCGGGTTTCAACTTTCCTATCTTGCCATGTTAGGCATTCTCATCCTTCAAAAACCGATGGCAGCGACCATCTACGTTCCCAATAAATGGCTACGCAAACTCTGGGAAGGAACAACCGTTGGTATCGCCGCTCAACTTTTCACACTTCCTCTCACGCTCTACTACTTTCATCAATTTCCAAACTATTTCATTCTGACGAACATTGGCATGATGATTTTCGCAGGGATTGTGCTGAGTTTAGGCCTCATCCTTCTCGCAACGAACTGGGCAGGTTTCATCGCGAAGTTTATTGCAATCGCATTTGGATTCAGCATTTCCGTCATGTTATTTTTCGTAGAATGGATTGAAGGTCTACCTGGCGCGTTAGCGGATGGCTTTGTGCTGGCTCCGTGGATCGTTATCGTTGCTTATCTCGTACTTCTACTTCTCCTTTTCTTCCGTAAACGTCCTGTAATCCTCCGAACGGGAATCGGCATTGGAGTCGCATTATTAATTTACATTCAATTCGATCGCTATTCACGCATGATGAAAGAAGAAATCATGCTTCTCAACGCATCGCAATTGGTGATTGCCGTAAAAGATGGACAAACAGCTACGCTTTTCTACGTTTGTGTGCCTTCAAGGATTGATCAAGTCAAAAAAATAGGCGGAAAATACCTCAAGAACAACTCAACTCCGGGCAAGTTCGTTGGATTAAAATATGGAATCACCACTTTTGAATCGCCTGAAACCAAACTAACTTTTGAACGCTCCAAATTGGGTGTTTTGGTAACGCGACATCCCGACAGTACACAATTCTACGTGCGTACCTCGCTTTACTCTCCGTATCTGGATGGGATGACCAATTTCACCATGAACTATCTTCCACCACCAATTGACGGCGTCAACTTGAGGGATGGAGCATATTCGATGCCACTGAACGACTAAGCACGGGCCGTTTCAAGTAAACGAACAATCTTATTCCGATTAGGCTTCAAGATGGTTTCTTCGAACATCGAACCTTCGTCGATCAAGGTTTTGTTGGTTCCAGAGAAATGAATGGCAGCAGGTTGGACATCATTCTTCAATTTGGAGATATTCCCCACATTTACTCCTCCTCCAGTCATGATCTCAATCCGACCGTTCGCATATTCACTCATTCGCTTCAGAACAGGCAATCCTAAATCGACATTTCGTGCAAGTCCCGCCGATAGAACGCGTTTCACACCTGCATCAATCAAAACATCCAATGATTTATCAAATTCATAAGTATCATCAAACGCACGGTGAAAGGTAACATCAAGATTTCCTGCTTGCGCTACAATTTGATCCAAAGCAGGTCGACAAATGAGATCACTTTCATTCAACACACCCACCACAACGCCTTTCGCGCCCATGGATTTACACATATCCACATCGTGTAAGATGATATCGATTTCTTCTTGAGTATATCGAAATCCTCCAGAACGAGGGCGAATGAGCACGTGCGTTTCTAAGCCTTTGGAAAGTGCATATTGGATAAAGCCCGGTGAAGGTGTCATCCCTCCTTGCTCTAGGTTTTGACACAATTCAATGCGGTCAAATTTCATTTCCTCCGCCAAGTCAATGGCTTCAATGGATGCAGCGCATAGTTCTAATTTCATCTTATCTAATTTGAATTTCGTCTATAAATGTCCAAGGCGTGTTGCCTCCTCCCTCTTGTCCAATGGGAATTTGTTCCATCGCTTCAATTCTCACGCGAACGTATCGTCCTGACGTGTTCAAAAGCAACGTTGGATCTGTTGATTCTACTTTAGTTGTATATTTTTTCTTCAAGCACCATTTGGAATTCTTGGAGACTTGAACGGTAATCTGCTCGGGCAAATAAATCCAGGAACCATTCTGATCGAGAAATCCTAACTCGACAGAACTGATATCTTTTTCCTCTCCCAAATCAACAATGAACTCCACGTAGGACGTATCAAAACCAAGCCATTGACTTCCTTTCCAAGGTAAGGTTCCAATTATACCATCAACTAAATTCAAACTTCCGTTGTGATTGTACTTTGGATGCGGCTGCGTCACCATTTCAATTTCTGCCCCCAAATTCGAATGCAGAACAAACCGATTTACAAGTGAACTTCTTCCCGCCTCATCCAAGACGGAGGTTTGGATAATTTTTGGATCGGTTCCCCACGGAGCTTTCTCAAAGAAAAGTGTATCATTCACGCCCATTGCTTGCCCTCCACTCATGGAATAGCCGCCAATTTCCTTCGTTGAAACGGTAAAATGATAATCGTCGCCCATTCCTTTGAAATGCACATTGATTCCGTTCTTCTTTCTTGAAATTTCCAATTGAGGTTGATGAATGGATCGTGCATAATTCACTTCATTTCGCTCAAGGAAATCCTCTTGATACGCCAAGTAATCCGATAGAAATGCTTCGAAACTGGGTTTCTCATGACACCAAACGGATTGCGCCAAAGCCAACGCTCTTGGATACGTCATATATTCCAATTGCTCCATCGAAGTGATGTATTCCGTCCATAAATTGGCTTGTCCTCCCAAAATATACTTCGCCTCATCCGCTGATAATCCATTCGGAACAGGGTTGAACTTGTACACTTTTTCCAAAGGAAGATATCCTCCAATTGCCAAAGGTTCGGACGGATGACTGCTCTGGTAATAGTCGAAATAGCAATACGTTGTTGGCGTCATCACCACCTCGTGTTTCTGCAGAGCCGCTTCGATACCGCCTTGCATTCCTCGCCACGACATCACCGCAGCATTCGGAGAGAGTCCACCTTCTAAAATTTCATCCCAACCGATTAACTTCTTCCCTTTCGATGTGAGAAATTCATCCATTTGCTTGATGAAATAACTCTGTAATTCGTGTGTATTAGCCAATTCATTTTCGTCCATGACCTTCTTACAGTTTGGGCATTCTTCCCAACGAACTTTCGGAGCTTCATCCCCACCGATGTGAATGTATTCTGATGGAAACAATTCGATTACCTCCGACAATACATTTTTCATGAAATCAATCGTTTCTTGTTTCGAACAGTAGATCTCATCGAAAATACCCCATGTTCCAGGAACGCCTTGCTGCAATCCTGTGCACGATAATTCGGGATATGCCGCCAAAGCCGCTCGACTATGCCCCGGCAATTCTATTTCAGGAACAACCGTAATATGGCGCTCTTGAGCATATTTCACCACTTCTCGAATTTCATCTTGCGTATAAAATCCTCCGTAAGTATTCTTGTCAAAAATGCGTGGTTGATCCGAATAATGTCCCAACATCGTACTATCGCGGTACGCTCCAACCTCCGTTAATTTGGGATATTGCTTGATTTCAATGCGCCAGCCTTGATCGTCGGTTAAGTGCCAATGGAACGTATTGAATTTGTACAACGCCATTAGATCGATGTAACGCTTTACCTCATCCACAGAAAAGAAATGACGACTTACATCGAGATGCAATCCTCTCCACTTAAAAGCTGGTTCATCTCTCACCGTAGCACCTTGAATGTACCAACCATTTTCATCGTGATAAATCAATTGAAGCAAAGAATTAATGGCGTAGAATTGTCCAGAACGAGATCCCGCGTCGATACTATTTCCCATCAGGGTCAAATCAATGATATACCCTTCATCAGCTATATTTGGCGGTTGGGAAAGGTTGGGTGATGCCCCGAAATGAAACAAGGGATTCGCTTCTGTATGTTTCAAGTCTATATCGAACAGATTCTTCAACCGTGATTTGAAATAATTCCAATTATTCACATCTAACTCTGTTGAATCCAACACTAATGCTGATTCTATTCGATACTTCATTCCGGGGGAATAGAACGAAGGAGATGGAATAATTGGGCATTGCGCAGATGCTTGATTTACGAGTAAAACCCACATCAAAACAAGGACTAGATTCTTCATGATTTAAAATTAGTTAAAAGTGCATTCGTTTTCGGTATGTCGAAATAAAAAAACCGAGGCCATTTCTGACCTCGGTTTACCCTATATAAGAATGCTAATTCCTAGTCCATTACTTCGTAATGAGGAATTTCAAGCTTCCTTTTTCTCCTTTTTGAGTTGCGTAGAGGTAATAAATACCTGTCTCCGCATCCAGGAGTTGAACTTCTTGATCCTTAGATTCTGTTATTCCTTTCGAAACAACTCTTCCTCGAGCATCATAGATTTCGTATGCTGTTCCCACTTCCAACCCTGAAATCATGAAGATTCCTTCGTTCGGGTTCGGGAATAACGATACTCCTACCAAGCCAACTTCGCTTAGGCTGTTGGTACACTCATCAACGATTGCCGTCACAGTAGTGGATCCGTTACAACCATTCGCATCTGTGTACAGGTATGTGATCGTATGTGTACCTACTCCTGCCAATGCAGGATCAAATACCGACCCTGAAACGCCAATACCACTGAAAGATCCTCCACCTGGAGTTCCTACCAAAGTAATTGGACCATCTGTAGTACAAAGTGTATCAATCGTGGATGGTTCAACCGTAACTGTTGGCAATGGATTTACCGTTAAGTTGGTGGTAATTGTACTGTCACAACCGTTAGCGTTCGTCGTAACATCCGTGTACGTTCCCGTTACGGAGTACGTATTTCCGAGCACTGTATACGTCGATCCTTCACAAATCTCAACATCTTGCGTTGAACTTGTTGCGGTATTCACCGTTACTGTTACTTGGTCAGTAGCCGAACATCCGTTCGTTGTTCCTGTAACTGTGTACGTCGTTGTTGACGTTGGAGAAACTGTTGCGGATGCATTCGATCCTGCTCCGTTATCCCAAGCGTAGCTTGTTGCTCCAGATGCAGAAATAGTTGCTGTTCCACCCTCACAGATAGCTGTAGTACCAGTTGCTGTAACGATTGGTAATGGATTCACCGTTACCGTTACTTGATCCGTAGCTGAACATCCGTTTGTTGTTCCTGTTACGGTATACGTCGTTGTAGCCGTTGGTGAAACTGTTACCGATGCGTTTGCTCCTGCTCCGTTATCCCAAGTGTAGCTTGTTGCTCCAGTTGCAGAAAGCGTTGCTGTTTGTCCTTCACAAATTGTCGTTGCTCCAGTTGCTGAAACTACTGGCACAGGATTCACCGTTACCGTTACTTGATCCGTAGCTGAACATCCGTTTGTTGTTCCTGTTACGGTATACGTCGTTGTAGCCGTTGGAGAAACTACTGCCGTAGCATTCGCTCCTGCTCCATTGTCCCACGCGTAACTCGATGCTCCAGATGCAGAAAGCGTCACTGTTTGTCCTTCACAAATTGTCGCTCCTCCTGTTGCCGTAACCGCAGGATTTGGATTTACAGTGATGGTAATTGGTGCTGATGTAGCTGAACATCCCGTTCCATCCGTGTACACTACTCCGTACGTTCCTGAAGTTGTTACCACAAGTGTTGAAGCTGTCGAGTTATCTGACCATGTGTTTCCAGTTGCATACGAAGATGTAAGCGTTACTGATTGACCGTCACAAATAGTTGTTGATCCACTTGTCGTGATAATCGGTGTTGCTGGAGCTGAAGGATCACTCAACGACTCCGTGAAATTATTGGATGTACATCCATTTCCACTTACATAAGAAACGGTGTATGTCCCTGCCGCCAATCCAGTAATGGTATATGGCAACGTAACTCCGTTAGCAAATCCAGAAGCTGATCCTGTCCACGTAACGTTCCCCGTTCCTGTTCCAGTTACTTCTATTGATCCCGTTGTTGTTCCACATGTAGATGGATTGTTTACAACACCCGCTGCGATTACTGGAGTTGGATTCACCGCTACCGTTACTTGATCCGTCGCTGAACATCCGTTTGTTGTTCCTGTTACCGTGTATGTCGTTGTCGCTGTTGGAGAAACCGTTGCTGTGGCGTTTGATCCTGCTCCGTTGTCCCAAGCATAGCTTGTTGCTCCCGATGCTGAAAGCGTCACTGATTGCCCCTCACAAATGGTTGCTCCACCCGTAGCGGTTACTGTTGGCACTGGATTCACTGCTACCGTTACTTGATCCGTAGCTGAACATCCGTTTGTCGTTCCTGTTACCGTGTACGTAGTTGTGGCTGCTGGTGAAACTGTTGCCGTGGCGTTTGATCCTGCTCCGTTATCCCAAGCGTAGCTTGTTGCTCCCGATGCAGTAAGCGTCACTGATTGACCTTCACAGATGGTTGCTCCACCCGTAGCTGTAACCGTAGGAGTTGCATTTACGGTAATGTAATTCGTTGTTGTTGCAACGTCCGAACCACTCGCATTTGATGCTGTAAGTGACACCGTATATGTTCCTGCCGTTGTATACGTATGAGTTGGATTTTGCGTTGTTGATGTGTTTCCATCACCGAAGTCCCAACTCCATGAAGTAGGTGTATTCGTTGATAAATCCGTGAATGTTACTGCTTGATTCTCACAAATTGTTGTCGTTGCAGCACTAAAGCTGGCAACTGGTGCCGATCCTGGAGAAGCGTTGTAAACACCTACTCCGAATCCAGAGAAACCTGTCGCAAATGGTGCGGTGAAAGTAACGTCCGTTCCGAATGCTCCCACGGTTGCTGCAGAACTACTAATTGTATATGATCCTGCCGTTGCTGGAGTAACATCGCTGATTTGGTTCGGCCCATCTACTTTTACAATTTCAGCATTGTTTCTGCTATTTCCTGTAGCTGTTTCCCATGCTGCTACTTCTGCTTCCTCGTAATACAAGGTTACGTCGTAACTTCCTGTTGGATTGCTATTTTCTGGAACAATTGTAAATGTTTTTGAGTGTAAGAAATCACTTGTGTTTGTAGTGTTGAACTGAACCGCTGATGGTGTTGTTCCTGGGCGATCTACTTCAACTGTCACACATCCGTAATCAAAAGAAGATGTATTGTTTACTGACAACATAACATCTCCTGAAGTTGGATCGTAAAAGTGTACTGTTTCGTTTGGACCTAAATCCGCACTCATTCCAGCTCCCGTATTGATCGCTGTTTGAATTCCAATTGATCCTGTTCCTGTAATCAACACGTCATCAACAGTACAACCGTATAGCCATCCTGTTGCATCACTATACTTCACTTTGAAAACAACATTGGCATTTCCAACATATGGTGTAAGGTCGAAGTTTTGAGTAACCCAAGCTCCATCAATTGCTGAAGCAACAAGCGCTCCTACCAACGCATCTGGTGCACCGTTTACTGAAACGTACACATCTGCATTTTCATTATTTCCTTGATAGGTATTGTCTTCGAAGTAGGTATCAAATGTGAGTGCTGCAGAAGAATAGTTCGTCAAATCAACTGAAGGGAAAATCAAATCCACATCATTTTGATCACAGTTACAAGCATCATCATTGACCCACGCAAAATTCGTTGCATTTGATGTTGGAATAGCATACGCACCAGACGAAGCCGCTGCATTATTTCCAATTTGCCATGCAGTTCCTGTTCCGTTGTTTACGGTTGAAAAGCCACCAAAACCAGATTCAAAACCTTCGCTCAACACAGTTGTCGTAATTGTTGATCCTGATGGTGCGAAGTCGTCGTCGTTAATTGTAATGGTAACACTTTGGTTCAATGCTCCTGCAACGGCATTCCCTCCATTCGCATTCAATGTATACGTCAAAACGATTGTTTCAGTTCCTTCTACAAGTGCATCGTTGTAAATTCGAATGGTTACATCCGAAGAAAGGTTTGATGTATTTAGTGTCGTTGTTCCGTTCAATAAATCGAAATCGGCTCCCTGTGTTGCTGTTCCTCCTGTTGCAGAAACAACAATGTTTGCGTTTTGCGACGGAGCAGAACCAATTGAAATTGGAACAATTACGTCAACATAAGGTAAGCACGCACTAGATGGATTTGTTGTAACACCATTCGCTTCATCTTCAGAATACGTACTTGAAACGAAGCTCACTTGTGGCGAACACGTTGCGATGTCGAAAGAAGACACGCGCGTTGACCATTGTGAAGAAGTATTAAAACATCCTGTATGCCAGAACGTTTCACCGTCTGACGGATCACAGTTCAACTGGAAGTAATCTCCCCATCGGTTTGAGGCATTTGAAGCACTTCCTGCAACGAGTACCGTTTCAGGCTCAGTCATTACTCCCAAAGGATCACATTCTTTACGTCCTGTGTATCTCAAAGATGGGAAAACGCTTCCGCTCGCTGCACTGTAGGCAATACCGATGTTTCCACTTGCTGAAATACTAATTGAAGGCATCCATCTGTTCGTTGCGTCTGGCGAGTAGGTTCCTTGTTGGTAAATTGTCCAAGATCCTGATGTTCCGCCTGTTCTTCTCAACTCATACCAGCGAACCCCTCCTCGATCTGTATTGTCGACATCCGTTACGTGACAACAAACGATTGATTCGTGTGTTCCAAAATTACGGTAGTGAATTCTGTTCATCAACAATTCACGAAGTGGATCTAGTGTAACACTTGTCCCCGGTTGAGGGAAACATTGAAATGACGTATATCCACATAATTCAGAATCGTGTGGTGCTGTTGGCAATGTTTGAACTTGCGAAAGTGTACTGTTTCCAGGCGTTGTCCAGTCGATGTCTAACTCCCACATTTCAAGTGCATCAGATGCTGAACCACTCCACGCATCATCTCTCATTCTCATAAGCAATGCAGGTTGTCCTGCTGGAGGCGTAGCGGTTCCGTTCAGACTCACAGGGGTAGATGCTTGAAATCCAATTGTTCCGAAGTTTGATTGTGAAAACATTTGAGCCGTTGTTGCTACTCCTGCTAACATATCTGCGCGATTAAATGCAAAAATGTCTGGTGTATTCACATTCGCCGTCATTACGTACTCATTTTCCCAAATCGAATATTTTGGATAATCTGGGAATCCTCCTGGAGAGTTAAAAATGTACGTATGATAAGTTCCACCTGGGTCTCCAGTTGTAGAGATCGCAATGTGCAAGTTGTTTCCCGACTGGGAGAACTCGCTTAAGAACCAGCGATCTGCACGCTCATCGTAGAGCACAATTGGATCTCCGGCTCCTCCAGGCATCGACATGAAATTGTCGAAATACACTTGGGAACCAATTGGCGTACCTGTTTTAGAATACACCTGAATGTATGCCCCTGACGACCCATTGATCATTTGAACGACGTGGTTCGGACCAACATCACAACTCGGGTCGGCTGGATTCACACCTGTGTATCCCATTCCATTCCATCCAACACCGAGTGCTTTTGTGGGCGGTGCGGGTGGTACATACTCTTGTTGCCATACGGGATCATCACCATTTGGGAGAGCATTCCCATTGGTAAATTGATTTCCAATCCAATCATTTTTTGGATGGTAGCCAATTTTTTCTGTTTTGGTGATTTCGTTAACTGTCCCGTGGGCTTCTACAAATTGGTCGAGACGACCCGTTAAGCCATTGTAGGTTACTGGGACGAGCGTCGAGTGAACGACGTCATTCTTTTGTTGCCCAAAGGAAAATGTCCCCACGAGCAACAAAGCCAGCGTAATGCTCAGCTTTTTCATAAGTAATAGTTTTAACAGTTCTAGACTGCTAAAATATGTAATTTCAAACAATTATCACAAGACAAAATGTGCTCATTTGCATCTTACTTACCCGATTTACTGTTAATATTTCAACTTACATGGATAAAAAGAAGGACATTTTAAACATCTAGACGCATAACACCCAAGAACTATAACATATTAGCTGTCAAGATTATAAAATCAGAAAACAAGTCAACAATTTCTAGTCACGACTTTTTATTGAGGGAGCGACTTTTTTGTGTACAACTTCCTAAAAATTCGACCAATGATTTATTCTATTCGATCAATTTGATATTATCAATCGCAATAGGAATTCCCTTATGACAATCCGAATGCATGATTCGAGAAGGGTGAAAGGTGATCTTCAGTTTTGTCCCCTGTTTTTTGAACTTCCCTTCTAATTCAATCGGAAGTAACAATTGTATTTCGCCCTCCTCTTCAACTTCTAGAAGTACGTCACATCCTTCCGACTGGTATGCCGTTGTTACCGTTGCAATTACTCCGTCTTTGTTATGCATATCATTGGAATCGTTGTACGAATCGGGATGAGCACATCCCAACACAACCAGTGCTGTTACGCACATAATCAAGAGAGCTCGCATGTGCTTCTGCAATTACATGTTTCTTCTGTATTGTCCTCCTACCTCGAACAACGCATCAGTAATTTGTCCGAGCGATGCATATTTACACGTTTCCATCAATTGCTCAAACATATTTTGATTGTTGATGGCCGCTTCCTGCACTGCTTCGATTCCCGTCTTTGTTTGTTCTTCGTTTCCTGTTTGAAGCGCGTTCAACATCTCGATTTGATATTGTTTCTCCTCTTCTGTTGCACGGATTACCTCCTTCGGAAGAATGGTAGGCGAACCTTTAGAACTCAAGAAAGTATTCACTCCAATGATTGGGAATTCACCTGTATGTTTCAATGTTTCATAGTACAAGGACTCTTCCTGAATCTTCGAACGTTGGTACATTGTTTCCATTGCTCCAAGCACACCTCCTCTTTCGGTAATGCGGTCAAATTCCATCAATACAGCACTTTCAACAAGATCTGTTAATTCCTCAATGATAAATGCCCCTTGAAGTGGATTTTCATTTTTCGCCAATCCTAATTCTCGGTTGATGATTAACTGGATAGCCATGGCACGACGAACAGACTCTTCTGTTGGTGTCGTAATGGCCTCGTCGTAAGCATTTGTATGAAGTGAATTACAGTTGTCGTAAATCGCGTAGAGCGCTTGCAAGGTTGTACGGATATCGTTGAAGTCAATTTCTTGCGCGTGTAGCGAACGTCCAGATGTTTGAATGTGGTATTTCAACATCTGCGCACGACTGTTTGCTCCGTATTTCTTCGCCAATGCTTTTGCCCATATTCTTCGAGCTACACGACCAATTACTGCATATTCAGGATCAATTCCGTTTGAGAAGAAGAACGACAAGTTGGGTCCAAATGCGTTGATGTCCATTCCACGACTGAGGTAATATTCAACATACGTGAATCCATTCGCCAAGGTGAACGCCAACTGTGTAATTGGATTTGCTCCCGCCTCTGCAATGTGGTAACCCGAAATCGAAACTGAATAGAAATTTCGAACGCCGTTGTTAATGAAGTATTCCTGTACATCTCCCATCAAACGCAATGCAAATTCAGTAGAGAAAATACAGGTGTTTTGTGCTTGGTCTTCCTTCAAGATATCTGCCTGAACTGTTCCACGAACTTGCGTCAATGTTTTTGCTTTGATTTCGTTGTACACGTCCATCGGCAAGACTTGATCTCCTGTTACACCAAGTAACATCAATCCCAATCCATCATTTCCTTCAGGCAATTCACCTTGGTAACGAGGACGATCTACACCTTTCTTCTTGTAAATGTCTACAATCTTCGCCTCGATCTCCGCTTCAAGTCCATTCTCTTTGATGTACTTCTCACAATTCTGATCGATGGCAGCATTCATGAAGAATCCAAGTAACATCGGAGCTGGTCCGTTGATGGTCATCGAAACAGACGTTTTCGGATCAGACAAATCAAATCCAGAATACAATTTCTTCGCATCATCTAAGCAGCAGATCGAAACCCCTGCATTTCCAATTTTCCCGTAAATATCAGGACGAAGATCAGGATCGTTTCCGTAAAGTGTTACCGAATCGAATGCTGTTGACAAACGCTTCGCTGGCATTCCCAAACTCACATAGTGGAAGCGCTTATTTGTACGCTCTGGTCCACCTTCTCCTGCGAACATTCGCGTTGGATCTTCCCCTTCACGCTTGAATGGGAACAAACCAGAAGTGTATGGAAATTCGCCAGGAACATTTTCCTGTAGCGACCATTTCAAGATATCACCCCATCCTGAGTATTTCGGCATCGCGATCTTTGGAATTTGCGAGTGCGACAATGACTCTGTGTGGGTTTGAATCGATAATTCTTTGTTTCGAACCTTGAATTTGAAAACAGGCGCTTTGTATAAATTCTTTTTCTCCTCCCATTGCTCAATGATGAGCATGTTTTTCGGATCAAAATTGAGTTTTTCTGCTTCGAACGCTTCTTGAAGTCCCTTGATCAAACGATCTTTATCTTCAAGTGCCGAATCTTTCAAAGTATCCATGGATGTTTTCAATCCAAATAACTTATCGGCAACGGCCACTTGTTCTTTCACCCAAGAATCGTATTGACGATTATTCTCTGAAATTTCAGAAAGGTAACGCGTTCTTTCTGGCGGAATCACAAATATTTTCTCTGACATTTCATCTGAAATCTCGAAGGTAGAATTCAAGTCGATTCCTGTTTTTTCCACCAACTTATCCATGATCACCTTGTACAAGGTATTCATTCCAGGATCGTTGAACTGCGAAGCGATTGTTCCATACACGGGCATCGCATCCGTTTTCTCCTCCCACAAATTGTGGTTGCGTTGGTATTGTTTACGTACATCTCGAAGCGCATCCAATGCACCACGCTTATCAAACTTGTTGAGCGCGATTACATCTGCGAAGTCGAGCATGTCGATTTTTTCCAATTGTGTCGCCGCCCCGTATTCAGGCGTCATCACATACAAAGACATATCTGAGTGATCAAGAATCTCTGTATCCGACTGACCGATTCCAGAAGTTTCCAAAATGATCAAGTCGTATTCCGCTGCTTTCAGGATGGAAATTGCTTCCGCTACGTGCTTCGACAAGGCCAAGTTTGATTGACGCGTTGCCAACGATCGCATGTACACACGTTCATTTTTGATCGAATTCATACGAATACGGTCTCCGAGCAATGCTCCTCCTGTTTTTCTTTTCGAAGGATCGACCGAAACAACGGCAATTTTTCTATCCTTAAAATCGATTAAGAAACGACGTACCAATTCATCAACAAGCGACGATTTTCCAGCACCTCCCGTTCCTGTAATTCCAAGAACTGGAACAGCCGCTTCCGCAGCCATTTTGTGTACTTTTTCCAGTACATCTTGTGCCTCATCAGCAAAGTTTTCAGCAGCCGAAATAATTCGTGCGATCTTTGCATTGTTTTTCTCCTTGATGAAATCAATTTCATCTGTTAAATCCTTTCCTACAGGAAAATCACAACGTTGCACCAAATCGTTGATCATTCCTTGCAAACCAAGCTCACGTCCATCATCTGGATGGTAAATTCGCTCGATTCCGTATTCCTGCAATTCTTTGATCTCTGAAGGAAGAATGGTTCCACCTCCACCACCAAAAATCTTGATATGTCCAGCTCCTTTTTCTTTCAAAAGGTCGTACATATACTTGAAATATTCGTTGTGTCCTCCTTGGTAAGACGTCATCGCAATTGCCTGAACATCTTCCTGAATCGCACAATTCACTACTTCCTCTACCGAGCGATCGTGACCAAGGTGAATCACCTCGCAACCAGTCGATTGAATAATACGACGCATGATGTTAATAGCGGCATCATGACCATCGAAGAGCGATGCTGCAGTTACAATACGGACTTTATTTGTTGGGATATACGGTGCAATCTGTTCCATAAATATTGTTGTTTCGTTCCTTAAAAAAGGCATGCAAAAGTAAGCAATTTAAGACGAAAATAAAAAGCCTAAATAAAGCTGTGCATACCTAGTTTATTCGTTCACACGACGGTGTTTGGACGTGTATTTTGATTAGTTTTAAGATTACATTTACGCGTATGTTGTACATCGAACCACATTTGAAAGAACCTTTTCTGGATCACTTGGCACGAGACGAACGAATTGTTTGGGCCGGACAACCCGAGCAGGGAATCGTTTTTCAGCCCAAGGACTGGTTCCTTATTCCCTTTAGTTTAATTTGGTGTTCTTTCACGTTTGTGTGGATCATTTTAGCCGCTAAGTCGAGTATTTTTTTCGCCTTCTTTGGCATTCCCTTCGTTGTCATCGGACTTATTTTGCTCTTCGGAAGATTTCTGATTGACCGTCGGACACGTTCACGCACCTATTACGCCATCACGAACCAGCGTGTTCTAATTAAAATCCAAAATTCCAATGGTACTTTTACTGCCGTAAACATCTCGGAAGATACCGCTATTCGTTTGCATCTGCGAAAAAATAACCCTCATGATGTGGGAACGATCTATTTCAGTGACTTTCTTCATTTTTTGAAGAATCAAGACAACGAACAGATGAAATCCTTTTCGAAATCGAGTTATCGTTTTTTCAGAATTAACAATGCATCAAAAGTTCACCGTCTCATTTTAGAACTACAAAAGGATCTGAGCGCACAGCAGGAAGAAATGTAATGTGTTCGCCAGAATTCGGTCGCTTTTACATCAGAGATTATGTAATTTCGCGCACTTAATATCGAAGTATGATTTCAGTAAATGGTATTGGTGTAGAATTTAGTGGTGAAACACTTTTTAGTGACATCTCTTTTGTGATCAACGAGAACGACAAGATTGCTCTCATGGGAAAAAACGGTGCGGGTAAATCCACCTTGATGAAAATCATTGCAGGCGTTCAAAGTGCCAACAAAGGAATAATTCAACGTCCGAAGGAAACCGTTATCGCTTATTTGCCACAACATTTATTAACGGAAGACAATTGTACCGTATTCGAAGAAGCGTCAAAAGCTTTCGGGCATATCTTTAGCATGCGCGATGAAATTGACAGTTTGAACAAACAGTTGGAAACGCGCACCGATTACGAATCGGAAGAATACATGAAAATCATTGAGCGCGTATCTGAGTTGGGCGAAAAATTCTACTCGATTGAAGAAATCAACTATGACGCCGAAGTCGAAAAGACCTTACTCGGTTTAGGGTTTAAGCGCGAGGATTTCACTCGACAAACCAGTGAATTTAGTGGTGGATGGCGCATGCGAATTGAGTTAGGGAAAATTCTTCTTCAAAAACCTGATCTCGTTTTACTGGATGAGCCAACAAACCATATCGACATTGAATCGGTGATTTGGTTGGAAGATTTTCTGGTAAACAAAGCAAAAGCCGTAATTGTCATTTCTCACGACCGTGCTTTTATCGACAACGTGACCAATCGTACAATTGAAGTAACGATGGGACGGATTTACGATTACAAAGCAAATTATTCGCATTACTTGCAACTCCGTGAAGAACGTCGTGAGCAACAAATTAAAGCCTACAACGAACAACAGAAATTCATTAAAGACAATATGGATTTCATTGAGCGATTTAGAGGAACGTATTCGAAAACCAATCAAGTGAATTCGCGTGAGCGCATGTTGGAAAAGCTGGAAATTATTGAGATTGATGAAGTCGATAACTCGGCACTGAAGCTCCGCTTTCCTCCTTCTCCTCGATCTGGCGATTACCCTGTAGTTGCCAAAGATTTGAGCAAAAATTACGGGGATCAAGTTGTATTCAAAGATGCGAATATGTCGATTTCTCGTGGCGAAAAAGTTGCGTTTGTTGGAAGAAACGGAGAGGGAAAATCCACGATGATCAAAGCCATTATGGGTGAAATTGATTTTGAAGGAACCTGTGAACTCGGGCACAATGCAAAAGTGGGGTATTTTGCTCAAAACCAAGCTTCGCTGTTGGACGATGATTTAACTGTTTTCCAAACCGTAGATCAAGTCGCAAAAGGAGAAATCAGGACGCAGATTCAAAGCATTTTGGGTGGATTCATGTTCCGCGGAGACGCTATCGATAAAAAGGTTAAATTCCTTTCAGGAGGAGAAAAAACGCGCTTGGCAATGGTGAAATTGTTACTTGAGCCTGTGAACGTTTTGATTCTCGATGAGCCAACGAACCACTTGGACTTGAAATCGAAAGATGTTTTGAAAGAAGCGTTGAAAAACTTCGACGGAACACTTATACTTGTTTCGCACGACCGTGATTTCTTGCAAGGTTTGTCTGAGAAAGTATTCGAATTCAAGGATCAGCGTGTGATTGAACACTTTGAAACCATTGATGCTTTCCTAGAACGAAATCGCATTGAGAATTTGCAGCAGATCAATTTGATGGGGTAATTGTCTTTTCAATTGCCTTCATGTCTCGCTTTCTTACCAAGATTATTTTCGGCTTTTCGGTTCAATTAAATTCGGTGCTTTATGGCGGACTTCGGAAAGGTCCGTCCTCTGGTAAAATGGCTAGCTTTTGCTTTAATGCTAAAACGCAGGAGGTTTCAAACTCCTCCATCTACTTTTAGTGACGCTATTCCCATTGTTTTTCATGGAATCCCTAACTTTATTCACATCAAAACAGACCGCCCATGAAATTCGGAAAAGTTGACAATCCAGGAGAAATTGATTTCACCCTTCCCAAGGATCACCCAGATACATTGAAGGTGTTCCAAAAGGAAACGCCCATTTCACATCCTAAAATTTTTATTGGCTGTGCGAAATGGAATAAAAACGACCTGAAAAACTTCTATCCGAAAGGAACAAAAGATGAATTGACTTATTATTCTCGCCAGTTCAATAGTATTGAGCTCAACTCGTCTTTTTACCGCATTTTTTCTCCCGAGCAGTTTCAGAAATGGCGCGATAAAACGCCCGAAGGATTTCGATTCTTCCCAAAAATCAACCAGTCAATTTCACATTACAAGCAATTAAATGATGTGGAAGAAGTGTTGGATCAATTTTTACTTTCCGTTTCACATTTAGACGATCGACTTGGCACCATTTTCCTTCAATTACATGATCGTTTCGCCCCGAATCGTTTTGGTTTGTTGGAGAAATTCATCTCCATTTGGCCACAGGATCTTCCTTTAACAGTCGAATTGAGGCATACGGATTGGTTCAATGATCCTGCCGTGGCGAACGATTTGTACCAACTGCTTGAATCGAATGGAATTTCAAACACGCTTGTTGACACTGCAGGACGCCGTGACATCATGCACATGCGCATGACCACTCCAACACCGTTTATCCGTTATGTCGGCGCGAATCACGAAAGCGATTACCACCGAATTGATGATTGGGTTCAACGAATTGAAGAATGGATCGGTCAAGGGATGCAAGAATTGTATTTCTTCGTGCATCAAAACTTGGAGGTTGAATCGCCCTTACTTTCCGCCTATTTGATCAAGCAATTGAACGCAAAACTTGGTTATGACTTGAACGTTCCGAATGGTTCATCGAACGCTGAGGAGAATCAATTGGGATTGTTTTAATTAGAAGGTTTTTCTGCTTGCGTGAATCGTTCAAAACGACGAGTTTCTCGTTCCAAAAGTGCTGTAAACTTCACCGGAATCGATGCGGAAATCGTCACCTTCTCACGCGTAAGTGGGTGCTCGAAGTCCAACGAAGTTGCCGCGAGAAATAAGCCCTTGTGCTTCATGATATTTCCTTGCTCCCCATACAGCTGATCGCCCACAATTGGATGCCCGATTTCTGCACAATGAATCCGTAATTGATGCGTGCGTCCTGTTTTAGGTTCCAATTTCACCAGAGAAAGATGTCCATTCTGAAGCGAGGGAACAGATGACAAAACAGTTAATGTTGATTCAGCCTGTTTTCCATCTACCTGAATTGTGATTTTCTGATCATTTGGAATTCCCTGAACGATTGCATGGTATTCCTTTTGGATTTTTCGCATCGCAAATTGATCGCCAAAATGATGATGTGCGGACAATGTTTTTGCCAGGATCACCAATCCACTTGTAGCTCCATCCAGACGATGAACAGGCCGTGCCCACTTCAATGCATCTGCCGCCTTTGATTTACTCAACTGATCAATCAATGCATTTTCTAGCGTTCGAAAGAGATTGCCACTAACGACTAATCCTGCCGGTTTAAAAACCACAGCAAAACCATCTTCCTCATGCACAACATCAATCTCAAGTGGAAAGGGTTTTGGCAGCTTATTTCTAGGATCAATCAATTGAACCACATCCAATTGCTTTACCCAAAGTCCGGTTCTTCCCACTTCGCCATTCAAAACAATCTCCCCTCTCTTCATCGCTTTTTTGACCGCATTTCGTGTTGGCAATTGCGGAAACAACCCTATACAATAGTCGACCAAGCGAACATTCGACGTAGGTTCCATTACTTTATGTGATTCGAGGACAATCATTTCTTCCAATTTTCAGACAAAAGAAAACCCGTCCTGATTTTCCAATAGGTATCGGAATCAGGACGGGTTTTACAGTATTCAATATTATTTAGAGAAGCTTGAAAGTAACGCGACGGTTTTTCGCCTGTTTCATTTCATCATCATCCTCCGCTACATACTCTTCCGTGTTTGGATTCGTATCACCCTTACGAGAAGGAATTAGACGCGCTTCTTCAATTCCTTGATCCATAAGATACGTCATCACAGAACCAATACGCTTGTTGTCCATATCTGCATAGATATCGTTCTCAGCGGCTACTTCATTCTCCAATGTGTTACAGTATCCTTTGATTTGAATTTTCGCTGAAGGATTTGCTTTCATGTAATCAGCAATAATGTTCAAAGATTGTTCTCCCTCTGGCGTAATAAACTGCTTACCAAATGCAAAGTAGATTTGTTGCATTTCTACACGCTCTTTCGGAGTTGTTTTATCCGTTTCCATGAATGCTTTCTGGTAAATCAACTTAGAGTACGAAACTCCTTCATCACCAGCGGCACAATCACACATTTGACCTCTTTCTTGATCAAGCATACGTACCGAGATATCATCGATGTAGTAATATGCCGCAACGATTTGAGACACCTTGATATCCTTCGTTCCGTTATCTTTCTTCATACGTTCGTACTTCGTATCCTCGTTAGAACTGAAGTTACCAAGAGTGATGTATTTTTCACCACCTTGCGCTACGTAAACACCACAAACCTCTGTCCAGTTAAATCGAGCAGACATTGTTTCGTATTCATTTTCGCGGTGAACAACGCTTGGCTCCAAGATCATTGAAACTTTACCATCTGTACTCAATGCTTTTTTCGAGAAATGCACCCCTACGTTATTCGACGCATATTTTGATGCTTCAGAAAGTGAAACATACATTTTCACACAGTAGGTCATTCCTTTTTTCATCGGAGCGTCCATACGTGTCATCACATACGATCGAGGCTCTTTGTCGTTGTATGAAAAACCAACAATTCCAACGTAGTTTTCGCCTTCGTGAGCTGATTCACGACCGTAAATATTGTCTGGAACTGAAATTTCTTCAATTTTGGTATCCACGAACAAATCAGCGCGGACTCCAGTTGGAGAAACCCACCCTGATGCGCTTTCGATTTTACCTAAACGCTTTGGTTTTTTATCCAATGATTCGAAACTACCGTTAGGAACCAAATTTTCGCCATCTTGGGCATTCGACAAAGGCGCGCAAAGCATAAAGCTCATTGCTGAAAAAAATGTAATCGCCTTTTTAGTACTGAATTTCATAACTCTTTACTGTTTTAATAAATGTTTTCACCTTCTCTGGATCAACATCTGGATAAACTCCGTGCCCTAAATTAACAATATGTCTTCGACTTTCGAAAGAATCCAACATATTTGTTGTCAGCATCTCAACTTCTTTATGAGAAGCATAGAGCGCGCATGGATCCAAGTTTCCTTGTAAGGTTCTTGTGTCACCAATTGCAGTGCGAATATCGTTCATTTTCATGTTCCAATCCACACCAATGGTATTGCAATCCATTTTAGCCAAATCGACCACCGAGTTATACGCACCTTTGGCAAAAAGGGTTACGGGAACTTCATTAATCGCTTTGGCAATTTTATCCAAGTATTTCAATCCGAACTCAGCATACTGTTGCTCTCCCAAAATCCCTGCCCATGAATCGAATACTTGAACCATGTGAGCACCGGCTTTGATCTGTGCTTTCAGATACTGAATTGTCACTTCTGTGATACGATTAAGCAACTCGTGTGCCAAAGTCGGGTTTGTGTATAGAATCTTTCGTGCTTTGGAGAAGGTTTTTGATCCTTGACCTTCGGTCATGTAACAGAAGATTGTCCACGGAGCACCAGCAAAACCAATCAACGGAACACGTCCTGCTAATTCTTTATTCGTGAGTTTGATCGCTTCCAACACATATCCTAAACGGTCTTCCACATCGAAGTTTGTATCAGCAAATTTCAACTCTTCTTCACACGAAATTGTTTGATTGAACCAAGGTCCTTTCTTCTCAACCATTTCGTATGTGAGTCCCATTGCTTCCGGAACAACCAAAATATCAGAAAAGATAATCGCTGCATCTACACCGAGTAAATCTACTGGTTGAACTGTTACTTCTGCCGCTCTTTCTGGTGTTTCTACCAATTCTTTAAAACCGGACAATTCAGCTCTTACAGCTCTGTATTCTGGCAATATTCTACCTGCCTGACGCATTAGCCAAACGGGATAGCGCTCAATGGATTCCCCACGGGCCGCTCTTAATATTAAGTCGTTTTCAAATTTCATTGCTGCAAAGATAGTGGATAGATTGAAACCATTATCAGATTAGCAGATTGAAAGCTTCTCAAGAAGTAGATTTATGGCTCCGCTCCGTCTGGGTCTACCAACGGATTGGTTCCTTTCCAATTGATGTCAAATATGCGTTCGTTTGAGAAAAAGGTTTGCTTCCGAAGAAACCACGGTAAGACGACAAAGGTGATGGATGAGGAGAAGTGATGATCTTGTTCTTTGATGCATTGACCACTCGTCCCTTTTCCTGAGCTTTGCTTCCCCAGAGGATGTATACAATTCCCTCTCTTTTCTCTGCGAGTTTCTCAATTACAGCATCGGTAAATTTCTCCCAACCTTTGTTTTTGTGACTATTTGCCTCTCCTTCTCTAACGGTAAGAACGGAATTAAGCATGAAGACACCCTGATCCGCCCAATGTCGTAAATCACCATTATCCCGAGGTGCAATTCCTAGATCGGTTTCCAATTCTTTGTAAATATTATTCAAACTTTTGGGAAGAGGTCGAACATGCGGTTCTACCGAAAAACACAGTCCGTGCGCATGTCCTCGTGTTGGATATGGGTCTTGCCCGAGAATAACCACTTTTACTTGATCAAATGGACAGGCATCAAAAGCTTTGAAAATTTCATTTCCCTTCGGGAAGATGCCATCCTTATGCGTAGCGTATTCCGACTTAACAAACTCAATTAATGACTTGAAATAATCTTTTTCAAACTCGTTTGATAGTTGATCTTTCCAAGACGCTTCAATTTTCACTTCCATGGAACGAAATTAAGGATTGATTTTCATTTTTACATGTATCTTTGATTCATGAAGTATTTTTGGATATTGACTTTAGTCGTGTTAGCAAGCTGCACCAATACGGAAATCCCAGAGACGCCCTCTACTTTCAATCCTGAGGAGAACAAGAAGGATTCTTACGAAGGTATGTCGAAAAAAGAAGCGATTGAATTACACATTCGCAGAGAGCTTTCAATAAGCGCTGATCAACCATTGGATTACGAAATATATGAAGCGAACTGTGACGGAGATGATAGTTTGGATGCGATAATTACCGTGAATTTGCTCGATCGCGCCGTAGACGAGGCTATTGCTTCTGAAAATGTTGCTAAACGAGCCGCAATCGGGTACATGGGAAGGTATAATTTCATTATTTATCGTGATGGTTTTACGGGAAAAATGGGATCTGCGAAACCTATTGCATCGAGTCCAAAGGCGAAATTGAAAGTTAGCTTCGAGAACATTCGATCTGAAAAACAAAAAGACATCCTCGTGGATTACCGCATTCTCAATGCTGCTTATCGGAACTTTTACACGATCACGAATGGTCGTCCAGAGCAAACAAATCAAGTGAAATTATTTGATGCGCTCGGCACTCCAGAAGCGGCTGCCTTTTACATAGCATATGAACCCGGTATGATTTCCTCGGCAAAAGACATTGTTAGCTATGTGGGAAAATTCGAGAATCCAACGTTTGCCAATCCAGATGATGTGTACACCTACGATCTTGACGTGACGAAAACTGATGTTTTGAAGGAACGTTGGTTCTTCAACCCTGAGACGATGAAGTATTATCTAAAGTTGGATTAACGATTCATTTGGTCCTACCACTTCAACATGCTCCGTTTTTCACTTACTGCGAGCATGTTTGTCCCATTTTAGAGTGACACTTTCAAGCCAAACACAAAGTTTCGTCCCGGAGCACTAATTCCCGATCCTGCTGTTCGGTACAGTTGATCCGTAATGTTTTCAATTCCAAATGACGCAGACAAATGCTTGTTAAAGAAAACGGCAGCTTTGAAATTGATGGTATACCAACCCGGAACATACGCGCGCCCTTCATCATTCAAGGCGTACAGATAAGGTGATTCACCAAAAGGAAGCTCTTCATTCTTCAATTCCATCTGGTAAGCGCTGTAGACATCAACCTTAAATTGACGTCGTTTGTAAATGAGAGATGTTCGTCCAAATGTTGGTGCCACATGATTCTTAGGATAGTAAGCTGCACTATCGATATTGAACTCCTCACCTTTTTGATAGCTAATTGTACTACGAAGACTTAATCCTTTTGCTAAAACGACTTCAATTCCGGCTTGTACTCCGTACACCCACGCATCAGCGACATTTTGAACTGCTTGGACTTTGCTTAAATCTCCACCGTAAACAATGCTGTCCTGCCCATTAAAATTAAAGTTCGCACGCGCAAGCGCATCATCCACATACGTGTAATACACGACACCATCAATTTTCATGTTTTTGAACAAGGCCGACACAAATCCAATTTCACCGTTGTAAATATACTCTGGCTTCAAATCAACATTTGGAATAACCACCGCGCCAGGCTCAGAGTCGAATACTTTTCCTAAATCATCAATGTTTGGTGCTCTAAATCCTGTTGCAAAGTTGGCGTAGACCTGAAAACGATCATTCGGATTAAACACAACGCCCAAACTTCCGTTCAATGCACCATTGCTGTTATTCGTCTCCACTACAGGAAACGGGAAAAGCGTTGTATCGAACTCTGCTGAAATTGAGTAGTAACTGTATCGAAGGCCGCCATTCAAGCTCCACTTCTCACCAAAGTTGTATTTCCCATTGATATAAACACCGGCAGACATCCATATTGAACCGTCAGGGTATCTCGAATTGATAGTCGTTTGTTCTCCCGTTATGATATTTTCGCGGTATGCATTCGACCCGACAAGGTTCCCGATTCCTTCCAATCCATAGAAAAGGATAAAATCCTTATTCACTTTCTTGTCGAAATCAACATTCAATGAAAAGGCGTCTACATTTTCAAACTGGCGACGAATTCGATCATTTCCCGTTTTTCGGTCGTGGCGACTTTCTTGAAAATTCTGGTAGGCCGCCGTGATTCGCAAATCGTTGTAAATTCCTGTTTTCCGAGAATGAATAGCACCTACTTTGTGCATCATCCACTTTTGCGGTCCATAATACCATTGCGCATTATCCAAAATTCCATCACCTTGTTTATCCAAAATCAATCGATCGTAACGTGGAGCATCCGATGTTTCCGAATAAATGAACGAATAATCGATCAACCAATCCTTTGAAGCCTGGTATTTGATTTTTTGAATGATATTGAACTGACTAAATCCAGAGTGAATTTGCAACGTTGGATCGTCATTAATTAATGTAGAGTCCACTCCATTGATACGTTCCTGATATGTTGGTCGCAGAAAAGCACTGTTACCATTTGATCCCGTTCTCAAATCGCCGTAGCGAGAAAAAGTAAAGGAAGTTAACGACGCCCATTTTTTTCTTCCAACATTTACGTCTACGTGCGCCATAACTTCGTTAGAAGCGGATGAATAACGCGTAGCAAAGTGCGCGGGTGCGTAGGTTTTTGTAGAGTCCGCCGAAAACTGTGCTTCTTTGGTTTTGAAACTCATGACACCTCCAATTGCATCACTTCCATAGATTACCGCTCCCGGACCAAATAGTACTTCTACTCCATCCAGCGTATTTGCATCGAGAGAAATCACATTTTGAAGGTTTCCTGAACGAAAAATTGCATTGTTCATTCTGATTCCATCTACAGAAATAAGTACACGATTGGTTCCAAAACCACGCAATTGAGGCGATCCTCCTGCCAATTGACTCTTTTGAACAAACACATATCCGCTTGTTTCAAGAAGGTCCGCCGATGTTTGTGGTGCTAGCAGTTCGGCATCTTTCAAATTAATTGTTGCTATACGATTCGGCACTTTCAATTTTTCCTCATCCCATCGATTCACGGAAATAACGATATCCGAAAACGAAAGCGGCTCATCTTCCATTTCAATCAAGCCCAACGTTTTGATTTCTTCGTAGGAAAGAATGAGTGTTTTGTAGTCTGGCGCTGAAATGTGAATGCTATCACACCCTTTGAACGGTCCCAAGCGAAATATTCCATTCGCATCCGTTAATTGCTGTACTTTAGGATTGTAGGAAATGATTTTTGCATCCAGAATAAACTGTTGCGTGATTTTATCTTTAATCGCAACATCTTGGGCATGAACCGAAGAAATGAAACAATAAAATACCGTACTGATGATCAGAAAAGTTGAAAGTCGTTGGATCATAAAAACATTACGTTTTTTTCTGTGTAATAATTCGCGAATTTACTACAATTTTCGTGCCGATAATATGTGCTTATCTTTGCATTATGGAGCATCAATTTTTGCATACAAAAACCTATCGTTATCAGGTTTTAAATGAGGGATCTACATCCAAAAAAGCCTTGTACGTGTTACACGGTTACGGACAACTCACCGAATTTTTTATTCGAAAGTTCCGCGCTTTAGCAGAAGATTTTGTCATTATTGCCCCAGAAGGAATGCATCGATTCTACCTAAAAGGGTCGAGCGGTCGTGTGGGAGCCTCGTGGATGACAAAAGAAGCTAGGGAATCAGACATATCCGATAATTTGAGTTTTCTTGACACTTTGGACGCCAAGCTTTCCGACGAATACCAGTTCGAACAAAAATACCTACTTGGATTCTCTCAAGGAGGAGCAACCGCCGCTCGCTGGAATCAATTAGGAGCTACGCATTTTGATGCGCTCATTTTATGGGCAAGTGTCTTCCCGCCAGATCTTCCCAATGTGATTGAATCCACCGAACATAAACCAAGTTACTTCGTAATCGGAGATCAAGACGAGTATTTTACTCCAGAAAGTCAAGAACAAATCATTCAAGACTATTCGTCCAAAAACTTTCGAATCAAGCGCTACGAAGGAAAGCACGATATCGTTAACAACACTTTAACAGAAATTATCCAAGAATTGGAGAGAAATTAAAGAATCGCTGATTTTTTTGGCACAATTTTCGATATTTGCATTGAAAAACAAATTGACATGAGATTTTTAACAATCATACTTACGTTCGCAGCATTTTCATTCACGTCTTTTGGACAGGATGCTCAGGCAGATGCTATTTTAGATAAACTATCAAAAGACATTAAGGGGCTAGAGTCGTTCTATATTGAGTTTAGCGCTACAGTAAAGAATTCTGATTCGGATTCGAAGAGTTCTATGTCTGGAAAAGGTTGGGTGAAAGGTGATAAATACTACGCGTCTTTCGGAGACAATACAGTAATCTCAAACGGAATTAAGACGTGGACGATTATCAAGGAAGAGAAAACGGTATATGTAACAGATGCCGACGAAGAAGACGAAGAGTCAGTAAATCCAAAAAAATTGATGACAATTTGGGAAAATGGATTCAAGAGTAAATATTCGAAGAAAACGAAAATTGGAGGAGAATCTGTTCACAAAATCTATTTGTACCCAAAGAATACAAAAGTTGATTACACATACATTGTTTTATACATCAGTGAATCGACAAATGAATTGAAACGCGTGATCATGTCTATGAGAGACCAAACAAAAATGACTTATAACTTGAAAAAGTTTACGTCAAATCCATCGGTTGAAAATTCGAAATTTGTATTCTCAAAAGCGAAATACCCAGGATACACCGTTATTGAGGACTAAGCCCCCAATACGTATAGAAATTAAAAAACCGACGATCTACATCGTCGGTTTTTTTTGTTATCCTTTTTCTTGTTCTTCAATAAGATTTCGAAGAATGAAAGATGTTCAGTTAATACGATAAAATCGATTCTATCGCTTCCGTTAATCGCTCTTTTGGCAAGAACTGTTGTTCGAGCTGTTCTGCAAAAGGAACTGGAGTATCCAACGAAGCTACACGTTTTACGGGAGCATCTAGGTGTTCGAAACAGTTCTCTGAAATCAATGCGACTAATTCACCACCAATACCACCTGTCATGCAATCTTCATGTAAGACAATAACACGCCCTGTCTTTTTCGCTGCAGCGTAAATCGCTTCAGTATCCAATGGAAGAAGTGTGCGTAAGTCCAAAATCTCGATGCTTGCATCTGTATGATTTTCCGCATATTCCTTTGCCCAATGAACACCTAAACCATAGGTAATTATAGTAAGGTCAGATCCTTCAGCGACCGTTCGTGCCTTACCAATTTCAACCGTGTAGTAATCATCTGGAATCTCTTCACGAATGCTTCGGTATAAGAACTTGTGCTCGAATACCATTACGGGGTTCGGATCTTCAATAGCTGCATTCAACAAACCTTTCGCTTCGTACGGCGTTGATGGGAAAACAATTTTCAATCCTGGCGTATGGAAGAACCACGCTTCATTACTTTGAGAGTGGAACGGTCCTGCTGCGGCACCTGCTCCTGTTGGCATTCGCACAACAACATCGGCATTTTGTCCCCAACGCCAGTGCATTTTCGCCAAGTTATTGACAATCTGATTAAATCCACAGGTTACGAAGTCGGCAAATTGCATTTCCACAACTGCCTTCATTCCTGCAATTGACAAACCAAGTCCAGCACCTACAATTGCACTTTCACAAATTGGTGTGTTTCGTACTCTTTCCTTTCCGAATTGATCAACAAATCCTTCTGTCACTTTGAATACACCTCCGTATTCAGCAACATCTTGTCCCATGATCACCAAATCAGGATATTTCTCCATCGATTGGCGCAAACCATCCTGAATGGCATCCACAAAACGTTTTTCAGATGTATTTCCGCTTGCCGCTTGAACAACTTGCGAGAAATCCGCATAGATATCATTCATCTCTTTCGAGACATTCGGTTCAATAGCTGGTTCAGCGTAGGCCATATTCAGCCCTTCTTGAATTTCATTCTTAATTTCTTCGCGGTATGCGGCTTCCGTTTCCTCCGTCAAGATTCCATTCGCGTACAAAAACTCCGAGAAATTTGTCAGTGGATCGTACACTTTCCATTCATCTTGTAATCCTTCTGGATAGTACTTTGTTCCTGAAGCTTCTTCATGACCACGCATTCTGAACGTCATAAATTCCAATAAAACTGGCTTCGGGTCTTCGCGCATCTCTTTTGCCAGTTGGCGAACGGTTGAAATCACTTCCAACACATTGTTTCCATTCACTTGCACAGCTTTCATTCCATAGCCAATTCCCTTGTCGATAAACTGCTCGCAATTGAATTGTTCATTCGAAGGCGTGGAAAGTCCCCAGCGGTTGTTCTCAATTCCAAAAATTACGGGTAAATCCCAAACCGAAGCCACATTGAGAGCCTCGTGGAAGTCTCCCTCACTTGCTCCTCCGTCACCTGTAAAAACAAGCGTCGCTTTCTTTTGATCGCGAATACTCGACGCCAAAGCGATTCCGTCCGCCAAGGCCAATTGAGGACCGAGGTGAGAAATCATACCGACAATATTGTATTCTTGAGTTCCAAAGTGAAAAGAACGATCTCTTCCCTGTGTAAATCCAGAAGCTTTTCCTTGAAATTGTGCGAACAAACGATTTAAGGGAATTCCTCTCGTCGTAAACACACCCAAGTTCCGGTGCATTGGCAAGATGTACTCTTCCATATCCATAGCATACGCTGCTCCCACAGAAATTGCTTCCTGTCCCCAACCAGAGAACCATTTCGAAATTTTTCCTTGTCGAAGTAGAATCAACATCTTTTCCTCAATCAATCGAGGCTTAAGTAAACGGTGATAAATTTCCAATAGTTCCTGATCGTCAAAACCTGTCCGATCATACTTAATTGCTCTTTTATCGAGGACTGCCATAGTTTGTATTGTTTAAAACAAATCTAACAATTAGATCAATTTCTTGTTAAAAATTGTGTTCGTATTTCAAAAAATGATGGTGAATTCTTGTTCTCCAAACGACATAAAAAAGCCGCCCAAGTTCTGAGCGGCTTCTTATATATTCTATCGTATCGTATGATTAAACGACTCCTTGATCGATCATTGCATCTGCAACTTTCACGAAACCAGCGATGTTCGCTCCTTTCACGTAATCGACAGATCCGTCTTCATTCTTACCATACTTCACACATGCTTCATGGATAGAAACCATGATTCCGTGCAATTTATCATCTACTTCTTCACGAGACCAGTTCATTCTCAATGAGTTTTGAGACATCTCTAATCCTGAAGTTGCTACACCTCCAGCATTTGATGCTTTACCTGGTGAGAACAATACTCCGTTTGATTGGAATGCTTCAATAGCCTCAGGCATTGTTGGCATGTTCGCTCCCTCAGCAACACAGATTACTCCGTTGTCGATAAGCATTTGAGCTTCTTCACCATTCAATTCGTTTTGTGTAGCACATGGAAGAGCAATATCTACTTTCTCTCCCCATGGACGCTTACCTTCGTGGAAGGTAATATCATCGTACGCTTCAGCCAATTCGTTGATACGACCACGACGTACATTTTTCAATTCCATCAAGAATGACAAGTGCTCGCTGTGCAATCCGTTTGGTGCGTATACGTATCCTGAAGAATCAGAAACAGTAACAACTTTTCCACCAAGGTGAATTACTTTTTGCAATGCATATTGCGCTACGTTTCCTGAACCTGAAATAGCAACTGTTTTACCTTTGAAAGAATCATCTTTCGTTGCCAACATTTCTTTTGCGAAATATACAGTACCGTAACCTGTTGCTTCTGGACGAATCAATGATCCACCCCAGTTCAATCCTTTTCCTGTCAAAACACCAGTGAATTCATTTCGAATTCGCTTGTACTGACCGAACATGTATCCAATCTCACGTCCACCAACACCAATATCTCCAGCTGGAACATCTGTATTCGGACCAATGTGTTTACACAATTCTGTCATAAACGATTGACAAAAACGCATTACTTCAGCGTCTGATTTTCCTTTTGGGTCGAAATCAGATCCACCTTTTCCACCTCCCATTGGAAGAGTTGTCAATGAGTTTTTAAATACTTGCTCAAATCCTAAAAACTTCAAGATTGAGAGATTTACTGAAGGATGGAAACGAAGTCCTCCTTTGTATGGACCAATTGCTGAGTTAAACTCAACACGGAATCCTCTGTTCACTTGAACTTCACCATTATCTGATGTCCATGGAACACGAAAGATAATTGTGCGCTCTGGCTCGATCATTCTATCGAGAATTTTAGCAGCCTTGTACTTAGGGTTCTCCTCGATAACAGGAATAACAGCCTCTGCCACTTCATGAACCGCCTGAAGGAATTCGGCCTCATGACCGTTTGAAGCCTTCACTTTTTCCATGAAAGCATCAATTTCCGCTTGATATTTATTAGACATATTATTTTATTTAATCAGTGGAGCAAATGTATGTATTTTTAAAATACCTGAGTTCGTTTCTCAATTCAAAAGCTGCCGTTGGAAATGTTTTCATCCAAAAAAAAGACATAAAAAGCATCTAAACCGTTAATAAACAGATAGTTAAATCAAGACCCGCATACAACTACTGCTTTGGTTCTTAGGATTATTAGAATGATCCACCAAATTCCCGCTTGTAATCGAAAAAACTTGTGCGTATCTATTGATTTACCATTTGAGACAAGCTAATTTCAATTCAGTTCAACATTATTTAGAAAAACAATGATTACGCAAAACAACCAATTAAAGCGGTCGTTTTAACCTTTTCAATTCTCTTTATTTGTACTAAACATTAACGAAAGTTCAAAAAAAGATAAAATTTATCGCAATTTTGGCAACTTCTGTTAGAGGTATAACGTCTCTTTGTCGAACGAACGATTGTTCCGATTTAAGAATTATATAATGATGAAAACACATAATTTTAAACTCCTAGTTATCTTTTTGGGCCTACTAATCCCATCCATCTCAAATAGTCAAACACAAGTATGCCTCGGTACAGACGCCGATGTTTGCGTGGGTTCTTCTATTGATATTGTGGACTGTAACCCTGGTTCTGTTTCGGGAATTGTTCTGCCAAGTCCTACTAGCGTCTCTCTCAGTGATGACTCGTGGAGTGGTGTTGTTCCAATTGGTTTTAATGTGAACTTCTACGGTTCGAACTATACACAGTGTGTAATTGGCTCTAATGGAATTATCTCCTTCAACCTTACAAACGCGAATGGATATTGTCCATGGGGACTTGGGTCTGTTGGACCTCTACCGAGTACAAGTTTCGCTGCTGCTCAAAACACAATGATGCCAGCCTACCATGACATCAACCCTGCTGCATCGCCTGGTGGATCAATCTTTTATCAAACGATTGGAACTGCTCCAAACAGACAATTCATTGTTGTTTACAAAAACTTATCAGCCTTTGGAACACCTGGATTCTGTGTAGACATGGGAGTTATTGTAAACGAGACATCGAACTCTATTGAGTACCACGTTTCGTACAAAGCATTAAACACTGGATGGAATGGAGGTTTGGCGATTCAAGGAGTAGAAAATGCCCCTGGTAATGCCGCAACAATTACTCCTGGTCGTAACAACTCTCAATGGTCCATTACATCACCTGAAGCAAAGAAATGGACACCTACTTCACCTACGAATACAAACGCATATACAATTAGCAACATTCAATTTCAACCCCTCGTTAATGGCGCTTTAGGAAATAGCGGTTTAGCATGGGGAAATACGTTAAATAATAACACTCAACCGTATAACGGTGGAACCTTAACGGTGAATCCTGTTCTTCCTGGAACAACAGGTTACTTCTTGGTGAATTCACTGCCTGTTGGTTGTTCGAACAACCCAGTTGTAGCGAATTCGGACACAACATTTATTACAGGTGTTAGCTCACAAGTGGGCGCGTCATCTACACCAGATATCTGTTCTTCAAACCAAGGAACGGTAACGGCTACTCCTCTCGCAGGAATTCCGCCTTACACTTACAATTGGCCAACACTAGGTAATGCAACAACACAAACCGTTACTGGTGTGGGAGCTGGTACTTACCAAGTTGTAATGACCGATGGAAACGGATGTAGCTCAACAGCAAACGTAACAGTTGGTGATACGCCAGCGACGTTCTCAGGTTCAACTACGGTTGTTTCCTGTCCTGGAGGAAATGATGGTACAGCAACAGCCGTTATGAATCCACCTCTTGGAAATATTACCTACCAATGGGACGATCCTTTGATGCAAACTACTGCAACTGCTACAGGGTTGACTGCTGGTCAATACAATTGTACGGTAACTTCTGACATAGGATGTTCGGATGTTGTAACCGTAGACGTTACAGAAATCCCTGGAATGATCGGTGTAATTGCCAATCAATCGGATGTTACGTGTAACAGTGGAAATGACGGAGTCATCGACGTTGATGTTACTCAAGGAACAGCACCTTATACATACTCTTGGGACAATTCAGTTTCAACTACAGATGTAGCGAACGACTTAGCTGCAGGTACGCACACGGTTACTGTTACTGATGCCAATGGATGTGTGATTACTATTACAGGTACAATTGGAGAACCAACTCCTCTTGCAATTACCAGTTTGACACCAGACACTCAAATTTGTCCAGAAGACGATATCATGCTTACAGTTGTTGGTTCAGGTGGTTCTAGTCCATACACATTCACATGGACGGAAAACGGAACAAACATTGGAACGGGAACAACAATCACTGTTGATCCAGAATTAACAAATACACAATACTGTGTAACGCTTTCTGAAGCTTGTGGTTCTCCAACAGATGACGGCTGTTTGATGATTACCTTCCCTACTCCAATTGAGCCATCAGCAGTTCCTGATCAACCAGAGAAATGTATGCCTGGTTACTTCGAATTCACAAACACATCAGCGAATGGTGGTGAAATCGCTTCGACTTACTGGGAATTTGGAACAGATGGTGCAGCCTTAGAAACAGGAAACGACTCAACACACTATGAGTTCAACGAGGTAGGAATTTTTGATGTCATCATGACAACTACTTCTATCTATGGATGTGTTTATACAGACACAATGGAATCAATAGTTGAGGTTAAACCAAATCCAATTGCAGACTTTACTTTCTCAGCGAATCCAACAACGATATTTGAGCCAGCTGTTCAAATGCAAGATCGTTCTTCGGTAGATGTTGTTGAATGGAGTTGGGACAGTCCTTTTTCTTTCCCAAAGACAAGCGCAGTTCCTGATCCTAAGTTCCATTTCCCTGAAGAAGTTGGAAACTACCCAGTAACACTTTCGGTTGTAACAGAACATGGATGTGTGGATACATTAACGCTTTACTTGAGCGTAGTTCAAGATATCCTATTCTTCGCTCCAAACGCATTCACTCCAGATGGTGACGAACACAACCAATATTGGAAACCTGAAATTCAGGGAATCGATATCTACGGTTTCGACCTGTTTATTTTCAACCGTTGGGGAGAATTGATTTGGGAAAATCATGATCCTTCAATTGGATGGGACGGAACATACAATGGAAAAATTGTTAAGTCTGGAATGTACACTTGGCGTGCACGTGTGAAAGATCTATACAACGATGCGAGTTACGAGTTTAACGGGTCCATCAACTTATTGAAATAAAGATTGAAACATAATACTAAGTACACGAGCCCCCACTCTTTTTTCAAGAGTGGGGGTTCTGCTTTTCTTTGGTATTGTTTTTGTCTTAATAGAAAAAAATAGTTTGTAAGTTTGAAAAAATATCAACCATGAAGAAAATAATCATACCTATAGGAGTTGTTGCTGCACTTACTCTTGCATCGTGCGATGTATTGAATGATGTGGCCGAAGTTATTGTAGACGGATCAGAAACAACGGATACAAAGCCTGCACTATCAAACGCTGAAGTTATTTCAGGATTAAAAGAAGCATTGAACGTTGGAATCAAAAACTCAGTAGACTTAACTTCTGTAACGGATGGATTCCTTGGAAACGCAGATATCCGTCTTCCCTTCCCTGAAGATGCGTTGAAAGTGAAAGAAAAAGCACTCGAATGGGGACTGGATGGACAAGTAGAGAAGTTTGAGACTACATTGAATCGTGCAGCAGAGGAAGCAACAAAAGAAGCGCTTCCTATTTTTAAAGATGCCATCCTAGCGATGAGTATTTCCGATGGATTTTCTATCTTGAACGGCGGCGAAGGAGCAGCGACTAATTACCTCAAGCAAAATACACGTGCGCAACTCGTTGATGCTTTTTCACCAAAAGTGGCTGACGCCATTGCAAAAGTAAAATTGACTGATTACTGGGAGCCAATCGTAAACAAATACAACATTTACGCAAACAGCCCATTTAGTAATGCAGAGCCTGTGAATCCAGATTTGAATGAGTACGTTACTGAACGTGCGATTTCAGGATTGTTCCACATGGTAGAAATCGAAGAAAATAAAATTCGTCAAAATCCAGCAGCCCGTGTAACGGACCTACTTCAAAAAGTATTTGGAAGTATTGGTGTTGGAGGAAACTAATACGATTTCATCTTCTGAGCGCTTGTTCAGAATGATAAACCGATTAACTAAGCTCAGTCTCCCGATATCTATTGGGATTACTGGGCTTTTTTATTGCAATCTGCTACAGAATTCCTATTTTCATCCAACAAAATCGACTAAATGAAATACCCACATACCGAATTGGTTCTTAACGATAAGGGACAAGTCTATCACCTAGGTCTTTTCCCTGAAAATGTTTCTGACAAAATCATTCTAGTAGGAGATCAGGATCGAGTAAACCTCGTTGCTTCATTTTTCGATTCTGTGGAGCACAGTTCACAGCACCGCGAATTTGTGTGTAAAACAGGAGAGTATCAGGGAAAACGCATCAGTGTTGTATCTACAGGAATTGGGACAGACAACATTGATATTACGATTAACGAATTGGATGCGCTCTTCAATATTGACTTGGAGAAAAGAGATGATAAGGCCGAAAAAACTTCGATGAGTCTCGTTCGAATTGGAACATGTGGCATCTTGCAACCAGAAGTCCCCGTTCATTCGTACATTTTATCGACACATGCATTTGGACTGGATAATGTCGCGCATTACTACGATATCCCATTTTCAACAGAAGAAAATGAACTCAACGATGCAATCAACGAAGCGGTTGATCTTCCAGAAAAAATAAACACCTATTTGGTTGCCGCTTCCGATCGCTTGACAGATTTACTTCGTTCTTCCGAAACAACAGAAGGAATTACGATTACATCCAGTGGTTTTTATGGTCCTCAAGGGCGACAACTACGTCTTCCCAACAAAACAAACGCAATCAACGAACAGTTAACGGCGTTTAAACACGGAGAAGCACGCATTACGAATTTTGAAATGGAAAGTTCTGCCCTTTTTGCTTTGGGAAAAGCGCTAGGACACGAATGTGCAACCATCTGTTTGGGAATTGCCAATCGACCGAAAAAAGATTTTTCCAAGGACTATTCGCAGCACATGATGAAGTTAATCAAGTACGTCTTGGATCGCATTTAATCGACTCATTTTCCCTTTTCTAACGCCCTCTCGACAAAAAACCGTAGCTTTAGAGTAATGGAATCTAAAAATGTCAATTTCGCCGTCCTAATCGATGGCGACAACATCCCATCTGCTCACGTAAAAGAGATGATGGAAGAAATAGCCAAGTATGGCAACCCAACAATCAAACGAATTTATGGTGACTGGACGAAACCGCACCTTTCGAAATGGAAAAATCTCCTGCTCGAGAATGCGATTACTCCTATCCAACAATATGGATATACTACGGGTAAAAATGCTACCGATTCAGCAATGATCATCGACGCGATGGATATTCTCTACTCGCAGAAAGTCAATGGTTTTTGTATCGTTTCAAGTGATAGCGATTTTACACGACTTGCAACGCGATTGCGCGAAGCAGGCATGGTTGTTCTAGGAATTGGAGAGCGAAAAACACCGAATCCGTTCATTGTTGCGTGCGATAAGTTTATTTATGTGGAAATTCTGAAAAACCGCGGTTCGAAGAAAGTGTCCTCAAGTGAAAAAGCTGCAGAAGACGACAGGGAATCATTCGACCCGATCTCGCAAAAGGAAATCAACCTCATTCAAAAATCGATTTCTGATTTATCAGATGAAGATGGATGGGCATACCTCGGAGATGTTGGAAATCTTATTCAGAAAAAACAACCTAATTTCGACTCAAGAAACTACGGTTTTGAAAAATTAACCGCTTTGATTCGTTCGTTGAAAGAATTTGAGGTGGAACAACGGGACAACCCAAAAAGCAGACATAAATTGATGTTTGTGAAGAATGTCGAAAAGCCTAAAAAAGCGACTCGATCAACTCGAAAAAGCACGAAATCCGCAACCCAAAAGCCAGCTGCAGCGAAAAAACGTAGCTAATTGATTAACATGAAATTTACCGAACTCAATTTACAACCCGAACTGCTCGAAGCCATTTCTTACATGGGATTCGAAACGGCTACTCCTGTTCAGGAAAAAGCCATCCCAGTCATATTAAACAACGATGATCTCATCGCTTGTGCACAGACGGGAACGGGAAAAACAGGCGCATTTGTCTTGCCGATACTCAACAAACTTGTTGAAAAAAAAGACACCAATATCGATACGTTGATCATCGTTCCAACACGCGAACTTGCTATTCAAATCGAGCAACAAATCCAAGGTCTCTCCTATTTTATTTCTGTCGGTTCGATGGCAATTTATGGAGGTGGCGATGGAAAAGATTGGTCGGTTCAAAAAGAGGCACTTACAAAAGGAACTGATATCATTGTAGCCACCCCGGGAAAACTGATTTCCCATCTCAAATTAGGCTACGTCGACTTTAAAAATGTAAAACACCTTGTGCTCGACGAAGCCGATCGCATGCTCGATATGGGATTCATCGACGATTTGAAAACCATCATCTCTCATTTGCCCAAAGAGCGACAAACGCTTATGTTTAGTGCAACCATGCCGAGTAATATTCGACAATTGGCCAAGCGCATCATGAATCAGCCCAAAGAAATTGCCTTTGCTGTTTCTAAACCCGCGGCAGGAGTCGATCAAAAAATGTACATGGCGCACGAGAACCAGAAAATTGGTGTTCTCACGCACATTCTACAAGAGCGAAAACACTTCGATAGCATTATTATTTTCACCTCATCAAAGATGAAAGTTTCGGAAATCGTTCGCTCCTTGCGTAAAGCAGGATTTAAGGCAACCGGAATTTCGTCCAATCTAGATCAAGACAGACGTGAAGAAGTATTACGCGGGTTTCGATCGAAACGCATTCGCATTTTGGTGGCTACCGACGTGATGAGTCGTGGAATCGACATCAAAGAAATCAACATGGTAGTCAATTTTGACGTTCCACACGATGCTGAAGATTATGTACACCGCGTTGGACGTACAGCACGAGCCAATACGAAAGGAGAAGCATTTACGCTCATCAACGAAAAGGACATGCACAAAGTGCGTAAAATTGAACAGTTGATTGAAACGAAATTCGAGAAATTGGCTCCGCCCGAAGCACTTGGGCCTGGACCTGAATGGGTAGATAAAAGTAAACCGAGACCGAAGAACAAGCGAAAAAAGCCGCATTACAAAAAGAAAAAAGGTTCGGGGAAGCCACAGGGAAACAATCAAACCAAAGACAATAATAGGCCGAAGCCGCAAAATAAGCCATCATGAAAATGAGCCGATCACTATTCACTATTCTCACGGTTTCATTCACAGTTTTATTGACGTCATGTGTTCAGAAATCGAACGATACGGAACCACCAAAGGAGGTGGTTATCATCGAGGATTCTATTGAAGTGGAACCTCCTGTAGATCCGATTGACACACTTCCGACCACGCCACCCACAGTGGACATCAAAGTATACTCAGAATATCCTGAGGCCATTGATGGATGTGCCTGCTATTTTGGCTTAACAGCCCCCGAATTAAGTGAAGGGAAATACGTTTTCATGACCAACTATGAGAAAAAAGCCTATATGATTCTCGATGGAGAAATGCGTACTTTTAAATTGATTCAATCGGAAAATTTAGCCAGTGGCGAACTGAAAGAAACATGGCAACATCCCGATTATGACATGGTAGTTCAATCCAAAGAAACTGGAGAAATTGACGAGACATGGCAAAGCATCGGAACAATTAGCATTCAGCCGAAAGACAAAGAGAAAACGGTGATTCGTGTTGTTGGAGAATGTGGCTGTTAGTTGTCGAATTGAGTGAGAGGATAAAAAATAGGTCAAACTCTCCATCCTTTTTACAAATGAAGAGTTCGACCTTACTAGAACTTTAACTTAACAAACTTTTTATTCGATTAGAAGTTTAACGGTACTTTGTACCTCATCCCCTACTATCGTTACGAAGTAAAGTCCTGCGCTTTCATCCTGTAGATTAATTTCAGTTTCCAAAGAGTTCAATGCCGAATGGTGAATTAATTTGCCGTAGACATCGGTTACGTGAACAGACAATCCTGTACTTAAACTGGGTAATTTCACCGTGAATATTCCTTCAGAAGGATTTGGATACACGCTGAATTCGATTTCCTCTGCGGGGTTCAGACTCGCAAATGGATCGTTACACACATCCGCTCCGAAGTCGTGGAAAGACTGAACTAAATCAGCTACAGACAACATCACCTGCACATTCTGAAAGTTATTTTGGGTCTTTTCTCTACCATAAACAACCGCCTGATGGATTTCTACTTCTCCACCCGCTGGCAAAGTCCCAAGATCACAGGTTCCAAACATTCTACGATCTCCCCCAGGATTATTGTTGGTCTCTTCACTCCATTCAAAACCAGGATCTACTCCTCCTGTTGAAATGAGCATAGGATCGTTCGCTCCAGGAAAGATAAAATCCGTAGGAATCGTAGTTGCCCCAGTTGATCCCGCGAATCCAGTTCCTCCAAAGACCCAATCATCACCAAATCTCCATTTTCCATTCATGTAATTCCAATATTGATTGGCAGATGACGGATCTGCTTGAGATGATGCTGAAGTCAACGTGAAATATCCGGCGTGCGTCATAGGCATATTCAAATACATGATACCAATGGCTGGAGGGTTTTGTCCATATCCTTGACCCTGTCCGCCAAATCCAAAATCTTCGTCTAGATTATCTTGATTGTACGTGTAAAATACATTTCGAACGGGATCACATCCGTAATAGTCATCAGCGTAATTTCCCAAATCGGCATCTGCGAAGGATGCCATTACAGCATCATACAAATCTTCAGTCCCACGGTTGATTACGCGCACATCCATGAAGGTAGTATTGTTGAGAAAGTCGGTACTTGCATATTGATACAACATCACGTGAACTTCTATATTCATGCTTGGAGTCCCAGTTCCTCCAGTTGTATCTTTGCTATCATTCATGATGATGTACAAGGCCTCACACCCTTTTATTTCAGGATAATCGCCGTCATACGGATCGTATAAACCATCGTTATTGATATCGACAAAAGGAGCTAAGGTTGATGCTGTACCGATCGCTGGGTCACCATTTCCAGGCCAATTCAAAATACTTGGATGTGGATTTGAGACTGTTCCATTGGCACTGTATTCGTTGATGTGTGCTTCAATATCTGCCAACTTCACTTTCCACATAGCAGGAATGTATTCGTCAAGATAGTACGGATCATCGTAAGAATCATTCGAAGAATAAGGACCGGGAAACAAATCATCCTGACCATTTTCGTTGTAGCGCTCGGCTGCTAAACGTAATTGCCCGTTTGCATCTAATCCACCGAACCAAAACGAGTGATTATAGATTGCATTTATCCCTGATCCCTTCGGAATTTCGTAGCCTGCATCAACGGAATCATTAAAAAGTTGTCCGTCGGCGGTTGCAACGAGAGAAACATTATTCTTGTCTAAAACTTCAGTTACTTGACTAAAAAGCGGAACTGAAAAAAGTGATAGTATCGGTAATAATAGAAGTGATTTCATATGTATGTGATTTAAAGGTTATGCTCAAACATACTGGAAATCAAACCTATGAAGCAGTTACTTACAACAAGTCTATTATCAAACTATACGAATTTAATTTTCTGAGAAAACCTACAGAATAAACAAGAACAACCCAACAATCAAAGCAAGAATGCATTAAAAAAAAATAGCTTCGCATAAATTATACGAAGCTAGTTACTACAAAATCGAAGCAAATTCATCAATTCATTCCCGTCGTATCGGTTAATGCTTCCAAGAAATGAATGATATCTTCTTTTTCTTGATCGGATAACTTGAGTGAATCACCTGGCAGCGTTTGATAAGGTACATCCAGACCTAAACCTACTCCTCCACCTGCATCGTAGAAATCAATCACCTCTTCCAAGGTTTCAAAAGAGCCGTTGTGCATGTATGGACCTGTAAGTGCAATATTTCGCAGCGTAGGTGTTTTGAACGAGCGTTCATAAAAGGGTGCTTTTTCCATGATGATGTTGTTCGCATATCGCCCTGGATCGTCATCCAACTCGTATGGTTCTTTGAATATTTTCGGAACTCCGAGCACTTCTGTTTCCGTTTCATCGTAAAACGGTGGAACTACTCCTGCAAAGGTCGGCGCGAAGTGACAAGTTGCACAAGTCGCTTTTCCTTGGAACAAATTATAACCACGTTTTACAGATTCACTGATTGTTTTCGTTTCACCGCGGACGAATTTGTCGAAATCAGAATTGAAGGAACGCAAGGAACTCACATAACGCGACATTGCATTGGTGACGCTCTGCTTCGTAATCTTCATCGATCCGTATACTTCATTGAACATTTTCTGATATTCTTCGGATTGATTCAACTTGGCAATCATTTCATCGTAATTGGTCGCGAATTCATCTTGGTTGTATACCACGTGATCCATCTGAAGTGATAAGCGATCGGTACGTACATCGTGAAAATAGCGCGTCGCATAGACCGCATTCAAAAGTGTTGGTGAGTTTCTCTTTCCAGATAACCCCGCATTTGTTCGGCTCGTAGGCAATCCGTCCGTAAACGCTTTTTTCGGATCGTGACAAGTAGCACATGCCATTTTTTTATCTCCCGAAAGAAGCGGATCAAAAAATAACTTTCGTCCCAACTCGATATGCTTTTCCGATTCATCTCCCTCTGCAAATTCACCAAAAGTAGAAGCATTCAAAAAGTTTTCAGCAAATAAGTTCTCTGCTTCGTAGTTGATGTGTTTCGGCAAACTACTTCTTAACGATGGAAGTTCCACGTTTAATTCCTTTTGTAAGATCAATGTTGATTTCCAAAGAGGATTGATAACATTGATGAGGAACGAAAGGTGATCGAAGGATTCGAACGTTTCTTCCTCCAATTGTTGAATGCCTATATCAAAAATGGCTGCGAGTTCCGAAGTTTTGGTTTCATGAGAGAATTCAAAATAGTTTTCCAAAATGGACTTCATTCCCTTCAAAATCTGAATCGATTCGTGGTTTACTTTATCGGAATTTGCTGGTGCATCAAAGCCCGTTACGTTAAGCGTGTTCAATCGGATTAAACCGAATCGCACTGCTTCAAAAACATCGGCATCGTACAATCGACGACTTTTGAGGGATTTCTCGAATTGCTTCATCGAAAAATGAAACTTTTTGAAGAGTTGGGTCAATTCTGTTCGATCAAAATTATCCGTGTACACGACTTCTTCGATACGCTGTAATCCTTGCGGTTCAATAATGCTTAAATCAGGTACCTTTTGCATCACTTTTGGCAGAGGCGCGCCATTTAAGCATTGATTAAACAATTGTGGATCGGTATGCGCAATCAAAAACTCCATCTTCTTAAAGTCTAAACGGAGTTGAAGAAATTCGGCTACCACCGTGGCACGTGATGCTTGCTCAATACTTTCTTCGAATGCAGCACATGATTGGATGAATAGGGAAACGTCTTCTTCAAATTTTTCCTGAATCCCAATGGATGGAAGTTCTTTCACCGTTCCTTCTGATGGGCGATTCCACGAAAGAAGCGCCAAGCACGCGAAATAAACTCCCACGTATGTTCCAACTACAACAGCTATTTTTTTCATATCTATTAAATCATTAATATTTAAAAATGTCACCCACTAGAATTAGCGGGTGACATCGTAGTAGTTAGTTAGATTAATAGTGGTTAATCTTTATTGAATGATCAACTTTTTGGTTAATCCAGCAGCGTTTTTGATGTAGTACGTTCCTGGTTCCATTCCCATGATATCCATCGATTTCGTGTTGCGTTCTACGCGAACAATTTTACCGTAAGTATCATACAAAGCAACATCCATTCTTTCGTTGAAATAAACGATACGTGATGTTGGGTTTGGATACACCGTGAACACTTCATTTTGAGCCAATTCATCTACTGATGATGTCCCCAATTGATCCCATCCTGTCAAGGCAATTGTAATTGAATTGTTGTATGGGAAAGGATTTGAACTGCTTGGATGCTGTGAGTTGAACAACAATGTTTTCCCATCTGGTGTCGCACGAACTCCTGTTACTTCTGCTCCCAATGGAACTTGAGCGATACGTACTAAATCATTCAATTGTGGGTTAACGATATCCATATCCAAGATGAACAATTCACATGAACGATTCGAAATTCCAGCTGGCATTCTTCCGTTCGATGTTCCATTCAAATCTTCACAAATTACCATGTACGTTTTCTGACCTACAGTCATGAATGTCAATCCATCAGGGTTTGAAAGGTGTACTTCTGGGTAATCAGACAAAGAAACATTTGGTGTTCCGTTGAATTCTGGTCCTGCTTCCAATGCTGTTGCGAAACCATCTGCGGCTACGTCAAATTTCAATACACGTCCATAGTAATCTACATATTGTCCATCATCTGGCGTAGTTCCTTGTGCTGTTGCACGAGCTGTATGGTGCGATGCGAATACACCTCCGCGCGCTAGCTCATCTCTCCATTTTGATCCTGGATTGTCTCTTCCTGTCTCTGTCAAGTATACGTTTCCGTCTTGCTCATTGTACGCTACCCATTCCAAACGGTTGTACATTGTTGCTCCCGCATTGATGGCTTCTTCCTGAACGTTCAATGCTTTTTCCATTGACGTGTTATCCAATTGAATCCACTTTTCTCCATCAAATCCATTGATGTTGTATACTGAAATTGAACCTCCGTACGATCCATTCGCTTCGTTTGTTGACAACAGGAATGGTTTTCCATTTGGACTATCCGCAGCTGGAACTGCTAACAATCCTTCTGGACTTTCATCTACTCCGTTTTTGTTGAAGTAATTCACGTAGAATGCATTTTGAGGATCTGTGATATCGTATACCATTACTCCTGCTGCTCTTTCTAATCCGATGTAAGCAAAAGTGCGACCCCCAACTTCCAACGTAGTGATAGATTCTGGTTCAGAACCTTTGTCGTCATCACGGTTGTCTGCGTAGTTATTTTGGAAGTTCGCTGCCAAGATTGAAGCAAACTCATTTCCGCTATCGAACACCAAGTTTCCATTCAAGTCCCAAATAGAGAATGAACGTCCACCGTATGAGTACAACTCATCAAAATCTCCATCATTGTCGATGTCTCCTTGCGATGTTGTAATTTTCAATCTACCCAACATATCATCCGCCTGAATTGCTGCTGCGTTCGGGAATGCAGTTGGATCTAATACGATATCTGCTACGCGCTCTTCTTCAGAGTATCCAGCGTAATCTCGTGAATCACCTTCGTTGGCTGTTAACAAGTACTCAGTTCCTGCGATTTCAATAATGGTAATTGCATCTGGCTGATACATTCCGTACAAGTTGTCCCATTGTTGGAAGTTCCCGATTGCGTTATCATCATCTGATGCATCAATGGCATTTTGTGCCGTGCTGTAGTCTTTGTATCCCAATCCGATGATATCTGTAATGGTTGCTGACGCGATGTCCAAAACAGCAATTGCATTGTTTTCTTGAAGTGCAATGTAGGCCTTCGTTGATGCTGCATTTACGGCAACATATTCTGGCTCCAAGTCTTGCGCTACGTTTGTTGTCCCGTTACCGAAGATGCGGACGTTGTTCAACATTCCTACTGTGAATGCTCCGAAACCAGCTGTTTGAACTGTTGCAGAAGTTACTCCACCAGAAACATCAATAATCGAAACGCTTCCTTCTGGATCTACTGTATAATCATCATTTGGTTCTCCTTCGTTCGCCACAATTACTTTCGTTCCATCAGGTGTAAAGGTCAACATATCTGGAAGCGCACCCACCGTTACTGTGTTAACAATAGTATGGTTTACGTTTTCGATGAAAATTACCTGACCGTTGTTTTGTTCGATCGCAGCAGGAATAGAAACAGCAATAATTCCATTTTTTACCGCCACTGAAGTCGGTGTTCCGTACGCACTCAAATCGATGAACGTTAAGCTGTCCATTCCGTTTGCAGTTAATTGTGCTACGTAGATTCCTCCTCCGTTGCTACTTGTTGAGTAAACACGCTCTGTTGAAGCATCGTATGCTGAAATTTCCGAGTACGTATCTTCCAACGAGTAACGGTGAGATAAACGCATTTGTTGATCATCTTCGCGGTAGGCGTAGAATGTTCCTTGTGTGAAATCACCTGGTGTGTCAGCTACAAATTTTGAGAAGATAGCTGGTGTATTGTCTGCGCCAAGATAAACCGTTTGGTTATCGGGCATAATCACACCTCCTTCGAATGGTTGGCGTCCCCAGTTGTATTGTTTACGAATGGCAACTGCTTCTTTTGGATCAATTTCTACCATCCAGTTGAAGTTTTCGTACTTCTTAATTGTTTGACCGTCTGCCATAGCAATTCCAGAACCTGCAATTGTTACATCATTGGTATCCAATACTCCGGCTCCATTTTCGAAGATAGATGCGTTATTTTCTCTGAACCACTCTTCCGCTGTCCAAATTCTACCATCCACTTCAGAAACAATTCCTCCACAGTTCATTCCTGTTTCTCCTACTGTATTGACGAAGTCAACATTAAAGAATTTTCCAGTTCTACCGTCAGACAATGTTTGTTCAACGATGATTAGTGAATCGGTATTGGGATCTCTTTTTACTTTGAAAACTGTCATTCCACCACCGTCTCCGATGTTGGCATCACTTGAAATCATTTCATGGTTAATCGATAACCATCCCAAATCCTGCGATCCAGGTGTATTGTCTGGCGTAAACCCGATGAAATCATGCCATTGTTTTGCCAAAACTGCTCCTGCTGGGTTTCCATAGGTCGCTGTTGTTTGAACGGTGTCATGTCCTCCGATAAACAAAACTTGACTTTGAATAGGTGATGGTGGTACAACAACCACATCTGGCACTAATTCAAAATCAATTTCTGGATCGAAACCAATTTGCGCGTTCGCACTGCTCGCCAAAGAAAGCGAAAAGGCTGCTGCTAAATAATAGATTTTCTTCATGTTGTGTATTTGTTTTTTGCAAAGTTCTGAAGTCAAATTCCAAAGGGGATGAAGAATAAAATGTGCTTGTATTAAATCCGTGTTAGGAGTTTTAAAATTTTGTAAACTCGAATGGTAGGCCTGCCACTAAACAGCCCGACAGACCCAATTCTTTCATTATCTTTGACCTCGAAATCATCCAACTTTGGATTCAAACAAACTGTAGTATGACAATTAGTGGTTTTACGATGGTGCGCAATGCCGACACGTATTATTTCCCAATCGAAGAATCGATTCGTTCGATTTTACCTATTGTTGATGAGTTTGTTGTAGCGCTTGGCGATAACTCGGAAGGCGACAAAACCCGCGAAAAAATTGAGTCTATCGGTTCGGATAAAATCAAAATCTTTGACCGTGTATGGTCGGAGCAAGAATTTGTGGATGGAAAGATTTTTGCCAACGAAACGACTTTCGCTTTAGAGCAATGTTCAGGTGATTGGTGCTTTTATTTGCAAGCGGACGAAGTGGTTCATGAGCAAGATTTGGAAACGATTGTTGCGATGTGTAAAAAGCATAAGGATGATCCAAACATTCACGGCTTGCTATTCGATTACTACCATTTCTTTGGCGATTACAACCACTATTTACCGTTTCATGGATGGTACAAGAATGAGATTCGTGTTGTGAAGAACAATTGCGATGTCTATTCTTACAAAGATGCGCAGTCATTTCGACGCAAGGACAACGAGAAATTGAATGTCGTTAAGACCAATGCACACATTTATCACTACGGCTGGGTGCGTCCTCCTGAGTTGATGCAATCGAAAAAGAAAGAGCAGGATTCGATGCACCACGGACGAGAAACCATTACTGGTGAATATAAACTCAAGCCCAACGAATTCGATTACGGTCCACTCGGAAAGATCCCAACATTTAAGGGTACACACCCTGAAGTGATGAAGGATTTAATCGCACGCATCGAATGGAAGCACAAATTGAATCAGACGAAGTCTGGTAAGTTGAATCGTCCTCCGATGAAGCACGAGCAGCCTAAGTATCGTTTTTTGAGTTCAATTGAACGCATGATCGGAAGAGACTTCTTTCCGTATACGAATTGGCATTTGGTAAAATAGCAAGGCGCTAATCCTATCTAATCTTGATCTGTAAATTCCAGGTTTCGCAGCTTCGGGATTTTGAAACCAGTGTAACTCACGATTAGTATCGTCATGATTCCTCCGCCCACAACGGCTCGAACTGTTCCGAATAATTTGGCCGTGACGCCACTCTCAAAAGCCCCAAGTTCATTGGAAGATCCAACAAACATTGAATTCACGGAAGACACTCTCCCTCTCATTTCGTCGGGTGTGTAGATTTGCAGAATCGTGCTTCGAATTACCACCGATATACCGTCTGTTACTCCACTCATAAACAAGGCAAAAATGGATAAGATGAACCATTCAGACAATCCAAAAAGGATGATGCTCAATCCAAATCCAGTAATGGCAAACAACAGTTTTCGCCCTGCATTTTTCCGAATGGGATAGTAAGCCAATGTCATCATAGTGAGAAATGATCCAACTGCGGGAGCCGCTCGTAGCACACCAAAACCTAATGCCCCAACTCCAAGAATATCGGTAGCGAAAATGGGTAGCAAGGCAATTGCACCTCCAAATAAAACGGCCACCATGTCCAAAGTGAGAGCTCCTAGGATTTCTTTCGTCTTAAAAACAAATCGAACTCCTTCTTTCAAACTTTGAATGATCGGTTCTCCAATTTTCTTATTTACGACAGGCTTTCGTTCGATTCGAAACATAAAAATCAATGCGATAAATGCAAAGAATAAAACAATCGCGAGCGACCACGAAACACCGAACCAAAGAATCGCAAATCCTGCTGTAGCGGGCCCAATTACAGATCCCATTTGCCAGGCAGAACTGCTCCACGTAGCGGCATTCGCGTAAAGATTTTTGGGGACAATTAAGCCCATCAGTGAGAAGATCGTAGGTCCGATAAATGCACGAACGATTCCTCCGACAAAAACGCAGGCATAAATTCCCCAGAGTATTTGATTCTTGGATAGAAACTCCTCCATTCCACTCCATGTCAACACTACAAGCGTTAAACTGATCATCGAAAAGCCCAAAAGACATTTCATCAGCAAGCTTCTTTTCTCATTCTGATCCACAAAATGTCCCGCAAACAACGCTACGGATAGCGAAGGAATAATTTCGAGCAAACCGATCAACCCAAGCGACAACGGATCTTTCGTGATATTGTACACTTCCCATTCGATCACGATAAACTGCATCGACCAGGCGAACACCATTGCAAAACGGATCACCAAAAAGCTTTTGAACTCCTTTAGCCGAAAGGCTGCGTAGGGATCTTTCGATTTTATCTTACTCATAACCGAGACAAAAATACGCTATTCTTTGGCGGTTTGATTCGTTTTTGACCTTACGATTTTCTGGAGTTATTCGTACTTTCGAAACCTAGTAACTAAAACAACCTATCTCATAAATAGTTAGAATGGAATATGAGTGGTTCTACACATAAAACCATTCTACTAATTCGTTAATTCGAATAAGACCAAATAAAAATACAATGACCAAATTGATCGGGATCAGCGAGAAGTGCTGATGCTAGAATCCCAAATAGTTCCAACAAAAGCTGACACCATATTAGAATTTGACAGAGCTAAACTCGATTAGAACTACGACCTTAACAAACTATAAAACAGAACTATATTTTTTTGGCACGGCATTTGAAACACTCATAGCAACAACAAAACACAACGCTATGAAAAACGATAATAAAACAACAGCCATCGAGAAAATGTTAACAGGAACATTGGAAGAATACATTATGTATATCAAAGGATTGGCAACCTTGAAATAAGCATCCTTTACAACAAATATATGAGAGCCGTTCTGATGAAAATTGGAGCGGTTTTCTTGTTATAGTTTGATCGCGATCATACAAACATCGTCTACCTGTTCGTGATTGATCCGCCAGTTTTCGTAAATCGCATCAATTTGAGTCTCCTGCTGATGTAATGCTACTCCGCTGCGTTTTAACAGTTCTTTTTTCAAACGGGCAGACATAAACTTCTTCCCTTCTTCTCCACCGAACTGATCAGAAAATCCATCTGAGAATAAATACAAAATATCATCTTGACACAACTGAATTTCACGATCCGTAAACTCATTCATGATTGGGTACGGTCCAACGGGCTGTTTGTCTCCTTTAAATTCTAGCAGATGATGTGTTTCGCCTTCCAATATGCGATCCGCTCCTGTCGATTCACTTTTGTATTCGTTTCTTCGCACCACCCATAACGGATTATTCGCGCCAGCAAAGACTACTTTTCCCGTTTTTTGATCGATGGAACACAAAGAAATATCCATTCCATCTTCCACCTGTTCTTTACTTCGACCGAAGGTTTCGATTACTACGTCGCGTGTCCTTCTCAAAATATTTCGAGGTTCAGTAACTCCAAATTCCTTCAGTACTCGACTCAAGGCATTACTACAGACAACACTCACCATTGCTCCTGGAACACCATGTCCCGTGCAGTCTGCAGCGGCGATGTAAATGCGACCGTCATAGACTTCGAACCAGTAGAAATCACCGCTCACCACATCTTTCGGTTTGAAAATCAAAAAGCTGTCAGAAAAATGCTCTTCAATTTCTGTACGCTTGGGCAAAATGGCCGATTGTAGTCGCTGTGCATATGCAATGGAAGACGATATCGACTTGTTTTTTTTATCGACAATGTCCTTTTGATTCTTAATCACGGTGTTCTTCTCTGATAGGAAGTTATTCAATCTTCGTTTCTTTCGGTTCGCATAGACTAAAAAGGAAAGTGACCCCAATAATACAATTCCGCCAAGAATTCCGAGCGAAATCCACGAACGCTGATCAGCAATTTTCTTCTGATCCTTCGCGCGTTTCAAGTCATAGCTTTCTGCTAGTTTCAAACTGTCCTGATGACTTTTCAACTGGACTTCATACTTTACCTCCGCCGTGAGAATTTCACGATTCTTCTTTTGCTTATCTGAAATCTTTCGCAGTCGGATATACTCTTGTAAGTACGAATAGGCTTCTTGGTAATCGCCAAAGCGCGCACTTGTTTTTGACGAAATCTTATTGAAGCGTTCCAAGTGATGCGCTAAATCGTAGGTACTAATCAATTCAATCGCTTGATCCAAAAGGGAAGTTAAGCTATCTCGAGACAACTCATTAAACTGATAATCAGCGAGCCCCAACAACCCCATCACCATTCCATTTCGGTTTCCGGCACGTTTATCGATCTCATACGCTTCTTGTAACATGTTCCCTCGCTCTTCTTTCGATAGCGACGTACCTTTCATGGACGCGTACTTGTAATAAGAAGACGGAAGAAATGTCTCATACCCTTCTTCTTTGAAGATTTTAATTGCTTTTCGATAGTAAAACTCGGCACTGTCTGCCTGATTGAGATCCCTGTACGTCGTTGCAATTGCCGAATAGGAAATCCCCTGTCCTACTTTGTTTCCAGCTACAATTTCCGCCTCCAGACTTCTCTGTTCATATTCCAAGGCTTTGTCGTATAAATCCAGTGCACTAAAAATCGATGCGATATTGCTAAGAGCGTATGTTTTTCCTTCCTGTGCACGACCTCGTTCATCTTCTGACAGTTCGTTTGAACTTAGAATTTCTTCATTCTGTCGAACAGATTTCAACTGGTAATCCAAACTCTGCACGTAATCTTTCATATCAAAGCAGATGTTCCCCAAGTTTCCGTAAGCATCCGCAATACCCTGCTTGTTTTTCGCTTTGATAAATCCTGCGAGTGATTTCGAGAAACACTCTTTGGCATTCGAGAATTTTGATTGATCTTGATAATACCAACCTTTGAATTGATTGGCCCGCGCTAAAATAGCTAGTGAGTTTGAGCGTTTGGCGAAGTACAATGCAGAATCAGAATACACACGCGCTTTGAACGTATCGGTATATTCGTACTCTTCAAACAGAGCAAAATAATCGTATGCTTCCGCGCTATCCTTGTTCGCTTGTGCATGAGCAAGACTCCCACAGAATAGAGAGACAAACAGCAAAATCAAGTAGTTTATCATAGTAGTCACTAAACAAATTTACATATTTTCTATCGCAAACCACACAAAAGCATGCCTTTAACTATGATTTACAATCAGTAAATAAACCATTAGAATTCGTATCTTCGACACACATTCCAATTCGTTTTTACATGAACTTAAAAAATGATTTTTTACTGAATCCTAACTACAGACACTTGAATCACGGTTCCTTTGGAGCTTGTCCATCTCCCATTTTTGACGATTACCAATATTGGCAACGACGACTGGAACAAGATCCTGTTCAGTTTTTTGTTCATGACGGAAACAAACAGCTTGAAATTTCAAAGCGTGCACTGGCCGAATACATTCATTGCGATCCGGATGATCTCGTTATGACCATGAATCCTTCTTACGCCATCAATATAATTGCAAAGAGTTTTTCCCTGCTGCCAGGTGATGAAATTCTAGCAACAGATCATGAGTACGGAGCCATGGATCGTACGTGGAATTATTATTGTAAAAAAGCGAGAGCGCGTTATGTTCAACAGGAAATTCCTCTGGGAATTCAGACAAAAGAAGAGTTTCTCGATCATTTCTGGAAAGGCTATTCGCACAAAACAAAAGCGGTTTTTATTAGTCAGATAACGAGTATGACCGCCACCGTTTTTCCCGTAAAAGAAATCTGTGAACGCGCAAAAGAATTGGGATTAATCACGATTGTTGACGGAGCACACGTTCCCGGACACATTCCGCTCGACCTGTCATCTTTGAAGGTAGATATTTATACAGGAGCTTGCCACAAATGGATGATGGCACCGAAGGGTTGCTCGTTCTTATACGTCACCAAAGAATTTCAAAATGATTTTGATCCGCTCATCATCAGTTGGGGATACGAAGCCGAGGTGCCGGGGAAATCAAAATTCTTGGATTATCATCAACTTCAGGGAACACGAGACTATTCCGCCTTTTTGACACTTCCGAAAATTCTGGAATACATGGATCAAAACGATTGGGGAACCGTATCTAGTCGTTGCAAGCAAATGATTTTGGACAATTACGAAGACCTCTGTGAGATCGCAGGAACGAAACCAATTACAGCTGTCAACTCGGAGTTCTTAGGACAAATGTGCAGCGTTCCCATTCCTATTGACGACGGAAATGAACTCAAATCTCTCTTGTACGATACGTACAAAATTGAAATCCCTGTTTTCCAATGGAAAGATCAAATCTTCTTGCGTCTTTCAACGCAAGCATACGTTGATCAGGAGGATGTTGACTATCTAAAATCTGCCCTCAAAGAGTGTAAACAAACGATTTCAAGTTGGAAATAATGAAATCAATTCTCTTAGCACTGTTTGCCATCCTCTTTACGCATTTCTCGTTCGGGCAAGATGAGCCAATTATTTCAGAAAACATCATCAAAAGTAATGCGACTCAGGCTTACTTCGTTCCTGAAAGAATGCGACGCTATCCACGTCACAATAGTCTTTACTTGGAATTAGGCGGTGCAGGCGGTTTCGGGTCGTTAAATCATGAATGGAACTTTCACTCAACCCAGCACAACCGATGGATTCTTCGAACAGGAATTAGTGGAACCTATGTCGATAAAAACAACGGTGCTGCTATCATTTTCCCTGTGATGCTACACTTCGTGCGTGGACACAAACATGGATTGGATGTTGGTATCGGACAATCACTCACCGTTACAACACGCGGTAGTGCTTTCTTGCGTATGCCCGTTTCACTTGGGTACCGTCTGGAACCCGAAGGAAGTCGCATGTTTTATCGTTTCGCCTACACACCACTCATTTCCTACTTGGTCGATTTCCAATGGGAACATTGGGGCGGAATCAGTATCGGATTCAAATTACGCAATGCACCAAAACCTTAGCAAATGAAACAGTTCTTTTTATTTCTCGGTCTCAGCGCTGTTCTCTTTGGCTGCAACAAAGAAAAGCACTTCGGCGGCCCCAATACATTCTCAGATGACTTCGAAAGCTATGCTTCTTTTGACGAACTGGTAGTTGATAACGACGTCTATTGGTCGGCCACACAACAAACCTACGATGTAAATAGCATTACACTTTCCACTGAACACGCTCATTCGGGAACAACCAGTTTAAAATTTGATGCCGTAGTTAGTACGGAAGAAAAGCTGTCAAAATGTAGTCTATTCAAACAAAAAATGGCCTTTTACGATGGAGAAACCGTTCGTTCTTCCGTTTGGTATTACATCGATGGAGAACAAGAACTCGATTGGTTATTCTTACTCGATTTGGAAGAGCAAACGCCCGTGGGGGCCGGTCCTGGAATTCGCGTAGCCAATGTTGGAAGTGGCAATTACGGTGCCGTTGAATTTAAATTCAAAGAAGGAAACTTGGAGCAACAAGCCCATAGCTTCCCACGAAATCAATGGTTCAAAATCACCCTAGAAACACATCTTTCACAAAAGAAAAAAGGCTGGGTTCGACTCCTCCTTGATGATGAATTGATTATTGAAGAAAAGAATACACGCACGCTTCCGAAAGATGTTTTGTATAACCTCCAAGGAACAAAAGGTATGTACACGAGTATTGAAATTGGAATTACAGCGAACTCGTTCTCCAATGATGCGGTAGTGTATGCCGATGATTTTTCCATTGAAGTGGTCGATTAATCACGAGTTGGTCGAATATTCGATGGTTCGATTTTCCAATTGCCGTCCTTTCTTAGAAAGACTTGTTAACTTTGCCCTTCAAAACGATTTTCAGTAAAATTTTGGCAACAAACGCTGTTTTGAATTCAACTTTTTCGTTAACTTAAATAAGATGACAACAGATCTGACCTACGAAACAAACAAAATAGCGGAGTTTACCGAACGATTTATCAATCAAACGAATCGCACGATTTTCCTGACAGGAAAAGCAGGAACAGGAAAGACGACTTTGCTTCAAAAAATCGTTAAATCGACGTACAAGCAAACAGTGATTGTTGCTCCAACGGGAATTGCTGCGCTAAATGCTGGCGGAGTGACGATTCACTCATTTTTCCAATTACCCTTTGGTGGTTTCGTCCCGGATTTCAATGCGACATTCAACGAAAGTGTTCGATTGGAGAGCAAATCTACTTTGTTACGTCATTTCAGGATGAATAACCAACGCCGAGCGATCATTCGAAACCTCGAACTTTTAATTGTAGACGAAGTGAGTATGCTACGCGCAGATCTTCTCGACGCAATGGACTGGATGCTTCGAAATGTTCGAAAAATCAATCAACCCTTTGGTGGCGTACAAGTGTTGTTTATTGGGGATTTGCTCCAACTTCCTCCAGTTGTAAAGCAAAACGAGTGGAATTATCTTCGAAATTATTACAAAAGTCCTTTCTTCTTTGACGCTCAAGTGATTCACGAAGTGAAACCGCTTTACATCGAATTGGAAAAAGTATACCGACAAGCGGATCAGCAATTTATTGATATTCTGAACAACTTGCGCAACAACGAAATCACGGATAAAGACATTGAGATTTTGAACTCTCACGTTGACCAAAATTTTGATGCCACCAAGCACGACGATTACATTACGCTCACCACACACAATGCCGATGCCGACAAGATAAATCGCGAAGCATTGGATCGACTGGATGGAAATGTACATCGCTACGATGCCGAAATCAATGGAAAATTCCCCGAACACCTCTACCCGATTGAAGAAACACTCGAGCTGAAACTAGGCGCGCAAGTGATGTTCATCAAGAATGATATTTCCTATGAAAAGAATTTCTACAACGGAAAAATGGGAAAGATTATCGCATTGTCTAAGTACGAAGTGAAAGTGGAATTTCCTGCGGAAAAGAAAATCATCGAAGTTGAAAAATACGAATGGAACAACATTCAATACAACCTGAATCCCGCGACGGGAGAAGTTGAAGAAAAAGTGTTGGGAACCTTCGTTCATTATCCGCTCAAATTGGCGTGGGCCATTACGGTACATAAAAGTCAAGGACTCACGTTTGATAAAGCAATTATTGATGTTTCCAAAGTATTTGTTCCTGGACAGTCGTACGTTGCTTTGTCTCGACTCCGCTCATTGGATGGATTGGTATTACTGAATCCCATTCTTCCACAACGATTGTCGACCAACCATGAAGTAGCAGCATATACTCAAGCCAATGACGGCTCCGAAGACTTAGAAAAATCGTTGATTGACGGTACATACGAATATGCGCATAGTGCACTACAACGCGCTTTCGACTGGATCGAATTAATGAATAAATGGCACTCACACAAGGACAGCTATAAACATCAAGGAGCGAAATCGATGAAGGGCAAAAACTTGTCGTGGATGACGCAACAAGTGCAGCAGATCGAAGGAACGATGGAAGCTTCGCGGAAGTTTAGGAATCAATTGACCAAACTCTTTCATCAAAAAAACACCGATCTTTCTTTTGTGGAAGAACGCGTAGATGCAGCTTACACGTATTTCTTTAAAACCTTCGACGGAATTCTCTATTCGACGCTCAAGAAGATGGCTGAGCTGCAGCAGAAGAGCAACACGAAGCAATACAACGAAGAGTTAGAAGAGTTGGATCAACTCATGACCGAAACGATCATTCGGATAAAAAAAGCCAAGCAGTTGATTCATGCGATTGTGAATGATATCTCTCTGGAAAAAGATCAAAAGTGGGAAAACGAAATCCTTGCATACAAACAAGGAAAAATTGAGCGCGTTCGACAAGAAATCCGTCAGGAAAATGCAACGTTTGACTTCGATACCGATTTCATCCAGATAAAAACAAAAACGAAAAAGCGAGAAACGAAGAAGAAAAAGAAGAAATCGACTTACGAGACAACGCTTGAATTGCTCAAAGAAGGGAAGTCTATCAAAGAAGTGTCAAAAGAACGACAATTGAGTACGCAAACAATCACCTCTCATTGCGAACGCCTGTTGAAAACGGAAAAAATTGAACTTCGTGACTTACTGGATTCAAAACGCATCAATCAATTGAGTGATGTTTTCGATGAATACGAAGGCGGCTCTCTGACCGATTTGAAAGAAAAAGTGGGGAACAAATTCACGTGGGATGAGTTGAAATTGTATCGAGCTTCGTTGATTGTATAGGTTCGACTTCTCTCCGAAAACTTGTTGACTTTATCCTTCGATTTGTCAAACATCTAGTTCTTTTACTTTATGCGCCAGTAGCACGAGCAAAATTGAATTGATTAAAACCTCTCCGTTATTTTATTCGCTAAAACAAGGAAAAAGTAGACAAACCATTTTTTAATTGGTTCATCGAATACAAAAGCAAGAAACCTAATGAAGGATAAATTAAAATCTCAGAATCAACTTTAAATTGAATCGGCGTTGAGTCAAGTAGTTTGGAATTGAATAGTATTTCCCTTCCACATCTTGAATCCACTGCTTCGAAAGCACATTGTTGATTCCTAACAAATTGAATACTTCAAAGGATACAATTGCATCGTCGAAATTTTTGGTCCAGAAGGTTTCTCGTTTTTCCAATTGCGCTTTGTACAAGAAGTCATACGACATTCCAATGTCCACACGGAAGTAAGAACGCAAACGCAAGGTATCTTTGTAACGCTTAAAATCTGGAGGTCCGTAAGGAAGCGGCGCCCCGTATTGAATACCTACTTGCACACTGAAACTTTCGTACTTCGGCATACGATCTTGAATCAAAGCCCCAAACGTCATGATTTGATCCGTTGGGCGCGGAACGTAGCCCGGATATACACGCACCGTATCTACTGGTGTTTGGTCCTCGCTGTAACCAAAAATGATTTTCTCTCCTGCTGCGTTGTAATATTCATCGTAGAAATCGTTGAGGATATCTTCCTTAGTCGACAAGAAACCAACTTTAAAGAACGATTCAATTCCTTCAACAAATTGCCCGTAGACGTTCAGATCCAATCCATACGCATAAGCCACTGCATTGTTATCTGCGTAATAGCGCGTACGAACGTTTTCGATCTCATACGGATTGACATCCCACAAATATTTGTAATACGCTTCTGCCGTAAATTTGAACGGTACTTCACGGTTCCACATGTTGAAATACATATCCCCTCCCGCCACAAAATGCGCCGACTTTTGCGATCGAACATTCATGTTTAAATTACCTGTAAACGTTCTGTATTCACGGTAAAAAGGCGGTTGGTAATACATTCCCGTTGCAAATCGGAAGTTGACTCCTCTACGAATAATCGAAGTATCCCTTACCATGTGCGTTCGTGGAGAATAGTTTACCGATGCTCTTGGCGTAATGTAGAATTCGTTGTTTGCAGTGGTATATCCAGCACGAGAACCGACACTCAATGCCCATTTAGCAGACGAATTATCAAAGGTATCACGGAAGGTTTTAAAGTACTTTCTTCCGTTCGCATCTTTATACTTCTTCGTTACCTCGACGGCATAATTCTTTTTACTCTTCGACCATTGTGTGTTCAGTTGAACAAATGACGTGTAGCGCTGCGACTGCAAAGCCAAATCTCCTTTAATCGTTTCGAACAACTTGACCTCATTTGGCGTATTTTGCGGAACCGAATATCCGGCCGAATCAATCATACGCCACTCACTCAGGCGATCCGAGAAATCATCCATTTGGAAGTTCACTCCCCATTTCAGATTACTTTTCGCCACAACAGAACTGTCACGCTTCAAATATCCTTTATGCAATAACTGATCTCCATTGTGGTACACATTAAAAATGGTTGCGTTCAATCGATTTCGTGCATGATTCAGGAAGGTTCCAATTCCCAAGGTTGAAATTGAGTCTCCAAACTCTTCTTTCGCAGGATCGGTTTCTAATTCGTTGATAAAATACTGTCCTTGGATATCAAAGTACTCGCGTTCATCTGTATTGAAGACCGTTGCATACAAATCAAGTTTCGTATTTTCGGATGGTTTCCATTTTAGCGATGTTCCTCCCATCATTGTTTGGAAGCGCGTTTGCTCTTGCCCATCGAAGTAAATCACGAAGGAATAAGCTTCATTGGCTGTTCCGAAGTCGGTTCGCTGCGTTTGTGGAGAAAAACGATAATTATTCGAAGAAAAGTGACCGATTACCGACCAATCTAATTTTTCATTTAATCGCACATTCGTCAAAAACTGCGCATCCGCAAAAACAGGATTGTATGCTCCTTTTGCCGGTAAGGAATTCAATAAATAGCCATTCGCTCGATAGCGTGCTCCTACCAAATAACTGAAACGAGGATTCACTTGTTGTTCTAGGTGTGCTTCCGCCCCGAGCAACGAGGCTACCAATGAACCTTTCAGCGTGTCACTCGGTGTTTTGTATTCAATATCAAGAACCGAAGACAATTTATCTCCGTATTGTGAATCGAAACCACCACTTGAAAAGCTGATATTTTTGACAAGTGCTGAATTGATAAAGCTCATTCCTTCTTGCTGTCCAGAACGTGTTAAAAAAGGACGGTAAATCTGAAATCCATTTACATACACAAGGTTTTCATCGTAATTTCCTCCTCGTACATTGTAATTAGATGTTAATTCGTTGTTAGAACTTACTCCAGCGGCGGTTAAGGCAAGCATATATTCAACACCTCCATCTCGAGGAAGCAGCGTCACATCCACTGGAGGCATGACAGGTAGCTCGAATGGGCTCTGAATACGCTCGAGCACCACAGCGCCTACTTGATCTTGAAATGAAAACTGAACGTCGCCCATATCGTTTGCGCCAGGTTTCAAAATCACACTTCGCTCAATCGACTCTCCCCTTGTTGCATCAGTAATAAATTTAACAAGAACAGTATCTGGTTGAGTGAAAGTTAAGCTAAACTTACCTGATTCATCCGTGTCAACAGCCGAAATAGCTTCTGGAGAATACACTTGAATAAAGCCAACAGGTTTTCCTGATTTATCAACTGTTCTACCAGTTAATGTTACCTCTTGGGAGAAGGAAAATCCAGCAAGCAAAATGAGTAGTACGACGATTAATCTAGGCATGAGTGCAAATGTAGTTGATCAAACGTGAACACGTGCATTTTATTATACAGAATCTGAATCGATCAAAACAATTAGGTTTTCCGAGAATGGATTGAGCGCTTCGTACAACTGATCCAAGTTGGCTTTTACCGAACCATCCGCACAGAAAGACAAGAAGTTAGCCGATCGTTCTTGCAAACCTCCGCCTGGAAAAAGACGATCTTTTATCGTTTCTATCGACTTCATTGCTTGGTCATGTTGTCCTTTCGCTGCTTTGATCAATTTCGCTTTAAAATTGTCCAATTGTTTCTCCAAGCGCGCTGCTTCTGCTCCTGCGAACTTACCCATGTTTGCATCAACACTCAGTGCGCGTGCTTCCATCTCTGCCGTCAACTTCTCGACAAATTGATTTAAATCCGAAAAATCCAGTTCATCCGAAGCATGGTGCTTCACATATTCTTTCTTCAAAAGATCCACATCCTTGAAAACCTGTTTCCAATCCATGTCGATTTTATCCATTCGCTTACTCGTAGTTCGATCGATCCAAAGAACAGAATTTCGAACCTTGATAATTGGATAAAGCGTAGAATATGCAGCAAAAACGCCCTTTAATTGTAGCCAATATGAAATCTCTCCCGCTCCGCCGACGTATGAAATGTTCGGCAAAATCACTTCTTGGTATAAAGGACGCATCAAGGCGTTAGGTGAGAAACGTTCAGGATTTGACTCGACCAAATCAAACAATTCTTGCTCCGACCACTGTTTATCTCCTGCTTCAAATCCACTTTCCGTTCGAATAATCCGCTCGCGGAAACCATTTTCGATGTAGAATAAATTGATGGGACGCGCATGCACTTGAATTTTAAATCCATCTGCTTCCAAGGATTCATTCGTATCGTGAACCGCAGTTTGTGTCTTACCGAATTTCAATTCTTCCACTACGATCGGTGCAAATAACTGCTTCAAGCTTGGATCATCTCCATCAACAATAACCAATCCCTTGTCACCAAATAAATGATGCACCAAATTTCGCGTAGCATCAGCTAGATTTGATCCGCTGTAGGCATCTAGCAACGGCTCTATTTCCGAACGTTTATCTTCTCCGAAGAAATCCAATACTTCAGATTTGAAAGCTTCCAATGCTTCAATTGAAAAACGCCCCACTGGGCCACGCTGTCCATAATCGACAGACAACGATTGATTAAAAAGATTTGTCCCTTGAATTTCTTCGAAATCATGATCTTCGGTAGCCATCCAGAAAACGGGAACGATATCAGTGTTTGGGTATTTACTGTTTAGCTCAGCCGCCAACTTGATCACTTCCAAAATCTTCACAACAAAATACATCGGACCAACCAACAATGTCAATTGATGCCCTGTTGTCACCGTAAATGTATTCGGAGATAATAGTCGATCAAAATCTGGCTTATTTCCCTCAACCTTCGCATATTGACTTTTGAGGGCTTCAACCAATACTGCGCGCTTCTCATCTTTGAACTCAAACTTTTTTGCTTCCACCTGATGAACAAGCATTTCTTCTGAGAATAAACGCTGCACGTATTTCTCGATTTCTTCCTGTTTGTGAACAAGACGTATATGTTGATCTGAAAAAATTCCAGATTCTTCCCTATTGATTTCAGTAATTCGCATGTGCAAATTTAAGGAAGACGCGCGAAAAGCCGCACGATTTTCGGCTTATTCGAGAAAGAATTGGGAGGTTAGGGTTGATTTCCTATGGGATGAGTTCTTGATTAGAGATCGGGTTGGAAAATCTATTTCGCAATATTGCGAAATTGCAAAATGTACATATCGACACATTTCCATATATCGATCGAACTTTCAAAATTTGACTAAGTCTTATTCTTAACGTTCCCTCATTTCCACATCCTTTCATTTCCTCCTCAAGATCATCCACTCTCCGATTTTTAGTGCTTTCACTTAAATAAAACGTCGCTACAATGTATCTTTGTCGAAAAAAAGGAATAATGCAAGCAATTATCAAAACGAATAAGGGAACGATGAAAGCCGATTTGTACACGGAGGATACGCCAAAAACAGTGGCGAACTTTGTGAAATTGGCGAAGGAAGGATATTACAACGGATTGAAATGGCACCGTGTAATTCCTGATTTTGTGATTCAAGGAGGATGCCCGAACTCAAGAGACGGAGCAACAGGAATGCCCGGAACAGGTGGACCTGGATACCAAATTGATTGTGAAACAGATGGTGGAAACCAACATCACGATCGTGGAGTTCTTTCGATGGCACACGCTGGAAGAAATACAGGAGGGTCACAGTTTTTCGTTTGTCACTCAAGAAACAATACAGCACATTTGGACGGTGCGCACACTTGCTTTGGTAAAGTAGTAGATGGCGTAGACGTTGTTGATGATATTCGCCAAGGAGATACGATTGATTCAATTGAAATCGTAGACTAATTGAGTACTAAAAAAATCATCATAGTAGGTTCTGGGGTCGCTGGTTTGGCGACCTCAGTTCGCTTGGCCAAGCGTGGATTCGATGTGCATGTATTTGAATCCAACGCATTCCCCGGCGGAAAAATTAACAGTGCCAACTACGGTGATTATCGCTTTGATCGAGGCCCATCAGTTTTTACAGGTCCGAAATACTTGAAAGAAATCTACGATCTATGTGGAGAAGATTTCTCGGAGTTCGAAATGGTGCCATTAAAGACATCTTTCAATTATTTTTTCAATGATGGATTACGTTTGAACCTATCGAACAAGCGAGATGATATTATTGAAGAAATCTGCTCGAAACTAGGAGAAGATCGATCTACACTTGAGGCCTATCTCGATAAGGCTGCCAAAAATTATGATGCAATTGCCCCAATGTTTATCGAAGCTTCGCTTCATTCATGGAAAAACTACACGGGTAAATCCTTTTTCAAAGCACTCAGTCGGATAACGAAGTATAAATTGTTCTCTACCATGAATGAGGAGAATCAGGCAGCTTTCAAAAATCCGAAAACCGTTCAGCTTTTCAATCGATTTGCGAGTTACAACGGAAGTGATCCCTACCAGGCACCTGCGATGTTGAACATGATCGGGCACCTTGAAATCAATCAGACGCCTTATTTGCCCAAAAATGGCATGATTCAAATCACTGATTCACTCTACCAACTAGCTCAAAAATTTGGCGTTCAATTTCACTTTAGCGAGCGCGTGACAGAAATTCTCAAAGAAAAGAATAACGTTAAAGGAGTTAAGACGGAAAAAGGAACCTATAACGCTGATGCCGTTGTAAGTAACATGGACGTGAGCTTCACATACGAGCGCTTGATGCAGGATGTTCCGAGACCTGAAAAAACACTTCAGCAGGAAAAATCAAGTTCCGCAGTCGTTTTTTACTGGGGCATCAAGAAATCATTCCCTGAATTGACGCTCCATAATATTTTCTTCACTGATGATTACAAAGCTGAGTACGAAGGAATTTTTAAGGAGAAAAAGGTAGTTGACGATCCAACTATTTACATCAATATCACCTCGAAATACGTAAAAGGTGATGCACCAGAGGGACATGAAAACTGGTTTACAATGATCAACTCACCTGTTGATATTGGGCAGGATTGGGATACAGAGATTGATCGAATTCGTAAAAACCTAATTGCAAAAATTAGCAAGGCGCTAGGAGAAGATATTTCACAGTACATCGAGATGGAAGAAATTCTGGATCCTCGAAAAATTGAGTCCATGTATCACGGTAAGCAAGGATCGATTTATGGTAATGCATCTAACAATCGATACGCAGCCTTTCGTAGACATCCTAATTTCAGCAAACAATTCAACAACCTCTTTTTTGTAGGTGTTTCTGTTCATCCGGGAGGAGGAATTCCATTAGCGCTCAATAGTGCAAAAATTGCGTGTGAATACCTTGAGAAACGCGTCAATTAGTCAACAGCAGCCGACTCCTTCAATTCATTTTGTAAGAAATCGTACGCATTCTGAATTTCATTGAACTTATCCTCTGCCATTTTCTTTTGAGCTTCCGTAGCATCAACCATGGTATCTGGATGATATAACTTCGCCAATCGACGATAAGCTTGTTTTAATGTTTTTCGATCGGCATTAGCTGGCACTTCCAAGATGTTGCGATACAACTCAACTCGTTTCACTTTACGCATTGGGCGCTGGGTTTTCTGTTCTTCAAAATGCGCATTGAACGACTCATAAACAGAATAAATATGCTCCAATACACCTTGTGAAATCGACAGTTCTGCTCGAATTCGATCAATGAACAATTGCTCCCGCACATTGATTTTTCCATTTAACGAAGCAATACCCGCTAAAAAGAACAAAACTTGTGCTCGCTCGCTGTCTTTCGGAATTTCACGCTTCAACCAGCTACAGACGGAATCAATTTGGATAGGGTGTCGCATTGAAAAGACCAAGGAATCACCGAAGTTATAGTTCGCCATTGGGAAATACCGATTAAAATATCGATTGATGAACTGAACTTGAATTCCACGCTTCTCCTTTTCGGAGCGCATCATCAGTGCACTCAATGACAAATAAGCTTCCAGCAAATTATCCTGAGAAAACTTCAATTTGGGCGGATAAATTCCTTTTTTCCAAAGTCGTCTGTGCCGCGTGAAGTAGAAATAAATGCCCAATCCAAGAACAATCGGACCAAAAATTAACATTGCTGTGTATGGTACAGGCAAGTCAGATGGCACTGGATACGTTAATGGAACTATTCGCATAGCTAATATTAGCAATATGCTTTTTGTAACGCAAACGATTCGAAAAGTAACTCTTCAGAAGAATGTCACATGTCAGTATAAGTCAAAACCAATCGTTTGAAGTTCATCCCCATACCGAGTCCGTCTTTGATTCCATACTATAAAAGTCTCATTTAATCCCTTCATCTTTAAATCATTCAACGCTCACCCCACTACTCCACTCGTCAATAAATGCTATATTTGACTGATTCCTTACTACACTCTGCACCTTAGGAGAAATTTTTAGAAATGGATAAGAGTTTTACTTTTTTTCAAAATGTCATGAAGGACGCTTTTGCGGGTTCCTTCGCCTCTGCTTATGACAAAGTTCAAGATTGGACTTCTATGCAATCACTTATTGTGGTGAGTGCCATTGATGAGCACTATGACGTGTTGATGTCACACGAAGAATTGAAAAATGTAATGAAACTAGAAGAGTTACATCAAAAAGTGCTTCAAAAATGCGATGACTGATGGCATTTATTCGGACAAACAACGTCAAAATTAGCGGAATTTCCGCTGCTATTCCTCGCAACACCGAATCGAACGAGGACTTGACTTCTATGTCCAAAGAATCCATTGATTTATTGATCAAAACAACGGGAATTCAAGCCAGACGCATCGCTCCAAGTTCACTTACCGCTGCCGACATGTGTCAAGCCGCTGCCGAGAAACTGCTTACAGAACTCAATTGGGATCGAAGCGAGATAGAGGTGTTGATTTTTGTGACACAAACGCCTGATCAACCCATACCGGGAATGAGCATGCAGTTGCAAGATCGGTTAGGACTTCCGAAATCATGCATGGCCATGGATCTCAATCAAGGTTGCGCGGGTTACGTCTACGGTCTCTCGACAATTATGAGCTTGATGTCAGGTTCGCAACTGAAAAAAGGACTTTTACTTGTTGGTGATACCATTACGCATTTGCTCGATAAATCTGACCACTCAACCGTGCCGATTTTTTCCGATGCAGGAACAGCAACGGCACTAGAGTTTGATCCTAAAGCTGAAAAGGCCGTTTTCAACCTTCAAACTGACGGAAATGGGGCTGATGCTATCCGTCAACTTCGAGGTGAACACATGAAAATGAATGGACACCAAGTTTTTCATTTTGGACTGAAAGAAGTCGTTCCGAATATCCGTGAAACGCTTAAAGGAACAGGGATCGAATTGGATGAAATTGACCATTTTGTATTCCATCAGGCCAATAAGTTACTCAACGAATCTATTCGAAAAAAGCTAAATATTCCCCCAGAAAAAGTACCTTACACATTAAATATATTTGGTAATACAAGCTGTGCAACGATACCAATCACCATTGTACACTCCTTGAAAAATGAAAACTCCAACCCTTCTAAAACGTGTTTACTTTCTGGATTTGGCGTTGGACTTTCGTGGGGATCTGGCGTAGTGAATTTATCTGAATGCGTATTACCCAACCTAATTGAACTTTAAGTGAATCGATTTGATTTTTCCATAGTTGTACCTGTGTATCGCAGTGTGAGCACGCTCGAGCCCCTATTTGATGGGGTAAAAGCTGTAATGGAAGAAGAAAACTATTCCTTCGAAGTTGTGTTTGTAGAAGATTCGGGGGAAGATGACTCTTGGAAAGAGCTATTGCGCTTGAAAAAAATACACGGTGACCTTATCTCATGTATTCGATTATCTCGGAACTTTGGACAAAATGGAGCAACACTCTGTGGAATTGATGAAGCCAAAGGTGAAAAAGTAATTACGATTGATGACGACTTGCAGACACCTCCGTCGGAAATAAAGAAACTCATAGATTTTCATCATGAAACGGAAGCTGACGTAGTATATGGTAAATACCCTGAAGTAAAAACATCATGGCTTCGTCGCTTTGGTTCGAAGGTTGTCAAACGCATTTTTAGCAAGAATCAAGGCGGATCTTCGGTGGGTTCATCTTTCCGATTGTTGGATAAACACATTGTTGACCGAATCCGATTTCACTCACAAGATCATTTATTCATTAATCAAGTGATTGGCTGGTACACCTTGAACGCACAATTCGTAGATGTGAATCACAGTCCTCGCGGCGAGGGGAAATCGGGATATTCTATGTGGAAATTGATGCTGCTCTCCTTCCGATTGATCATTTATTATACGAGTGTTCCACTCAAAATCATGGTGATGCTGTGCATTCTCACAGCTATTT
>PDWJ01000634.1_pt1 | contig 85795 bp, 59 predicted proteins | sample 1430881 | NCBI WGS metagenome assembly PDWJ01 (sample SAMN01162460, study PRJNA174530) | Oral metagenome, whole genome shotgun sequencing project. | biome: Marine environment; feature: Marine mammal; material: Swab sample of the gingival sulcus; isolation source: swab sample of gingival sulcus...
CTGGACCGGCAAACAGGCCAGCCCCTATGTGCCCTTCGTCAACATCGCCCCGGTGGTCGCGGGCACCAACGGCATCTCGCCGATCTTCCTCACCACCGTCGGCGTCACCGGCGGCATCGGCCTCGACCTGAAGAACTGGGTCCGCAAGCTCGATGCCGATGGCAATCCGGTGCTGGATGAAAACGGCGATGCGGTGCTGGAACAGGCCTATTCGGTCGAGACCGGCAAGGTGCTGACGATCAACACCAGGGAAAAGAAGCTCTACGATTCCGACGGCACCGAGCTGGCCGACGTTTCCTCGGCCTTCACCCCGCAGAAGGTGGAATTCATGAAGGCCGGCGGCTCCTATGCCGTGGTCTTCGGCAAGAAGCTGCAAACGCTGGCCTCGGAAATCCTCGGCATCGAGCTGAAGTCCGCCTTCGCGCCGTCAAAGGAGATCCACCACGAGGGACAGGGCCTCACCGCGGTGGAGAAGATCTTCAACCGCAACGCGGTGGGCGTGAAATCCGACAAGCCGCTGCATGCGGGCTCGGACGTGCGGGTCAAGGTCAACATCGTCGGCTCGCAGGACACCACCGGCCTCATGACCATGCAGGAGCTTGAGGCGATGGCGGCCACGGTGGTCTCGCCCTCGGTTGACGGCGCCTATCAGTCGGGCTGCCACACCGCGTCGGTCTGGGATGCGAAGGCCCAGGCCAACACGCCCAAGCTCATGAAATTCATGAATGATTTCGGGCTCATCACCGGCCGCGACCCGAAGGGTGTCTACCACCCGATGACCGACGTCATCCACAAGGTGCTCAATGACATCACCGTGGATGACTGGGACATCATCATCGGCGGCGACAGCCACACCCGGATGTCGAAAGGCGTGGCCTTCGGGGCCGACTCGGGCACCGTGGCGCTGGCGCTTGCCACCGGCGAAGCCACCATGCCGATCCCGGACTCGGTCAAGGTTACCTTCAAGGGTCAGATGGTCGACTGGATGGACTTCCGCGACGTGGTCCACGCCACCCAGAAGCAGATGCTGGAACAGCACGGCGAAAACGTCTTCCAGGGCCGGGTGATCGAGGTGCATATCGGCACGCTGATGGCCGACCAGGCCTTCACCTTCACCGACTGGACCGCCGAGATGAAGGCGAAGGCGTCGGTCTGCATCTCCAATGACGAGACCCTGATCGCCTCGCTTGAACTCGCCAAGAGCCGCATCCAGATCATGATCGACAAGGGCATGGACAATGACGCCGGCGTGCTCGCCGGGCTGATCGCCAAGGCCGACAGGCGGATTGCCCAGATCGCGTCGGGCGACAAGCCCGCCCTGCGCCCGGATGCCAACGCGAAGTATTATGCCGAAGTGGAGGTCGATCTCGACGAGATCGTCGAGCCGATGATCGCCGACCCGGATGTGAACAACGAAGACGTCTCCAAGCGCTACACCCACGACACGATCCGCCCGATCTCGTATTACAATGCGGAAAAGAAGGTCGATCTCGGCTTTGTCGGCTCCTGCATGGTGCACAAGGGCGACATGAAGATCGTCGCCCAGATGCTGAAGAACCTCGAGGCCGAAAAGGGCAGGGTGGAGTTCAAGGCGCCGCTGGTGGTGACCGCCCCGACCTACAACATCATCGACGAGATGAAGGAAGAGGGCGATTGGGAGGTGCTGGAGCGCTATTCGGGCTTCGAATTCAACGACGATGCCCCGAAGACCAAGGCGCGCACCCATTACGACAACATCCTCTATCTGGAACGCCCGGGCTGCAACCTCTGCATGGGCAACCAGGAAAAGGCCGAGAAGGGCGACACCGTGCTCGCCACCTCGACCCGGCTGTTCCAGGGCCGTGTGGTGGCCGATCTGCCCGAGAAGAAGGGTGAAAGCCTGCTCGCCTCGACCCCGGTGGTGGTGCTCTCGGCGATCCTCGGCCGCACCCCGACGCTGGAGGAATACAAGGCCGCGGTGAAGGGCATCGACGGTGCATTTCTAGAGGAACTCTGAACGCCTCAGGCTGATTTCTGCCAGCCTTCCACCGGGGCATAAGGTGGGCATTGGAATGAAACAGCAGCGTTTCTTCGTTTGAGCACTATCGAAAGAAGAAGCGGACAAGGCGGGAGGTTTTCTGGCCCGGACGGACCGGGTTGTGCCCCGGCTGCGCATTCCGGGCGCGGCTGGACGCTCTGTTTGCCCCGCATTTTGGGTTGCAAATCGCCGGTCGGGCAATGCATGGCCCCCGGCCTGGCCGACCGGCGCGCTCAGACGGCATGCCCCGCACATGCGGGGTGCGCCACGCTCCCGCGCGTCTTGCCGGCGGCCGCCGTGGCCCAACCCGTTCGTTCCACCGCGCCAGCCGGGACCGTCGCAGGAGGTCCGGTCCGGGAGGGCCTTGTCCGGGATGGGAAAGGGGCGCTCGCGGGCGCCCCTTTCGTTTGGTCTTGCGGGTAATGGCTCGCGGGCCTTGAGGCCGGAGCGAGATGCGGTCACTTGCGTGCGCGCATTTCCTTCCGCTCCTTGACCACGCCGAGCAGGATCGACAGGCACATCAGCATCAGCACGATGGCGAAGGGGAAGCCGGTGGCGATCGCCGCCGCCTGCAATGCGCCGAGGCCGCCGCCGAGCAGCAGCGCCACCGCGATCGCGCCTTCCATGGTGCACCAGAACACCCGCTGCGGGGTCGGCGCGTCGGTCTTGCCGCCCGCGGTGATGGTGTCGATCACCAGCGAGCCCGAATCCGACGAGGTCACGAAGAACACCACCACGAGGATGATGCCGACGAAGGACAGCAGCCCGGTCAGCGGGAAGGCCTCGAACATCTTGAACATCTTCAGTTCCAGCGCCGTGTCCTGAAGCGCCTGCCCGTTGCCCGACATCACCTGATCCAGCGCCGCGCCACCGAAGACGCTCATCCAGATCGCGCCGACGATGGTCGGCACGATCAGCACATAGAACACGAATTCGCGGATTGTCCGGCCGCGCGAGATCCGCGCGATGAACATGCCGACGAAGGGCGACCAGCTGATCCACCACGCCCAGTAGAAGGTCGTCCAGCCTTGCAGGAAGTTGGTATCCTCGCGGCCGAATGCGCCGGAAAGACCGGGCAGGTCCTTCACATAGACCCAGAGGTTGTCGAAAAACCCGGTGAGGATCGCCAGCGTCGGGCCGACCACGATCACCAGCACCAAAAGCAGTGCGGCGAGGATCATGTTGGCTTCGGAGAGCCGCTTCACCCCCTTGTCGAGCCCGGCCACCACCGAGATCGTCGCGAATGCGGTGATGCAGAGGATCAGCAGCACCTTCATGCCGTCGCTGATCGGCACGCCGAACAGGTAGTTGAGCCCCGCCAGCGCCTGGCTGGCGCCGAGGCCGAGCGAGGTGGCGAGCCCGAAGATGGTGGCAAAGACCGCGAGCACGTCGATCACATGGCCGATGAACCCCCAGGTGGCCTCGCCGAACAGCGGGTAGAACACCGAGCGCATGGTCAGCGGCAGGCCGCGGTTGTAGCTGAAGAAGGCGAGCGCCAGCGCGACCACCGCATAGACCGCCCAGGGGTGCAGGCCCCAGTGAAACACGGTGGCCGCCATGGCGAGGTCGCGCGCGGCGGCGGGGTCATCGGCCGCGGCCCCCAGCGGTGCCCAGTCGGTACGCACGCCCTCCTCGAGCGTGGTGCCGCCGATCGCGGCCCCGTAATGCGAGATCGGTTCCGCCACGCCCCAGAACACGAGGCCAATGCCCATGCCTGCGGCGAACAGCATCGCAAACCACCCCATGTAGCCGTAATCGGGCTTCGCGTCCGGCCCGCCGAGGCGGATCGACCCGTAGGGGGTGACGATCAGAAACAGCGAGAACAGCACGAAGATGTTGCCCGCCAGCATGAACACCCAGTCGAACCGGCTGGTGAGCGCGGGCCGGAGCCAGCCGAAGAAGCTTTCGGCCTGATCCTGGAAGGCCAGAGTGAAAAACACGAAAGCGATGATGGTGAGGCCGGAGATGGCGAACACCGGGTTGTGAATATCGAAACCGAAGATGGTGACGTTGTCCTGGCCAACGTCATAGTCGGAATCGCGGGGTCTCTTCATCGGACATCCTCCTTGTTGTTGTCCGATCCTGCGATGTAATCCCGGCTGAAGACAGGTTTTTTTGCCGGTTTTGCAACAAAAACAGACGTTTTTGTCTGTTTCTCTCCGTTTTGCCCTGTTTTGTTCTGTTTTGTTTTGGCCCGGCGGCCGGTTTTGCCCCGCTCAGACCCCCTCAGGCCGGCTCAGACCCCCTCAGGCCGCCCCCGCCGCCCCGGCGCGGGATCCGGCCTGTTGCCCTGCGCACCCGCCCGCCACCCATTCGGCCGCGTTTTCGGCCACGTCGCAGACCGCGTCGAGGATGGTCCCGACGGTGGCATCGTCCATCGCGTAATGCAGCGACAGCCGTACCCAGCCGGGCTTGTGGCTGTCGTCGCCATGCAGGATCTCCTCGCGCAAGACGCAGCTTTCGCCCTGCGAGATATGCAGCAGCCGGTGGCCGTAGGGTCCGGCGCAGACACAGCCGCCCCGGGCCTGAACCCCGTGCAGATCGGAGAGCATCCGGGTGATCTCCTGATGATGCAGGTAGCCCCCGGCGCCGTCCCTGATCAGGAAGGAGAAGATCGGCAGCCGGACATGGGCTTCGGTGCCGAGCAGCTCGAGGCCGGGCACACCGGAGAGCGCCTCCAGCGCGCGGGCGTTCAGGGCCTTTTCGCGGGCCTCGATGGCCGCCACCCCGACGCTGTGTTTCACCGAGAAGGCGAGGGCGGCGCGGATATCGCCGAGGATGTTCGGCGTGCCCGCCTCTTCGCGTTCATGCAGCGAGCCCACATAATCGTGCTCCCAGGGCGAGACGAAGGCCACCGTGCCGCCGCCCGGCGCCGTGGGCCGGTGCTGCCGCGCCACCGCGCGTTTCATCGCCAGCACCCCCGAGGCCCCGGGGCCGCCGAGGAACTTGTGCGGCGAGACGAAGATCGCGTCGGGCGCGGGGGCGCCGGCGGGGTTGAGATCCATCGCGAGGTAGGGCGCCCCGGCGGCGTAGTCCCAGAACGACAGCGCGCCGTGGCGTTTGAGCACGGCGGTCACCGCGGCGACATCGGTGCAGATGCCGGTGACATTGGAGGCCGCCGAGAACGAGCCGATCACCAGCGGGTTGCCCGCATGGCGGCGCAGGGTGGCGTCGAGCGCGTCGAGGTCGATGCCGGTGCGGTTGTCGGGGCCGATCTCCACCACCTTGGCCACGCTTTCGCGCCAGGGCAGGATGTTGGAATGGTGCTCATAAGGCCCGATCAGCACCACCGGGCGCGGGCCCTCCACCGGCTGATGCAGCCCCAGCAGTCCGACCAGCTTGTTGACCGCCCCGGTGACGCCGGCGCCGGCGAAAATGATCTCGTCTTCCGGCCCGGCGTTCAGACACTGGCCGATGAAACCCCGCGCCGCCTCGCGGATGCGGGTGGTCTTGCGGCCGCAGAAGGAGTCTTCGGTGTGGCTGTTGGCGTAAAACGGCAGGATCTCGCTCTGCATGAAGCGCTCGACCTGTTCCAGCGCACGCCCCGAGGCGGTGTAATCGGCATAGACGAGCCTGCGGGGGCCGAAGGGGCCGTCGATGGCAATCCCCTCGCCGATGACACCCGCGCGCAGGCTTTCGATGGCCTGAGCGCCGCGGGCGCCGTCGAGAATGTCGCCTAACTCTGTCATGATCCGGTCTCCCCACAGCTTTTGTTTCGGGTATCATAGCCCGCGCCACCCGGATCAGCCTTTGCAAATGACTGGCTTTGAGCGGCGTCTTGTGGTCAAATGACCCGATGCAAGGCAAGAACCTCGATCATTTCGACCTCGCGCTTCTGCGCGCCCTGCAACAGGATTCGTCGCTGTCGCAACGCGATCTCGCCGAGCGGATCGGGCTGTCGCAAAACGCCTGCTGGCGGCGGCTTTCGGCGCTCAGGGCGGAGGGTTTCGTGGTCGGCCAGCGCGCCCGGCTCGACCGCGAGAAACTCGGGCTGAAGCTGATCGTCTTCGTGATGCTGCGCACGCGCTACCATTCGACCGACTGGTTGCAGCGGTTTCGCCGCCATGTGTCGACGATCGAGGAAATTGTCGATTTCTACCGGATCGGCGGCGATTACGACTATCTGCTGAAAGTCGTGGTGCAGGATATCGCGGGCTATGACGCGGTCTATCAGCGGCTGATCGACAAGGTCGAACTGGCCTCGGTGACGGCCTATTTCGCGATGGAAACCATCCTTGAGGACCGGCCGCTGCCGGTGGGGCGCTAGGGTGGGGCACGACGACAGGGCGTTTCCGGGTTTCGGGATTTGGGCGATTGAGTCTTCGCGAAACCCGACCACAATATCTTGCGGTCCATTGTCGCCGGACCGCGAACAGCCCGTTGAGGGCACCGGCCCGGTCCAATTCGCCCTTTATTCGAATCGCCTGCGCGCCTACCGCTCTGGGATCAGGTGGGGGAACACCGTGTGCACTGAAAACCGTCAGACACCTGGCCCGGCCGGTTCGTTTCGTATTGCAACCAGCAGGCGGTCAGATCGTTGAAATATCGTCCGGAGATTGACGGGCTTCGCACCGTCGCCGTTATTCCTGTGATCCTGTATCACGCAGGCGCCGCCGCGTTTTCCGGCGGCTTTGTCGGCGTTGACGTGTTCTTCGTGATTTCGGGCTACCTGATCACCACCATCCTGATCGGCGAACTCGAACAGGGCAGGTTCTCGATCATCAATTTCTACGAAAGACGCGCGCGGCGGATTCTGCCGGCGCTGTTCTTCGTGATGCTCTGCACGCTGCCTTTCGCATGGGTCTGGATGCTGCCGGGCCAGCTCAAGGACTATGCCCAGAGTCTGATCGCGGTCAGCCTGTTCGGCTCCAACTTCCTGTTCTGGAAGACATCGGGCTATTTCGCCGCCGCGGCGGAGGAGAAACCCTTCCTGCACACCTGGAGCCTCGCGGTCGAAGAGCAATATTATGTGCTCTTTCCGGTGTTTCTGTTCCTCGCCTGGCGCTTCGGGCGCAACCGGGTGTTCTGGATGATCGCGGTTTTCGCCGCGATCTCGCTTCTGGTCAGCGAATGGGGCTGGCGCAATGAGCCGAAGGCGAATTTCTTCCTGTTCCCGACCCGGGCCTGGGAGCTCTTCGCGGGCTCGATCGCGGCCTTCGTGATCAAGTCGCACGGCATCCGCAGCAACAACCTGCTCTCCGCGGCGGGGCTGCTGGCGATCCTGTTTTCGATCTTTGTCTACACCGAGGAAACGCCGTTTCCGAGCGTCTATGCGCTGCTGCCGGTGGGCGGCTCGGTGCTGATCGTGCTCTATGCCACGCGCGACACGCTCGCCGGGCGGCTGCTCAGCACAAGGCCCTTTGTGGGCATCGGGCTGATCAGCTATTCGGCGTATCTCTGGCACCAGCCGCTGTTTGCCTTCGCGCGCATCCGCTCGACCGAGGCGCCGGGCCTGCCCCTGATGCTGCTGCTCTCGGTGGTGGCGCTGGGCCTTGCGGGCCTCAGCTGGCGCTATGTCGAACGGCCCTTCCGGCTTAAGGACGTCACCAGCCGCCGGCTGATCTTTTCGGGTGCGCTCACCGGCATCGTCGCCTTTGCCGCGCTGGGCTGGCTCGGCAATGCCAAGAGCGCGGAATTCGAGCAATACTGGCTCGCCCGGCAGCCGGAAAACGTTCGTGCTACCTATACGGTTCTGGCCCGCGCCAATCCGGAGCTGTCCAACTGGGGGGCCGACGAGTTTGGCAACCAGAACCTCGGCGATTGCCGCTTCAACGCCCGCAATCCCACCGGCGAGGTGCAGGCGACCCTGAAGGCCTGTGCCGAGACCTACGGGCCCGGGGTGCTGGTGCTGGGCGACAGCCACGCGATGGACCTTTACGGCACCGTCGCCTCGCGCTTTGCGGATCATCCGTTCATCGTCGGCATCACCCAGGGCGGCTGCCGGGTGTTCGACCGCGATCCCGACTGCCACTATGACGACACCGCCCGCTTCGTGGCCGAAAACCCGGGTGTCTTCGGCAAGGTGATCTTCGAACAGGCGGGGGTGTTCCTGTTGCGGGAAGACAACGGCACCAGGGGCACACGCGAGATGTTTTCCCGGCTCAGGCTCGACCAGCCGGTGGAGCATATCGAGCCGGACCCGGAGCGGATCGGCATCGCGGTCGATTATGTGCGCAGGCTCAGCCAGCATGTGCCGGTGCAATGGTTCCTGCCGCGGGTGGAGCCGCATATTGCCAGCAATTACGTGCTGCGTAACGGCTGCGAAGGCAGCTATTTCTTCCGCGAAAACCAGGTCGAGCTGTTCGATACGCTGGAGCGGGTGATCGCGGCGGAGCTTGACGCGGTGGGGTCGGACAGGCTGACCTGGGTGTCGCAAAACGCGCTGTTCGGCTTCGATCTGGCGCAGGATTTCATGAGTTGCGACGAAATCTTCTGGAGCGACGGCGACCATTTCTCCGAGACCGGGGAGGTGCGCTTCGGAGCGCGGCTGCCGGAGGACTTCGTGAGGTTTTGAAAAATGCAAATACCCTGTGACTGTCCGCACTTCGGCCATGTTCGGCCACAGTTCGCGGGTATTGTTCACGGACGCGAAGCATTCGGACACCGGCGCGCCGCCGCCGCCGGGTCTTGTCCGGATGAGATGGGAGGGAAACCCTTGCGCAGCATTGCCTCGCGCCTTGCCGGGATTGCCGAAACCGGCGGCGACACTCTGGCCGTTGCCGGTCTGACCGGGCGGGTGAGCTACCGCGTCTTCGAGGACTGGACCAACGATCTTGCCAACCGGATCAACGCCGCGGCGGGGATGGAGCCCCGGGTTTGTCTGGTGGTGGCCGGGTTCGACGTGCAGGCGATCGTCGGCATGTTTGCCACGCTGAAGACGCCGCACATATTTCTCGCGGTGGACGGGCAGAGCCTGCCCGCCAATATCGCCGGGATCGCCGCCAGTACCGGTGCCGGCGTGGTGGTGCATGACGCGGCCGCGGCGGAGGCGGTGCGCACCGCCGGGCTGGATCTGCCTCTGGTGCCGGTCGGGCCGGCGCCGGAGGGCCCGGTGCAGGTGCCGCCGGTGCAGGACGACCCCACCCGCGTCGCGCTCTACAAGCGCACCTCCGGCTCCACCGGGGGGGCGAAAACGGCGGCGCATACGGCCGCGGGAATTCTCGACGATGCCACGCAAGGCGCGCGCATCCTCGAACTGTCGCCCGAGGCGCGGCTCGCGGTGGTCTCCACTTTCGACGCCGCGCTCACCTCGGCGGCGACGCTCAGGGTGATCCTCGCCGGGGGGGCGCTGCTGCCGGTGGATCTGCGCTTCGAATCGCCGAAACACGCGGTCGAACGGCTGATCGGCGAGGGGCTCACCCATATCTACAACACCCCCACCGCGTTGCGCCTGCTCTGCGAAGGCCTGCCCGAAGGCGCGGTGTTCCCCGATCTGCGGAGCGTTCTGCTCGGCGGCGAGAAGACCACCACGGCGGATGTGCGTCTGCTCACCCGGGTAACGCCGCCGGGCGCGCATCTGCGCTCGACCTTCGCTTCGACCGAGACCCAGCTTGTGGCCCATACCAGCGTCAGCCTTGAGGACGACGTGGCCCATGAGGGGGTGCGCGAGCTGAAGATCGCCGAAGGGGTGAGGGTCGACATCCTCGATGATGACGGCGCCCCGAAACCCGTGGGCGAAACCGGCCATGTGCGGGTGACCTCGCAGATGATCACCCTCGGCTATCAGGGCGATGTCGACCCGGCCACCGCGGCGAAGGTGACCCACAACGCCGACGGCACCCGCTCCTACATGACCGACGACATGGGCTATCTCACCCCCGAAGGCGCGCTGGTGCTCATCGGACGGGCCGGGCGAGAGGTGAAGATCCGCGGCCGCCGGGTCGATCTCGGGGCGCTGGAAGGCTGGCTCACCCGGCAGGACGACATTGCCGAGGCGGCGGTGGTGGTGCAGCCGCTCGGGGCCGATGGCGGTCCGCGGCTCGCGGCTTTCATCAAGCCCGACCGGGGGTTTGAAAGCCCCTCCGCCCTGCGCAAACGGATGCAGGCGGAGCTGATCGCCTCGATGCAGCCCGCGGCCATCGTCGTGGTCGAGGACCTGCCCCGCACCCCGAACCAGAAGATCAACCGCCGCGCGCTTGAAAGCGATCTGTCCCATCTCGAGGCCGACAGCGGCGAGACGCTGGAGGCGGAAGGGCTTCTGGGCGAGCTTGCAGAGATCTGGGCCGGTGTGCTGAAACGCGCGGTGACCGGGCCGGAGAAGGATTTCTTCGATCTCGGCGGCGACAGCATCGCCGCCACCGTTGCCGCGGTGCAGATGGAAGAACGGCTCGGCCTCCCGGTCGATACCGGTTTCGTCTACCGCTATCCGATGCTCGCCGAACAGGTCGCGGCGCTTGAGGAAATGCGCGACAGTGCCGCCACCGGCCCGGGTGACAGGCTGCTGGTGCCGCTGACCATTCCGGGGCTGGACGGCACCCCCGAAAGCGGCACGTTGCAGAAGGTTTTCCTGATCTCCGGCGCCGGGGGCCATGTCTTTCCTTTCGCGCCGGTGGCACAGGAATTGCGCAGGGATTGGGAAGTGATCGGGGTGTTGCACCCGGTCGTGCTCGACAGCGAGCCGGAACTGGCGTCGGTCGAAGACTATGCCGCCCGCATGGAACGCGCGATCCGCGCCAGCCAGCCGCAGGGCCCGTATTTCCTCATCGGCTATTCCTTCGGCGCCGCCGTGGCGCATGAGATTGGCCGGCGGATGGCCGAGCAGGGCGAGGCGGTGGGGGTGGTGAGCGTCGACTTGCAGATGCTCAGCCTCGCGCCATGGATGTACAAGCTCTGGTTCTACCGCGAAAAACTGCGCGGCCTGTTTGCACGCGAGAAGGACCGGCCGGCCGAACGCGGGTTCCTCGATGACCCGGAGCTCGATCCGGTCGAGCGGGGCAAGCTCTCGATGTCGATCCGCAGGATGGCGCGGCTCCTCAACAGCTATCGTCCGGGGCCGAGCGGGGCACCGACCATCGTGGTGGTGGCCGAGACCCAGGACGAGCCCTATCAGGCCGAAGACCTCGGCTGGGGCAGGGTCGCGCGGCTGCTGCGGGTTGTCAGAACGCCCGGCAACCATCTTGATCTGTTCAAGGATGGCAACATGAAGGGCTTTGCCCGGCTGATGGACGATTGTCTCAACCGGCTCGCCCGGGAAAACCGGGTGGACCGGCCTGGATAGGGCGCGGGCGGCCGGAATGTTGCCCGGAATGTTAGCCGGCGTGTTGGCCGGGGGGCTTCGCCAGGGGGCGTTTCAGGATGTCACCCGATTGCCGCCCTTGTCCTGCCGCCCTGGCGGGGCGTAATCCGGGCGGACAACAATAACGATAGGTGCCCGGCCGCGTGTGCAGAGCCGGAGAGCCGGGAGAGTGTCATGACCATTGGAATCGGCGTCATCCTGCGCCAGCATGCAGAACAGGCGGAATTGGGGCCCGGAGAGCGGCGGCTGCTGCATGCCATCGCAGAAGACCCGCGCTTGAACCTGCTGCTGGTGAGCCAAGCGCCTGCGGCCAGTGACACGCCTTCCGGGGCGGTGGCCCGGGCGCTGGCGCTGGAGGCGCGCGCCTTCCCGGCGCCTGACCGTGCCGAAAGTGCGTCTCCCGAGATCGTGCCGCTGCCCGCCGCGCTGCCGGAGGGCTGCGATGTGGTGGTGGATTTCAGCCATTCGGAGGCCGCCTTGCGGCTCGGTACCGCGGCCCCTGAGGGTCTGTGGCGGCTGTCGTGCTACGCCCCCGGGGCGGGCCATGGCGAAGCGCGCGACCGCGCAGCGGTGACCCGGGTGACGCTCACCCGGACACGCGCCGGCGGCGAGACCGAGACGCTTGACGTGGCGCGCTACGACACCAAGTTTCTTGCCACCCGCAACGCCACGCTGGCGCGGGAGAAATCCGTCCAGCTGGTCACCCGGGCGCTGGCCCGGCTGGCGCATACCGGCGCGGCTTCGGGTGAGGCCCGGAGCGAAAACGGCGGTGAAACCGGCGGCGAAAACGGGAGCGAAACGGGGGGCGAAGCTGCGGAGGCCGTGCCCGTGCGCCGCTTCACGGCGGGCGATCTGCCGGGCTACGGGTTTCGCAGTTTCCGCGAGCTTTTCACCCGCGCGCTGCATGCGGCCGGGGAACGGGTCGGCTTCCGGCCGGGGATGTTCGAGCTGCGTCTCGGCCATGGCGACGGGCTCAGCTTCGACCCGGCCGTCACCGTTCCGCTGACCCCGCCGAAGGGCAGCTACTGGGCCGATCCGTTCCTGTTCGAACACGCCGGCACGCTTTATCTGTTCTACGAGGTCTATGACTACAAGACCCGGCGCGGCCACCTTGGTGTCGGGCGGGTCGAGGGCGACCGGCTGGTGCCGCTGGGCGATGTGCTGAAACGGCCCTACCATCTGTCTTACCCCTTCGTTTTCTCCTGGAAGGGCGAGATCTGGATGCTCCCCGAGACCTGCGGCGCCAGCCAGCTTGAGCTCTGGCGCGCCACCGATTTTCCGTTCGGCTGGGAGCTGGAGACGACCGCGCTCGAAGGGGTCGTGGCGGCGGATTCGGTGTTGCACGAGCAGGCGGGGCAATGGTGGCTGTTCACCAATATCTGCCGCGACAGTGCCGGCGACCACGGCGCCGAGCTGCATCTGTTCCGCGTCGACAGCCCGATGATGAACAGGCTCGAGCCGCATCCGCTGAACCCGGTGGTGATCGACACCACCACCGCGCGCGGCGGCGGCCGGGTGTTTGCCCGGGACGGCAAGCTCTACCGCAGCAGTCAGGACAATTCGCACGGGCTTTACGGCTTCGGGCTGAACCTGATGCAGATCACCCGGCTCGACATGGAGGGCTATGCTGAGGAACGGGTGCGCCATGTGACCGGCGATTTCGCGCCCGGGCTCATGGGCTGCCACCATATGGACGCGGCCGCGGGGCGGTTCGTGATCGACGTGCGCCGGCGCACGCTCGGGGCGCCGAAAGGGTAAACAAAGGATAGACGCCGGGCGTGCGGGGGGCAGGGCGCCCCTCTGTTCCGGCCCCTCAGGGCGTCGGCAGCACCAGCGTGCGGCGCCTGACGAACACCGCCATCACCACCGCCCAGGTCAGGCTGACCGCCGCAAGCTGGGCCACGAGCGCCCAGAGCCCGCCGAGCCCGGCCACCGCCGGGGCGCTCAGGAGGATCGCGGCGGCGATGGCCGCGGTGATCCCCAGCCCCGGGGCGAAGGCGCTGACCGCGTCGGCAAGGGTGAGGTGCAGCACCCGCACCATCACGTAAAGCCCGACCACCGAGGCCAGCACCGAGCTTGCGAGATGCGCCCAGGCGGCGGGTTCGGCGCCGTAGCGGGCGAAGATCAGCAACAGAAGCAGCAGGCTTGCCGAGCCGAAGGCGCGGATCCAGAACAGGGTGCGGCCGCGGTTGGTGGTGATCAGCACCGGTTCGAGCAGGGCGTCGAGAAACAGGATGGCGCGCGAGACGGTGAGGATCACCACCACCCCGGCGGCGGGCAGCCAGGTCTCGTCGAGCACATGCTCCACCAGCGGTTCGGCGAGCATCGCCACGGTGGCGCTGAGCGGCCAGAGGATCGCCGCCGCGACCCCCATGTTCTCCCGCCAGGCCTTGCGCATCGCCTCATGGCCGGCGTCTTCCTTCTCGATCCGGGTGAAGCGCGACCAGGTGATGATGCCGAGCGGTTGCAGCACCAGATCGGAGGCGGTGATCGAGATCCGCGCACCGCCGCGATAGGCGCCGACCATGGCGGAATTGGCGAAGGCGCCGAGGATGATGTCGGTGCCATACATCTGGAAATTGTGAATGAGCGAGGTGCCCCAGAGCGGCAGGGCGGTCTTCGAGGCGTCACGGGCGGCGATCCGGCGCAGCCTCAGCCGTGGTGCCCGCCGCACCAGCCCGCCGGTGAGGAAGAAGCCGACCACCACCGAGACATAGCGCGGCACCACCAGCGCCGAGAGGCCGTAGCCGCTTTGCAGCATCACGATGGTGGCGGCGAGCGCCGCGCCTTCCTGCGCCAGCACATAGAGGCTGGCCGCGCGCACCCGCCGGTCGCGCACCAGTTGCGCCTCCCACCATGCGGCCGGGGTGATCAGGAAGGGGATCGGGGCCATGGCGATCAGGGTGGTGCCCTGGACGCTGCCGAACCCCCCGGAGATCAGCCCGATCGCGGCAATCACCAGCGCGCTCACCAGGCCGACCCCGGCGTTGAGCCAGAAGATCGTGTCACGGTCGCGGCCGAAGGCCTTGCTGCGCAGCAGCGCCTGGTAGAAGCCGGTGAACACCAGCGTGTTGCCGATCACCACCCAGGCCCAGGCCAGGGTATAGGTGCCGAAGACGTCGAGCCCGAGATAGCGCGAGGCGACCACCACGGCGACGAAGGAAATCACCTGCCCGAATATCCGCGAGGCGACGCCGACGACATAGGGTTCTGTCAGGCTTTTCAGCATCGGATCCTTCCCCGGGGTTTGCTGCGCTCTGGCGCGGCGGCGATGCCAGTCGGTTATGGGCCGATCCTGGCGATTTCAAGCAATGGTGGTGACGCTTTGGGGTCCGGTGCGCGGCGGGTCAGGGGCGGCGGCCCGCCCGGGCTCAGCCGGCCGTGGGGGCGAAACCGTAACGCGCCAGAACCGCGCTCATGCCGGCCCGGAAGGCCGCCTCGTTGAAGCCTTCGGCATGGGCGGTGAGCCGGGCGGGGTCGAGCCGGTTGAGCCCCTCGGCCTCGAAAGTCTCCACCGCCTCCACCATCGCCGCCACCGATTGCTCATGGAACAACAGCCCGGTCTCACGGTCGATCACCGTATCCAGCGCGCCGCCGCGCCCATAGGCGATCACCGGCACCCCGGAGGCCATCGCCTCCACCGGCACGATGCCGAAATCCTCCTCGCCCGGGAAGATCAGCGCCTTCGCCCGCGCCAGCTCGCGTTTCATCTCCGCAAACGGCAGCTTGCCGAGGAAGGTCACGTTGCCCTTGGCGCCGGCGGCGAGTTTCTTCGCCGCCTTGTCCGGGCCACCGATGATGTGAAACGGTTTGCCGAGCCGGTTGAAGGCCTCGATCGCGAGGTCGGGCCGCTTGTAGGGCGCAAGCTCTCCGAGCCAGAGGTAGTAATCGCCGCGCTCCTCCGGCGCGACGGGGGCGAAATCCTCGACGAAGACCGGCGGGTGCACCACTTCCGCGTCACGGCGCCAGTATTTCTCGACCCGCGCCGCCACATGAGCGGAATTGGCGACGAAAGCATCGACCCGCGCGGCGGAGGTCACGTCCCAGCCGCGCAGACGATGCGCGAGGCGGGGCAGCATCGCCTTTGTCAGCAGCCCGGCGGAACCGCGGTAGACATGGTATTGATCCCACAGATAGCGCATCGGCGAGTGGCAATAGCAGATATGGGGGGCGTCGGGCGGGGCAATCACCCCCTTGGCGGGGCCGGATTCGCTCGACAGCACCAGATCGTAGCCGGTGAGGTCGAGCTCCTCGAGGGCGCGCGGCATCAGCGGCAGGTATTTCTGATAAAGCTTCGTGGCCATGGGCAGCCGCCCCACCGAGGTGGTGATGACCCGTCTGGAACGGATCAGATCGCTCACCGCCGAGGGGTCATAGGCATGGGTGAAAATGTCGGCCTGCGGAAACATCCGCAGCAGCGCTTCCAGCACCTTTTCGCCGCCGCGCATCCCCACCAGCCAGTAGTGGATGATGGCGACCCGGGGGGCGTGGGGCCGGGGCGGAGGAGAAGGATGGGATTGGGCCCGCGCCACAGTGTTCATCGGGTTCGGTCCTCTTTCATCTGGCATAGGCGGCATAAGAGCCGGCATGGGCGGTGTCGGCATGCCTGGGGTCGGTGTTGCTGAGCACGATGCCGGCCACGCCGACCCGCATGGCGGCGAGCGCCTCCAGCCCTTCGGTGACCACCCGGCGCGGGGTCTGTTCGGCGCGCACCACATAGACGATGCTGTCGGCCACCCGCGCCAGCACCAGCCCGTCGGCCACTTCGAGCAGCGGCGGGCTGTCGATGATGACCACATCGTAAACCGCTTTCAGCTCGTCCATCATCGGCTTCAGCCAGTCGGTGCTGAGTTCGTCCGCCGCCTCGACCGAATGGCGGGCGGTGGGCAGCACGTTGATGCCCAGCACCGGGTCGGTGAGGATCGCCTCGTCGAGGGTGCAGCGCTCCAGCACGAAATCGGCAAGGTCGTGCTTCGGTGTCCAGCCGAAATCCTTCACCAGGGTGGAGGCGCGCAGATCGGCATCGACCACCACCACCTCCTTGCCCGAGAGCACCGCCATTTCGGCCAGCGCCATGGCCACGGTGGACTTGCCCTCGCCGGGGCGCGAGGAAGCCACCAGAATCACCTGCCGGTCATAGCCGCCCCGGCGCATCAGCACCTGGGTCTTCAGCTGGCGCATCCGCTCGCCGAACACGGTGTTGGAGGTGACGGCGAGGCGGGTGACGAGCCGGCGCGGGTCGCGGTTGCGCATTTTCGGCAGGCTGGTGAGCACCCGGGTGCCGGTTGCCGCCTCGACCTCGCGGCGGGTGCGGAAGGTGGCGCGGGTCATCTCCATGAACACGGCGGCGACGATTGCAAGGGTCAGGCCCAGAAGCGCGCCGAAAGCGCCGAGCAGCTTCGGCCGGGGCGCGCTGGGCGCTTCCGGCACCGGGGCGCGGTCGATCACCCGGGCCTCGGGCAGCTGCATCTTGTCCTGCCCGGTGGCGGAGCTGAGACGCGCGAGCAGGGTTTCGTAATATTGCCGGGCGGCGGCGGCCTCAAGCTCGCGCTGGCGCAGTTCCACCGTGTTGCCGGAGATGCCCGCCAGCTGGTCTTCCAGCGCGGCCACCGAGGCTTCGAGCGAGGTGACATGCGATTGCGCCACGGCGACATCGTTGGCGCGCAACTCGATCACCCGGCGGGCTTCGGCTTCAAGCTGGGCATCGAGCGCGGCGAGTTCGTCGCGGAGCTTGACCCGCTGCGGGTGGCTGGCACCGTAGCTGCGGGCCCATTCGTCGTCCTTGCGCTGGGCGGCGAGGCGTTCGGCGAGCAGGGTTTCGAGCAGCGGCGAGGTCACGGCCCGCGCCAGCCCCCTGGCGCCTTCGGCATCGAGCACCGCGGCAAGCTGGTCATAGGTCGCCTGGGTGGCGGCCAGCCCGGCCCGGGCGACCGCCAGTTCGCTGGTGAGATTGGCAAGCTGCTGGTTGGCGTTCTCATAGGACGCGCCTTCGTTGGCGAGGCTGGCGGTGCGGGCGCTGGACAGCGCCAGTTCGCTCTTCTGCACCTCCTGCTGTGCTTCGCTCACAAGCTCCTGGATCCAGGCCGTCGCCTGACGCACGCTTTCGCGGCGGGCGTCGAGCTCCTGGGCGATGTAGGTGTCGGCGATCCCGTTGGCGACGGCGGCCACCAGCTCCGCATCGCCGCCGTCAAAGCGGATCATCACCACGAAGCTTTCCGCCTCGCGCTGGACGCGCAGATCGTCGCGCATCCGGTCGATCAGCGAGGCTACCCGGTTCTCGCGCGCCTCGCCCGAGCGGGGCCGGTCGAAATAGAGCGTTTCGAGCCGGTCGAGCCCGATCTGGCCAATGAGGTTGCCCAGCAGCGTGTTCGAGCGCATCACCGACATTTCCGAAAAGATTTCGGGCTCTGTCACCTCGACCGACGACACCACCGCGTCGGTCTGGCTCACCTGCACGTTGCGCGGCGCGAGGATGACCTTGGCCTGCGCGGAATAGACCGGCGCCATCAGGCTGGCGGCAAAATAGAAGGGCACCCCGAAGCTGATCATCAGCAGCACCATCAGGCGCCTGCGCGACAACACCGCGCGCAGAAGACCGCGCACGTCGACGCGATCGGCGTCGACCGCCTGGGCAGGCGCGTTCATGTGGGCTGGCATCGGGACAAGATCATCCATGCTGGACACTCAGTCTCCTCTGTGGCCCGCGAGGCGCTCGCGGGCTCAGGTTTCAAGGTGCGCCTGGGTCGGGCGGTGAAAACGGGACGGACGGCCACCGACGGGGGCCGCGGGCCTTGCCGCGCCGCAGTCTGACCCGCCGATCCGGCTGAACAAGGGCGGGCTCATGCACTTTATCCGGCCTTCTGCAAGATACCCCACCTTGCCCGCGGCACTCCGGTTGCCTGTTTCCACACCCAAACTCATACCCGTTTCCCGCCCCAAAGGGGCCGGTTTCGGACCTGCTGTCAATCATTTATGACAGGCCGTGCCAATCCCGGGCGATCCGGGAAACAATGCCGCATGGCCCGATTCTACTGGCTTTCCGGTGGCAACATTGTGTCAGGATCGTGACACCCCCGGGCGTGGCCGGTGGGCGAGCGATTCCATCACGCCCGCGCGCGACAGCCCGGTGGCGGCGCCTGCGAGCGCGAAGACGAACAGTCCGAGATCGGGGGTGGAATGGGTCAGCACCGCCGAAGACAGCATCGCCAGCACTCCCGCCTTGGCGCCGCGGATACTGGCGGCGCGTTCGCTGCTTGCGCGGCCCGCCTCGCCCGCAGGCGCCAGCAGGAAGGCGGTCAGAAAGGCGATGAAGAGCAAGGTGCCGGGCAGGCCGATGGAGCCCAGGCAGGAGATCACCCAGTTCGAGGCCCGCACCGAGCCCAGGCCTGCGCCGAGCCACCAGGTGTCGGTGAAATTGGTGAGTGCCTGGGTGTTCCAGCTCATCCGCTCGACGCCGGAATCGCTCTCCATCTTGTCGAACAGGATGTCGTCGAAAAAGGCGGTGACGGGTTCGGCCATCTGGTAGCCGGCGGTCACGCCAGCCGCCGCGACCCACAGCAGAAGCGCTCCCGTCACCGCAACCGCCACCGACCGGCGCTCCGCCTCCGGGCGCAGGAAGCGGAAGAAGTTGAACAGCGCGAAGCCGAAGAGGAAGACGATCAGCGCCAGATAGGCCGAAGACGAGGTCGAGCGCAGCACCGCCACGCTGGCCATGGCGAGCATCCAGGGCGCGGCGCGGGAGCGGGGGCGGATCAGCCAGTATTGCAGCCAGAAGCCGAACAGGCCGAGCGAGAAGAAGCCGAAGCTCGACGCCTCCGGGAAGCCGCCGATCATCCGCTTGAAACCGGCCATCGTGTCGGTCACGCGGATGGTGTAGTTGGCGGTGCGGATGAAGTCGAGCAGCTGATCGGCACCGGCGGCGAAGGTGATCACGTCGATCCAGCCCATGGCGAAATGCACCGAGGTGGCAACGATCATCGCCACCACCAGCGAGCGCGCTTGCGGGGTGCGGCGGAAGGCGGTGGCGAAGCCGATGAAGGTGAGATAGCCCAGTATCAGCCGGAACAGCTGGGTGATGTTGCCCGACGATGGCCCGAGGGGGCTCTTCACGATCAGGGCGTGGCTTTCGTCGCGGGCGATGGAAAACACCTCCGTGAGCCCGGCGAAGACCCGCGGCGCGAAGATCGCCGAAAAGGCCGAAACCAGGATCACCAGCGTCAGGAAGAACCCGGGCTGCCAGGGCCGCATCGTGCCGAACATGCTGGAGCCGGCCCCCGGGGTCAGCAGGATCAGCACCACCATGGCAAGGGCGGCGAGGTCGGCGGTGATGATCGAGGCGCCGCCAAGCGCGGGCAGGTTGAAGGCTGCCGCCGCGCCGAAGGGCAGGAGCGCGAAGAACACCCAGGCGCCCCGGCGCGGGCCGAGGGCCAGAAGCAGCAGGATCGCGGCAATCGCGATCGGGGTGGAGGCGACGAATTGCAAGAGGCGGCCCTTTTCGGTTTGGCCCCTACCTGCCGCAATCCGGTCCGGCTGTGAAGCCCGCCCGTGACGTCCGGCTTGCGGAGGGCGCGGGGTTCGGGCAGGTTTGGGGCTGTTTGCTGCGGGGAGGTGACATGCGGGGTTTTCGGGGTTTCGGGCTCTTGCTGGCGGCGCTGCTGGGCATGGGCGCCATGAGCACCGGCGCGCGGGGGCAGGCGGTGGCGCCGGAGCTTCAGGCGGCGTCGAATTTCGGCCAGACCTGGGATGCGGCGGTGTTCGAGGCGGCGCGCGCGGCGGGGATCACGGCGCTGCGCGACGAGCTTCACTGGGATTTCGCCGAGCGCGACGGGGAACTGGTCTTCGATCACGAAATCCTGACCTACCCGGAGAAAATGGCCGCCGCCGGGATGCGCCTCACGCTGATCGCGCTGGGCGAGCATCCCGATCATGACGGCGGCGCGACGCCCTACACGCCCGAAGCGGTGGCGGCATTCGCGGATTTCTTCGCCGGGGTTGCGGCGCGTTATCCGGCGGTGGTGGCGGTGGAAATCGGCAACGAGATGAACAGCGAGAGCTTTACCGAAGGGCCCGCGCGCGAGGCCGGTATCAATGGCCGGGCGGGCTATTATGCGACGATCCTCGCGGCCACCGCCCGCGCGGTGCGCGCCGCGCGCCCGGATGTGCGGCTGATCGGCGGCGCGGCGCATTCGATCCCGCTGGCATGGTTTTCGGCGCTCTCGGCGGCGGGGGCGGCGACTGAGATGGAGGCTGTGGCCTTTCACCCCTACACCACCCCGCCCGAACAGCTGCGCCGCCAGGTGGCGCTGCTGCGCGAGGTGCCGGGGTTCGAAGCGCTGCCGCTGGAGCTGACCGAGATCGGCACGAAAGAGCCGGGCGCGGCTCCGGCGCTGCTCGCCAAAAGCTGGTGCCAGGCGGCGCTGGCGGGGGCCACGACGCTGGCCTGGTATCCGCTGTCGCCCCGGGGCGACGGCTACGTGCCGCTGCTCGCGGAGGATGGCAGGCTCACCGATGTGGGCCGCAGCTGGCAAATGCTCAAACAATTCGAGGGCCTCCGCGTGACCGACGCGGCGCCGGACCCGTTCACCTATGGCTGCCGCTTCGGCGACCGGGCGTTGCTTCTTTGGGGCGCAGACCGCGGCGTGACGGTGGCGGAGGGGCTCACGGTGCGCGACCTTGCCGGGCGGGTGGTGAAGGCCCCCCGGCTCAGCCGTGACACACCGTTGCTGATCACCTCCGAGGGCCTGCCCCCGCGCCTTGGCGAGACGGTGCATCTCGGGGCGCAACAGGTGGTGGCCGACAGTTTCGACCAGTTCGCCTATCCGGGCCGGAGCGCGGGCGGGTTTGCGCGTTTCGTGCGGGTCAGCGGGGAGGCCAGTGGGGAGATCGGCGGGCAGGAGGTGCCCTTCATCCTCGCCCCCGGCCAGCAGGAAGACGGCGTGCCCTGGACGCCCTACCTCACCACCGCACGCGACGGCTGGCTCAGGATGGACGCAGGCTTTGCCCAGCCCTCGGTCTGGGATGGCGCCCCGGCGGAGATCGTCCACGCCTTCACCGCGCCGGAGGCGATGGCGGTGAGCGTCGAGGCGGAGGTTGCGCCGGGGCCGGAGAGCGCCGCCGGGGTGGCGCTCACGGTCCGGGCGGGCGACAGGCTTCTGGTGGAAACGGTCGTGCAGGGCCCCGGGCGGCTGACCCTGCCGCCGGTGATGCTCGCGGCGGGCGAGGTGCTGGAGATCGTGCTGGGGCCGGGGGCTTCGGGGGAGGGAAGCGCGGAGGGCTACCGCTTCACCTTGCGCCGCGCCGGGTAGACCGGCGGGCGGGCAGGCCGGGTGTGGCAACACCCTGTTGCCGGATTTGCTCTGGTTTCGGTCGCGGTTTTGGGCGATTTCTCAGCCGGTTCAATCCGTAACGCGTGCCAGGGGCGGGATCTGCCGATGACCAAACACCGTATCGTCGTCATCAACGACGATTCCGTCGCCCGGGGCGGCACCGCGGTTCTGGCGGTGATGTCGGCCAAGGCACTTGCGGCGCGCGGGCATGAGGTGATCTGGCTGTGCGGTGACGTGGGCGACAACCCCGACCTTGCCGCCCACGGGATCGAGGTGGTCGCGCTCGGCTCGCGGCCGCTGCTCGATCTTCCGGCGAAACGCGCGCTGATCGAAGGGCTCCACAACCGCGCCGCGCGCGACATGGTGGCCGGTTTCATCGCCGCGCGTGACACGCCGGACACGGTTTACCATGTGCACAGCTGGGCGCAGATCTTCTCGCCGGCGATCTTTTCGGGCCTTGCCCGGGTGTCGCGGCGGGTGCTGCTGCATGCCCATGACAGCTTTCTCGCCTGCCCGAACGGCGTCTATATGGACTACCGCAAGAACCTCGCCTGCGCCCGGGTGCCGAATTCCTTCGACTGCATCACCACCCATTGCGACAAGCGCAGCTATGCGCAGAAGCTCTGGCGGGTGGCGCGGGAAGCGCGGGTGCATTGGGGCCTCGGCGACCTCGGGGAATGGGGCGGGATCGTCGCGATCCATCCGGCGATGGTGCCGAAGCTCACCCGCGCGGGCTACCGCGAAGACAAGGTGTTTACCCTCCGCAACCCGGTGGTGCCCTTCAGCCGCGAACGGATCCGGGCGGAGGAGAACCGGGCGCTGCTCTATCTCGGGCGGATCGAGGAGGACAAGGGCGCGGGCGCGCTGGCCGAGGCGGCGGCACGGGCGGAAGTGCCGCTGATCATGCTCGGCGAAGGGCCGATGAAGGCGGAACTCGCGGCGCGCTTCCCCGGGGCGGAGATGGTCGGCTGGGTCGACAAGGCGGGGATCGGCGCCCATGCGGCCCGCGCCCGGGCACTGGTGATGCCGTCGCGCCACCCCGAACCCTTTGCGCTGGTCATCGCCGAGGCGGTGGCGAGCGGCCTGCCGGTGCTGGCGGCGGATACGGCCGCGGTGGCGGGCGAGGTGGAGGCGGGCGGGCTCGGCTATGCCTTTGACGTGTTCGACCCGGCCAGCTTCGACCGCGCCATCGCCCGGATCATGGCGCTGACCCCCGAGGAGGTGAAAGCGATGAGCGAGCGCGGGTTTTCCGGCGAAGCGGCGCTGGGGAACACCCCCGAAGGCTGGATCGACGGTCTGGAGGCGCAATATGCGCGGGTGTTGCGGGAAGTCGAGGACGCCGGGGCCTGAGGAAGCCGGATAGCGCAGAGGCGGGAATCCCGGGGGCTCTGCCCCCCGCACCCCAAAGGGGTGCCATAAGTACACCCGGGGGCGCTGCCCCCCGCACCCCAAAGGGGTGCCATGAGTACCCCCGGGGGCGCTGCCCCCGGACCCCCGAGGTATTTCTGGAACAAAGAAGAGGGGGGCGGTGTAGGGTTACCGCAGCCTGCGTTTGCAGCTTGAGGCCGGCAGCCTGAAGCGCCGGGCCCCCGGGGCTCAGAGATCCAGAATGCGTTGTGGCGAAATCCGGCCGCGGATCAGGTCCACCATCGCGATCAGATTGCCTTTCAGCCGGCCGCGAAAATCGGTGTAGGGCTTCGGCACGAAGGAATGCGCGAGGTTGGACAGGGTGTTGCGGGAGGTCATCTCCAGCACATGGGTCAGCGTCATCGAGCCCTTGCGCAGCAGATAGACCGGGTTGGCGATCTGCGAATAGCCCAGCCGCACCCCCGGCGTCCGCCCGGTCTTGGTGCCGAGATGCACGCCGCGCATGGCGCCGGATTTCACCAGCTTGCCGTAACGCGCGATGCGGCGTGAGAAATCCACGTCTTCGAGCCAGGAATAAAGCGGCAGGTCTTCGTCGAACCACAGCTCATAGGCGGCCACCACCGACACCCGGAAGGCGAAATTGCAGCCATAGCCGGAATAGGCGGGGCGGATGTCCGTGGACAGCCTGGCGCTGTTGCGCTCCGCCAGCAGCTTGCGGCCCTCATCGTGGTTGTAGCCCGGCCCCCGGATGCCGTCGGCCAGCACCGTACCGGTGGCCAGCACCACCTTGGGGTCGTCCTGAAACACCTCGACGGTCTTTTGCAGATAATCCGGCGCCATCAGGAAATCGTCGTCGAGCATCAGCACGATGTCGTCCGGGGTGCATTCCTCGAACACCCGGTTGCGCTGGGCGGTGGCGCCCTTGCGGCCCATCACCACACGCACCGGGAAGGGCAGGGCGGTGATGTCGAGATCGCCGATGTCTTCGGGGAAGGCGAGGCTGAGGATCAGAAGGTCGGGCAACCGTTCCTGGAGCGCGATCGCGCGCACGGTGTCGGGCAGGATCGTCGCCCGCCCGGTCGAGGGGATCGCCACCACCAGCCGGAACCCGCCCGTGGGCTCGGGCCCCCCCAGTTTGATCGGCCCCGCGGGGCCGAGGTTGACACGGTTCCGGTCCGGAAGGTCACTTGCGCGGCCGGTCCAGACCGGGCTCCTTTCATCATGGCTCATGCTGTTGTTCCCACTCGGCCCTGAGACAGGCGCCTAGCTCGCACCCTTTTGTGTCAGAACAACGGCAAAAGTCTTGAAAACGATCCGGAAATCCCCGAGCAGCGTGGCATGGCGCACATAATCCACATCAAGCGCGACCCGGTGGTCATAGCTCGTGAGGTTGCGCCCGCCGACCTGCCAGGCGCCGGTGATCCCGGGGCGCACCGCGCAGTAATCGGCAAAGAACACACCGTAGCGCTCAGCCTCCTCCTGGATGATCGGGCGCGGGCCGACGATCGACATGTCGCCCTTCAGCACGTTCCAGAACTGCGGCAACTCGTCGAGCGAGGTCTTGCGCAGGAACCGGCCCACGGGATGGATCCGCGGGTCGTCGGCAAGCTTCTGGTCGCGTTCCCATTCGGCGCGGGCTTCGGGATCGCGCTCCAGCAGATCGGCCAGCACCTCGGCGCTGTCGATCCGCATCGAACGGAACTTGATGCAGTCGAACATCCTGCCGTTCTGGCCGATGCGCTTTTGTCTGTAAAACACCGGCCCCGGATCGCCGATCCGTGTGGCGAGCGCGATGGCGAGCATGACCGGCGCAAGCGTGAACAGGGCGAGGGCCGCAAACAGCTTGTCGAACACAAGTTTGCCCGCCGCGATCCCGCGGCCCCTGCTGTGCCGGACCGGAAGGCCTACAGATATGACTTCCCCGCCCGGGAGCGGTCCCGCTTCAAACGTCATCTCGGTTCCCCCATAACAACACCACACAGGACCGTTCATAGCCCAGGTTTCGCCGGATGTCTGCCATACCTGCGCCCAAATTCTGCCGGATTCCCGGAAACGCTCTGTTTACAGGTTGTTTTCCTTGGCAATTCCGGGCGTCGAAGGTTTGAATGTTGATGCCGGGCAGGCAATTTACCACATGGTCAAAGCCGCCCCACACAGGATTGTGACCCCTTTGTGACCGTTTCCCGGCTTGCCGCATGTGATTCGGGCAGGCGTTCGGGCGGGCGGATGTGTTTCCGGCGGCGCTTGCGGGGCAACCTGCGGCGGCATGACGCGGTCTGCGCCGCCTGAAACGGCAGATCCGCCGCGACACCGCCGCGCCATGGCACCCGGCGTTTCGAAGCGAAACCGGTGCCCGGCCCGGGGTGATTCTGGCGAGGCCGGGCCGTGGCGCAGGGCAATCGGGTGTCGGGCCTGCGTTTGTTTTGCGCAGGGAACCAATCCTCGCACGCCTGTTTCCCGCCTCCCCGGTTCCGGTCTCCGCCGTGCCCCCGCCGTTACCCTGTCCGCGCACTGTCCGCGCCCGGGTCGCGCCCGGGCTCTTCGCCCTTTGGGCGCCCAACGCCTTGCGCTGCCATAATAAAATCCGCCCATATCCACGACTTGGCCCGATTTCCCGGGTTCTCTGGGCGGCAGGTGCCCGCAAGGCGGGGCAACGGGCGGGAAAGTTGACGGCGTATGGTGCAAGACAGTCGGATCGTGACGGAAGCCGAACTCCGGCAGATCGTCCGGCTCGACCTCGGGCTTGTCGATCTGATCGAAGCGTCCCTGGCCGCCGATGCCCTGGGTGACACCCGCCAGCCGGCCGGGCGGCCCATGCCCTTCGCGCAGCCGCAGGGCACGGGCGGGGCGGTGTTTTCCGACAGTGGTTTTCTCGCCGAACTGCGCGCCGCCGCCACCGGCGCGGTCGCCGCGCGCCATCTCGCGCCGGAAGAGGTGACCACCGCCGGGGTGATCGGGGCAGGCGGTCAGGCCGGCGCGCAGATCCGCGCCGCCCACCTGGTGCGGCCGTTTGAACGCGTGCTGGTCTACGGCCGCAACCCGCAGGAGGCTGCCGCCTGCGCCGCCGATCTGGTGTCGGGCCTCGGGCCGCTTGGCGTCGAGGTGGAAATCACCACCAACCCGGAAATGCTGGTAAGGCGCTCGCAACTTGTGGTCACCGCGACCCCGGCCCAAAGTCCGGTTCTGAAAGCCGGCTGGATGCACAGGGAACTGCACATCACCGCCGCCGGTGCCGGCCAGCCCTGCCGGAACGAGATCGACCCGGCCTGCCTCGCCCGCGCCGATCTCTATGTCTGCGACCGGGTCGCGCAATGCGCCGACGCCGGCGAACTGCGTGCCGCCCGGGCTGCCGGGCTGTTCGCCGCCGCCCCGCCCGAGCTTGGCCAGATCGTCTCCGGCGCCCGCCCGGGCCGCCGTTCGCCCGCGGAGATCACGCTTTGCGAGCTGAGCGGAACCGGGGTGCAGGACTCCGGGGCGCAGGACAAGGCCGTCATCGCTCATGTCACGCGCCTGCTCGCGGAGGCCGGCATGACCGGTCGCGGCTGACCGCCCGGATTTCGCGCGCTCCTTTTTCCTGGGGCAAATACCCCACTACCCCACGGGGGTCCGGGGGTGTGAAACCCCCGGCCCGGCGTTGGAAGGCTTCAGACCGCCGGACCGCATGAAACCCGAAACAATTCCGGCCCCGCAACAGAGGCGTCGTCCTCCGCCCCCCCGTCCTGCGCCGGGCTGCCCGGAACAAGCGGTTGCTCCCGGCGATTCCGGGCGATAGATATACGCGAAGGGGGCTGCCAACATGCGGCGCACGGTCCGGGTATGTTGCGGGCGTACGGCGTTGCAGCGCGCGTAATCAGGGTATCTGTGTGGGGTCCGGTCATGTCCAATGCAAAACGTTTCTCCCGGTTTGCCGGTCTCGCACTGGCGCTCGCCGCGTTTCCGGTTCCGGCGCAGGAGCTGAGTTTCACCGTCCAGGGTGGCGGCGACGACGGGGCAGGCGAGGCGCTCACAGGAGCGCTCGAAAACGCTTCGCTGCTTCATGCGGCGCAGGCGGAGCGCGGTGAGGGCGAGGCGGGCGACCCGCGCGACGTGCTGGCCGCGGCGCGCGCCGATTATGCCCGGATGGTGAATGCGCTTTACGCCGAGGGCTATTATGGCGGTGTGGTGCGCATCCTTGTCGATGGCCGCGAGGCCGCGTCGATGTCGCCTTTCGCGGCGCCTGCGCATATCGGCAAGGTCGAGGTTTCGGTCGACCCCGGCCCGCGTTTCCGCTTCGGCCGGGTTTCGGTCGCCCCGCTCGCCCCGGGCACCACGCTGCCCTCCGCCTTCCGCAGCGGCGAGGTGGCGGCCAGCGCCACGGTGCGTGCAGCGGTCAAGGCGGCGGTGTCCGACTGGCGCGATGCCGGCCACGCGAAGGCGGCGCTGGCCTCGCAGCGGGTCACGGCCAATCACCCCGCCCAGACCCTTGACGCCGACATCCGTCTCGCCCCCGGGCCGCGGGTGATTCTGGGCGATCTGGTCCAGACCACGCCTTCGGCGGTGCGCGCCGAGCGGGTGCAGCGGATCGCGGGTCTGCCCACCGGCGAGGTCTACGCGCCGGCCAAGGTCGAGGCCGCCGCCAACCGGCTGCGGCGCACCGGCGCCTTCTCGTCCGTCGCCATCACCGAGGCAGAGGCGCTGGGCCCCGATGGCACGATGGATATTGCCGTGGCGCTCGCCGACCAGAAGCCGCGCCGCTTCGGCGTCGGCGCGGAGCTTGCCTCTTTCGAAGGGCTGACGCTTTCGGGCTACTGGATGCACCGCAACCTCTTTGGCGGCGCCGAGCGCTTCCGGTTCGATGCCGAGCTTTCCGGGCTCGACGCCGAGCTTGACGGGCTCGACGCCGAGGCCACCGCCCGGCTCGACATCCCCGCCGCCTTCGGCACCGACAACAACGCTTTCGTTCTGCTCGAAGGCGGCTATATCAAGGATCCGGGCTATACGATATACGGCGGCGGCGGCGGTGCCGGGGTTCACCGTATCTTCGCGCCGGGCCTCGAGGGCGAGGCGGCGTTTGCCTATCACTATGTCCATGCCGAAGACGCTTTCGGCGAGCGCGATTTCTCCTTCCTGTCGCTGCCGGCGAGCCTCACATGGGACAAGCGCGACAATCCGCTCGATGCGACCTCCGGTTTTTATGTGAAGGCCGAGGCGGAGCCGTTCTACGAATTCGAGGGTGAAACCTTTGGCGCCCGCGGCTGGCTCGACGCGCGCAGCTATCTGGGCTTCAACGATGGCGATCTGGTGCTCGCGGGCCGGGTTCAGGCGGGCTATGTGGCGGCGCCTTCGGCGGCGGATGTGCCTTCGGACTTCCTGTTCTATTCCGGCGGCGGCGGCACCGTGCGCGGCTTTCCCTATCAGTCGATGGGGGTCGAGCTCGGCAATGGCGACATCGTCGGCGGCATGGCCTTCCTCGGCGGCTCGGCGGAAGTGCGCTACAAGGTGACCGACGCCATCGGCGTGGTCGGCTTTGCCGATGCCGCGCAGGTGGGGGCGGAAAGCTTCCTTGACGGGTCCGACTGGCAGGTGGGCGCCGGCGTCGGCCTGCGCTACGACACCGGCATGGGGCCGATCCGGCTCGACGTGGCGGTGCCGGTCTCGGGGCCGGGCGCCTCGCTCGACTCCTACGAGGATGTGCAGCTCTATCTCGGAATCGGGCAGGCGTTTTGACCATGCGCCGCCGTTACGCCCCGCTTCTCGCCGCCTGTCTCGCGGTCGCCCCGGCCTTTGCCGAAGAGGAGGTCGACGACAAGACCTTCCTCGAAAACCTGTTGCAGGACAAGCTTTCGGCTGCCGGCCGCAGGGTGGAGGTGACCGGCTTCGCGGGGGCGCTGTCGTCGCAGGCGACGATGCAGCGGCTGACGATCTCCGACGACGAGGGCGTCTGGCTGTCGATCGAAGGTGCGCAGCTCGACTGGACCCGCTCGGCGCTGCTGGTCGGACGGCTCGACGTGCAGTCGCTCTCGGCCAAACGGATCGAGATCGTCCGCGCACCGGTCGCGGTGAGCGACGGGCCGGAGCCCGCGGCGAGCGCGTTTTCGCTGCCGGAACTGCCGGTGTCGATCAGCATCGGCAAGATTTCCGCCGAAACCCTGGTGCTCGGCGAGCCCCTGCTCGGGGTCGGCGCGAGCTTCCGGCTCGAAGGTGGCGGCCAGTTGGAGGACGGCGCGGGCGATGCCCGGATCGCGCTGCAACGGATCGACGGCGAGCAGGGCAACTTCGCCATTGCCGCCGGCTATTCCAACGAAACCCGGGTTCTGAAGCTCGATCTCGACCTTGACGAAGGCGCGGGCGGGATCGTCTCGCGGCTCACCGGGTTGCCCGGCGGCGCGCCGCTGTCGTTCGAACTGAAAGGCACCGGGCCGGTGGACGACTATGCCGCCGAACTCACGCTGGCCACCAACGGGTCCGAACGCATCGGCGGCCGGGTGACGCTCCTGCGCAAGAGCCCCGATGCGCCGCTCGACTTCACCGCAAAGCTCGAAGGCGACCCGACGGCGCTGCTCGCCGAGGAGTACCGCGCGTTTTTCGGCAAGGATGTGCGGCTTGCGGTGGCCGGGCGGCAGGATACGGCGGGGATGCTCGACCTTGCGACGCTCGACATTGGCGCGGAGGCGCTCACCCTCTCCGGCTCGGCGCTGATCGGTCCCGGCGGCTGGCCCGAACGGGTGGCGCTTGCGGGCAAGGTTGCCGCCCCCGGCGGCGGTGCGGTGCTTCTGCCTCTGGGGGGCGATCCGACCTCGGTCGAGGGGATCGCGCTCAGCTTCAGTCATGACGCCGCGCAGGGCGAGGACTGGCGCGCCGAAGTCACGCTCGACAAGCTCTCGCGCCCGGATCTGAAGCTCGAAACCGCCCGCCTCATCGGCCGTGGCCAGATTTCCGCTGACGAAAACGGCGTGCCGGTTTTCGGTGGCCATGTGGATGTCACCGCGCTGGGGCTCAGCGGCGCCCCCGACAGCCCCGCCGCCGCCATCGGCCCGGACCTGACGGGCAGTTTCGACCTTGTGCGCACCAGCGGCGAGACCCTCCGCTTCGAAAACCTCGCCCTCGACGGCGGCGATTTCGGCCTCACCGGCGACGTGACCCTCGACACACTGGTCGATCAGCTCGAACTCGCCGTCTCGGGCAAGGTCGTGCTCGAAACGCAGAACCTCGCCCGGTTCGCGCCGGCTGCGGGACAGGATCTTTCCGGCGCCGCGCGGCTCGCCATCGCCGGCGAAGCGGCGCTGCCCGGCGGGCCGTTCGACGTGGAAATCACCGGTGCCACCCGCGACATCGGCATCGGCAACGAACAGTTCGACCGGCTGTTCGCGGGCGAAAGCCAGCTGGCGCTTGCCGCGGCCCGGGGTGCCGAAGGCACGGAGATAAAGCGGCTGGAGCTTCTTGCGCCGGGCGCGGGCCTTTCCGGCACCGGCTGGCTCGCGGCCACAGGCAGCCAGCTTGCCCTGCGCTTCGACATGTCCGACGTCGCGCTGCTGGACGACCGGCTGAGCGGCCCGGTGGCGCTGGAGACCCGCGCGCTGCAAGAGGGCACCGCCTGGAACATCGCGCTCGACGCCACCGGCCCCGGCGGTGCGCTGGTGGATTTCGACGGGCGCGCCGAGACCGGCCCGCGCGGGCTCGAACAGATCACCACCGTCAGGGGCAACCTTGGTGCCGGCATCGAGCGCCTTGCCGCCTTTGCCGGTGTGGCGGGGATGAAGCTCACGGGCGCCGCCCGGCTCGATACCGCCGCGTCCTATGACCTCGGCAGCGGGGCCTTCAGCCTTGAGGGCAGCGGCGCCACCCGCGACATCGGCATCGGCAACGCGCAATTCGACCGGCTGTTTGCCGGCGAGAGCCGGCTTGCCTTCGCCGCCGCCCGCAATGATGAGGGCACCAGGATCGACCGGCTGACCCTCGCCGCGCCCGGCGCGAGCCTCTCCGGCACCGGCTGGCTCGCGGCCACCGGCAGCCAGCTTGCGCTGCGTGTCGACATGCCCGACGCCGAGCTGCTGGACGACGGGCTGAGCGGCCCCGTGGCGCTGGAGGCCCGCGCCCTGCAACAGGAGAGCCCCGCCTGGGATCTCACGCTCGACGCCACCGGCCCCGGCGGCACGGTGGTGGATTTCGACGGGCGCGCCGAAACCGGTCCGGACGGGCCGGAACAGATCACCGCCGTCAGCGGCAAGCTCGGCGCGAGCGCCGAGCGCCTTGCCGCCTTTGCCGGTGTGGCCGGGGTGAAGCTCACGGGCGCCGCCCGGCTCGATACCGCCGCGTCCTATGACCTCGGCAGCGGGGCCTTCAGCCTTGAAGGCAGCGGCACCACGCAGGGGCTTGGCCTCGGTCTTGGCAATGCCGACCGGCTGTTCGGCGGTGCCTCGCAGACGGGCTTTGCGCTGCGGCGCGACGGCGCGGGCACGCTGTTCGTCGACCGCTTCACCCTCAGGACGCCGGAACTCGACATCGCCGCCAACGGCTCCACTCCGCAGGGCCAGCCACGGGTCGACCTGACCGCGCGGCTGCGAGATCTCGGCGTCTTCGTGCCGCAGCTTCCCGGCGCCTTCACCGCGAAGGGCACGGCAGCGCTTGGCGACGCGGGCTGGCGGCTCGACATCTCGGGCGACGGCCCCGGCGGGACGGCGCACCGCATCTCCGGCACGCTGGCTGCCGATGCCGCGACGGCCGATCTCATGCTTCGGGGCCGCGCACCGTTTGCTTTTGCCAACGATTTCATCGCGCCCAGGGCGCTGTCGGGCATGGCGCAATACGATCTCGCGCTTTCGGGGCCGTTCGCCCTTGGCTCGCTCTCCGGCACGATCCGCAGCGATGGCGCGCGCATGGCGCTGCCGGCGGTGGGGATCTCGCTTTCGCCGATGACGGCGCGGGTGACCCTCGGTGGCAACCAGGCCAGTCTCGAGCTGAGCGCCGGCGTCTCCTCCGGCGGGCGGATCACCCTGCGCGGACCGGTCTCGCTCAACCCGCCCCATGGCAGCAATCTGTCGATCGCGCTCATCTCGGTGGGCTTGCGCGACGCCAGCCTCTATGACCTCACCGTTGACGGCAATCTTGCGGTGACCGGCCCGCTCACCGGAGGGGCGAGCATCACCGGCGGGCTGCGGCTCGGCAAGGTCGAGCTGCGCATTCCCGAGACCGGTTTCGGCGTCGACGGTTCGCTTGACGGCCTGCGCCATGTGGGCAGCCCGCGCGACGTGCGCGCGACCCAGGCGCGCGCCGGGCTGACCGGCAAAAGCGGGGGCGGGGGCGGTAGCGGTACGGCCTATGGGCTCGGCATCACCATCGACGCGCCAACATCGGTGTTCATCCGCGGCCGCGGGCTCGATGCGGAACTCGGCGGCCGCATCACCCTGGGCGGCACCACGGCCAACATGGTCACCACCGGGGGCGTGCAGCTCATCCGCGGCCGGCTCGACATTCTCGGCAACCGGCTCGACCTCACGGAGGGGTCGGTGTCGTTGCGCGGCGGTCTCGACCCGGCGCTGAAGCTGTTGGCGGTCACGCAGGTGGAGGACGTGATCATCCGGATTTCGATCGAAGGGTCAGCTTCCGACCCGAGCGTGAAATTCACCTCCTCGCCGGACCTGCCGGAAGACGAGATCCTCGCGCGCCTGGTCTTTGGCCGCGGCCTCGACCAGATTTCCGCCTTCCAGGCGCTGAAACTCGCCTCCGCCGTGGCAACGCTGTCGGGCCAGGGCGGTTCGGGGACCATCGGGCGGCTGCGCGAGGATTTCGGGCTCGACGATCTCGACGTCACCACCGACGAGAGCGGCGAGCTCGAAATGCGGGCGGGCACCCGTATTTCGGACAGTATCTACACCGACGTCACCGTCGGCGCGGACGGGCAGGCGGAGGTCAATCTCAATCTCACCCTCACCCCCGACATCACCGCGCGCGGCAGCGTGAATTCGGATGGCGAGACCGGGATCGGGGTGTATTTCGAGAAGGACTACTGAAGCCGGGAGCCGGGGCGGATGTAGGGTATCAATTTGTTTCCATTGTAAATCAATGCCTTGTCTGGTTGGCAGGCGAGGTCGGGGGCGGTATGGCGCCTTGGTGCCCGGTACCCTTCACAGGCGTAAAACCCCGCTCGGTGATGCCTTTTCCGGGGGTTGGGGGCGTTTGCGGGGCGCGCGTGAGGCTTGGAAACCCGCCTTTGGGCAGGGAATTGGCGCCCATGTCTCAACACCGTGTTTTCTTTGGAAGTCAGAGGGGTATCCCGTCCGTCCCGTTCGTGCCCGGCGCCTTTCCCGGCATTGGCCATACCTGCGGCCCAGGTGCGTGGCGGGCCCGTGGCTCAGGTGTTTGGCGGGCCTTCGGTCCGACACATCCAGCCCCGTGCCCCTGATTTCGCTGGAAGAAACAGTCTTTTTCCGCTACCCGCCCCAAAAGCCGGCGCGCCCTGCCATGACGCGGCAGCGATTTGGGCGTAACAAAAGGCCGCCGGGCAGATTTGAACCGGTGGGGCTGTGGAGGTTTTCGGATGAAGGTCGAAGAATTGTCGCTGGACGGGGTGAAGCTGCTCACCCCCACCCGGTTTGGCGATGCGCGGGGGTATTTCGCGGAAACCTGGAGCCGCCGCCGCTTCGCGGACGCGGGGATCGACGCCGATTTCGTGCAGGACAACGAAAGCCTTTCCGCCACCCCCGGCACGGTGCGGGGGCTGCATTTTCAGGCGCCGCCGTCGGCCCAGGCGAAGCTCGTGCGGGTGATCTCCGGTGCGATCCGCGACGTGGTGGTGGACGTGCGCCGGGGCTCGCCCGGTTTCGGCCGCTGGGTGGCGGTGGAGCTCTCTGCCGAGGCGGGCAACCAGCTTTTCGTGCCGCGCGGTTTTCTGCACGGCTTCGTCACCCTCACCCCCGATACGCTGGTGCAATACAAGGTCGATGCCTATTACGACGCTGCGGCCGATGGCGCCGTCGCCTGGAACGACCCCGACCTTGCCATCGACTGGGGCATCGCGCCGGAGGCCGCCACGATCTCGGCCAAGGATGCCGCCGCTCCCGCCTTCAGGGACTGGACATCGCCCTTCAACCGGGAGTAACCGACATGAAAATTCTCGTCACCGGCGGCGCCGGTTTCATCGGCTCCGCCGTCGTGCGCCAGGCCATCGCCCGCGGCGACGCGGTGGTGAACCTTGACGCGCTGACCTATGCGGGCAGCCTCACCAATGTTGCCTCCGTCGCCGACAACCCCGCCTATGCCTTCGAGCATGTCGACCTGCGCGACCGCGCGGCGCTCGACCGGGTGTTTGCCGACCACAAGCCCGACCGGGTGATGCATCTGGCCGCCGAAAGCCATGTCGACCGCTCGATCGACGGCCCCGCCGATTTCATCGAAACCAACATCACCGGCACCTTCAACCTGCTGGAGGCGGCGCGGGGGTATTGGGAGGGGCAGGGGCGCCCCGAAGGTTTCCGCTTCCACCATATCTCGACCGATGAGGTGTTTGGCACGCTCGGCGACAGCGGCAAGTTTACCGAGACCACGCCCTATGCCCCCAACTCGCCCTATTCCGCCTCGAAAGCGGCCTCGGATCACCTCGTCCGCGCCTGGGGCGAGACCTACGGGCTGCCGGTGGTGCTGTCGAATTGCTCCAACAATTACGGCCCCTATCAATTCCCCGAAAAGCTGATCCCGGTGGTGGTGCTGAACGCCCTCGCGGGCAAGCCGATCCCGGTCTATGGCAAGGGCGAAAACGTGCGCGACTGGCTCCATGTCGAGGACCACGCCACCGCGCTGCTCACCGTGCTCGACAAGGGCCGGCTCGGCGAGAGCTACAATATCGGCGGCAATGCCGAGGCGAAGAACCTGGATCTTGTGAAGATGATCTGCGCCATTCTCGACGAAGAACGCCCGGGCGCCGCGCCCCATGAGGCGCTCATCACTTATGTCACCGACCGTCCCGGCCACGATCACCGCTATGCGATCGACGCGTCGAAAATCGCCGCCGAACTCGGCTGGGTGCCGTCGCTGACCCTCGACGAGGGGTTGCGCCGGACGGTGCGCTGGTATCTCGACAACGAGGAGTGGTGGCGCCCGTTGCAGGGCCGCAAGGGTGTCGGCGTGCGGCTGGGGAAGGGCTGATGCGGCTTCTGGTTTTCGGCAAGGGCGGGCAGGTCTCCAAGGCGCTGATGGCGGTGACGCAGGCGGAGGGGATCGCGGCGCGGTTTCTCGGGCAGGACGAGGCCGACCTCACCGACCCCGAAACCTGCGCCCGGAGGATCGCCGAGGCCGATGTCACCGCGGTGATCAACGCCGCCGCCTATACGGCCGTGGATGCCGCCGAAACCGACCGCGAAGTGGCGCATCTGGTCAATGCCGCCGCCCCCGGCGCGATGGCGCGGGCGGCGGCGGCAAAAGGCGTGCCCTTCGTGCATATCTCGACCGATTACGTCTTCGACGGCGCGGGCACGCGGGCCTGGACCGAGGACGACCCCACCGGCCCCTTGGGCTATTACGGCCAGTCGAAGCTCGACGGCGAGCGTGAAGTGCTGGCCGCCGGCGGCCAGGGGGTGATCCTGCGCACGGCCTGGGTCTATGACGGCGAGGCGAAGAATTTCGTCACCGCCATGCTGGGGCTCGCCGCCGGGCGCGACGTGCTCAAGGTGGTCGACGACCAGCGCGGCAGCCCGACGCCCGCCCGCGCCGTGGCCGAAGCCTGCCTCGCGGTGGCGCGGGCCTTCGAGGAGGGCCGGGGCACCGCGGGGCTGTTCCACTTCGCCGGCCAACCGCCGGTGGCCCGCAACGCTTTCGCCGAGGCGATCCTCGCGGCCACGCCGAACCCACCCCGGATCGAACCGGTCTCCTCCGACGCTTTCCCGACCCCGGCCGAGCGCCCCGCCAATTCGGTGCTCGACTGCACCCGGATCGGCGCGGTCTACGGCATCGCCCAGCCCGACTGGCGCCCGGACGTGGCGGCGATCGCGGCGGCGTATTCCCCGAAGACCGCCCCGGAGGACAAGGCGTGAACAAGATCGCCGCCGTCGTCATCGGCCGCAACGAAGGCGCCCGGCTGATCGCCTGCCTCGACAGCCTGTCGGGCCAGACCGGCCGGGTGATCTATGTCGACAGCGGCTCGACCGACGGGTCTCCCGAAGCGGCAAAGCGCCTTGGCGCCGAGGTGGTGCCGCTCGACATGTCGCAGCCCTTTACCGCCGCGCGCGCCCGCAATGCCGGGCTCGACGCGCTAGCGGAAAACCCACCCGCCTACGTCCAGCTTGTCGATGGCGATTGCGTGCTCGAACCGGGCTGGATCGAGACGGCGCAGGCCTTCCTCGACACCCACCCCGAGGCCGCCATCGCGTGTGGCCGGCGGCGTGAGATCCACCCGGAAAACTCCGTCTACAACCGGCTCTGCGACGATGAATGGAACACCCCCGTGGGCGAGGCCAAAGCCTGCGGCGGTGACGCGCTCGCCCGCTACGCGGCGCTGAGGGAGGTGGGGGGCTACAACCCGGAGTTGATCGCCGGCGAAGAGCCCGACCTCTGCCTGCGCCTGCGCAGCCATGGCTGGAAAATCTGGCGCCTCGACGCCGAGATGACCGCCCATGACGCCGCCATCCTGCGCTTCGGCCAGTGGTGGAAACGCGTGAGCCGCGCCGGCCACGCTTTCGCCGAAGGCGCCTGGCTCCACGGCAGGCCCCACGGCCATTGGGTCGCTGAAACCCGCCGGGCGCTCGTCTGGGGCCTCGCCCTGCCGCTCGTCACACTGCTCGCGCTGCTGCTCTTCGGCCCCTGGGGCCTGCTCCCGCTCGCCCTCTACCCGCTGCAAATCGCCCGTCTCGCCCGCGCCCGCGGCCTCACCAAACGCTTTTCCTGGGAATGGGCTTTCTTCCTCACCCTCGGCAAGATCCCCGAGGCTCTGGGCGTGCTGAAATTCTACAAAGCCCGCCTGACCTCCCGCCGCGCGACGCTCATCGAATACAAATGAGCCCGGCGCTTCCTGCGCCTCCCCAAAGCCCTCTTTTTCCTGGTTCAAATACTCAGGATCCGGCGCCTGCCACCCGCAAGGGCCTTGCCTCCGGGCACTGTTACCGAAGCGCCTCCCGCCGCTGCCGCCGGGCCTCCCGCATATGCCGGGGCAAAAGCCTGCCCGCGCGCCAATAACGCGGCACCATCCGGCGCGGCGAGGTCAGCGCGCGCCAGAGCCATTCGACCCTGAGCCGGCGCGCAAGCCGCGGCGCGCGGACCTGATGACCGCCGAAAAAGTCGAGCCCGGCGCCGATGGAGGCAAAGCCTACCGTGGGTGCAAGCTTGCGGCCGCGCGCGGCGAGTTGTTCCTGTTTCGGCGCGCCGAGGGCGAGGAAACACATGCCCACGCCCGCTTCGGTGAGCGCCGCGAGGATTTCCGCCGCCGCGTCCCCCTCCGGGTCGAACCCCATCGCCGGCGCATGGGTATAGACCACCTCGAGCCCCGCCACCCGGGCTTCGAGCACCCGTTTCGCATCCGCCAGCGACTGGTCGTGGCTGCCGACGAACCCCACCTTCACCCCGGCCTTCGCCGCCCATGTGCAAAGCGGTTCTACCATGTCGGAGCCCGGCATCAGCTCCACCGGCGCGCCCGAGAGCCGCGTGAGCGTCACGATCGGCCAGCCGTCGGCGACCACGAAATCCTGCGCCGCATAGGCCGCCACGAAACCGGGGTCGGTCTCCAGCTTGGCGAGGTGGTCGAGGTTGATCGTCGCCAGCGCGAAACCTTCACCCGCCTTCCAGCGCGCCGTCACGGCCTCGGCGAGGGCGTCGCGGGTGGCAACGTTGACCGCAATCGTCTTGTCGTCGAAATGGAACTTCACGGGATGTGCCGCCTTTCTGAACCCGGGGGAGCGGCGCGGGGCGTCCGCTCTGTTGCAGACCCTATCCACCGATTGGCGCCGGAATGAAACCGGGATCTGGCGGGTTTGCGGCTGGCGTGGTCAGATCGTTGCGGTTCTTGCAACAATCCCTAGGGGAAGGCCATGATTGTTTCCGTGCGGCCGGGCTCCTGCCTTTTTGCCTGAAGCCTGGCAAAGGCCCCCGGAAGGTAGCGCGATTCGGCCAGGCGCGGCGCGTGGCGGGGGCGGCCCGGGACCATTATCCTCGCCCGGGGGGAAATGCCGCGCTGTGGACAGATTGTTTCCGGAGCAAGAACTGTCCAGTATTTGTCAATTAACTGTTTTGGCTTGTAATTCAGCGCCTTGGCTTCAGTTTTCGGTCTTTTGCCGCGGGCTTCTTACGGCTCGATGCGGGTTCTTGCTATGCAATCGGGCATCTCCGGAGAATGGGACCGAGGCTTTGACGCAACCCAGACCTGCCAGCACCGCGCCGGGTGGCATTGCCATTGTCGGCATGGCGGTGACCCTGCCCGGCAGCCCGGGGCCCGATGCTTTCGGGGCGGTTCTGGCCAGCGGTGGCGGGCAGCCGTTCCGGCCCGGGTCCGCCGCGCCTGGCGCCTCTGGCGGCAACCGCTTGCCGGGGAAGGCCGCAAGTGGTCTTGCCGCCGCCCGGCCGCCCGGGGAAGGCGACGGGGTCGATGCCGGGCTATTCGGCCTTTCTCCGGCGGCGGCGGCGCTCGCGCCGCAGCACCGGGTGTTTCTCGAAACCGTCTGGGAGGCGATGGACAACGCGGGCCACCGCGCGGAGGATGTCGCGGGGCGGATCGGGGTATTCGCCGGCGCCGGAGCAGACGGTTTCTTCAGGCAGGATCCGCCATTCAGCCCCGCTCCCGACGAGGATCCGGGCCCGGCCCGGCCGAGCGCACAGGGCGGCGGCGATTTCCTGTCAGCCCGGGTGAGCCGCGTGCTTGGTCTCAGCGGCCCTTCGCTCACCCTCCTGGCCGATTGCGCCACGGCGCTGGCGGGGGTGCATCTGGCGGCACAAGCGCTCAGGGACGGCGATTGCGACATGGCGCTTGCGGGAGCGGTGTCTGCCGGGCTGCCCGGCGGGCATGGGCGGGCCGTTGATGAGAGCGAAGGGGGCGGGGCGCCGGGTTTCGCGGCGGGCGTGGTGGTGCTGCGCCGGCTGGAAGATGCGCTCGCACAGGGCGACCACATCCAAGCCGTGATCAGGGGCAGCGGTCTCGGCACCGACGGGGCCGCGCCCGGTGGGGCCGGTCAGGCGGCGGCGGTGGGCTTGGCGCTCGATGCGGCCGGGGTGGCGCTCGGCAGCATCGGCTATGTCGAATGCCACGGCAGCGCCCCTCCGCAGGGTGATCGGGCGGAGGTAACCGGGCTTGCCCGCGCCTGGCGCGCCCGCGGGGTGGAGGCGCAGGGCTGTGCCATGGGGCCGGTGCAGAGCGGAGCCGGTGCGGCGGCTTCGGCACTGGGGCTCATCAGGGCGGCGCTGGCGCTTGAGAGCGGCCAGATCCCGGCAGGCCCCGGCCATGAGGCAGCGGAGCCGGAAAGCGGGGATGCCGCCAGCGCGTCCGATGCCAGCCAGGGGGTGCGGCCCTGGCCCGAAGGCGCGGGGCCGCGTCGTGCCTTGGTCCATGTTCTGGATGCTGACGGCACCACTGCGCAGGTGGTGCTGGAACAGGCCCCGGCGCAGGCGCAGCCGGAACCGGGGGTGTTTGCGTTCCAGCCGGTCGTGCTCTCGGCCCGGACCGATGCCGCGCTCGACGCGATGTCGGCGCGGCTGGCGGCGCATCTTCGGGCCCATCCCGGGCAGCCGCTGGCCGATGTGGCCTTCACCCTGATGGAGGGACGCAAACGCTTCGGCCGGTCCCGGGTGCTGGTGGCCGGAAGCCATGCCGAAGCCGCGGATCTGCTGGAAGCGGGCGCGGCGGCGGAGGAGAGCTTGCGGGTCTTCACCCAGTCGCGGCTCGCCGCGCCGGAGCTTTGGTTCCTGTTTCCCGGCGCCCCCGAAGCCGGTCCCGGCACCGGGCGGGCGCTCTACGATACCGAGCCGGTGTTTCACGACCGGTTTGCCCGAGGGCTCGCGGTGCTGGACGCGGTCTCGGGCGCGGGCGCGGGCACGGGGGCGGGCGCGCTTTTCTGGGCCGATGCGCCCGGCAAGGAGGCGGCGGCCCTTCTGGCGCGGCCGTCGCTGCGGGTGCCGCTGGGGGTCATTCTGGGCGTGGCGCTGGGAGATCTGGCGATGTCCTGGGGGCTTGCGCCTGCGGTGCTGGCCGGTGAGGGTGCGGGCGAGATCGGCGCGGCCGTGGTGGCCGGGGTGATGGGGTTCGATGACGCGGTGCGCCTTGCGCATCTTCTGGGGCGGCTGGCCGAAGCCGCGCCCGGCGAGCGCGCCGGAAGGCGCCGGGAGCTGCGCGCCTTTGCCGCCGGCATGGCCCTGTCGCCGCCGCGGATCGCGCTGGTATCGGCACGGACCGGCGCGCGGCTGACGCCTGTTCAGGCGCAGTGCATGGAGACATGGGTGAGCGTGGGAACCGGTGCGGAGGACAGCGTGGAGGACGGCGCGGAGGACGGTGCGGGGGCCAGCGCAGAGCCCGATGCGGGGGCCAGCGCGGAGGACGGCGCGGGCGATGACGGCAGCGAGCCCGGTGCGTTGCCCGCTGCCCTTGCCGCCCGGCCGGAGGGCGTGGCGCTCACCCTCGGCTGGGACAGGGGCCTTGCGGATCGTCTGGCCGCGACCCCGGGGCTGCGGGCCGAACGCCGGCTCGACGCTCTCGGACCCGCGCAGGCAGAGGTGCCCGGCGATCTTCATTTCACCACCCAGCTGGCGCGTGCCTGGGGGCTCGGGTTCGCGGTGGACTGGGCGCAGTTCCGCGCAGGCGCAAGGCGGCGCCGGGTACCGCTGCCGGGCTATGTGTTCCAGCGCGGGCGCCGTCCGGCCGGGACCGGGCCGCGGCCGGAGGACCCCGCCCGCGCGCCGGAGCCGGACGACCGGGGCGGAGACCGGGCCGACACCCGGGGCGACACTCGGGCCGATACCCGGGGCGACGGCTGGGGCTGGCGCGCGGCCTGGATGCCGAGCTATGCCGCCTGTGAACAGGATCTGTCGCGCGGTCTCGATGATGTGCCGCGCCAGAGCTGGCTGTTTTTCGAAGACGGCGAGGGCATTGCCCGCGCGGTTTCGGAGCGGCTCGAAACGGCGGGGCATGAGGTGGTGCGGGTCTTCCCCGGCGGGGGGTTTGCCCGCCTTGACGAGCGCCGCTTCACGCTGATGCCCGAACAGGGCCGCGCGGGCTATGACGCGTTGTTCGGGGCGCTCGGCGAGGCCGGGCTGTTGCCGGACCGGATCGCGCATTTCTGGGGGGCCACCCGGCAGGCGCGGCCCCGCCCGGGGTCGGACGCCTTCAACACCCGTCTGGACGAGGGTTTCTTCAGCCTGACCTGGCTGGCGCAGGCGCTTGGGGCGCTCGGTCTGCCCGGCCCGCGTCCGATAACCGCTGTGACCCGCGGCGCGGTCGCGCTCGACGGCGAAGGGCTGGCCTGTCCCGAGACGGCGCCGCTCGTCGCCGCTGCCGGTGTGATCGCGCGGGAACTGCCCGGGGTGAGCTGTGCGGTGCTCGATCTGGACCCGCAGGCGCCGGAGCATACCCGCAAGGGCCTGCTGCGCGGGCTTGCGGCCCGGCCCGGCGACGAGGCGCTCACTCTCCGCCTGCTGGAAGAACTGCTGGCCGAACCCTCGAACGGGGTGGCGGCGCTGCGCGGTGCGCGGCGCTATCTGCGCCAATGGCGCAGGCAGCCGCTGCCTGCCGCTGGCTCCGCCGAAACCGATGCCGCAACCGACACCGTCGCCGCGCCGGTCTTCCGCGAGGGGGGCAGTTATCTGATCACCGGCGGCCTCGGCGGCCCCGGTCTCGACATCGCCAGCGGGCTGGTGGGCGAGGCGCGGGCGCGGGTGGTGCTGGCCGACCGGCTGGCGCTGCCGCCGCGCGCAAGCTGGGCGGAGGTGCTGCGCCGCAGCCCGCCGGACGACCGCATCGCAAGAGCGATCCGTGGGGTTGAGGCGCTGGAAGCCCAGGGTGGCGAGATCACGATCGCCTGTGCCGATGTGACCGACCTCGCGGCGATGCGACAGGTGGTGGACAATATGACCGAAAGCCATGGCCGGATCGACGGTGTGGTCCACGCCGCCGGGCTGTGTGACGCCACCCCCCTCATGGCGCAGGATGCGCAGACGATCGGGCGGGTGCTCGCCCCCAGGATTGACGGGCTGCGGGTGCTCGACGCGCTGTTGCCTGACGGGACGACCGGGCTCATGGTGCTGTTCTCCTCCGTGGCCCCGGCGCTCTGCGGGCCGGGCGAGCTGGCCCTGAGCGCCGCCGATGCCTGGCTCGACGCCTTTGCCGCCAGCCGCCGGGGCGGCAAGACCCGGGTGGTCTCCATCGGCTGGGGGCCCCGGGCGGAGACCGGCATGTTCGCCCCGGCGCCCGCTCCGGCGGACCCGGGCCATGCCCCACAGACCCCGGTTGATACCCCGGTTGCGGCCCCGCTGCTGGACAGTGCCGGGTTCGATGCCGATGGAATGCGCAGCTACCGCACCCGCTGGGAGGCGGACCGGGCCTGGGTGCTCGACCAGCACCGCGAGGGCGGTGTGGGGCTGATGCCGCTTTCGGGCGTGGCCGAACTGGCGGCAGAGGCTTTTGTGGCCGAAGGCGGCGCGCTGCCCTTCGAGATCACCGGGCTCACCCTCGACCACCCGTTCCGCGCGCCCCGGGGCCGGGTGGCGCAGTCTTCCGTCCGGATGCGCCGCAGCGGCGGGGGCTGGCGCTTCGGTCTGCACAGCCCGCCCCGGGGGGCGCAGGCGCGGCTGACCCATGTGCCCCATGCGCAGGGCAAGATCCGTCACCTCGATGCGCCGCCGCCGGGGCGGGTGCATCTCGAGGCGGTCGCCCTGCGGGCCGATCACGACACCGCCAGGGCGGCCCCGGCGGGGGGGCATCTTTCTCTGCCGCAGGAGCTTCACCTTTCGCTCGGACCGGCATGGCGGGCCTTGCGCGAATCGGTGCTTGGCACCGGCGAAGGGCTGGCGCGGCTGGTGCTTCCGCAGGCGGCTGCGGCAACGCTTGCGCCGGGGATGCTGCTGCATCCCGGCCTGTTCGACCTCGCGGCAGGCTGGGCCATGGAGCTTGCGCCGGATCGGGCCGCCGACACCCCCTGGCTGGCGGCAGGGTGCGATGCCATCCGGGTGTTTCACCCGCTGCCGGGCGACCTGGCCTGCTGGGTGCGTCGCCCCGAAGGTGCGCCCGCGACCGGCAGCGCCCGGTTCGACATGTCGCTCTGCGATCTCGACGGCCGGGTGCTGGTGGAGGTCGAAGGGCTCGAAATGCGGCCCCTGATACCGGCGGAGGAAGCCGCAGCCCCCGCTGAGGCCCCTGCGGAGGCTGCCGTGGACGAAGCTGCGGAGGCCGCCGCGCCGCCGCAGGCGCCGTTCAGCAGACTGGCCGCTATGCCCCCGCTCCGCAGCGCCACCCGGGCCCGGCTGGCCGGGGGCGCCGGTCAGGGCATCCGCCCGGGCGAAAGCTTCGGGGCGCTCACCCGGGCGCTGGCGCTGGAGCGGGCCCATGTCTGCCTCACCGCGACCGGTCTCGACGCGCTTGTCGCCGGGGTGGAAGAGGCAGAGCCGCAGGCCCCCGCGGGCCTACCGGCGCCGGGTGGCGATGCTGCCGCGAAGCGCGCCGCGTTCCGCCATCTGGTGCCGCTCGCCCGCTCCTCCCGGCCGGGGGCGACGCCGGTCTTTCTGGTCGCAGAGCCCTCCGGCCCGGTGCAGAACCTGCGCCATCTGGCGCTGATCCTTGGCGAGGACAGGCCGGTCCATGGGGTGCAGGCCACCGGTCGCCCGGGCGGCGGTTGTTACGGCAGCGTCGCCGAGGCCGCCGCCGCCTGCCTTGCCGAAATCCGGCAGGTGCAGCCCGAAGGGCCCTATGTGCTGGGCGGGTTCTCCGGCGGCGGGATCGTCGCGCTGGAGATCGCCCGGGCGCTGGAGGCCGCGGGCGATGCGGCCGCGCTGGTGCTGCTGCTCGACAGCGCCGCCGGGCAGGGCCCGGTGCCCGGCCGCCTCGACCGGGCGCGGATCTTGCCCGCCGGTCCCCGCCGCAAGGGGCCGCGCGCTGTGGCCGGGCGGCGGAGTGGCCGCAAGCAGGCCGCCGCCGAAGGTGCCCGCCATGCCAGCGCGGCCGAAGCGGCCTTCCACGACGCGCTGGCCGCCTGGGAGCCGGTGCCATACCGCGCGGCCACCGTGCTGCTGCGCCCGGCCCCCGGCCGGCGCGACGGGCCGGGCGGCGGGCGCTCTGCCACCGTGCAGAAACGTCTTCCGGGCGAAGACAACGGCTGGCGCGACTATCTGCCAAAGCTCGAAATTGCCGAAATGCCGGGCGACCACGGCACCATGGTGCTGCCGCCCAATGTCGGCACTGTCGGCGGTTATCTTCGCGCCCGCATTGACGCGGCGCTTGAACACCCGGACAAGCCCTTTCGGCGGAACGGCCATGCGCAACCGGACGAGCGGCCCGAGGCGCGGCCCGAAGCGCGGCCCGAAGCGCGGCCTGACGAACAACCGGACGAGCAACCGGGCAAGGAGTGAATACAGTGAACAACCCTTCGATCCTGACGGTGATCCTGAATTTCCGCACCGCGGAGCTGGCGGTGAAGGCGGCCCTTGGCGCGGCGCGCGAGATGGAAGGGCTCGATGGCGAGATCGTCATCGTCGACAACGAGTCACAGGACGGTTCCTGGGAGCAGTTTCAGGCCGTCGCGGCGGAACGGGGCTGGGCCGAAGAAGGCCGCATCCGGGTGCAGCGCACCGGGCACAACGGCGGCTTCGGTTCGGGCAACAACCATGCGATCCGCGCGGGCCTCTCCGGCGGGCGCAAGCCGGATTACGTTTACCTGATGAACCCCGACGCGGTGCCCGAGGCGGGCGCGATCCGTGCGCTGGCCGGCTTCATGGAGGCGCATCCCAGGGCGGGCGCGGCCGGCAGCCTGATCCTGACCCCTGACGGCACCCCCGCCTATGGCGCGTTCCGCTTTCCCTCGATCCTGCGCGAATTCGAAGATGCCGCCCGCACCAACGTGCTCTCGCGGCTCCTTGACCGCGGCCGCGAGCCGTCGCCGGTTGCGCTGGAGCGGCGCGAGGTGGACTGGGTGTCGGGCAGTTCGGTGATGTTCCGCCAGGCCACGCTCGACGCGGTCGGGCTGTTCGATGAGAGCTTCTTTCTCTATTTCGAAGAGACCGATCTGTGCCTGCGCATCAAGCGCGCCGGCTGGGAGATCTGGTCGGTGCCCGAAAGCAGGGTCACCCATATCGGCGGCGTGGCGACCGGCATGGGCCGCTGGGACCGGGTGCCGCAATACTGGTTCGACTCGCGGTTTCACTATTTCCGCAAGAATTACGGTCTGCCCTACACGCTGGCCGTCACCGCCTCGCTGCTGGCGGGCGAGGTGGTCTGGTCGCTGCGCAAATTGCTGAACCCGAAGGCCGAGCGCTACCGCAACACCAGGCGGTTTGGCCGCGATCTGCTCCGCCACCACCTGGCCGCGCTGTTTTCCCGTCCGCCGGATCCGCCAGCACCGATCGAACCGCCAAGCTGAGCCCGAGCCCGGAGACGTTTCCATGACCCCGATCAGCTTCCTGATCACCGGTGACGACGATTTCACCATCGGCTGCGGCGATGCGCTGCGGGCGCGCGGGCATGTCATTGCGGGTGTCGCCAGCCGGAGCGGGGCGGTGCGGGCCTGGGCCGGGGCGGCGGGGCTTCCGGTGGCCGACAGGATCGGGGCCCTGGAGGCGGGCGGCGAGGCGGAGTGGCTGCTGCTGGCCTCCGGCCCGCCGGTGCCCCCGGTGCCCGCGGTGCCGCCGGAGGCTGCGCGGGCTGCGGTGCGCCGCGGCACGCTGCGGTTTCACGACGGCCCGCAGCCGGATTGCGGCGCTGCGGCTCCGCCCGCCGGGGCGCTTCTCGCCGGCGCCACGAGACATGGGGTTGTCTGGCATATCCCGGGCGGGCCGGTGCTGGTGCAGCAATCCGTCGCCATCGGCCCGGAGGAGACCGCCGCTTCGCTGATCGGAAAATGCCGCGCTGCCGGGCTCGAAAGCTTCGATGCGCTGCTTTGCAAGCTGGCGGCGGGAGATCTGAATGCCGCCACGCAAGATATTGATTGCCAATATAAAAGCAAACCGGAGATTGTGCCGCAAGCGGCCGGGCGGCTTGACTTCACCTGGCCCGCGCCGGAGCTGGCGCGCCGGGTGCGGGGGCTGGATTTCGGCGGCCTCTGGAATCCGCTGACCACCGCCAAGGTCAGGGCCGGCGGGCGGCTGTTGCTGGTGAGCGGTGCGCATGTGGTCGAGACCGTCGCCCCGGTGGCACCGGGCACGGTGCTGCATGTGACACAGGAAAGCCTGACCGTCGCCTCCAGCGACGGCGCGGTGCGGCTTTGCGGGTTTCGCGACACCAGTGGCCAGCAGGTCGCGCTGTATCCTGCCGCGCTGGAGGGGGCCGAACTGGCCTCGCCCGGCGAGGCGGAGGCAAAGGCCCTGAGCGCGGAGCGCGCCGCGCTTGCCCGGGACGAGCCCCATTGGCGGGCGCGGCTGGCGCGCTTCCGGCCCGCGCGGCTGGCGCTGGCGGGGCCGGGGCCCGGCGGGGGGGCAGGCGGTGGGCCGGGCGCGGGCCTTGCCTCCTGGAACGACCGCCAGCTTGCGCTGCCCAAAACCTTTGCTGCCCCGGAGGCTGCCCCGGAACTCGTCGCCGCGCTCACCGCCTGGGGGTTGCACAGCACCGGCGACTGGCGGGCGGGGCTCGCCTGGTCGACTGCGCCGATGGTAGCGGGGGCAAAGGCCCATCCGGGCCATGTCAGCCCCTGGGTTCCGCTGGGCTTCGGGCTCGAGGCGCCCGAAGAAGCCACCATCGCGGCGCTCGCCGCCGATCTCGCCCCGGATCTCGCGGCGGCGGCGCGGGGCAGTTTCGCCCCCGATCTCGTTGCCCGCGACCCGGAGATCACCGCCTTCGGCATGGCGTCGGTCGGTATCAGCGACCGTGCCCCGGTGGCGGGCACCGCGCTCACCCTCACGCCGGAGGGCGACCGGCTCAGGCTCTGGTACGATGCGCAAAGGCTCGACGAAGCCGCCTTGGACCTGCTCGAAGCCCGGCTTGCGCTGTTTCTCGACAATCTCGCCGCGAACCCGGCGCTGCCGCTGCGCGCGCTGCTGGCGCTGCCTGCCGCCGAACGCGCCCTGACGCTGGTGGCGTGGAACGGCCCGCAGCCCGCGGACCCTCCGGTGCCGGTCCACCAGGCGTTCGAGGCGCAGGCGGACCGCGCGCCGGAACGGGTGGCGCTGGTGTCGGGCGGGCGGCAGATGAGCTATGGCGCGCTCGATGCCCGGGCCAACCGGCTCGCGCACCGGCTGATCGCCGAAGGCGCCCGGCCGGGCGACCGGGTCGGTATGTATCTGACCCGCTCCTTCGATCTGGCGGTGGCGGCGCTGGCGGTTCTCAAGGCGGGCGCGGCCTGGCTGCCGCTCGATCCGGCCTGGCCGGCGGGGCGTCTGCGGCAGCACATCAGCGATGCGGGCGCCGGGCTGGTGGTGACCGACCTCGTGCTTGCCCCGATCCTGCCGCCCTCGGCAGCGGTGCCGGTGATGATCGGCGGCGGGGCGGATGCGCGCCGTCCCGGGCTGGATGTTGCCGGGGAGGCGGTCGCCTTGGTGACCCGGGCCGCCGATGCGAGCGGTGGCGTGCCGGGGCCGGTCATGCTCACCCATCGCGCTCTGTCGGCCTTCTGCGCCGGGATCGGCGCGCTGGCTGACCCCGTTGCCACATGCTTCGACGCCACATGCCCCGGCACAACATGGGCCTGGCTGGCGGGCCCCGGCTCCTGTGCCTCGGCGCTGGAGATGTTCTGTGCCCTGACCCGTGGGGGCCAGGTGGTGGTTGTCAGTGAAGACGCCCGGCTGGCCCTGTCCGGCGCGCAAGGCGCCTCGCTTGCGGACGACCTCACCCGCCACCGGGTCACGGTGCTGCATGGCTCCCCCGCGATGCTGCAAAGGATCCTCGACGACCCGGGCGCGCGGGCGGCACTTCGGGGGCTGAAACAGATCCTGCTCGGCGGCGAGCCGGTGAGCGCTGCGCTTGCCGGGGAGCTTCGCCGCTTTACCGATGCCCGGATCGTCCGGCTGTTCCGGCCTTGTGGCAGCGCGCTTTACACCATGGCGCATGTGATCGAAGGCGGCGAAAGCGGCGCGGGGCCGCTGGGCCGGCCGCTCGCGGGGCAGAGCGTCTATGTGCTCGACAAGGCGATGCAGCCGGTGCCGGTCGGGGTGGCGGGCGATCTCTGGATCGGCGGGCCGGGGGTGCCGGGGCGCCATGGGGACGACGATGGCCGCATCCGGCGCGATCCATTTGCCGCTGGACCCGGCCACGCCGGCGAACAGGCGCAGATGTTCTGCACCGGCGAGCGGGTGCGCTGGCGGGCCGACGGGCTGCTCGAACGCCTCGGTCCCCGCCGGCGCCGCCTCACGATCTGCGGCGAGACGCTGGCACCTGGCGAGATCGAAGCCCGGATCGCCCGCGCCGGTGGGGGCTCCCGGGCGGCGGTGGCGGTGAAAGGCGAGCGGCCCCGGCTCGTCGCCTGGGTCGAGGCGGTGGGGGCGGCCGGCCTTGCCACGATCCGCGCCGATCTGGTGGCGCATCTGCCCGCGCCGATGCTGCCTGCGCAAGTCATCGCTCTGGAAGCGCTGCCGCGCGGTGAAACCGGCGGGATCGACCGCGCCGCGCTGCCGGAGCCCGGCGCGGAGCTGCGCATCGGGGGCCCGGGCGACGCGCCGCTCCCTGCCGCCGGGCTGGAAGCGGAGATCGCGGCGATCTGGTCCGGGGTGCTCGGGGTCAGCGATATTCGTCGTGCTGACAGTTTCTTCGCGCTGGGTGGCGATTTGTGTGGGGCGGCGGCGGTGCTTGCGCGGATCCGGGCGCTCGACGGGCTCGCGGGGACCGCGCCGCACGCGCTTTTCCGCTTTCCGCTGCTGGGCGATCTGGCCGGCCATCTGGCGCAGCAGCGCCTGCCCCCGGCGGATCGGGCGGGTGTCCCGGAGTTCGACCGCCAGGCGATCATGGCGCGCCGCCGCGACATGCGCCGCCGGTCCGAACGGGTGGCGCCATGATGTCCGGCAGCCCGCATCACCGCGCCGAAGCGGTCTTCGAGGCGCTTGCCGGTGGCCCTTCGGGGCCGGTGGCGGCGGCGGTCACCGATCCGCGCATTGCCTACCCCGGGGCCTTTCCGGCCGAGCTTGAAGAGATGCCGCGCGCGGAGGAGCGGCGGCGGCGCGAATATGTCGCGGGCCGGGTCGCCGCCCATCGGGCGATGGAGAAGCTCGGGCTGTCCGCCCGTCCGGTGCTCACCAACCGCGCGCGTGCCCCCGCCTGGCCACGCGGACTGGTCGGCAGTATCAGCCACAATGCCTCCACCTGTGTCGCCCTGGTGGCGCGTGCGAGCCAGGTGAGAAGCCTCGGCGTTGATGTCGGGGATGATGCCCCGCTTGCGCCGGAGCTGACCGGCGCCAGCTGTACGCTCGAAGAACGCGCCTGGCTCGCGACCCGGCCGGACGCAATGCGCGGGCAGTTCGCCAGGCTGATCTTCTGTGCCAAGAAAGCGGTGTGCAAATGCCAGTATCCGCTCAGCCGCAAGGCGATGGATTTCGCGGCGCTGCTGGTTACGCCCGACACCGATACCGGCCAGTTCGAAGCCACCTTCCTTGCCGACAGCGGGCCGTTTTGCGCCGGTTCCCGGCTCAACGGCCGCTTCGCCCTTGCGGGCGGGCTGGTCCATGCGGCAGTGGTGTTGCTGCCGGGCGCGGCACCGTGAGCGGACAGGGCAGGCGATAACCAGACATCATCGCCGCCATACGGGCACGGCGCTTGCCGGTGCCGCCGCCGCCCGGCATTCTGGCCATCTGGGGGATCTGCCATGAAACATCTGTTCAAAACCGTTTTCGCCGCGCTGCTGTTGGCAGGGCTGCCCGCGCCCGTCCGCGCCGGGAGCGGCGGCGGCGGTGTCGGCATCAACCTCGCCTCACCGGTCGACTGGTCGACCGCCCAGCCCTTCCTTGACCTCATGAAAACCTCCCGCCCCTGGATCGGCCATGGGGCGGACGAATGGGAGGTGATGAACTGGGAGGAGATGGCAGCACAGGGCGTGTTTGACGATCATGGCTGGCCGAAGGTCATCCCCCCGGGCGTCAGCTCTGTCGGTACGCTGATGCTGACCGATCTGCCGGAGGATACGGCCGGCGTGGCCGGGCGCTATCTGTTGCGCTGGGAGGGCTCCGGCGAAGTGGAGGTCGGCCTGGGGGCGCAGAATGTGGATTACGGCGCCCACAGCGCGCGTTTCGACTTCGCCCCCGGCAACGGCCCGGTGCATGTGGTGATCCGCACCACCGACCCGGAGGGCACGGGCGACCATGTGCGCAACATGACGCTTGTGCGCGAAGACCGTGTGGCGCTCCATGCCGAAGGCGCGGTGTTCAACCCCGACTGGCTGGCGCTGATCGACGGGTTCGAAGTGCTGCGTTTCATGGACTGGATGGAAACCAACGATTCCACCCTTGCCCATTGGGAAGACCGCCCCGAGCCCGGCGATGTGAGCTACCGGCTCAACGGCGTTCCGGTGGAGATCATGGTCCGCCTCGCCAATGAGCTGGGCGCCGAGCCCTGGTTCACCATGCCCCATCTCGCCGACGACGATTTCGTCCGCCGTTTTGCCGAAACGGTGCGCGACGGGCTGGACCCGGATCTGCGCGCCTGGGTCGAGTTTTCCAACGAGGTGTGGAACTGGATCTTCGATCAGGCCCATTGGGCCGATGCGGTGGCGAAAAGGACCTGGCGGCGCGATCCGCGCTGGATACAGATCTATGCGGGCCGGGCTTCGGAGGTGGCGGATATCTGGGCGGAGGTCTTCGGCGCCGGGGCCGACGCCCGGCTGATGCGGGTGATCGCCACCCAGACCGGCTGGATGGGGCTGGAACAGGAGATCCTGAACGCCGGAAGATGGGTGAGCAAGGGCAAGGGGCGCAGCGCACCGGGGCTGCATTTCGACGCCTATGCGGTGACCGGCTATTTTGGCGGCCATCTGGCGCAGGGTGACCGGGTGGGCCCGCTGCGGGTGTGGATCGCGGAATCTCGGGCCGCCGCGGAAGCGGAGGCCGACCGTCAGGGCCTCACCGGCGCGGCGCGGGCGGATTACATCGAGGCGCACAGGTTCGACGCCGCCGTCGCCCGCGCTGCCGCGCATCTCGCCGGGGCCGACGGCCCGGCGAAGGGTGTGCACGACCTGCCCCACCTCGTCGACACCCTGTTTCCCTACCATGCGAACATCGCCAGGGAATGGGATCTGGAGCTTGTGGCCTATGAGGGTGGCAGCCATGTGGTCGGCGGTGGCGAAGCGCGGGACGACGACGCGCTGACCGAATTCCTGGTGCATTTCAACTATTCGCCGGAAATGGCGGAGCTTTACCGGCAGATGTTCGAGGGCTGGAAGGCGGCCGGGGGCGGTGTATTTGCGGCCTATTCCGATGTGGCCAGGCCCGGCCGCTACGGAAGCTGGGGCCATCTGCGCCACCTTGGCGACAGCAATCCGCGCTGGGATGCGCTGGTGGCGGCGCGCGACGGGCGGCGGTAGACGGACAGGACATTTCTCGCAAACCGGAGGCCGGCCGGGGGCGCTGCCCCCCCCCCCCCAACGGGGGCGGGGCCTTTGGCGAAAGGAGACCGGGGCCTGCGTGTTCTGAAGGGCGGTGTGAGGGCTGGATGTGCCGTGTGAAATCGTGGCGGGGCAGGGGATTGGCCTGCCCGGAGGCATCGGCCCGGGCGCAGCGCGGGAAGCCCCGTGCGGGGTCAGCCGGCCTTGGCGATATGGCCTGCGAGGCGGGCCGCCTGGCCGTCGATCCCGTGGCGGGCGATGGCGCGGGCGCGGCCCTTGCGGCCCATTTCGGCGCGGGTTTCGGGGGGTGTTGCGGCCAGTCTGAGGATCGCGCCGGCCAGCGCCTCCGGGTCGCCCGCGGGCACCAGCCAGCCGGTTTCGCCCTCGAGCACCAGTTCGGGGGCGCCGGCGATGATGGTCGAGATCACCGGGCGGGCCATGGCCATGGCTTCCATGATCACCATCGGCAGCCCTTCGGCGAAACTCGGCATCACCAGCGCGTCGGCCCGGGCGATCTCGGCGCGCACACCCGCTTCGTCGAGCCAGCCAGTGAGCCGCACCCGCGCGCCGAGGTTCGCGGCGGCAATCGCGGCTTCGAGATCGCCGCGCAATTCGCCGTCGCCGACCAGCGTGAGCGTGATGTCCGATCCGGCCTCGCCGAGCGCCGCCAGTGCTTCGATCAGGATCTTCTGGCCTTTCTGCTCGACGAACCGCCCGATGGCGACAAGGCGCAGGCCCGGATGCGGTTCCGGCGCGGCGGGGTCGGGGAAGACCTCCGGTTCGATCCCGCAATGCACCACCCTGATCTTGTCCCAGGCGTGGAGCGGGGTCCAGCGGCAGAGCTGGGAGCGGCCGAACTGGCTGACGCCGACCACGAAGGCGGCATGCGCGATCTTGTCGGCAAGCGACAGCGCGGCAGGGGCGTCAAACTCTTCCGGCCCGTGCACGGTGAAACTGTAGGCCGGGCCGCCGAGCTCATGGGCGAGCATGGCGACGGCGGCGGCATTGGTGCCGAAATGGGCGTGGATATGGGTCACATCCGCCGCCTCGCAGCGGGCTTTGACCTCCGCCGCCTCGGCGAGATAGATCAGATGCCTGAAGACCCCGAGCGGCGAGGCGCGGCCCAGCCTGAGCGCCTGTTTCAGCGCCGCAAAAGCGGGGCCGGGGGTTTTGAGGGCGGCCCGTGCGAGCGCTTTTGCCAGCCCTGCCGCGCCGGTGTCGAGCACATAGGCGGTCTTTCCGGCCTCTTCACGGTCGCCCCGGTCGGCCAGCGGCAGATCGCTGCGGCGCATGGCGATGCGGTGGATCCGCAGGCCCCGACGTTCGAGCGCGCGGATTTCGCGGCGGATGAAGCTGTGCGAGGGCTGCGGATAGGTGTTCAGCACATAGGCAATGGTCACGTCGCGCGCTCCAGACAGGGGCAGACAGGGTGAAGCCGCCGGCCGGGTGGCCCCCGCCGGGTGGCCCCGGGCCCGGGCGGGGTTACAGGGTTCCGAGCGGGGGCTGTTTGCTGCGGCGGCGCTCGCGGCGGTGGCCTTCGCCCACGGAGGGGATCGTGACCACCGGGGTAATCCCCACGCGCCGGATCATCTGGGCCGGGGTGCGGATCACCGGGTGCAGGAATTCGAGCAGAAGCGCGATACCGCCCCCGAGGATCAGCCCGATCACCAGGCCGATGGCAACGGTGGTCTTGCGGCCGCGGCCGGTCGGGTATTCCGGCACCGTTGCCGCCTCGATCACGGTGAGCCGCCCGCCATGATCCTGGGCTTCCAGCGCATAGGCGGTTTCGGCCTCGCGGCGGTTGGCGGCAACGTGGTTGAGCTCGTCCTGAAGCTGGTTGAGCACCCGGTCGAAATCGGCCATGCGGCGTTCGACCACGGGGGCGCGGTCGAGATCGGCCTGAAGCCTGGTCTTTCTGGCGGTCAGCGCTTCGGCCTGGGTGGTGAGGCTGGACACCTCGCTCTCAAGGGTCTCGATCTGCATGGTGGCGCGCAGCCGGGCGATCTCGGAATTGCGCTCGCCCGCCGCGATCTGGTCGATTTCGGTTCTCTTGACGAGAATCTGCTGTTCGACCTCCAGCAGCCGCTCATTCAGCGTGCTGATCTCGTCGCGCAACGACTCGATCGAACCGGAGATGGCGAGCGCGTTTTCGTTGCGGAAGGCTTCGCGTTCGTCTTCGGCGGTGGCGATTTCGCTGATCAGCTTTTCTTCCTGGAGAAGGAAGAAATCAAGCGACTGCCGGGCGCCTTCGAGGCGCATGCCGGCGTTGAGCTCAAGGGTGCGGGTGGCGAAGACATGGGCGAGGTCGCGGGCGGTTTCCGCATCCGACCAGGTGCCCCAGACCCGCACCACCGAAATCGTTCCGTCATCGGCAAAGCCCTTGCGGGCCGCGGCGACGGCGTTGAGCGAGACCGCATCGCGCACGGCGGCAACGCGCTCTTCCTCGGACAGCTCCGGCTTGTCGGCAAACAATCCCATGTTCTCGCTGATTTCCAGGACCGACGTCCGGGTGAACAGCCGTTGCTCGATCTGCTGCAACAGCCGCGCGGAGGCGATTTCGCCCACACCCTCGACAGAGCCTTCCGAGACGACGGGACGTTCGATCTGGATGACCTCGAGCGCTTCGAAAACCCGGTCGGTCTTGAGCGCGACGGCGGCGGATATGAGCAGACCGAGCAGACCGACGCGGGCGATCAGCAGCCAGCGACGGCGAATGAAGTCCAGGATTTCGTCGATCAGGTCCAACGGGGACATGGGCAGGCCTTCCGGTGACAAACTGGTTTCGGCAAGAGGGCGGCACACCGCGACGACATTGCGGCGCACCGGTTTCGAATTCGGGGCAAACGCGGGCGTCTCGCCGTTGGCCTCCCGCGCATGACGCCCCTGGCCGTCAGCCGTTTCGACTGCGGTTGAGCACGACTCCCATGAGCTTGGAGCGTTTCTTGATCAGACGCTCGCATTCCTCGATGTCCCTGGTCTGGGTGCTGGTTGCATCCGCCACCAGCAGCACGCCGTCGACATGCGGCAGGACCGCGCTCAGATCGTCATATTCGAGGACCGGCGGCAGATCGAGCAGCAGCACGTCGGGCTTGAGCAGATGGATCATCTCATCGACAGCACCGGCGACGAGGCCGCTTTGCAGAAGATCCGAGGCATTGGGCCGGGCCGAGCGCGACAGGCCGAGCGCCAGCCCCTCGTTGTAGCGCACCACATGCTGGAAGAACGAGATCTCGCCGGTGAGGAATTCGTCGGTATTGCCTTCCGCGGCCACGCCGATCATGTCGGCAATGCCGGGGCTGCGCAGGTTGAGGTCGAGCAGCACCGTCTTGCAGCCCGGTACACGGCTCAGCGCGCGGGCGAGGTTGACGGCGGTGAAGGTGGTCCCGTTGCCGGACGCCGGGGCGGAGACCGCGACGCGCTTCATGTCCTTCGAGCGGACGCCTTGCAGGAACTGGGTGCGCAGCTGGTCGAACGCCTGCACGGCCGCTTCGCGCGCTGCCGCCACCTTGCGGCGGCGCCATATGCGGGGCACGTCGGCCTCGGTGCGCCTGGCCTTGTGCAGCACGCCCCAGACTTCTTCGCGCGAATCCCTGGTCACTCCGGTGAGGGAGCCGGCCGGCACCGCGACGAGGGCCGTGCCGGTGGGACTGGTCTGATTCTGACTGGTGTTGTCCTGGTCCGACATTGCCGCTTTGTCCGTATGGAAATCGTCCGAATGACGACCGTCCGCATGATAATCGTTGGTATGATAATCCGGGTTCATCTTTCTCACCGCGCGGGGCTGCTGCGTCTGATACCGGAGGTCAATATCCGGTCCGGCGGATCATCACAACGACCGTGCGCAGCATGATCGACAGATCCTCGCGCAGGGTGACCTGACGGGCGTAGATGCGGTCCATTTCAGTGCGGTAGTCGAAAGCGCGGTCGTTGCGCTCGGAAATCTGCCACAGGCCGGAGAGGCCCGGACGCATGCCCCAGTAGATCGGGCCCTTGTAGATGGCGACCTGCTCGGGAAGCATCGGCCGCGGTCCGATCAGGCTCATGTCGCCGGTGAGCACGTTCCACAGCTGCGGCAACTCGTCGAGCGAGGTGATGCGCAGCAGCCGGCCGACGCGGGTGATGCGCGGGTCGTTCTTGAGCTTCTGGGTCTCTTCCCATTCGCGGGCCAGCTCCGGGTCCGCCGCGAGGATCGCCTTCAGCTTCTTGTCGGCGTTCTTCACCATGCTGCGCAGCTTGAGGATGCTGTAGCGCGAGCCGTCGGTGCGCATCCGGTCCTGCTGATAGAACGGGTTGCCGCCTTCGATGAACAGCGCCAGCGCGGCCAGCAGCACCACCGGCAGCACGAAGGGCGCGGCCAGAACGACCAGAAACAGGTCGAGCGCGCGCTTGCCGCGGCGCTGGTACCAGGAGGCACCGCGTTCTTCCGCGGGATGGCGGGCCGTTCCGAGCGGCCGCCTGGCCGGCCGATTGCCCGATGGCCTGGTTTCCGGACGCGAAAGGGCGCCGGCCTGCGGCAGGGCTTCGATGGCCTGTTTGAGGCGCGGATGGAAGTCCGCTGCGGCCTCGACCCGCGGGGCGATCACCCGTTTCACCTCGTCGACCGGCAAAATACCGGACTCAACCCCGCCGCTGGTCAGAACTCTGTTCATGTCCACCCCTTCTCACCCTTCTCACTTGCTCGACCGGCAAACCGCACACCCCCCAGCGGCTCTTGCCAGCCCTTCGAATACATCAGAACCCTTCGCCCCAAGGACGTTGTGCGGCCATCTGCCGCCAGTTCCCGAACTCCTGGTGAACCCCCCGGTTCCTGACTCGTTCCTCTAACACAATCGGGGCCAACATGCGCCCCAATCCTGCCTCATTCACACTACCACCGGTGCAGCCCCGCACCTTGCGCTTTTTTTGCGACATACCGTTTCTCTGCCCGTCACAATCGCGCGAGTCAGGTCTGCCGCCTGCTACTGTACATATTACACGCGGCTATTGTTTCGACTACGGGGAATTTGAAAAATCGGTCGACCGTCACCGAAAAACATCGTTGGCCCCCAAGACACCGGCCCGCTACCCATTTTCTGCCATAATTGTGCAAAAGACCAGGGGTGCGGTGTGGAACGCCCGGGTGATTCGGTGTGCCGGGCCTTTCGCGCCCCTGAAACGGAAAGAAACTGGTAATCGGATATGATGATACGTAAGGGAATATTGCTCGCCGGCGGGTCGGGAACCCGCCTGTTTCCGGCGACGCGCGGGATCTCGAAGCAATTGCTGCCGATCTTCGACAAGCCGATGGTCTATTATCCGCTGACCGTGCTGATGCTGGCGGGGATCCGCGAGATTGCCGTCATCACCACCCCGCGCGACCGCGACCAGTTCGAACGCGTGCTCGGCGACGGAAGCCAGTGGGGGCTCGCCCTCAGCTATATCGAACAGCCCTCGCCGGACGGGCTGGCGCAGGCCTATCTTCTGGCGGAGGATTTCCTTGCCGGCGCGGCCTCGGCGATGGTGCTGGGCGACAATCTGTTCTTCGGCAATGGCGTCGGTGCGCTGCTCGACGCGGCGGCGGCGCGCGAGACCGGCGGCACGGTTTTCGGCTACCGGGTGTCGGACCCCGAACGTTACGGCGTGCTCGGTTTCGACGCCGAAGGCCGGGTGACCGAGATCGTCGAAAAACCGGAGGTGCCGCCCTCCAACTATGCGGTAACAGGGCTCTATTTTCTCGACGGCAGCGCGCCGCAGCGCGCAAGGGCAATCCGGCCCTCGGCCCGCGGCGAGCTGGAAATCACCGACCTGCTGGCCTCCTATCTCGACGAAGGCGGGCTGATGGTCGAGACCATGCGCCGGGGCTTTGCCTGGCTCGACACCGGCACCCACGAAAGCCTGCTCAACGCCGCCCAGTTTGTCGGCGCGCTGCAACAGCGCCAGGGCATCATCATCGCCAGCCCCGAAGAGATCGCCTTCCGCGCGGGCTGGATCGACGCCGCACAACTGGTGGCGCTGGCCGGGCCGCTGAAGAAGAGCGATTACGGGCATTATCTTTTGTCTCTGCTCGAAGAGGGCTGAGTGCCGGGGTGTCTTCGGGGCTTGCGGCACGCCTGCGGTCGCGCCCGGCCGCGCTTGCACTTTTTCGATGTCTGTATGTTCGGCAGGGTCTCGTCTTATTCAGGAATGTTGAAACAGGACTTTTTTGCGGTGTATTTTTTCGACCAAAACGGGAATAATGTCGGAAAATATTCTTTTCCCGACATCGAGCCTTTCGGATGCGGGGCGGGATGAGCATTCCTCACGGTGGGGTTTTGGCCGGGTTAAGCTGCTACTGAAACAACCTGAGTATTTTTTGGGAATTGTTTCTATATTGGAAACGTCGCGCGAATACGTTTCCGCCGCCCGCCCGAAACGCCTGCCCGAAACGCCTGCCCGAAACGCCTGCCCGAAACGCCTGCCCGAAACGCCCGCCCGGCGCGCCTGCCGTCCCGCGCTCTCCGCTGTCCTGCCGCAGGGCTTGCCCGGGCGAAGGCCCTGCGGGCGCGAGCCGGATGGCCCGGAGGCGGGGCCGCCGGGGCCTTGGGCCAAATTGCGGCTTGATCCGGGCGGAGCAATTGGCGAAACACGAGGTGCGGGCATCAGAAGGGGGGCGGTGCGGCCAGGGGGCGCGCCGGGACAGCAATGAAACGAGCCGCCGACATCCTGTTTCGTCTGACCTCGGGTCTGGCCCTTGCCCTGTTCGGTGTGATGTTCACGGCCCAGCTGGTGATCGTGTTGATGCGCTATGTGATGGGGGTCGGCTTTCTCGAATTGCAGGACGTGGTGACCTACAGCTTCTCGGCGCTGGTGGTGCTCACCGTGCCGCTGACCGCGGGCATGGGGCGGCATGTGCGGGTCGACATCCTGCGCGCCGGGTTCTCGCGCCGCACCAACCATCTGATCGACCGCTGGGGCCATGTGCTGTTCACCTTTCCGGTGTTCGGGCTGATGCTGTGGAACGCCTGGCCGCTGGTCTGCAACTCCTGGGCGATCATGGAAGGCTCGCGCGAGACCGGCGGCCTGCCGGGGCTGTTCCTCGTCAAGTCCACGATCGTGGTGATGTGCCTGCTGGTGATCGCGCTCGGGGTGATCGACCTCGTTTCGGCCGGTACCGGCCATGCCCCGGGAGACCCTGATGAGCATTGAACTGGTCTGGCTGCTGATCATGACCCTGGCGCTGTTCGCCGGGATCCTTTCCGGGCTGCCGGTGATGCTGGCCATTGCCGGCGTGCCGACGCTGGTGGCGCTGCTCGCAAGCCTGTTTGGCCATTTCGACCTGATCTATTTCCAGGCGGTGCCGCAGCGGGTCTTCGGGGTGATGGAAAACGCCCTGCTGATCGCGGTGCCGCTGTTCGTTCTGGTGGGCGTGCTGCTCGACCGCTCGCGTCAGGCCGAACGGATGCTGACCAACATCAACCGGCTGCTCGGCGGCTCGCGCTCGGGGCTGGCGATCTCGGTGATCGTGGTGTCGGCGCTGATCGCGGCCTCGACCGGCATCATCGGCGCCACCATCGTGATGCTGGGGACGATCTCGCTGCCGACGCTGCTCCACGCCGGGATCGACAAGCGCAGCTCCTCGGGGCTGATCTGCGCCTGTGGCACGCTGGGCCAGATCATCCCGCCCTCGATCGTGCTGATCCTGCTCGGGGATCAGGTGTCCAACGCCTATGTCGAGGCGCAGCAGGCGGCGGGCAATTTCGCGCCGGAACCGGTGACGGTGGGCGATCTCTTCGCCGGCGCAATGCTGCCGGGGCTGGTGCTGGTGGCGCTTTATGCGGCATGGATGCTGTTCACCCTGCGCCGGTCGGGTGCCGAAGGGCAGGGGCACGCGCCCGCGCCCGCCCGCGCCCCCGGGATCACCGCGGTCGAGGTGATGACCGGCATCCTGCCGACGCTGGCGCTGATCGTCTCGGTGCTGGGCTCGATCCTGATGGGGCTCGCGACCCCCACCGAAGCCGCGGGTGTGGGTGTGGGCGGGGCGATCCTCGTGGCCGCGGCGCAGATCTCGCCCGCCGCGAAACGCCATGCCCTCGCCACCGCCGCGCTCGCGGTGGCGCTGCTGGCGGCGGCAGGCACCGGGCTCATCCATGTGGATTTCAGCTCCGGCGCGCTCATGGCAACCCCCGCCACCCTGATCACCGGCGGTCTGGTGGCGCTCACCCTTCTGGGCCTCGCAAAGGCCGCCTGGACCCTCGCCCGCGCCCGGGTGCTGATCCCCGCCATCACCGAGACGCTGATGGTCTCGGGGATGATCTTCGGCATCGTCATTGCGGCTTCGATCCTGTCCTTGGTGTTCCGCGGCTTCGGCGGCGACGAGATCGTCTCGGAGGTGATGCATGCGGTGCCCGGCGGGGCGCTGGGGATGCTGGCGGTGACCATGCTGGTGGTGTTCCTGCTCGGCTTCATTCTCGAATTCGTCGAGATCATCTTCATCGTGATCCCGATCGTCGGCCCGGTGATCCTGCAAGGCCAGATCGACCCGGTGTGGTTCGCGATCCTGTTCGCGATGAACCTGCAAACCTCCTTCCTCACCCCGCCCTTCGGCTTTGCGCTGTTCTACTTCCGCTCGGTCGCGCCCGAGGATGTGACCACCGGCGACATCTACCGCTCGATCGTGCCCTTCGTGGCGATCCAGCTCATTGCCATCGGGCTGCTCGCCCTGTTCCCGCCGCTTGCAACCTGGCTGCCGGGCGTGCTGTTCTGACAAGACCCAACCTGGAGGACCAAATGAAACGTCGTGATTTCCTGAAAAGCGGGGCGCTCGCGGCGCCTGCCGCCGCGCTGGCCGCGCCCGCCCTGGCGCAGGGCAAGTTCGAATGGAAGATGCCCACCTCCTTCCCGGCGAAGGCGCCGGGGGTCGGTACCAATGCCACCAGCTTCGCCGCCCGCGTGGGCGAGATGTCCGACGGCCAGCTGACGCTCAAGGTGTTCTCCGGTGGCGAGCTTGTGCCGCCCTTCGGGGTCGAGGATGCGGTGGAGCAGGGCACCGCCGAGATCGGCCACTCGACGCCCTATTATGCCGCTTCCAAGAACAGCGCGTTGCATTTCTTCTCCGCCGTGCCCTTCGGCCTCACCGCGATCGAAACCGCGGGCTGGCTGCGCTACGGCGGCGGTCAGGAGCTGTGGGACGAGCTTTATGCGGCGCGCGGGCTGAAGCCGTTCTACTCGGGCAATTCGACGGTGCAGTCGGCGGGCTGGTTCAGGAAGCCGGTCGACAGCCTCGACGACCTCGCGGGGCTCAACATGCGCATCGCCGGGCTCGGCGGCGAGAGCCTGCGCAAGCTCGGCGTCAACGCCGTGCTGCTGCCGCCGACCGAGATCTTCCCCGCCTTCCAGTCGGGCGCGATCGACGCCGCCGAATGGGTCGGCCCGATGCTCGACCAGGCCTTCGGGCTGCAAAAGGTGGCGGATTACTGCTATCTGCCGGCCTTCCACGAGCCTTCCGCCACCATGGAAGTGGTGGTCAATGCCGACGCCTGGGCCGAGCTGCCGGCGCATCTGCAGGCGGTGATCCGCAATGCCGCCGACGCGGCGCTCACCGAGAGCCTCGCCCAGTTCGACTGGTTCAACACGCAAGCCTTCGTTCAGCTCAAGGACCAGGGTGTCGACTTCCGCGTCTTCCCCGACGAGGTGGTGGCGGCGCTGAAGGTGGCGGTGGCCGAAGTGCTCGACGAAAACGCCGCCGCCAACCCCGATTTCGCCCGGGTGAAGGAAAGCTACGACGCGGCGCTCGAGTTGTCGCGGAACTATGGGCTGGCGATGAAGATGCCGATGTTTGGCCAGCGCGCCTGAGGGCTGCCGGGCAGGGGCCGTTCAGATGCCAAAAAGCGCAGGACCGGCCCCCGGTCTTGCGCGAGCTGGCTGGTTTGCTGCCGCATGTCGCACAGCGCAAAACCGGCGCCCGGTCTTGCGCGGCATGCCCGGGATGTCCACACGCGCCCCGGCCCTGCGGCCGGGGCGCTTCCCCGCCCGCCGCAGGCGCTCTTCCGGGGCGCGAAGCGCGCGGAAGCAAGGCCGGGGGAAGGGCACCGAGCGCCCAGGGCGGCAAAACCCGCCTGTCCGCGCCATGAGGTTCGTGGTCGCGGGGCTGTTGGTCCCGGGGCTATGGCAGGTCCGGCGGGCCTCGGTCCGGCAATGCCCGGAGAGGATGCAAGGCCCCTGGTTTTCAGTATCCTGCGGCATCCATGGCGGCCAGACCCCGCCCCCGGAACCCTGTATCCCGGCACATCCCCCCCCGCTGGCATATGAAAAATCCCATACCCACCTTGCGCTGAAACCGTTTTCAGAGTTTGATCCGCGCCACGGGGGCTGCCGGGATTCCCGGGTGTGCCACAGCCGGGCTGTGGCACAGGCGCGTGGAACACGGGGCCGCACACGCGGTGGGCGGTATGGGCTGGCGGCCTCTCCGAGACACATCCAAAGGGAGTTCACATGTCATTTCGCAAATTTCTGACCGCGACGGCATTCGCTGGCGTCATGGCCACGGCCGCATCGGCGCAAACCCTCGTCTATTGCTCCGAGGGCAGCCCCGAGGGCTTCGATCCGGCGCTTTACGCCTCTGGCACCACCTTCGACGCCTCCTCGCACCCGATCTACAACCGTCTGGTCGAATTCAAGGTCGGCACCACCGAGGTGATCCCGGCCCTTGCCGAAACCTGGGAAGCCTCCGAGGACGGGCTGGAATACACCTTCCACCTGCGCAAGGGCGTGAAGTTCCACAGCACCGACTATTTCACCCCGACCCGCGAGTTCAACGCCGATGACGTGATCTTCAGCTACATGCGTCAGAAGGACCAGGACGACCCGTGGTACAACGCCGAAGGCGGCACCTGGGAATATTTCGACTACATGGGCATGCCCGATCTCATCAAGGAGATCGTCAAGGTCGACGATCACACCGTGAAATTCGTGCTGAACCGGCCCGAAGCCCCGTTCCTGTCCAACATGGCGATGGACTTCGCTTCGGTGATGTCGAAGGAATATGCCGATCAGCTGATGGCCGCGGGCACGCCCGAGAACCTCAACCAGCAGCCCGTCGGCACCGGCCCGTTCCAGTTCGTCGCCTATCAGAAGGATGCGGTGATCCGCTACGTGAAGAATCCCGAGTACTGGAAAGAGGGTCTGCCGAAGGTCGACAATCTGGTGTTCGCCATCACCACCGACAATTCGGTGCGCTACCAGAAGCTTGCCGCCGGTGAATGCCATGTGATGCCCTACCCGAACCCGGCCGACATCGCCGCGATGAAGGAAGACCCGAACATCAACGTGATGGAGCAGGAGGGGCTGAACGTCGGCTACATGGCTTACAACACCCAGATGCCGCCGTTCGATGATCCGAAGGTCCGCAAGGCGCTCAACATGGCGATCGACAAGGATGCGATCCTCGACGTGGTGTTCCAGGGCACCGGCCATGCCGCCAAGACCCCGCTGCCGCCGACCATGTGGGGCTATAACGATGCCCTGGCCGACGACGTTTACGACCCGGAAGCCGCGAAGGCGATGCTCGCCGAAGCCGGTGTGGAGGGGCTCAAGATGAAGATCTGGGCGATGCCGGTGCAGCGCCCCTACAACCCGAACGCGCGGCGCATGGCCGAGCTCATCCAGGCCGATTTCGCCAAGATCGGCGTCGAGGTCGAGGTGGTGTCCTTCGAATGGGGCGAGTATCTGTCGCGCTCCAAGGAGGTCGATCGTGACGGCGCGGTGCTGCTCGGCTGGACCGGCGACAACGGCGATCCGGACAACTTCCTGTCGCTGCTCGGCTGCGATGGCGTCGGCGATGCGAACCGCGCCCAATGGTGCCACGAGCCCTTCCAGACGCTGCTCGAAAAGGGCAAGACCATCAGCGATCCGGCCGAACGCACGGCGATCTATGAAGAGATGCAGGAGATCGTGAAGGAGCAGGCGCCCTGGGCGACCATCGCGCATTCGGTGGTGTTCATGCCGATGCTGCCGAAGGTCGAAGGCTATGTGATGCACCCGCTGGGCGGCCACATCTTCACCGAAGTCAGCCTGGCCGAATAGGCCTGACCCGAACGACAGGCGCGGGGGGCCTTTCTTTCCCCCGTGCCGCATGCCAAAGGCGGGCGGGGCGCGCGCGCGGGCGAAGGCCCGGGCGTCCCGCCTGTCCCCAGCCATGTGAGGGCATATGCTCCGCTTTTTCCTGTCCCGCCTGCTTACCTTCATTCCGACCTTCATCGGCGTCACCCTGATCTCCTTCACCTTCATCCGCGTGCTGCCCGGCGATCCGATCCTGGTCATGGCCGGGGAACGCGGCATGTCGGAGGAACGCTACGCCGAGCTTCAGGCCCAGTTCGGCTTCGACCAGCCGATCCTGGTGCAATACTGGGACTATCTCATGGGGGTGTTCCGGGGCGATCTCGGCCAGAGTTTCGTGACCAAGAAACCGGTGTTCGACGAGTTTTTCGCGCTGTTCCCGGCAACGCTCGAGCTCTCCGTCTGTGCCATCATCCTCGCGGTCGCCTTCGGCATTCCCGCCGGGGTGATCGCCGCGGTCAACCGTGGCAAGCTGTTTGACCGGCTGCTGATGACCTCGGCGCTCGTCGGCTATTCGATGCCGATCTTCTGGTGGGCGCTGCTGCTGATCATCGTGTTTTCCGGCAATCTCGGCTGGACGCCGGTCTCGGGCCGGATCGACCTGCTCTATTTCTTCGACGACGTGACCGGCTTCATGCTGGTCGACGCGCTGCTCTCGGGCCAGAAGGGCGCTTTCGCCTCCGCCGCGCGGCACCTGATCCTGCCGTCGATCGTGCTGGCAACGATTCCGCTGGCGGTGATCGCGCGCCAGACCCGCTCGGCGATGCTCGAAGTGCTCTCGGAAGACTACATCCGCACCGCCCGCGCCAAGGGGCTGGCGCCGGTGCGGGTGAACGGGCTGCACGCGCTGCGCAACGCGATGATCCCGGTGATCACCGTCATCGGGCTGATGGTCGGCACGCTGCTTGCCGGCGCGATCCTCACCGAGACGATCTTTTCCTGGCCGGGCATCGGCAAGTGGATGGTCGATTCGATCTTCCGCCGCGACTATCCGGTTGTTCAGGGCGGGCTGTTGCTGGTCGCCGTGATGGTGATGGTGGTCAACCTTCTGGTCGACGTGCTCTACGGCTTCATCAACCCCAAGATCCGGAAACGCTGACATGGCCGACGCAACCGCAAACACCGCCTCGCCCGAACGTCCCGGACGGCTGAAGGAATTCTGGAGCTATTTCCGCGAAAACCGCGGCGCGGTGATCGGGCTTTACGTCTTCACCGTGCTGGTGCTGCTGGCGCTTTCCGCCAACCTGATCGCCCCGCACGACCCGATCCTGCAAGACCGCGGCGCCACGCTGATCCCGCCCGCCTGGCAGGAGGGGGGCTCGTGGTCCTACCTGCTCGGCACCGACCCGCTGGGCCGCGACATCCTCTCGCGGCTGCTCTACGGGGCGCAGCTCAGCTTTCTCGTGGGCATCGGCGTGGTGATCCTCGCTTCGGCCGGGGGCATCATGGTCGGGCTGCTCTCGGGCTTCGCGCCGAAATGGCTCGACACGATCATCATGCGGATCATGGACATCATCCTGTCGTTCCCGGCGCTGCTGCTGGCGCTGGTGCTGGTGGCGATCCTGGGGCCGACGCTGCTGAATGCGATGATCGCCATCGCCATCGCCTACCAGCCGCATTTCGTCCGCCTCACCCGGGCGGCGGTGCTGAGCGAGAAAAACAAGGATTACGTGATCTCGGCGCGGGTCGCGGGGGCCGGCCGGGGGCGGCTGATGTTCATCACCGTGCTGCCCAATTGCCTAGCGCCGATCATCGTTCAGGCGGCGCTGAGCTTCTCCAATGCCATTCTTGACGTCGCCGCGCTCGGCTTCCTCGGCATGGGCGCGCAGCCGCCCACACCCGAATGGGGCACGATGCTCGCCGAAGCGCGCGAATTCATCCTGCGCGCCTGGTGGGTGGTGACCTTCCCGGGCCTCGCGATCCTCGTCACCGTGCTCGCCATCAACCTGATGGGCGACGGGCTGCGCGACGCGCTCGACCCCAAACTCAAGCGGAGCTGACGCCATGGCCCTTCTGCGCATCCGCAATCTTACCGTCGATTTCGCCACCACCGCGGGCACCTTCCGCGCCGTCGAAGGGGTCGACATCACCGTGGACGAAGGCGACGTGCTGGCGATCGTCGGCGAATCGGGCTCCGGCAAATCGGTGGCGATGCTGGCGGTGATGGGGCTTCTGCCCTGGACCGCGACCATCACCGCCGAGGAGATGAGCTTCGACGGCCGCGACATCCGCACCATCAGCGCCCGCGAGCGCCGCCGGGTGATCGGCCGCGACATGGCGATGATTTTCCAGGAGCCCATGTCCTCGCTCAACCCCTGTTTCACCGTCGGTTTCCAGATCAGGGAAGCGCTGAAGAAACACACCGATCTGACCCGGGCCCAGCGTCAGGACCGTGCGGTGGAGCTGCTCGACCTCGTCGGCATCCCCGATCCGGCGAACCGGCTGCATGCGTTCCCGCACCAGCTGTCGGGGGGCATGAGCCAGCGGGTGATGATCGCCATGGCGCTGTCCTGCCACCCGCGGCTGCTGATCGCCGACGAGCCCACCACCGCGCTCGACGTGACCATCCAGGCGCAGATCCTCGATCTGCTCGCCCGGCTCCAGCGCGAGACCAACATGGCGCTGATCCTGATCACCCATGACATGGGCGTGGTGGCGGAGACGGCGCAGCGGGTGCAGGTGCAATATGCCGGCCAGAAGGTGGAGGAACAGCCCGTGCGGCCGTTGTTCGACACCCCGCATCACCCCTATACCGCGGCGCTCTTGGCGGCGCTTCCCGAACGCGCCACCGAGCGGCGGCTGCCGACGATCCCGGGCGTGGTGCCCGGCCAGTTCGACCGGCCCCGGGGCTGCATGTTCAGCCCGCGCTGCGCCTTCGCCGACGATCTCTGCCACGCCAAGGTGCCGCCGGTGCAAAGCGCCGAGCTCGGCCTTGCGCGCTGCCATTACCCGATACCGACCCCGGGACAGGAGGTGGCCGAATGAGCCAGCCCGTCATCACCGCCCAGAACCTCGCCCGTCATTACAATGTCGGCGGCGGCCTGTTTGCGAAACCGAAAGTGGTGAAAGCGCTCTCCGAGGCGAGCTTCTCGATCGACCCGGGCCGGACCCTCGCGGTGGTGGGGGAATCGGGCTGCGGCAAGTCGACGCTCGCGCGTCTGGTCACGCTGATCGAGGAACCCACCGCCGGCAGCTTTACCCTGAACGGCCTGCCCGGCACCCCGGACAACTGGCCGGCCCTGCGTGAGGCGGTGCAGATCGTGTTTCAGGACCCTTACGGCTCGCTCAACCTGCGCCACCGGGTGGGGTCGATCCTCGAGGAGCCGCTGAAGATCAACCGCCCGGACATGTCGGCGGCGGAGCGCGAGGAGAAGGCCCGCGAGATGATGGATCTCGTCGGGCTGCGGCCGGAGCATTACGACCGTTTCCCGCATATGTTCTCCGGCGGCCAGCGCCAGCGGATCGCGGTCGGCCGCGCCCTGATGCTGGAACCGAAGCTGATCGTGCTCGACGAGCCGGTCTCGGCGCTCGACGTGTCGATCCAGAGCCAGGTGCTCAACATGCTGCTGGACATCCAGGAGCGGCTCGACCTCGCCTATCTGTTCATCAGCCACGATCTCTCGGTGGTGCGTCACGTCGCCGATGAGGTGATCGTGATGTATCTCGGCCGGCCGGTGGAATTCGGCTCGAAGGAGGCGGTGTTCGGCCAGCCGCGCCACCCCTACAGCCGGGCGCTGCTCTCGGCCACGCCCTCGACCGAGCCGCATCCGGGGCGCGAGCGGATCAAGCTCGAGGGCGAATTGCCCTCGCCGCTCAACATCCCCGACGGCTGCCCCTTCGCGCCGCGCTGCTGGAAGGCGACCGACCAGTGCCGGGCCGAACGCCCGGAGCTCCTGGGCGAGGCCCACAAGGTCGCCTGCCACCTGCCGGAAGAGGGCGCCCTCGCCTGATCCGGGCAGGCGGACGGGCAGGGCGGCTCCGGGACCGGGTCCGCCCTGCGCCTGCCGCGCGGCATGTTGACGCGCCCGGGGCAAATCGCCGCGACCAGCCGTGCCGGGGCGCAAAGGGGGCAAATTCCGGGCCCGCCGGGTGGTGCCGCACGGTTGTGAGATCCCGGTACGATGTTGGAATCATATGGTTTTCCTTGAGACCTGCCGCCGCACGGCGGTGCAGGCAGACAACTCCGCGAAAGCCGTCACGTCGTTCCGGCAACAAATTTCCGCCCGGTCCGGGTGCCTTTTGTTCCAGATCAAATTGTTATGCGTGAATGTGTGATTTACCTCCGTCCAGGGGGCGGTTCACCATTCCTCAAGCGCGCTGCGCCAGACAGACCCCGGCACCGGACGAGACAAGCCCCGGATTTCCGCAGAACCGGCGGTGGCGCACGCGATGGGGAGAACCCCGCCCGGCCGGACCATTGGAGGGTAACACATGGCACGACCCGCTGATTCAGTGAAGCTGTTCCTCACGCTTGTGATCTTCTGGATCCTGCTCAACGGGTCGGTTCAGCCCGGTGCGCTCGCCATCGGCGTTGCGGTGGCTCTGACGATCGTGTTCTTCTTCCGCGACACGCTCTCGGTCCTGTCCGGCCACAGGCTCACCGGGCGCGCGATCTGGGTCTCACTGCAATTTGTGGGCTATTTCCTCAGGGAGCTGGTGAAAGCCAACCTGCAAATGGCCGCCATCGTGCTCGACCCTCGGCTGCCGGTCGAACCCGCGATCGTTGCGGTCAAGGTCCGGCTCACCCACCCGGTCGCGCGGCTGCTGCTCGCCAATTCCATCACCCTCACCCCGGGCACGCTCAGTGTCGAATACAAGGGCGACACGCTCTATGTGCACTGGGTCGTCGCCCGTGGCACCGATACCGAAACCGCGACCCGCGAGATCGTGGCCGGTTTCGAACGTTACCTGGAGCAAATGTATGACTGAGATCATCCTCTACGCGGCGGGCGTGCTGGTGGCGCTTGCCTTTCTGCTCGCGATGATCCGCTTCGCCACCGGCCCGCGCGGGGTCGATCGCGTGGTGGCCTTCGACGTGTCCACCATCCTGTCGATCGGCGCGATCGTGATCGCCGCGGTGGTCTCGGGGCGGGGGATCTATCTCGACGTGGCGCTGGTCTATGCGCTTCTGTCCTTCCTCGGCGTGATCGTCGCCGCGCGCTACCTCGAAGGAGGCGAATGATGGCCGCTGTCCTTGAACCCATCGGTGCCCTCGTGCTTCTGGCCGGGGCGGCGTTTCTGTTTCTCGGCGGGCTCGGGCTCTACCGGATGCCCGATGTCTATACCCGCATCCAGTCCGGCACCAAGGCGACCACGCTGGGCACGCTCCTGCTGCTCCTCGGCGCCGCGATCATGGTGCCCGGCTGGACGGTCAAGCTGCTGCTGATCATGCTGTTTCTGATGTTCACCAACCCGCTGTCGAGCCAGGTGCTGGCGCGCGCGGCGCATCGTGCGGGCGTGCCGAGCTGCCGCGAGACCACGCGCGACCGGCTCGCCGAAGACGGGGGAGACCTCTCATGACCCTGATGCCCATCCTTGCCGTCGGCGGCTTCGGCCTGCTGGCGATCGTCGCGGCCTTTGTTGCGCTCGTCACCCGCACCACCCCGGTGGCGGTGATGGCGGCCGGTCTCGTGAGCCTGTTCGCCTCGGTGATCTTCCTGCTGCTCGCCGCGCCCGACGTGGCGATGACCGAAGCCGCCATCGGCTCCGGCCTCACCACTTTCCTGTTCTTCTTCGTGCTTGGCCGCATTCGCCGGGAGGGCGGACATGACCAGTAAATTCACCACCCGCGCGGCGATCGCGCTGGTTCTGCTGGTGCTGCTCGGCAGCGCCTTCTGGACCCTCACCGCCGGCTACAGCGTCGATACCGAGCTCAACCGCTCCGCGCGCTACTATGCCGAACACACCGCCTCCGACACCGGGGCGCAGAACATCGTCACCGCGATCATCGTCACCTATCGTGGCCTCGACACGCTCGGCGAGGTCACGGTGCTGTTTCTGACCGCGGCGATCATCGCGCTGGTGCTCGGCCAGTCGAAAGCGCCCGCCGGCGCCTCCGGGGCGGGCTTTCTGCCCTCGGGCGAGCTGCTCACCACCGGCACGCGGATGCTTCTGCCGATCATCCTGCTGTTCGGCGCCTATGTGTTCATCAACGGCCACCTGACCCCGGGCGGCGGTTTCCAGGGCGGCGCGGTGCTGGCCTCGGGCATGCTGCTTTTGCTGCTCGCCGATCCCGGCCAGCGTTTCCGCCGTCAGATCATCCACCGGGTCGAAAGCCTGTCGGGGCTCAGCTATGTGCTCATCGGCGTGCTCGGACTGGTGCTGGCGGGGGGCTTCCTCGACAACCGCATCCTGCCGCTCGGTGAATACGGCCAGATCCTGTCGGCCGGCGCGATCCCGGTGATCTACACCCTGATCGGCCTCAAGGTCGGGGCCGAATTCAGCTCGATCCTCGAAAGCCTCGAAGAAACGGAGGACGCGTGATGCCCGACACGACACTCGCCGCCTACGTCCCCCAGATCGCCATGGCCACGGGGTTCCTGCTCATCCTGATGGGGCTCTACGGGGCGCTCAGCCACCGCAACATCCTGCGCATGATCGTCGGCTTCACCATCGCCTCCACCGGCATCAATCTGGTGCTGGTCGCGGTGGGCTATCTGCCGGGCCGCAGCGCGCCGATCATGGATGAGGCGGTGCCGGTGGCCGAGGCCGCCCGGCGGATCATCGACCCGGTGCCACAGGCGCTGGTGCTCACCGCCATCGTCATCGGCCTCGGGGTCACCGCCCTGATGCTCGCCTATGCCTACCGGCTGTTCCGCACCCGCCACAGCCTCGACATCTCGAACTTCACGGAGCTGAAATGGTAAGCGTGCTCTATATCATTGCCGCGGGTCTCGGCACCGCATTCCTGATCGGCCTGTTGAAATCCAGCCAGAAGGGCCTTGCCTTCCTGTTCACCGTGCTGGCGCTCGCCTTCATGTCCTGGGTGTCGCTCGACTGGACGGTGGCGCTGTCGCAGGGCCGGGCCCTGCCCACCAACGTGATGACCGCGGGCTTCCCGCCGCCCTTCGCGATCAACCTGTTCATCGGCCATGGCGAGGCCTGGCTCCTGACGGTGGTCAACGTCACCGGTCTGCTCTCGGCCTTCTACATGTATGGCGCGCTCAGCCGCATGGGCCGCGGCGCGATGGCGGTTCTGCTCATCATCATCATGGCGCTGTCGGGCCTGATCATGACCCGCGACGTGTTCAACCTGTTCGTGTTCTTCGAGCTGATCGTGATCGCCACCGGCGGCCTCGTGCTGCTCTCGGAAGACCGGCGCGCCGTGGCCGCGGGGTTCAAATATCTCGTGGTCAGTCAGATCATCTCGATCCTTCTGCTGATCGGCATCATCTTCACCTATCACGCCAACGGCTCGCTCAATCTCGATGATTTCGCCGCCCGGCCCTTTGCCTTCAAAGGGGCGTCGCTGGCGATGTTCCTGCTGCTGATGGCGGTGGTGCTGGAGCTCAAACCCTTCCCGGCCAACGGCTGGGCGCTCGACATCTACGAAAGCGCCCATCCCGGCTTCTCGGCGATCTTCTCGGCGGCCTCCGGCACCGCGGCGCTGTTCGCGGTCGACAAGATCGCGGGCGCGGCCGGCCCCGACTGGCTGCCGATGCTCACCGGCCTCGGGCTCCTGTCCTTCCTCGGCTCCAACCTGCTGGCGCTGGCGCAGGACAATGATCGGCGCCTGCTGGGCTATTCCTCGGTCGGCCAGATCGGCCTGGTGCTCGCCATCGTGGGCCAGCGCGACATCCTCGGCGAGGCCTATCTCTATGTGGCCTACGGGGTGCTGATCACCCATGCGGTCGCCAAGGCCGGGCTGTTCTGGCTCTCCGGGCTGGTGCCCGGACGCGCGCTCACCGACTGGACGGTGCTGCGCTCGAGCCCGCTGCTGGTCTTCGCCTTCGCCAGCTTCATCGCGATGCTGGTCGGCCTGCCGCCCTTCCCGAGCTTCTATGCCAAATGGGATCTGATCCACATGCTGGCCGGGCAGGGGCGCTACTGGGTCATCGCCGCGGTGCTGATCGGGGCGCTGATCGAGGCGGGCTACATGTTCCGGTTCTTCGGCTATGCGATGAAACGCGAGATGCCCGCGCGCTTCCCGGCCTTCCGGATCGACAAGGTTGGGGTGGTGCTCGTCGCGCTCGCTTCCGGATGGATCCTGGCCATGGTCTGGGGCGGGGCGTCGCTCAACCCGAACCTTCTGCCGGTCGTTGAGCTGGGCAACCTGTTGCGCGGCGACATCCGGCCCGGGTCGGACCTCTTGTTCGCGCTGCCGTTCCTGTTCGCGCTCTCGTTCCTCCTGCTCGAACCGCTGCCCGCGAAGGTGAAAAACGCCATCGCCATCGCCGGTCTGCTCGGCTGGTTCGCCTTCCGCATGGCGCATTACGACGCCATCCAGATGGTGTTCGGCGCGATCATGATGGTCGGCGGCGCGGTGGTACTGCTGGCTTCGTTCCAGCCCCGTGGCAAGCGGCTCGGCTTCTATGTCCCGGCGCTGCTGATGTATGCCGGCCTTGCGATTCTGGTCGAGGCGCCGACCTCGTTTACCTTCTTCGCGGCCTGGGAATTGCTGACGCTCGGTTCCTACTACCTGATCCTGCGCGGCAAGGAGGGTGAGCCCCATGCGCTGAGCTACATCCTGTTCTCGCTCGGCGGCGCCTTCCTGCTGCTGGCGGGCTTCGCGGTGGCGTCGAACGGGGTCCAGCCCTTCGACATCCGCGCGGGCCTCGCCGCGCTCGCCGAAGCCGGTGCCGCCAGCGCGCCCTGGGTCTTCGTCCTGCTCGCCGTCGGCTTCATGACCAAGACCGCCTCCATCGGCCTGCATGTCTGGCTCCCCGGCGCCCATGCCGAAGCCGAGACCGACGTCTCGCCGATGGTCTCGGGCATCCTGCTCAAGGCCGGGCTCTTCGGCCTCCTCGTTCTGGTGATGTCCATGGGCCGGCAAGTTCTCTTCGGCATCGACCTCACCCATGTGCTGCTCTGGATCGGCGCGCTCTCGGCGCTGCTCGGCGCGGTCGGGGCGCTGTTCCAGGAAGACGCCAAACGCCTGCTCGCCTATTCCTCGATCAGCCAGATGGGCTACGCGGTCTTCGGCCTCGCGCTGTTGTCCCATATCGGCTACCTGCTGGCGATCATGTCGGCGATCAACCACTACGTCATCAAGTCGATGCTGTTCCTCGGCATCGGCGGCGTCTACAAGCGCACCGGCACCAAGCTGATGTACAAGATGGGCGGGATCATCAAGGTGATGCCGCTGAGCTTCGTGAGCGTGCTCGTCGGCATCATCGCGATGTCGGGGGTGCCGCCGCTGTCGGGCTTCGGCGGCCGCTGGATCTTCTACAACGGCATCATGGAATCCGATCTGCGCCTGCCGATGGTGGTGGTGTTCCTGTCGGGCCCGATCAGCTTCCTCTATCTGTTCCGGCTGATCCACACGGTGTTCCTCGGCCAGCCCAAACCGGAACATTCGCGGCTGAAAGAGGCGCCGTTCTGGATCATTCTGCCGCAGATGATGTTCACCGCCTTCCTGATCGGGTTTGCGATCCTGCCGGGCATGGCGCTTCAGAAAGTCGACCATGAAATCGGCCTGATCTTCGGCGACAGCCCCTTCACCTGGGACGGGCGGGCGATCACCTCCGTCTATGGCAACTGGAACCCGGTGGCGATCATGGGGGTGATCGTGGCGATCTTCGTCTCGGTGGCCACGGTGCTCACGCTCAAGGCCTGGCGGGCCCAGTCGGTGAAGCAGTTCAACATCGTGTTCTCGGCGGAACGGCCGTTCAGGCCCAACACCAGCCATTTCGCGTGGAACTTCTTCGCCCCCTACCGCCGGGCGCTCGGCTTCCTCGAGGCGCCGCTGGTCACCCGGTTCTGGGAAAGCGTCGCTGACTCTGTCCACGCGACCGCGGATTTCGGCCGCCGGATCTATACCGGCAATGGCCAGACCTATGCGGTGCAACTCGTGTTCTTCGTCGTCGCCGTCTATCTCATCGCTTCGGGAGTGGTGTCATGAATTTCGAATGGATCCAGATCCCCTACGCGCTGTGGACGCTGCTCATCATCACCTGTTACGGGTTGTTCATGACGGCGATCATGCAGAAGATCGGCGCCCGGGTGGGTGGCCGCTACGGCATCCCGGTGTGGCAGAACTATATCGACCTCGCCAAGAACTGGGCGCTGCGCAGCCAGATCAAACATGGGGTGATGTTCTACCTCGGGCCGGTGTTCCGGCTCAGCGGCGGCATCGGGCTCATTCTGTTCGTGCCGACGATCTACGGGTCGGTGATGCACCAGAACTTCCACTATGCGGGCGACCTCATCCTCGCGCTCTACTTCGTCTTCTTCGGCACGCTGGGGATGGCGCTGGGCGCGGGCGAAAGCGGGCATCCGCATTCGGCGATGGGGGTGTCGCGGGGGCTGTCGCAGACCACCGCCGCCGAACTGCCGATGGCGCTGGCGGTGTTCTCGCTGTCGCTGCAATATCAGACCCTCAACATCACCGAGATCGTTTCGATGCAGCAGGGCTCGGTGCTCAACTGGACCCTGTTCACCAACCCGCTGGCGGTGGCGGCGGCGATGTTCGGCTTCGTCGGCTCGATGATGCGCTCGCCCTTCGACGTGGTGCTGGCGCCGCAGGAAATCCCGATCGGCCCGCCCACCGAGTTCCACTCGACCTACCTCGCCCTGATGCAGACCAACCGGGCGATCTTCCCGATCGCCAAGACGATCATCTACATGAACCTGTTCTTCGGCGGGGCGTCGAGCTGGGGCGAATTCGTGGTCAAGACCTTCGTGCTCTATTTCATCACCGTGTTCATCGGTGTGGTGCACCCGCGGTTCCGCGTCGAACAATCCATCCGGTTCTTCTTCAAATGGGGCGTGCCGATCGGCATCCTCGCAATTCTGACGGTGTAATGACATGAAAGATATGGACAAATCCTTCAGGAAAGACACCGAAACGGTGTTTCCGCTGCGCGAGGAGCTGCGCCCCTATCAGGTGACCGCGCCCGACGGACAGGTGATCGACGTCGATCCCTTGCAGGATTTCTTCTGCCAGGAGCCGCCCAAGGTCCACCGCAAATCCTACATCCGCATCGTGGAAGACTTCTACAACTGGGCCCGGGCGCACAGCCTGTGGATCCTCGGCTTCGGCACCGGCTGCGGTGCGATCGAGATGCGCCCCCTGCGCTCGCCCCGGTTCGACGCCTACCGTTACGGCATCCAGTGGCGGCCGACCCCGCGCCAGTCCAACCTTGTGGTGGTCTCGGGCTATCTCTCGGTGAAGACGCTCAAACGCGTGATCCGCGCCTATGAGCAGATGCCGAGCCCGAAATACGTGGTCGGCCTCGGCTCCTGCACCATCAACGGCGGCATGTACTGGGACAGCTACAACACCATCAAGCGGCTCGACGATTACCTGCCGGTGGATCTCTACATCACCGGCTGCATGCCGCGCCCCGAGGCGCTGCTGGCGGGCTTCATGGACCTCAAGAAGCTCATCCGCCGCGGCGAGGGCGAGGGGGCCAACACATATGCCGAGAATTTCGAATGGTACAAGGCCAACCAGAAGGCGGTCATCAAGGACTGGGACATGCCGGATTACAACTGGTGACGATATGCGCGACCTGATCGAACGACTCACCCCCCGCTACAAGCTCGGTGCGCCCACGTTTCAGCGTGCCGACCTCACCTTTGTCGACGTGATCGACAATGCCCAGTTGCGCGCGCTGCTGCTCGAATTGCGCGACAAGGAGGGCTTCACCCATCTGACCCTGCTGACGGCCGTCGACTGGCTGGAGGAAGGGCGGTTTCAGCTGAGCTACATGCTCAACAACCGCGAGGCCAACCGGACGCTGTGCCTGCGGCTGTTTCTCGACCGCGAAAATGCGGTGGGCGAGACCATCCACGACATCTGGCCCGCGGCCGAAACCTATCAGCGCGAGCTGAAGGAGATGTTCGGCATCGACTTTCCCGGCTCGCCCCGGGTCGATGACGAGTTCATCCTCGAAGGCTGGACCGACATGCCGCCCTACCGGCGCGATTTCGATACCCTGGCCTATTCGCAACAGACCTACCGCGACCGTCCGGGCCGCAAGACCACCGATCCGCGCGGCCACATGAAACAGAAACTCTATCCGGAGGGGTGAGCATGAGCCTGTTCAGCTACAACCTCGACCGCAGCCAGTACCCTGCCGAGGGGCCCGACGGCAAGCTCGAGGTGGATCTCGAGACCGGCAAGTTCCTCAAGCTCTGGAACGGCCCCAACCACCCCGGCATCACCGGCAACATGGCGGTGGAAATCACCGTCAACGGCGATGAGGTGGTCGACGGCAAGGTCCGTGTCGGCTATCTCCACCGCGGCTTCGAAAAGCTGATGGAGCGGCGCAGCTTCATTCAGGTGTTCCCGATCGTCTGCCGGGTCTGCGTGCCCGAACCCGATTTCAACGAATATTGCTACGCCGCCGCGGTGGAGGAGCTTGCGGGGATCGACGTGCCGGAAGCGGCCCGGTGGATCCGCACGCTGATCCTTGAAATGGGCCGGTTCAACGCGCTGATGATGGCGGCGGGCGGCATCGGCGGCTCGCTCGGCATGGGGGTGCCCGGCCAATGGGCCACCTATTGCCGCGATCTGATGCTCGACCGTTTCGAAGAGCTCACCGGCGCCCGGATCTACCACATGTTCATCCTGCCCGGCGGGGTACGCGGCCATCTGCCCGAGGGGTTCGGGGCCCGCATGGAAGAAACCCTGAAGACCGCCGAAAGCTACATTGCCGATATCGACAAGCTGATGTTCCACAATGCGGTGTTCAAGAAGCGCACCAGGGGGGTCGGCCATATCGACCCGGCGCTGTTCGACCGCTATGGCGTGACCGGACCCAATGCCCGTGCCGGCGGGGTCGCCAAGGACGTGCGCAAGGATGCGCCCTATCTGGTCTATGACCAGCTCGATTTCGACGTCACCCTCGAGCCCGACAGCGACATCTGGGCCCGCGCCCGGGTGCGCTTCCGCGAGTTGCTGTCGACGATCGACCTGATCCGGCAAGTGCTCGCGAAAATGCCGAAGGACGGGCCGACCATGAGTGCGCTGCCCAATGTGCTGCACTGGACCATCCCGCGCGGCGAGACCTATATCAAGGGCGAGGCGTCGCGCGGCGAATATGGCTACTACATGGTGACCGACGGTTCGGCCTATCCGCGCCGCATCAACGTGCGCGGCCCGAGCTACACCCATGCGATGTCGCTCCTCGAGCACCTCCTCCCCGGCACCAACATTGCGGATGTGGCGGTGCTGATGGTGTCGCTCAACATCTATCCGCCCGAGATCGAGAGGTAGGCGACATGAGCAGTTTGCGCGACGTATTCTCGCCCTTCACCGCCTGGAAACGGGTGGTCGAAACCCCGGTCACCATCAAGCAGCCGATCGGCCGCGAGGCCGCCGACCGCTACCGCGGCTTCCACCAGAACGATGTGGATCTGTGCATCGGCTGCGGCTCCTGCGAAGACATCTGCCAGAACGCCGCCATCGACATGGTGCCGGTGTCGGACCCGAAAGAGGGCGACAGCGGGCTCAGACCCAATATCGACTACGGCCGCTGCTGCTGGTGCGCGCTCTGCGTCGATGTCTGCATGACCGGCTCGCTCACCATGTCGAACGAATACACCTGGGTCGATGCCGACCCGGACGCCTTCCGCTTCACGCCTGGGGTGGATGCCAAACCCTGGGACGACATGGAAAAGGGCTATGCCCGCCTCGGCGACCGCATGCTCTCCGGGCTTGAGCGGCCGAAAATGGAAGAGATGTCGCCCGAGGCGCGGAGCGACAATTTCGACGAGATCGTCGCCGGCTATACCCGCGAACAGGCGGTGCTCGAGGCCGACCGCTGCGTCGAATGTGGCCTCTGCGTCGCTACCTGCCCGGCGCATATGGACATTCCCGACTATATCGCCGCGATCCGCGAGGGCGATTACGACCTCGGCACCCAGATCCTCTACGAGACCAACCCGTTCTCCGAGGTCTGCGGCCGGGTCTGCACCCATAAATGCGAGAGCGTCTGCGCCGCGGCGCATGAGGGCGAGCCGATCGCCATCCGCTGGCTGAAACGGCATATCATCGACAATGTCTCCGAAGAGCGCCGCCTCGAGATCGTCGGCCAGCCGGAGGCGGATACCGGCCACAAGATCGCCGTGGTCGGCGCCGGCCCCGCGGGCCTTACCGCGGCTTATGACCTCGCCCGCATGGGCCACCGGGTGGTGGTCTACGAGGCGCACGACAAGCCCGGCGGCATGATGCGCTACGGCATCCCCGAATACCGTCTGCCTTACGACGCGCTCGACCGCGACATCGCGGTGATCGAGGCGATGGGTGTCGAGATCAGGACCGGCGTGCGCATCGGCCGGGACATCCCGATGGAGACACTGCGCGATGAAAACGACGCCGTGGTGCTCGGCATCGGCCTGCATCTCGGCCGCTCGACCCGGATCCCGGGCTCCGATGGCGAGGGCGTCGAAGCGGCGATCGACCTGCTGGCGCGGGTGACCGCAGGCAAGGAGGTTCCGGTGCCGGAACATGTCTGCGTGATCGGCGGTGGCAACGTGGCGATGGACATCGCCCGCACCATGGCGCGGCTGCAAAACCGGAAATACGGCCGGGTCGGTGTCACCGTGACCGCGCTCGAGGATTTCGAAGGCTTCCTCGCCGACAAGGAAGAGGTGGTCGAGAGCTTCGAAGAGCAGATCGAGATCCTCGACGCGCGCGGGCCGCAGGAGGTCGTCCGTTTCAAGTCGGGCAAGAACAAGGGCAAGGTCAAGGGGTTGCGGACCTGGAAGGTGACCTCGATCTTCGACGACAAGGGCCGGTTCTCGCCGCAATATGACGAGGCCGACGAGATGGTGCATCCGGCGGATATGGTGGTCGAGGCCATCGGCCAGTCGGCCGATGTGTCGCTCTTGGGCGACGAGCTCACCGAGGCGCTCGAATGGGCCCGCGGCCGGATCGCCGCCGATGCTGATGGCTGCACCTCGGAGCCCTGGCTCTGGGCCGCGGGCGACGCGGTGCACGGGCCCGATGTGATCCATGCCGTCGCCGACGGCCACAAGGTGGCGGCCTCGATCGGTGCGATGCTGCTTGCGAAAGGGGAGAGGACATGAGCAAGGCCAGGGCGCTGAGCGAGATGACCACGGCGGAAGAGGTGCTGGAAGCGGTCGCCGAATTTGATCGGGTGGCGCATGAGTTCTATCTGGATCTGATCCCGAAAGTGTCGAAAAGCATCCGCTACATCGTCGAGGAGTTGGCGCAGGCGGAGCTTGAACATATCGTCAGGATCCGCACGCTTGCCCAATCCGACGAGATGGCCGGGCACATGAAGGACGCGATCAGACGCCCCGAGGCGGACCGCCGCTTTTCCGCCGCGATTCAGACGCCGGATCTGGGCGACAAGCCGGACGACCAGGACGTGCTGCGCTATGCGCTGTCGCTGGAGCAGGTGGCGATCGACGAATATACCGAACTTGCCGCCAATACCCCACCGGGCCCGTTGCACGAGGTTTTCAGCTATCTCGCCAACGAGGAGATGAAGCACAAGTCCGAAGTCGAGGCGCTTTACTACGAGATCGTGCATTCGGGCGGGGTTTGAGCGCGGGCGGCGCGGCCGTTGCCGGCGGCAGGACGATTCGGCTGCGCGCGAACAGACTGGCGCGCCCCGGTCGATTCCGGCCCGGACCGGGCGGGAAATGACCGCAAACGTGCCGGGTTTCGGCGCCTTTTCGCCCTTTCCCGGCCACAGTGGAGGGCCCGGGGCGGCGGGCTGCGCCCGGTTGTGTCGGAATCTGTGAAGGTGCTCAGGATTCTTTCGCCAAATGGGTTGGCTCGCAAGGCGGCATCTCTATAGTCGGGTGTTACTTTTACAACTCGAATCGCACCGGAAGGGCTGAAAGTGCTGTTCGGGCGGGTTTAACCCCCGTCCGAGGGCCGGTAAGCTTTGCCCTGCTGCCGGGGCGCAGAGGATTTGCTCAAGGGACCGAGGACACATGAAAATTGGGGGATTCCGGCGCCGGACCGGGCTCGGGGCCGCTATGGCCATCATTATTGCCGGACAAGGTGCTGTTGGCGAGGGTATTGCGGCGCCTGACGAGGCGACGCTGGCGGCCCAATGGGCGAGCTACACGGGCGATTCCGTGGCGTCCGTCATCGAATTCGCCCCGATGCGCGCGGTGATGGAAGAGACCGGCAGCGATGGCGCGACCTACCGGCTGACCTCGATGCACCCGGGCGTGAACCGCTGGTATCTGCTGGAGACCACCAGCGCCGGGGGTGCCTACAACAGCTGGCATTTCGAAAACGGCGATGCAAAGACCTGGGTGGTCTCGCTCAGCGATGACGACACGCCCGCGCTGCTGATCGAGGGCAATGGCGAGCGCCACCGCTGCACCCCCTGGGCGGGCGATGTGCCGGAGCTCGGCGCTGCCGCCAACAGCGGGCTGCCCTATGCGCCGGTCTGCGGCGGGCGGCTTTATCTGCGCAACCGGGTGCAGGGCTCGAAGACCAACCGCGAGGCGGTGTCGGACTTTCTGCGCAACAATGTGGTCTTCGGCGACAAGCTGGTGAATCTGATCAAGGGCACCTTCTTCGAAGATGCCTTCCTGGAGACATCGGCCTTCGGCGGGGAGGTGGACGAAACCGGCGCGCTGGTGGCGGCGCTGGGCCAGGCCGATCTCGACCGCACCCCGGCGATGCGCACCCAGATGGGCCTGCCGGTGGAAGGCGCCGCGGAGGGGATGCAGGCGGGTTCGTGGTACAAGGTCGAGGGCTCCGAGGGGGTCTTTGCCTCGGTGGTGCAGCCGGGCATGGTGTCGGACGCGGTGATGCGCTCGGGCGGCCATGCCAACGGGCTCGACGGCGTGGAGCGCGGGGCCGACGTGTATCTTGTGGCCTTTGACCTCTCGCGCTACGAAATCGGCTATGAGCTTGGCACCGATCACCCGAACCTTGGCTGGTCGTCACGGCCGCAGCGGTCGGGGGCGGATTACAAGCTCCCCGGCCCGGACGGGTTCGACAGCCCGGCCCCTCTGGTGCGCAACGGCATGTTGCCGCCGCCGCTGCTGCCGCGGGTCGTGGCCGCCTGGGCCGGTGGCTTCAAACGCGACCATGGGGCCTTCCGCTTCGGCGATTACGCGGGCTTCAACCGCGGCCACCATTACGGCTTCCTGTCCAACGGCGTGACCTTCTCGCGGCTGCGCGAAAACCTCGCGACCATCTATGTCACCACCGACGGCGACGTGGGCATGAAAACCTGGACCGAGGGCGACGAGGCGATGGTGCCGAAGCTCGCCTATGCCCGGCAGAACGGCGTGCCGATCGTCGAGCGCGATGCCGAAGGCGTGGTGCGGGTTGGTGACCGGGTGAATTCCTGGGGCGGCGGCAACTGGTCGGGCTCGGCGGATGCGCAGTTGCGCACCCTGCGCTCGGGCATGTGCCTGCGCGAAAACGAGGGCAAGCGCTTCCTGATCTACGGCTATTTCTCCTCCGTCACGCCGTCGGCGATGGCGCGGGTGTTTCAGGCCTATGGTTGCGACTATGCGATGCTGCTCGACATGAACTCGCCGGAACTGACCTACATGGCCTATTTCCAGCAAAACGCGCGGGGCGACGGCGTGATCGGCGCGCATCTCAGCCGGTTGATGAAGGACAGCGACCCCTACCTTGCCGGTGGTCAGGTGCCGCGTTTCGTGAATTTCTCGGACAACCGGGATTTCATCTACCTGTTGCGCAAGGAGTGATGCCGATGGCTTTGAAATGGAAGGCCCTGGCGCTCGGGCTTGCCCTCGGGCTGGCGGCGCCTGCCGCCGCCGGGGCCGAGACGCTGGCCGGGAACAACGAGGCGATGTTTGCGCTGATGCAGAAGGCCCGCGGGGTGTCTTCGGGCGAAATCGCGGCGATCCGGCAGATCTTCGAGGCCTCGGGCCGGGCCGGGCAGGGCAACCCGGCGATCACCCGCCACCCGATGACGCCGGAACAGGCGCAGGCGAAACTGCCGCAGGACGCGCTGGAATACTACCGCAACGCCGAATTCGAGCGCATCTGCGGCGAGAAATACATGGCGCCGCTCTACGACCCGGCCACCCAGAAGCCTTCGGACGCGAAGGTTTGCGTCGACATGTTCGAATACCCGAACGTGCCGCTTGCCTATCCGGTGACATGGATCACCGCCCGCGAGGCGGCCGAGGTCTGCTGGGCCGAGGGCAAGCGGATGGGCGATGCCCATGAATGGGAAGGTGCCGCCGCCGGGGCGCTGCTGGAGCCCGACTACCGCTTCGACATCGGCACGCCTCAGGGGATGCGCGCGGCCCACAATGCGAAATGGGGCCCGTCGAAGAGCTGGACCTATGGCCCGGCCTGGCAGCGCGGGATCTGCGCCCAGAATTCGTCGAAATCGCCGGGTTGCAACGGCGGCTCCTGGACAGGCTGCGGCTCCAACACCTATCCGGCCGGCAGTTTCCCGAATTGCAGATCGGCGCTCGGGGTCTACGACCTCGAAGGCAATGCCGCCGAGCACATGAACCTGCCGCTGGCGCCGGACCAGATGGCCTCGCGCGGCTCGCGCAGCCTCGGCGTGACCGAGATGAAGGGCTCGTGGTTCATCTGGGACAAGGTGCGCGCGCATCAGGAATGGGCCCGCTGGCGGGCGCCGTTCTGGCACGGCACCCGGGTGCTCGCCCGCAATTCGCATTCGAACTACCACCTCGGCTTTCGCTGTTTCAAGGATGTGAAATAGCTGCCGGAGCGCGGCCGCGCCCATGGAACTGCCGCCTCCGGTCTGATGGCGGAAACCCGCACCGCTTCCGGGCCGGAACATAGCTGACGGAAGTGGGCCTGTTCCCGAAATCCGCGAAGCATCAGCGCAAGATCAAGGACACATGGCGTAACGGCGGGATCAGAGTTCCACCGTTACGCCATACCAGCCGAAAGGACATGACATGGACATGCTCAACCGCCTGCAAGGCGGGCTCGTGGTTTCCTGCCAGCCGGTCGATGACGGGCCGATGGACGACCCGCGCATCACCGCCGCAATGGCCTGTGCCGCCGAAGCGGGGGGGGCCGCGGGGCTGCGCATCGAGGGCTGTGACAACCTCGCCGCGGTGCGTCCGCTGACCCGGCTGCCGATCATCGGGCTGATCAAGCGCGACCTGCCCGACAGCGCGGTCCGCATTACCCCCTGGCTCGAAGATGTGGCGGCGCTGGCCGAAGCCGGGGCCGACATCATCGCCTATGACGCCACCCAGCGGCCGCGCCCGGTCGGGACGGCCGCGCTGGCGGCGGCGATCACCGCCGCCGGGCGGCTCGCGATGGCCGATTGCGCCCGGCTGGCCGACGGCGAACAGGCGCTGCGCGAGGGGGCCGCGATCATCGGCACCACGCTGTCGGGCTATGCCTATGACATCGCCGCTCCCACGGCCGCCCCCGACCTGGAACTGATCCGGCAATTCGCGGCGCTGGGCGGCTTCGTGATGGCCGAAGGCCGGCTGAACCGCCCTGAGCTTGCCCGCGAAGCGATGGCGGCGGGGGCCGATTGCGCCACGGTCGGTTCGGCGATCACCCGGATCGAGCACAGCACCGGCTGGTTTGCCGAAGCGGTGAAGGCGGGGACCGATGCGCGCGGACGGTAATCCGGCTTCGGTTCCGGGGCCAAGCGGTCTGGCGGTCGATTTCGGCGGCACCAAGATCGCCGCGACGCGGCTGCGCGAGGGCGAGGTTGACGGTGCTCGTGAAGTGGCCACCGACGGTGACGCCACCCCGGCGGCGCAGCTCGATGCCATTGAAGACCTGCTCGCCAGCCTCGCGCTGAAGCCCGATGACCGGGTTGGCGTGGCGGTGGCGGGGCGGGTCGATGCCGCGGGCCGCTGGCACGCGCTCAACACCGAGACCCTTGCCCAAATCACCCGGGTGCCGTTGCGCGCGGCGCTGAGCGCGCGGCTCAGCCGGCCGGTGCGGGTCGAAAACGACGCCACCGCCGCGGCGATTGGCGAGTATCATTTCGGTGCCGGGCGCGGGACACGCAATTTCGCCTTCCTCACAGTGTCGACCGGGGTTGGCGGCGGGCTGATCCTGGATGGCCGGCCGGTGGTCTCGGCCTCTGGGCTCGCGGGCCACGTTGGCTTTACCACCTCGACGCTGGCCGACCGGCGCTGCGGGTCGGGGCGGATGAACACGGTCGAAAGCCGGGCCAGCGGACGGGCGATTGCGGCCTATGCGGCCGCGGCGGGGTATCCGGGGCTGAGCGCGAAACAGGTCTATGAGGCCAATCTTTCGGGGGAGGGCTGGGCGCGTGCGCTGATCGACACCAGCGCCGCCGCGGTGGCGGAGCTTTGCGCCAACCTGAAATCGCTCATCGACCCCGACCGGATCGCGATCGGCGGCAGTATCGGGCTGGCGGAGGGTTATATCGACCGGGTGCGGGCGCATCTCGCCGGGGAGCCGGAAATCTTCCGGGTGCCGGTGGTGCCCACCGGTCTCGGGCGTGCCTCGGCACTCTATGGGGTGCTTGCGGACCGGGACTGAGCCGCGCGCGGGCCTGGCCTGGGAGTCCGGGGCGCGCGCGCAGGGTTCCGGCATCGGTCATGGACGGCGGGGCAGGGCTGCCCCGCCGCCTTGCGTTCCGGTCAGTCGGTGAGGGTCACCGTGCCGTTGTCCCAGCTCATCAGGAAGACATCGGTGCGCGCGGTGCGTTCCGCGTCTTCCCCGCCGACGGCCAGAACGCCGCCGTCGACCTGGAAGCTGGCGCCATAGGCGAGGCCCGCGGGCAGTTCGCCGGCCACCTTCCAGGCGCCGTCGATGCGGGCGTAGATCTCGGTGTTCCACGCCTTCGGGAAGCCATCATGGGTGAACCATTGTTCGGCGAAGCTGCGCGCCCGGGCGCCGTGGAAATTGGCGCCCCCCGCGACCAGCAGCACGTCATGCGAATAGCCCGCATAGGCGCCCGCGAGGCCCTCTTGCAGATCGGTGCCGGGGATCGCCGGCAGCGGCGCAAGCTGGGTCCAGGCGAGGCTCTCGCCCCCGGTGGCCACATGCTTGATCTGCGGCGTGCGCAGGCCGGGCTTGATCTCGCCGTTGATCAGCAGAAGCCCGTCTTTCTCCGGCACCACCGCCGCACCGCAATTGGGCAGATAGGGGTTTTCGCCGAGGGTCGACCAGCTGTTGGTCGAGATCGTGTAGACCAGCACGTCCTTGTTCCAGCGGTAGTCCGCCGGGGGCATGCCCATGTAATCGTCGACGATCTTCTGCCACTTCTCGGGCTCGGCCTCCTTGTCGGTGGTCAGCACGTCGTGGAGATATTTGTCGAACAGCTCCTTGTTGTAGCCGCCGAAGATCGCGATCCGGTCGTCGTCGAGCGCATAGGCGGCGGCGCCGAGCAGGCCCACCGGGGTTTCGGTGTCGAGCTTGGTCCAGGCGTCGGCGGCGGGGTCATAGGCGTGGACATCGGTGAAGATGATCGGCGAGGCGTCGTCCGGGTCGGTCTTGCCGGAGCCGGAGAACACATAGAGCTTGCCGCCCGCCATGGCGGAGGCCGCACCGTTCGGCACCGGGCCGGGGAAGGCGGCGAGGGTTTTCCAGCCGCTTTCCGGCGCGGCGGTGTCGAGGCTGTAGAGCGCGTCACCCGCCGAGCCGAGCCCGACGAAAACCTGCGCGCCGTCCTGCCCTGCGACGCCGCTTTTCACCCCGGCGGGCAGGCTCGGCCAGTGTTCGGCCTGAGCGGCAAGGCTGCCGGCGGCAATCGCGAGGGTCGAGACGGCCAGTTTGAGGGTTACCTTTTTCATCGCTTTCCTCCTCTGCGGATGAACGGGTTTGGGGGGCACAGCCCTGAGGGCGCTCAGGGCCATGTGATCGTCATGTGATCGTCATGCGTGGATTTCGCCCGCGAAGTGGCAGGCGACGAAATGCGCCTCTCCGCCCCGGTCGAGCTGGCGCAGGGGCGGCACCTCGGCGGAGCAATGGTCGGTGGCGTGGCGGCAGCGCGGGTGGAACGGGCAGCCCGAAGGCGGGTTGACCGGGCTCGGCACGTCGCCTTCGAGCACGATGCGGTTGGACTTCTTGTCGAGATCGGCCACCGGCACCGCCGAGAGCAGCGCCTGCGTA
>PDWJ01000222.1_pt1 | contig 85750 bp, 62 predicted proteins | sample 1430881 | NCBI WGS metagenome assembly PDWJ01 (sample SAMN01162460, study PRJNA174530) | Oral metagenome, whole genome shotgun sequencing project. | biome: Marine environment; feature: Marine mammal; material: Swab sample of the gingival sulcus; isolation source: swab sample of gingival sulcus...
AGCAGCCGCTGAGTCGAGTGCAATGCGCTTGTATCGGTGATCGGCAGCCTCCTCCGGGATGGAAAGCTCCAAGCGATTGAGAGTGCTCGAAGCGGCAAGCGCAGCACCCTTGTCTCGCGCGCGCACTCGCTGCTTGCCATTAGGGTCATGCTTCCGAGCGCAAGCAGCGATCAAAGGGTCCCGTCGCAGCACGTCGTGGTCATTGAGATCCTCATAGCCAAGCGCGAGCCCCCATCAATCTCTGCCGAACCAAATCGAGAACGCTGTGCTCGACTCGACCTAGGTGGCGATAGTCATGAAAGCAGCTGGCGAGACGCTCACAGATCCTCGAACGCCGCTCAGTAGCCTCGAGCAGGAGCGCTCCACCGTCCGGGCTAACGAATTCGCCATCGAAACTGGCTCGAACTTCGCGTCCGTGGAAGCGCTGGAAGGGGAGAAAGTCTTGGGTACACTCTGCCGTCATCTGACCGTCCCGCGATTCGCTCTGAAACAGTGTCGTAACCGTCTCTACGGCGAATTCGGGCGGTCAGACACTTTTTTGGTGAGCGATGCGGGCTAATGCAAAACCCTTCATCTCCGCTCTCCTACCTTGCCTTTCCTTCGTGATTCGTAATCTGCGGCTTCACCCCTGATCCTGGAGGCTTTTCTAGCCAACCCTGCCAGGACACCCTTTTTACCCTGTTAGCCTGACGACACTTTTGCACTTTAAATCTGCAGATTTGGCACTTTGAGCAGAATAAAAACGAACAGCGCATTCTCCGATAGCTCCGACCAGACAGTGCCCCTTCTTGGATTCAATCATCACACTCAGGACGCCCCGGTCTCTTCTAAGCAGGCATCGCGTGATTAAATTTTTATCTGCGAGTGCTTTTCCCGTCCTGAGCTTCAAAGCCGTTACCCTCGCTTCAGGACGAAGCTCGACCGGGTCCTTCCCAAGGGCGACGCGAAATGCGAACTCTGCCTTCGCGGCATCCAGATCGAAAGCATCCGCCATGGCGAAGCGACCCACAACTCGACAGGAGTCGATCACAATTCCTGTTAACAGGGACTACTACTGGCGCTTCCGAGGATCCAAAAATGTGAACCCTTCCCGAAAATGATCCCAAGGGCGCAGCGGAAGGCAGGGTCAAGATGAGCTGTTCTCCCCCATTCCTCTTGAGCGATACTTCGAGCGGGAGCCCCTCCCCTTTGACCCTTGCGGGAGCAGATGCACCCTTGCCGGTGATGACGGGCAGAACAATCCGTCGCACCTTGCCGACGACCAATAAGCCCAAGTGAACGCAATCGACGATTCGCCCCCTCCAGCCCAGCCCATAAACGCGGAGGCCCGAGACCGAGGCAACAAGCCGAACCCTCTCGGCAGTCGACTTCTTCCGCCCCACCAGAAATTCGGCTGAGTGAACCGCCCCCGGTTTCCGGAAGACTCGGTTATGTGAGTAGCGTACGCGCAGCAAAGGCTTTCCTTTCTGCGGCGAGGCGGAGATGCACGGCCCGTGAGTATTCACTCGATGAGCTTGCTCGTTCGAACGGGCTCTATTGCCTGCTGGCGATTCGGAGAAGGCCAAGGGTCTCCTCGCGACCCTTTTGTCGGCAGTTCACGGCGCCCGGGGTATTCCAGTGCTAGCTGCTCGCGAATCCGTCGAAGGCCTTGCGAGGCTGGAGCTGCGGGTCGCAGGGCATCGCGCTGCCTGGGCATCGCGCTGCCTGGGAAGCGTGCCGCCTGGGAAGCACTAAGCCCCGTGATCCCGAGATAGGGGCGCGTCTTGCTTCCGGCAGCGACTTTCCCCGGCAACTGGGCCGAAAAAGTCACAGGCCAGCAGAGCGTGAAAAAGCAGCGGCTGCTAGGCTGCTCGGCTTGCTTTTGCCTGTCCGAAGCTCTGTTGCTACCAGGCTGTGTTGCTAGCGGGCTGTGGCAGCACTTCGCGATAGCGGCAGGCCGGATTCTGCGGCACCCTTCCTTTGGGACGGGCCTTCCTTTGGGACGGGGCGAATCTTCTGGAAGGGCGAATCTTCTGGAAGGGCTTTGGTGCCCTGCCTTAGGAAGCGATTCTTTTGAGGAACCCAATCCCCTTGCGAGACTTCTTCGATCCAACTGGGCGCGGGGAGTCTTCTTGCGAAGGGGCCGTTTCGGCCCAAACATCGTTCTCGTGCGGAGATCGCTCCGTATCCGTGGGCTCTCGCTACTCTGCGTAGCTCGCCCCAGTCCTGACTCTGTAGAAGGAAAACTCGGTACATGTCCGACACCCAGAACCGCGAACTCGCCGGCGACGACCTGGAAAAGGTCAAGCGCCTCAAGGAGGCCTACGATGCCCTCAAGCAGGAGCTCTCGAAGGTCATCGTCGGCCAGGACGAGGTCGTCGATGAGCTCTTCATCTCGCTGTTTTCGCGCGGGCATGCCCTGCTGATCGGCGTGCCGGGCTTGGCGAAGACCCTGATGATCAGTTCCCTGGCCAAGGTCCTGAACCTGAGCTTCAACCGCATCCAGTTCACTCCCGACCTGATGCCTTCGGACATCACCGGCACCGAGGTGATCCAGGAGGACAAGGCCAGCGGCACCCGCGTCTTCAAGTTCCTCAAGGGTCCGATCTTCGCCAACATCATCCTCGCCGACGAGATCAACCGCACGCCACCCAAGACCCAGGCGGCCATGCTCGAGTCGATGCAGGAACGGCAGGTCACGGTTGGCGGCGAACGCTACACCCTGGACCAACCCTTCTTCGTGCTGGCGACGCAGAACCCCATCGAGCAGGAGGGCACCTACCCCCTACCCGAGGCCCAGCTCGACCGCTTCATGTTCATGATCAAGGTCGACTACCCCAGCCTCGAAGAGGAGCGCGAAATCCTGCGCCGGACCACCGAGGGCCAGGACGTCGAACTCAGCCCCGTCCTGAGCAGCCAAGAGATTCTCGACCTGCAGGACATCGTTCGCCGCGTGCCCATCGCCGACCAGGTCCTCGACTACGCCATGCGCCTGGCCCGCTTCACCCGCCTCAACAACCCCAATGCGCCGGCATTCATCAAGGAGCAGCTGGCCTGGGGCGCAGGCCCGCGCGCCAGCCAGTATCTGGTGATCGCCGCCAAGGCCAAGGCCATCCTCGCCGGTCGCTTTTACGTCTCGGCAGACGACGTCAAGGCCGTCGCGCATCCGGTGCTGCGTCACCGCATCATCTGCAACTTCAGCGCCGAGGCGGAGGGCATCACCCCCGACATGGTCGTCGACCGCCTGCTCGAGACCGTCGACCCGAACGAGAGCGCCGCCCTCTCCGACGGCAAGCTGCCCGGCGTCCTGAACTGAGGCGCCCACGATGGCCGAGTCAAGCGAACGCGATCCCCGGGACTACCTCGACCCCAAGGTCCTCGACCAAATCAAACGGCTGGACCTGCGGGCGCGGCTCGTCGTCGAAGGCTTCGTCGCGGGCATGCACAAGTCGCCGTACCGCGGCTACTCGGTCGAGTTTGCCCAGCACCGCGAATACGTGCCCGGCGACGACATCCGCTTCCTCGACTGGAAGGTCTTCGGCAAGTCCGATCGCCTCTACGTCAAGGAGTTCGAGGAGGAGACCAACCTCAAGGCCCACATCTTCCTCGACCAGTCCGAGTCGATGAGCTACGGCTCGGAGCGGCGCAAGTTCGACTACGCCGCCACGATGGCAGCCTCGCTCGGCTTCCTGATCCAGCAGCAGGCCGACAGCGTCGCGCTGGAGCTCTTCGACGAAGGGCTGCTCACCCAGATCCCGCCGTCGAACAGCCGGGCCCAGGTCAACAAGATCCTGAAGGCGCTGTCCGAAGCGCAGCCCAGCGGCAAGACCAAGATCGGCAGGGTCCTCAACGAGCTGGCCGAGAAACAGGTCCGCAAGGGCCTAGTCATCGTGATCTCCGATCTCTTTGACGAGCCGGAGGAGATCCTCGCCGCACTCAAGCACCTGCGCCACCGCGGCCAGGATGTCCTGCTCTTCCACGTGCTGGACCGCGATGAGGTCGACTTCCCTTTCCAGCGGATGACCTTGTTCGAGGGAATGGAGGCGATGCCGGAGCTGCTCTGCGACCCGAAATCCCTGCGCGAAGCCTACCTGGCCGAGGTGCAGGCCTTCGAAGAGCAGGTGCGCAAGGGCTGCCAGGCGCAAAAAGTCGACTACCAACGGGTCATCACCGACCAGCCACTGGACGTCGTGCTGACCACCTACCTGGCGCGGCGCGCGGCACTGAGCAAGGCTGCGAGGCGCTGACCCGTGCCAGGCCCCGTGTCCAGATCGGGGGGACGGCCGTTCTAGGTCCGCCCCAGCGCTTCTGCCCACGGATTTGCCGGGATCAATGAAGCGTGCGAGTGCTCGCACCCAAAAGGGACTAGAGAGGGGAATGGTCGTGATCGAGCCCAAGCTTGCTGCACTACACGAGCGGAGCTGCTCAGGATGAGTTTTCTGAACGCTGGCCTCCTGGGCCTGGGCGCGCTTTTCACCGTCCCGCTCCTCATCCACCTGCTGAACAAGCGCCGCTACCAGCGAGTGCCGTGGGCCGCCATGCACTTTCTGCTCAAGGCCTACAAGCAGAATCGGCGGCGCCTGCGCCTGCAAAACCTGCTGCTGCTGCTACTGCGCTGCGCCATCCCCATTCTCCTGGCCCTGGCCATCGCGCGCCCGCAGCTCGGCTCAAGGATCTCGCTCGGGGTCGACAATAGCTCCACCCACCACATCCTCCTCCTGGATCGCTCCTATTCGATGGGGGCGCGCAGCGGCGCTGGCGGCTCGCCCTTCGAGAACATGCGCAGGATCAGCCAGGCCCTGGTCGACCACATTGGGCAGCAGGAGAACGACCACATTTCGCTGCTGCTCTTTGACTCCCGGGTCTCAACGCCGGTGCGCGACGAGCTGGGCATCTCCGGGGCCAAGCGGGCGCTGACCGCACTCGACGCGCCCCGCGACACCGTCGCCCACCTGGTCCCCGCCGTGCGCTCGGCCATGGAGCTGCTCGACGAGGGCAAGAAGCCCGGCGTGCTCTACATCTTCAGCGACTTCCAGGACAGCCTGCTCGATCACTTGGCGCAGGAGCAGAAGCCAGGCACGCAGAAGGCAAACAAGCAGGAGCCCCAGCCCAAGAGCGCCCGCAGCGACAAGCCCGCCGCCCCCAAGCCAGCCTCCCCCGAAAGCGCCGATCCGCGCTTCCGCGAGCTGGCCGATCTCTTTGGCGACCTGCGCGAACGGGACTGCGAAATCCGCCTCTTGCCGCTGGCTCCGCGCGAGACGCCGCAGAACAGCCAGATCGTCAAGCTGCGCCTGCTGCCGCAGAACGCCGTCGCCCGCGTCGGCGCCACCCTGCAAGCGGAGCTGCGCCACATGGGCGGCGGCAGCCGCGAGCTCCTCGCGCGCATGGCCATCGACGGCAAGAACCCGCAAACGCGCCGGGTCACCCTCGAGACCGGGAAGCTGCAAAGCATCGAGTTCCCACTGCGCTTCCTCGAAGAGGGCATGCATAGCATCCAGCTCTCGCTGGAAGAGGATGCTCTCCCAGTCGATGACCTGCGCCAGCTCGTCGTCCACGTTCGCGATCGCATCCGCGTGCTCCTCGTCGAAGGCCGCGACCAAGACGCCGGCAGCGCCGATCTCGATCCGATTCTCGGCGAGAGCTTCCTCTGGGACCGTCTCCTCGACCCCAGCTCAGGTGAGGGCAAGGACGAGCTGCTGACCTTCCAGACCACCGTCGTCGACGAAGACCGCTTTCAAGCCGACCCCAGCTACTTCCAGGGCCAGGACCTGATCGTCTTGGCCGGGCTCAGTGGCCCGAGGGGCAGCGTCGCCGCGCGCTTGACCCAGTTCGTCGAGAAAGGTGGCGGCCTCCTCATCATCCCCGGCCCCGGCAGCTCGGCCGACCTCTTCAACTCCCGGCTCTTTGGCAGTGCCGGCGAGAAGGGTCCCCTGCCCCTGCGCCTGCTCGGCATGCGCGGCTTCCTCGGCAAGCTCGGCAACGTCGCTGGCGGCAGCATCCCCTCCCGCTACCTGACGCCGCGCATCGAAGATCGCGAGCACCCCATGCTCCACGACTTCGCCAGCGACAAGGTGCTGGCCGAAATCCTGCAGCGCACCCCCGTCTACCGCTACTTTGCCGCCAGCCTCGCCGATCGCCCCAAGGACACCCGGCTCCTGCTCGGATTGACCGGGGCCGAGGATCCCAGCAGCGCCGTGCTGCTCGCCGTTCGTAGCTTCGGACGCGGACACTGCGCGCTGCTCAGCAGCAACATCTCCAAGCGACCCAGCCGCTGGAACCGCCTCGACGATCTCTGGGTGGCCTTGCCGCTGATGCACTCTTTGGTGCACGGCCTCGCCGAAGAGAATCCTGAGCGCCTCAATCGGCTTGTGGGCCAAGGGCTCAGCGCCTGGCTTCCCGAGCGCCCGCAGGGCCTTTGGGTGACCAGCCCCGGCAGCGAACAGCGCAGCGCCGTGGCGCTGCCCGAGCGCGAGGCCATGGACAGCGTGCTCGGCCTCGGACAGCGGAGCCCGGGCTTCTTAACCCCAGCCTTTGGGCGCACCTTCAAGAGCGGCATCTACACGCTGGAGGCCGAGTTCGAGGGGCGCACCCGCGCCACCCAGCGCATCCCCTTCGCCGTGGCTCCCGACCCGGCCGAAGGCGAGCTGCGCTACTTCAGTCAACAGCAACTGCAGCAAGAGCTACCGATGGCCCAGGTGCAGCAGCGTCTTGAACTCGACGACCATGTCGAGGCCGCCACCGGCGCCACCGAGCTGGGACGCTTCTTCATGATCCTCGTCCTGATCTTCGGCATCCTCGAGTCCTTGCTCGCCGCCCTGCTCGGAGGTCGTCGCCGATGATCGCCATGCTCCAAGACCTCATGTCTCAGGACGGCAGCAGCGAGGCTCTGCTGGAGACCCAGAGCCAGCTGCGCTGGCTGGACGCGCCCGCGGCCTGGGTGCTGGGACTGCTCCTCATCCCGGCGCTGCTCCTCCTCATCTGGTGGAGCTACCGCGGCGAGAGGATGCTCTCCCGGCGCCAGCGCATCACCCTCACTTCCCTGCGGATCTTGGCCTTGCTCCTGGTCCTCGTCGCCAGCTTCCGCCCGGCGCTGGAGACCACCCGCAACCTGCGCCTGTGCAGCGAGATTCACTTTCTGATCGACGACTCCGCGTCGATGGCCCGCAAGGAGGCCTACAGCCAGGAGCGCGGCGAAGCCCTCTTGGCGGCCCTCGGCGATCAGGCCCCCAGCAGCAGCTCCGAGCTGTCCCGCAGCGAATACGTGCAGCGCTTCTTCGGTGGCGGTGGCGAAGACATGGCCAAGCGCGCGGCGCCGCCAGCCCGCCAGCTCATCGAAGGCCTGGCCGAGGATTTTGACCTCCGCTTCTTCCGCTTCTCCGACAACAGCACGCCGCTGGTCGACCTAAGCGAGCTGCAGGCCGCCGCGCCCTTCACTCGCATTGGCGACAGCCTCGACATCCACCTCGGCAGCTTTGGCAAGCAAGGCGGCCAGCTCGAGGCGATGATCCTCATCTCCGACGGCCGCAACAACGAGGGCCTGTCGCCGAGCGCCGCCGCCAAACGCCTGAAGGCGGCCGAGATCCCCCTGCACTGCATCGGGGTCGGCGATCCCTCCGAAGAGCACAACCTGACCCTGAGCGGCCCCAACGGTCCCGAGCAGGTCTTGCGCGGCGAAGAGGCGGTCTTCGAACTCGATGTCCGCGCCACCGGCCTCGATGCCCGCAGCGCCGAGCTGATCCTCGAAGCGGTGCGGCGCGACGATCAGAATCCGGCAGAGAGCGGCGACGCCGCCGTGCTGCAAACGACCCGTTTTCCGATGCCGGCAAAAGGGCAGTCGCGGCGGGTCACGCTGCGCCACGTCTTCGAAGAAGCCGGCGACTACCTGCTCAGCTTCAAGGTCCCGCCCCTCCCCGGTGAGACCAACCCCCAGGACAACATCACCCGCCGCTACCTGCGGGTCGACTCCGACAAGGTGCGGGTGCTCTACATCGAGGAACAGCCGCGCTGGGAATATCGCTACCTCAAAGAGGCGCTGCGGCGGGTCGACGAGAGCATCCAGTTCCAGTGCTTCCTCTTCGATGCCAGCCACAACTTCTCCCAGGAACGCAGCGAGGGCTTGGCGCCGCTGCTGCGCCTGCCGGCGACCCGCGAAGAGCTCTTCCAATACCACGCCATCCTCATCGGTGACGTTCCGCCGTCGCGCTTCGGTGCCACTGAGGAGGAGCGCGCCCGTTGGTTCGAGCTGCTCAAGGACTTCGTCGAACACGGCGGCGGCCTCGGCATCCTCTCCGGCGAGCTGGCGATGCCAGACAGCTACCGTGAGTCGGTGCTCGAAGAACTGCTGCCGGTGGTGCTTGCCAACCCCGGCGACGAAGAGCTGCCCAGCGCCAGCACCCAGGCCTTCCGGCCCTTGATGGAGAATCCTCACGAGCCGCATCCCTTGCTGCGGCTCAGCGAGAACCTCGAACAAAACCGCCTGCTCTGGCGCGAGGGGCTGATGGGCATGTGGTGGTACTACCCGGTGCTGCGGGCCAAGGCCGGGGCACAAGTCCTGCTCCGCCATCCCGAGGACCAAAACCAATACGGGCGCCGCGTCCTCGCCGCCCTCGGCCCCTACCCCAAGGGCAAGGTCTTCTTCGCGGCGGTCGACGAGTTCTGGCGCTGGCGCAAGGGCTATGGCGAGAAGTACCTCGACCCCTTCTGGCGCAAGGTCGTGCGCACGCTTTCCGAGAACCGCCTGCGGCGTCTCGACGATCGCGTGCTGCTGACCGTCGACGAGAAGCAGATCGAAATCGGCGGCCGCGTCCGCGTCCATGTCCAGCTCCTCGACGAGGACTACAACCCGGTGCTGGAGGAGAAGACGACGATCCACCTGCGCAGCCCTGGGGGCGAGCTGCTCCCCATCGAGCTGCCGCGGCTGCTCGGCCAGCCCGGTGAGTTTGAAGCCCTGGTGCCCTTCGAAGAGGACGGCGTCTACTCCATCCTCGTCTACGAAAGCGCCCAGCCAGGGGGACGGCCCCTCGCTCGTGAGGATGTTGTGGTCGAGATCCCGGACAAGGAGCTCGCCTTCGCCAGCATGAACGAGAAAGGGCTGCAGGAGCTGGCCCAGCAGGGTGGTGGGCGTTATGCGCCGCTGCACCGAGTGAACGAGCTGCTGGCCGCCTTCGACGGCCGCGGCGCCGGCCTCAAGGTCCTCGATCGCAAGACGCGAGAGATCTGGGACCAGGCCTGGACGCTCTTGCTGGTCTTGCTGCTACTCAGCCTTGAGTGGATCCTCCGCAAGAAGTGGAGGCTGGTATGAGCCTGACTTCGCAGCGACCCCGTGCCCCGCAGCAGCCACGAAGCCTCGGCCTCCGCTTCGCCACTTGCGTCCTAGCCCTGGCGATCAGCCTGGCCCCAGGACTCCTGGCGCAAAGGCCGACCAAGAAGGCCCCGACCAAGAAGGCCTCGGTCGAGAGCTTCGGCAACCACCGCGGCACCTTCAGCCTGGTGCGTGACCTGGCCCGGGCCCACAAGTGGAGCCAGGCCAAAAAGTTTTTGGCCCAAGGCCGCGGCGAGGCCGCCGTCGAAGAGCTGCTCGAGGTGCTCAAAACGAGCCCCGCGACCGTCTTGGACATCGACGGCGACCGCTACGTCGGGCTCAAGGTCCTAGCCCGCGAATCGCTCGCCTCCCTGCCCAGCAAGGTGCGCGCGGTCTACCAGCAGCGCATCAGCCGCGAAGCCAAGTCCCTACTCGACTCCGCCCTAGCAAAAGCCCAGCCCAAGCAGCTGATCGGCCTAGCCGAACGCTTCCCGCATTCTGGCGAATCCGCCCAGGCCCTGCTCGCCGCCGGCGATCTCTACCTAGAACGCGGCCAAGTGGTCCGCGCTCTCGAGACCTATGCCGCCCTCTCCAGGAAGCCCCAGGACCAAGCCCTTTGGACCCGCTTCCTCCTCGCCCGTCGCCTCCTCGGCCTCCCCATCGCCGCGTCGCGACTGCCGAGCGAGCTGCCGGCGCTGCTCTGGAACGGCGAAGAGAAAACTCCCGCAGACTGGCTCTCGCTCAGCAAGGCGCTGCGACCGCAGCCGCTACGCGAAGCATGGAAGAGCTTTGGCGGCGGCCTCTCGAACTCGCGCTTCGCCCCCGAACCCAAGCAGCCCTGGGAGGAGGCCTGGCAGCAGCCGCTGGTGCGCCTGAACTCCATTCTCCGGGCCTGGCAACCGGTCAGCGACCTCTTCCCGGTTTCGGATGGTCGCATGATCTTCGTCAACACCGGCAACTCCATCTACGGCCTGGATGGCTACTCCAGCCGCGGCTGGGTCTTCGAAGGGCCGCTGCACTACGACAACGATGCGCTGTCCTTCATGAACAGCGTCAGCGTGCACAGCACGCACAGCGCCTCGACCAGCGAAGGCATCCTGGTCGCGCCGATGCAGGTCCCGATCGCCAGCGATGCCGCCAGCGGCAACCGCAGCTTCCGCGGCATCCCCATCATGAGCCGCCTGCCGGTGCGCCGCCTCTACGCCCTCGAAGCCGAGACCGGACGCCTGCGTTGGAGCCACTGGGCCGCCGATGGCCGCATGCCCAAAGGTCTCGACGAGGCCGCCATCGATGTCAGTGGCCCGCCGATGATTGTCGGCGACACCGTCTTTGTCGCGACGCACAAGCAGCTCGGCACCATCGCCCTCTACCTCTCGGCCTTCGACCTCAAGACCGGGGCCCTTCGCTGGAGCACCCTGGTCTGCAGCTCGCAGGTCGAGGTCAATATGTTCGGCAACGCCAGTGTCGAGCACCTCGCCTCGCCGCTGGCCTACGACGACGGCGTCATCTACGGCTCCAGCAACCTCGGCGTGCTCTATGCCCTGGATGCCCGCGACGGCGCCATTCGTTGGCTGCGCGCCTACGACATCATTCCGATCCCGCCGGCACAGATGCACACGCGGCAGCGCCCGGTCTACTGGGGCAACAACCCGCCGCTGCTCTCCGAAGGGCTGGTGATCTTCACGCCGCTCGACTCACGCGACGCCATCGCCGTCGAACAGGAGAACGCCAAACTGCTGTGGAAGACCTCCCACCAGCTCAGCTCCGGGGTCCGTTCGCGCTACCAGCGCAGCAACGGCCCCAGGCTCCGCTGGCTGCTCGGGGTCTCAGGGGGCAAGGCCTATTTCCAAGGGCAATGCCTGGCCACGGTGCCGCTGCGCCCGCGGATCAGCGGTGGCCGCGTCTTTGCCAAGGCCCTGGTCAGCGCCGAATCCATGGGCCAGGAGAACCTCGACCCCAGCGCCAACAGCATCCCGCGCGGCCTCATGACCAAGCGCTGGATCTACCACCTGACGCCCTTCGGTCGCCTGCTCAAAATCGACCACGATGGCCGCATCGTGCAAGCAAGCCGGTCGCGGCTTAGCCCTTCGCAGATTGGCACCCTGCTCAGCGCCGGCGGCATTCTCTACGCCGCGAGTCGCTCCAAGATCACCAGCTACTTCTCCCGCCGCGACCTGCTCCGCATCGCAGCGCAGCGGGTGCGCAAGCAGCCCAAGAACCCGGTGCTGCTCCTCGAGCTCGCCGAGATCTGGGCCGCCGACAAGTCCAAGACCCTGCTCGAACTGGGGCGCACGGTCGAGCTCTTCGAGCAAGCAACCCAGCTCTTCCGCGAGCAGGCTGTGCCCAGCGAAGCCGCGGCGCGCGCCGAGTTCGGACGCTTCCGCCTGCGGCTGGAATTGGCCCGCAAGCGCTTCGAACTCGATCCGCGCAAAGCCTGTCAGAACTACCAGCAAGCCATCAGCGCCGGCATCGAACTCTTCGCCAAGCGTGAAAAGGATGCGCGCCTGCAGCGCGAGCTCTTGCGCCTCTTTGGCGAGGCGGCGAGCCGTTTTCCTGATGATCTCCAGCTCCGCCAAATCGTGCTTCGCCAGCTCGAAACCGTCCACCGCCAGGCGCGGCACCTCTTCCCCGGCAAGGGCCACATGCCCGGCGGTCTCTTCGCCTGCCTGCTGCGCCTTGAGAAGCTCGGCGACAGCGAAGAGGATGCTCGCAAACGCATCGAGCTGCTCCACCTCATCCTGCGCTCCTACTCCGGCGAGCAGATCGACAGCACGCCGAGCCGCGCCTTTGCTCTGGCCCAGATGCGCCGCCTGCTCGATCGTTTTGGCCAGAAGCTCTATGCCCCCTTCGAGGCCGAAGCACAACAACTGCTGGTCGGCGCCGCCGAAGACGGCACCCGGCTGCGCTCGATCCTCGACCGCTATCCCTTGAGCACTGCCGCCCGGGAGGCCCTGCTGCAACTAGCGGCACAAGCAGCGCAAACAAACGATCTCGCCAAATGCCTTACGGCCCTGCACCTGGCAGCGAAGCGGCTCCCCGAGATTCCGGAGCAGCTCCTCAAGCATGTCGGAAGCATCGCCGCCAAAAGGGGCAATGCCCGGCTGGCCCGAGCCTTCGACAACAATTGCCCGCCTATTGAGGATGCTCTCATCCGCAGAGAGGGCTTTTCGGGGACGCCAAAGCGCCTCAGCGCCAAGGTTCAGCTGCTCGGCTTCCTGCGCACCCCGCATTTGGAGAAGCCTCGGGTTGTCAGTGGCTTTCCCCAGCCCAAAGAGAAAGCTCCCATCCTTCTAAGTGACGGTGAAACGCTGCAAGCCTTCGCCGACCCGCAAGCCGGGCGCACGACCATGCGGGAGCGTTGGCGAGTCGCCCACAAGCGGCACATGCTGCAAATCCGCCCGATACTCTGCGGCGAGACCCTGGTCCTCGTCGAGGACCGGCGGGTCCTCGGACTGTCGATAGGCACGGGCCGAGTGCAGTGGGAGTTCGACCTCGCCGCCGACTATGGCGAAAGCTGCGAGATCACCGCCTGCGCTCCGCTGGACAGCGGACTCATCGGCATTCTGCTCAGCAGCTACGCCGAAGAGGATGCTCGCCACAGCATCTTCGGCGTCGAGCCGCTCACCGGCACGACCCTCTTCGAACGCAATCTCACCGGGCACCGGGCGCCAAGGCTGCGTGCCGGCCGTATCTTTCGGCTGCTCAGCCCAGGCTCAGATCAGGCTCAGTACGCCAGTCTGGAGCTCTACGATTCCAAGCTTGGTCAGCTCCAGCGCCGCATTCGTTTTGGCGAGGATGGCCGCCCCGGCTTCCGACGGCTCAGCGATGAAAAACTGCTGGTCGCCGACGACGGTATCTACGTCTTCAGCCGCAATCGCTCCGGCCTCACCGCACCAGGCTTCTATGCCCTGGATTTTTCCGGCAAAGAGCGTTGGCACTTCAAGCTGCCAGCCAGCCAGCAGCTCGGCCCCGATGATGGCTTCGTGCTCTCGGGCCCACTCGCTCTCCTACTGCTCGGCGTGCATCACCCGGACGCTTCCTTGCTCTTCCGCCTAAACCGGGCCAGTGGCCGTGCCATGAAAGCGGTGGAATGTGGCTCGCAGGCCTTTTTCCTCCACGACCCCAGCACCCGCGCCCAGCTCTTTCCCGCCGGCCCCCTCCTCATCCTCAGCTCGGAGAGCGGCGGCAGGCCGCAAGTCCTGCAGATCGACAGCAGAGTCGGCGGCAGCTCTTGGATGAGCCCCTTGCCGACTTGGGCCCCCGAGGACCTGGGCCTTGTTCTTCGCCGCCATTCGGGTGCTTCCCTGCTCGGAACCGAGACCCTGGCGCTGGCGCGCGCCCGCATCCCCCGCCGGACTCGTGATCGGCAGGTCGAGATTACGCTTCTAATCGGTGCCAGCGGCCACGTCGCCCCGGCTCCGGCTCTCAAATCCCTACCGTGGCAGGGAGCACTGCAGCTCGCCAGCCGTGGTCCGCAACTTGTCGTGAACCTCGGGACGGAACTGCGCTTCTACAGCGCCAAGGACTAAGTCGGTCGCGGCTCCGTGCCTGGAGCCTCGGCTGCTAGAGATCTGAATGATGCAAGACCAACGACCCCGACGACTTCTGAAGGCGGCCCTGGCCAGCTGCGCTTTCTTGCTGATGTCCACAGCAGCCGTGAGCCAAGAGGACTTTCGCACCATTGGCGGCGGCAAACGGGAAGTCACGCCCGAGGTCGAACGCGCCACCCAGCGCGGCCTCAGCTACTTGGCCAAGCAACAGCATGCCGAGGGCTATTGGCTTGCGGACATCGGCTTCAAGGTCAACGCCGACTACGAGACCACCAAGGCAGACGCCGCCCATACCGGAATCTCGGCTCTGGCCATCATGGCCTTCCTGGCCTGCGGCGAGATCCCGGGTCGCGGCCGCTACGGTGACGTGGTCCAGCGCGGACTCGACTACCTGATTCGCCATACCAACGAGAACGGCTACATCTCCCAGAACGGCACGCGCATGTATAGCCATGCCTTTGCCACACTCTGCCTGGCCGAGGCCTACGGCATGACCCGCAGCAAGGCTCTGCGCGATGCCCTGCAGCGAAGCGTCACTCTGATCTCCGATTCGCAGAATCGCGAGGGAGGCTGGCGCTACAAGCCCTTCGCCGCCCAGTCGGACATGTCGGTCACCGTCTGCCAGGTGGTGGCGCTACGCGCCGCCCGCAACTCTGGGCTGCATGTGCCCAAGAGCGTGATCGACAACGCCGTCCGCTACGTGCGCCGCAGCGCGCGCAGCGACCGCCAGCTCAACTGGGACCGCCTCCAGCGCGACCGCAATCTCGGCTACTTCAACGACGGGATTTTCAATTACCAAACCGGTCGCAATGCGCGCGCCAGCTTCCCCCTGACCGCCGCAGGCGTAGTCACCCTCTATGGCGCCGGTGTTTATGAGGATCCTCTCATCGACCGCGGCCTAGAATTCCTGAAGAAGCGGCTGAGCCGGTACAACAAGCAGTACCGAAGCCACTACTTCTTCTATTACGGCAACTACTACGCGGTGCAGGCCTTCTACATGGCCGGTGGCAAGCGCTGGAACTTCTACTACGACCACATCAAGGACTACCTCTTGCGCAGCCAGGTCCAACGCAAGGGGCCGGAGTTCGGCGCCTGGACCTGCGAGGTCGGCCCAGGCAGTAACTTTGGAACAGCCGTTGCAACCCTCATCCTTGCCATCCCCTACCAATACCTGCCCATCTTCCAGAAGTGAGCCCCGGGGCATCCTCGCCTCCATGGACGAAAGGACCCTGTCGCCCGTGTCAAACACCAGCAACGCCCTACCCGAGCTCATCCGCGAGCGCCTGACAGGCCTGCGCAGCCGCATGCGTCGGCGCTTCCTCCTGCACGGCGGCCTCTGGACCCTCTGTGCCACGACGCTAGTGCTGCTCGCCCACTACACCATCGATCGCAACCTCGACCTGCCGGCACCGATCCGCTTGCTCCTCCTCGGCGCTGCCCTGGTCTATCTCGCCTTCGGCGTGCAGCGCCGGCTCTTGGCCCCGCTCAAGGTCCAGTTCGCCGATCGCGATATCGCTCTCTGGGTCGAGCGCAACCACCCCGAGCTACACCAAGAACTGGTATCGGCGGTGCAGCTCGGCAGCGGCCCCCTCCCGGCAGATAGCTCGGAGCAGCTAGTCCACAAGCTCATCGAAGACGTGGCCGAGCGCCTGCGCGGCATGCGCTTCGACGGCCTGCTGCGGAGCGATCGCACCCGGCGCGTGGGCCTGGGCGCCAGCTTAGGCCTCGGCTTGCTCTTCGGCGCCGCGGCGCTGAGTCCCGAGGGCTTTGGCGTTTGGCTACAGCGCCTGCTCGGCGCCTCGACGCCCTACCCGCGAGCGAGCTTCCTCTCTATCGAAGTGCCGCCCTCCCAGGCCAATGTTGCCATCCGCGCTGATGTCGAAGGCGAAGCCCTCCAGGTCGACGTAGCTCGCGGCAGCGACCTGCCCATCAACGTCGAAGTCGTAGGCAAGGTGCCCGACTTTGTCGAGCTGGTGGTGCGCCCGCTCCAAGGCGGCAACGAGCGCATCCTCTTCATGACCCGCCGCGGCGAACGTCGCTTTCGCTATGTGCTCCGCCGCGTGCTCGAAGATTCGCTCATCTACGCCCGTGGTGGCGACGACCCCGGAACGCGCCGCATCGAGACCAGGATCCTCGTGCCGCCAGCAGCAAGCGGCCTGCAAGTGCTGGTCACGCCGCCCACCTACACGCGGCTGGCTCCCATCCGCAGCGAAGGCGGTCTGGTCGAAGCCCTCCCAGGCAGCGATGTGCGGGTCCTGCTGCGGGCCTCCACCGAGCTAGTCGCAGCCGAGCTGGAGTTCCAAGAGAGCAGCAGCAAGGTCCCGCTGCAACGAGTGGATGCTCTCCCCAGCGACAAAGCTGAAAGTAGCGAGGACGTCGAGAGCATCTTCCGCTACGAGGCGCGCTTCAACATGCCCAGTAGTGCCGACCGCTACCAAATCTCCATGCGCGCCAAGAACGGCCTCTCCGGACTCGGCGGCTCGGTCTACAGCGTCGTGCCCAAACCTGACCACCGCCCCGTGGTTCGCGTCGTGACTCCGGGGCCAAGCTTTCCGGCCATGACCCCCGACGCGGTCTTCCCCCTGCGCCTGAGCGCCACTGACGACTACGGCCTGACCCAGCTGCGCTTCGGTCGCCGCCTCGGCTCGCGCGGCGAGCTGGCCTACGAGACTCTCTGGTCCCTGAGCGAGGAGGACGCCGACTCTGCGGGCCAAGTCCGCACCCGCTTTGACAGCCTGCGCCTGCTCAGCCCCCAGCAGCTCTTTGCCAACAAAGGCGGCAGCGAAACCCGCGCCCCACGCGAAGGCGATCGCCTCGAGTTCGCGGTGACTGCGAGCGACAACCGCGCCCCGGATGCCCAGCAAAGCCTTCCCCGCGCCTTCCGCATCGACCTGGTCGCCCTCGACGAACTACGCCGGCGCCTGCAGTCACGGCTACGTAGCACCCGCCGCGCCGTCGAACGCACCCGCGGCGTCCAGGAGGAACAGCGGGCCCGCATCGCCTCCATGCTGAGCGAACTCAGCAGCGGCGCCGGCATCGAGCGCCTGGGCTATGCACTGACGGCAGCAGAGGCCGGCCAACAACGGGTGCGCAGCTCACTCTCCCGGGTACGCAGCGATTTCTGCGAAGTCCTCGACGCCCACCTCTTCAACGCCCTCGACTCCAGCCCGGCGAGCAAGTCGGTGGTCGAGGCCTACCTAAGCTGGTATGGCCGCGAGATCGAGGCCAAGGCCAGTGATCCCCGTTTCTGGGCCTACCTCCAAAACGAGCGCCAGGAAGGGCGCATCGGCCAGCTGGAGCTGCTAGGGCGACTCTGCAACATGTTCGCCCTCACCCACAAGCTGGTCGAAGCAAAGGTCCCGGAGAGCTTGCGCATCCTCGCAGGCGCCTCGACCGCCCAAGACGATGCCATGCTGCAAGCGGCCTTCGGCAAGCTTCTCGAGGCACAGCAGAAAATCCTCGAGGAGCTTCAGCGTCTGCTGACCCTCCTGGATGACTGGAACGAATACCAAGACGTAATCCGCATGACCCGTCAGATCCGAGACTCGCTTAAGGACCTGATGGATCGGGTGGAAGGCGACTTTGGCAAGCAAAAGAGGTGAAGCGATGAACATGCTTCGATGGTGCGCCAGTATCTGCCTAGCCCTCGGCCTGGCAGCCCTGAGCCCTGCCGCCCTGAAGGGCCAGTCCACCAACAAGGCCGAAGACCCCAAACAAGAGGCGCGGCGGCGCTGGGCCGAGGAGCAGCAGGAACTGATCCGCAGAGCCGAGCGCCTGGGCCGGCTGATGCAGCGGCTCCAAGATCGCTACGCCGCCGAAGGCCGTGACAACTACGTCCGGCTGCTGGAGCAGGGACGCAAGCATCTGAAGAACTCCGGGCTGCTGCAACGACTCACTACCGCCAAGACGGCGCTGCAAGGTGCCCAGACCAACAAGGCCTTGGACGCCCAACGTAAAGCGGTGGGCGATGTCGAGAAGCTGCTGCAGATCCTCCTCGACCGCCGCTCGGTCGAAGACCTTGAGAGCGAAGCCAAGCGAGTCAAAGAACAGCTACGCAAGCTGGCCGAGCTCTCCTCCGAGCAGCGCAAGCTGCGCCAACGAGTCGAAAAGCTGCGCCAACAGAGTGAGAAAGCTCCCGAGCGCCGCATTCGCCAGCAAATACAGCACTTGGTCCAGGAGCAGCGCCAGCTCGCCCAGGAAAACGCCGAACGCGGCAAGGCCCTGCAGGACCGCCTCGAACGCAGCCTAAAAGCCGTAGAGCAGCTCAAGCAGCAGGACGGCGAACTCGCCCAGCTCTTGCAGCAGGAGCAAGAGCGCAAGCCCACCAGCAAGGCCCCCTCCCTCGAGCGCCTTGTAGAGAATGCTCGCAAGGCCTTGCAGCAGCAGCAAGGGGCGGGGCAGAGCCGCAGCATCGCCGAGGAGTTCGCCAAGGCCGCTGAGAGCCGCAGCCGCAGCGGCGCCACCCGCGAAGAACGCGAAAGCATGGCGAAGTCCCTGGAGCGCCTGGCCAAGGAACTCGAAGGGCAAGCGCAGAATCGCCAAGAGCAAGCGGCAGCAGCTAGCCCTGCCGAGCAGGAGCAAGACCCAAGCAGCAAAGCGCTCAAGGAAGCCGCTGAGAACTTGCGACAGCGCGCCACCGGGATGCAAAAGGCCAGTGAGGCCAAAGCCGTCGCCGAAGAGCTGAACAATGCGGCGGCGGCCATGCGTCGACTCTCCGAGCAGCAGAGCCGCGACGCCGAGACCCGGCACCGGCAAAACCGAGAGGCCACGCAGCAAGCTGCGGAGCAGGCTGCCCAAGAAGCTTCCCAGCAAGATCCCAAGGAACAGAAGCAGCGACAAGAGCATCTGAAGCAGGCCGCCAAGAGCATGGAGGATGCTGCCGAGCGCCTAGCGGCCAGCCGCCAACAGAAGAATCCGCGCCGAAGCCTGGTCCGGGCCGAAGCGGCGGCGCAGAAGGCGCTTCGCGAGCTGATGAGCGCCGCCCAAGAGGAACGCGCTAGGCAGACCCGGCCCAGCACCCAGGCCCGGCGCATGAGTGATCGCGCCCAAGAGCTCTCGCGCCAGATCGAAGACGAAGCCGGCAGCAACCAGCGAGCCGAGAACGCCGCCAAGCAGCTGGCCAAGGCCAGCGAAGAGCTACGCGCCGCCGAAGAAGCGGCACGCCAGGCCGAGCGGCAAGCTGGCCAGCAGCAAGCGCCACAAGAGAATCCTCTCCAAGGCGAAGCACAGCGCCAGCAAGAACTCGCCAAGGCCGAACGGCGCCGGCAAAGCGCCCGTCAGGCCCTGGACCAGGCCAGCGAGGAGCTGAAACAAGAGCTTCAGCAAATGCGTGCCCAGGCCCAGACCGCCACTCCCGAGGCCCAGGCCAAGCAGCAGAAGCTGCAAGAACAAGCCGAGCAACTCGAGCAGGAGATGAAGCAGGCCGCGCGCCAGGGCGAGCTCTCCCCCGAGCAGCAGGCTTCGGCGCAGCCACGGGTGGCCGAGGCCCTCCAGGCCATGCAGCGCGCCCAGGAGCAGTTGCAGCAGGGCTCGCCGCGATCCGCAGCTCGGGAGCAGTCGCGAGCCGCGGAACAACTCGAGCAAGCACAGCGGGCCCTGGAACAAAACCGCCCCTTGGGCGAAGAGCAGCGCCAGCAGCTGCAGCAACTGGAGCAGCAGCAACAAGAGCTAGCCCGCCAGATCCTGGAGCTTGCTCGCCGCATCGACCCCAAGAAGAATGCCGAGGCCAAAGAGGACCTCAAGGAGGCCGCTCGCAGGGCCCGGCGTGCCGGTCAACGCATGCAGCAGCAGGACCCGCAGGGGGCCCAAGAGGCCCAGCAACAGGCCCAGCAAAAGCTCGACGAAGCCCGCAAGAAGCTGAAGAAGGAAGAAGACCGCTACCTATCACTCCGCCAAGAAGAGCTGCTCTTCAAGATCGCCGAGGAGGTGCTCGCCCTGCTCGACAAGCAAAAGCAGATCTCCAGCAAGAGCCTCGAGCTAGTGAGTGAGCTGGGAGAGAAAACTCGCATCCCCCGGCGCATGCGCGGCCCCATCCAAGAGCTCGGTCGCCAGCAAGGTGAGATGGCCGAGCGGGCCGAGTTCCTGGCAGAGGCACTGGCTAAGGAGGGCACGCTGATCTTCACCTACGTCTTGGAGTCGATCGCCCTCGACTGCAAGGAACTCCGCCGCCTGATGGCGACACGCCGCCCCAAGCTCGATCGCTACGTGCTGGGCATCCAGGAAGAGATTGGCGAACGACTGCAATCTTTGCTCGACGCCCTGCGCCGCGAGATGCAGAAGAAGCGGGAGGAGCAGAAAAAGCCGGAGCAAAAGCCGGAGGATGAGAAGCAGCAGCAAGAGAACAGCAACCAAGGCGAAAGGGCCAAGCGGCTGGTCCCCGACTCGGCCGAGCTGAAGATGCTGAAGGCTCTCGAGATCGAAGTGCGCACCCGCATCGAAGGCTTCTTGCGCCTGCGCGAGCGTCTCGGCAGCGCGTTCGGCGCCTCCGAAGCAGCAACGCTCAACCGGCTGAGCTTGCGGCACGCGCGGCTCAGCGAGCTCTTCGCTGAGTTTCTCAAGACCCGTGGCATCGCCGGACAGGGCGGCGAAGAAGGCCAAAAGGACCAAGACAAGCAGCCGGAAGACGCCGGTAAGAAGAACGAGGAGGAGGGCAAATGATGCGCTCGAAGGTCACTAGCATCGCGCTGCTTCTGTTCGCAGCCATCTTCGCGGCCCCGCGCCCAGCCCCAGCTCAGGCCGACGGCAAGGCCAAGGAGCTCATCGAGAAGATCCGCAAGGAGATGGCCGAAATCGACCGGCTGCTGAACCAAGCCAGCAATCAAGCCGCCACTAGCGGGGCGTCCTCCAGCGGCGCTAAGGCCGGTAGCGAAGGAGCATCCTCCAACAAGCCTGCTGGCCAGGACGAGGTCGGCAGCTCGCTGCGCAAGACCATCAAGTCCCAGAACGAGGTCATCAAGAAGATCGACGAGCTGCTTGAGATGGCCCAGCAGCAGCAGAAGCAACAGCAAAAGCAGCAACAGCAGCAGCAGAAGCAACAGCCGAAGGACGAAGAAGAGCGTCAACGGCAGCAGCAAGAGCGCGAACGAGACCGGCGCATGCAGGAGAACCCAGATCTCGTTCGCCAAAAGGAACAGCCAAAGAGCAGTCGCGAGCAGCGCCCCAATAAAGGCTCCGAGAAAGAAAAAACCGAAGGCAAGAAGCGCCGGGCCAAGACTCCGCCCCCTCAGGATGCCAGTGAGCGCCTGAACGGAGATGCCAAGGCCGGCGTCTGGGGCCAGCTCCCCAAGTATCTGCAGGGCATCTTCCGTCGTGGCGGGCGCCCCGAAGTCCCGGCTAAGTACCGCCGCTTCGAACGCGAGTTCTACAAGCGCAGCAACAAGAAGAAGTAGCCTCCTTTGCTGCCCTCGCCTCCCCTATCGCGGCTTGATAAGCATCGGCTGCCGGAGCGCGTTTTCGCTCTGGTTGCCGGCTTGGTTCTAAGCTGCGCGCTTAGCCAAACGCCGCTAGCAGCCCAGGCAGCGCGGCCCGCCGAGCCGAGCCCCGACAGCAAGAGCCGAGACAGCAAGATCAGCGATAAGGCCCCGCGCCGCTTCTTGGAGATGCGCCAACTCCTCGGCGCCGATCTGCTGCAAATGGCCGAGGGCATGAGCAGGAAAGCCTGTGCCGGGCTTGCGGCCCTGCAGGGGCGCGACGGCTCCTTCGCGCTGCGCCCCGCCAAGAATCCCGCCCCGGTCGCGGTCACCGCCCTCTCCACCATGGCGCTGCTCTCCTTTGGTCACCTGCCAGGGCGCGGCAAGTACGGGCCGGTGGTCGAGCGGGCCACCCGCTACCTGCTGATGCAGCAGCGCGGCCCCGGCGAGAAGGCCGAGGGCTATATCGGGGCTGAGTCCGACAAGTACAGCAAGATGCACGGCCACGGCTATGCGACGACTTGCCTGGCCCAGCTCTACGGCATGCTGCCGCGCGGCGCCGAGGCCCTCGTCGATGGGCGTAGGCTGCGGCGAGCTTTGGAGAGTTCGGTCTCGGTGATATGCAGCAGCCAGGAGAAGCAAACCGGGGGCTGGAGTTACGAACCGGTGCCGGTGGCGCACGAGGGTTCGATCACCATCTGCGTGGTGCAGGCGCTTAGGGCCTGTAAGGACGCCGGAATCCAGGTCAACTCCAAGGTCATCTCCCGCGCCGTCCGCTACGTCGAACTCTCGCAAAAGCCGGATGGGAGCATCCGCTACCAGCTGGGCAGCTCCAACAGCAGCGTCGCCCTCACCGCCGCCGCCGCCGCAACGCTGCAGGCCTCGGGCCAGTACGAGAGTCCGGTGCTGGCCAAGGCCTTGGCCTTTTTGATCGACAGCAGCCCGATCTACTCCGACCCTGGTGGCGTGCGCAGCGCCCACAAGCGCTTCCCCTATTACGAACGCCTCTACGTCGGCGAAGCCCTGTTTTCGGCTCGCGACCTGAGCCACTTCCACAAGTGGTATCCCCGCCTGGTCAAAGGCCTGGCCCAGACCCAAGATCCCAATACCGGTCTCTGGACCAGCCGTGAATACAGCAGCGCCTACGCAAGCGCGATGAACCTCCTGGTCCTCTCCCTCCCGTTTCAGCTGCTCCCCATCCACCAACGCTGAGCGGAGGCCCTCGTGGAGTATCTAGAGCATGGAAACCCCAAGGCAGGAAAAACAAGCTCGCAAACGCCGCAAGTTGATGATCTTCGAGGCGAGTGATCATCAGGGCGACGGCAAAGGAAAATGCGAAGCTGATCCCAGGCGCCGGGTACTTTGCTAACGGTGCCGACGAGTTCTTAGAGCGGAAGGCTCCGAGCACCTCCTGGACACCGGCAACACTTGGGTGGCGAACGCATTTCCGGAAGCCGGCATACCAGCATCGCTCTGGCCCCCCTTCGACTCTCCTGTCTTCTGGCAGCTGCCGAATCAGGAGGGGAAGGAATCACAGCTCTGGGCTCCAGCTTCTAGCCGGCCCTAGTTCCTCAACCGTGAAAAAGCCCCTCCCCAAGCCTCAAAAAGTTTGGAAACACCAAGGCAAGCCGCTGAGAATCTCCTGGCCCCGCATTCGGTCGCATCGCCAGCCGCTGCCCGCGACTGTTCCTAGTGGCTTGATTGTGCCATCTTTCATCTCCTGGGCCCGACGAAGGCAGCCAAGGCCAGCGCCGATCAAGATCAACGGCTCTCTCCCGTCCGCCAAGCGCTTCACTGAAGGAGGTGAAGGATGGCTCCTTACCGCGCGTACTCTCTCCTGGCCTCGCTGTACCTGATCTCCAAGATCATCTACTTCTCACTAGGCTTCATTTGCTTTGGCGGCCTGCTGCACGGTCTTGCCGCAAGCGCCGCAACCTTGGGTGCCGCCTTCTTCGCCTCGCGCGGGAAGGCAGGCAAGCACTCTGCCCTCTTCCACTGGCTGATGGTCTTGTTTCCCCTCCTGATCCTCCCGCTCACGCCGAGCATCATGATGTTCAACCTGGGCGACAAGATCTTGGTCAGCAACAAGGTCGTGATCTTCGTGATTTGGGAACTGATCGCTGGGGCACAAGTCCTCCTCGCCTTTGCCGCATTCGGCCAATCAAAGGCTTTAGACAAAAGCCCCGCTTGACCCGCAAACGCTGTCGTATTCCCCTGAGCAACAGAGAGAAAGAGCCATGAGCGACGTTATCTTACAAAAGAAGGGGGCCAACTTTTTTGGCTTCGAAAGGGTCGACGAAAACGGCAACACGCATGCAAACGTTCTCGTCGCAAGAGGCAGCGGCGAACTCACCCTGAGCGCAGAAGCGCTGCATTTCTCCCAGTGGCTCACGAAGAAGGAAATCACCATCCCGATCCAAGCCATCCTCAAGGTCGAGATCGCCAAGTCCCACAACCTCAAAAGAATGTGGCCGGCAAAGGTCCTCAGGGTGTTTCACCGCAGCGAAGACCAGATCCTGGTTTTCGGCGTCAGCCTCGGCGGCAAATTCAGCCTCACCAAGGGCTTTAAAGACGAAGCCTTTATCTGGAAAGATCGGCTCGATGCGATGCTCGCAGGCCGAGACTGATCGAGACGGCTCCCTGCTTGCCCCGATCCTTTCGCACCTCGAACGGATCAAGCCCCCAGGAATCCCATGGACATAAACTTCTTCTTCCTCTGGCTCGCCTTCTGACGCAATAACAATAAGACACGCAAGAAGATCGGCCGCTCCGAAAGAAGACGCCGCCGCTCCCAACACAGCGCGAACAAGAAGCTAGGCAGGCGCATCGAGAGCCTGGAAAAGGAAGTCGACGAGCTGCAGCTCACCGTAGCCGCCCGCACTCGCGACCAAATCGAACGTGAGCACATTGACAGGGCCGACATCGAGAGGATCCTCGCAGCACAAGAGAAGAACCCGCCATCCGCTGACGAAGACGCGTAGCGGGCAAGAGAGCGGAGGCCTCCAGCGCTAGAGGGACCGGGAAGCCACGCCCCTGCCGGAGCAGGCGCAGCAACTTGCCTTGACATGCCTCGCCCCCCGCTGTTCAAAGGCCCTTGTTACCGCACCCAGCCGCCTGCGCTCTCGAATGGAGGCTTCCATGGTGTTCATCGCCAACCGGGCAGAGTTCGACGCCTACCTGGACGACCCGGACCTGACTCTCCTACTCTGCTTCGACGGCCAAGGACGCGGCCGGCCCATCCACGATCTCGCCGAGAGGAAGCTCAAAGAGCCCTGGCGTGTCGTCCTGCTCATGGACGATGTCTCCCTACTCCGCAAGCAAGAGCGCGAGAACTGGGGCGCCGATAATGACGGCTACATCGTCCTGGGCGTCAACCTAAAGGGCCAGCGCGTCTTCGTAGAGTCAGGAGGACTCGACGCACTCTCGCTCGCCCGTGGTGGTCCCTCGATCCTGCGAATCCGGCAAGCCTTTGCCCGAGGAGACCAGGCATGACTCACGTCACGATCAAGCCCAAGCACAGAAGACCCGCTTCCCTAGCAGCCCTCCTCCTGCTCGCCCTGCTCTGCGCCTGCGCCTCGGAGCCGCGCTACCGCGAAGCCCGCAAGCAGGTCGAGCAATCGCTGCGCATCGTGGAGGTCGACCGCTTCGGCCAGCGTCGCGAGTTGAGCGCTGTGCAACCTGTGGGGGTGCCCTTCGCCGGTAAGGCCCGAGCCACTCGACTGCCCGCCCCCGGCTTCGTCGATCTCGACAGCAGCATTGAGATCCAAATCAACAAGGATGCTCTGAGTCCGGCCGCGAGTTCCGTTCTCTCGGAGTCTCGTTCGGAGCAGCTCTTACGAGAGAGGAAGAGCATCCACCAGGTTCTCGAAGGTCTGCAGGATGTGCTCGACGCGCGCGCGACGGCGCTCCGCGCCTTCGCGGCTCTTCGCAAGGCACGCGCGAGACAGGAGGGACAGCCCGGAGCTACGGAAAAGGAGGTCCCGGCCCTGCGCCGAAGATTCGTCCGGGCACGGCGCAGCTTCGCTGCGCTGGAGCATGCTCTCATCGAACGCATCAAGCAGCTGTGGGAAAAGCAGGCCCCCCGCCTTTTCGAGGACCTCGACGATCGCAGCGGCAGCTACCTGGATCTACGGAGCTTCCTCAGGCAGCGCATCCGCGAGCTCGACGCCAAGCAGGACGCACTTGCCCGTGAACTCGCGGCGCGGAAACGAGAACTACGCATCTCCGCCTTCCTCGACAGTGCTTCCGAGCGCTCGCAGGTCCACGTCCCCGGCTACGATGACCTCGACGAGGGCCGCGTCGAGCATCGCAGGCGCTTCGGGCTCAGCTTGAGCGAGGAAGAGCGCCAGCGCCTGCGCGCGCAGTGGCAGAGCAGCGTCGCCCTCGCTACCGGACTGGAGAGCTTCCGCAAGGGCGAGAGCGACTTCGAAGCGCTGCTGACGCGCCTGGCTAACAGCAGCGCGCCAGAGCTGCGCAAAGCCCTGGCCAAAGCGCGGGCGCTGCACGAGAGCCTTCGCGACCTGGACCTGCGGGCCCTTGCCCGGGACACGCGCCGCGATTTTGAAGAGCTGCTGAGCAAGGCCGAGGCAGCGGCAAATGAGCTCGGCGAAACGGCAGTCCGCAAGCTACGAAGGCTCCCCAAGCTTTGGGCGGATCGGCTAACCCTAAGCCTGGAGCTGGGGGAGTGGCTGCGGGAGGCCTATGAACTCGAACGCCGCCTGCAAAAGCTGCGGCCAGAAAGCCTGGTCGAGCTGCTCCTCGACGCACGCAGCTTCGTCGACAAGACCATGCGACTGGCGCAGACCAAGCCCGCGCTCTGGTTCGCAGCGGCGAAGGCAAGCTTTCGCGACTTGCTCGATCGTGAACTCGCCGAACTGAGTACGGAGCTGCGCGATCGCGTGCAGGCGCTAGTGCAGGAAGCCGCCGCAACCCGTCTGATGCAGCGACTGGAGCGACTGCGGCTGCTCTGGGAGGACAGCCACAAGCTCCTGGAGGAGCTAGGCCAGCTCTTTGGCGGCCTGCAGAGCGGGCTTGGCGCCTTGCCGCCACTCCCAGATCTAAACGGCTTCCGCATTCCGCTCGAGGAGATCCGCGACACCCGCATCGAGCTCACCCGAACGCCCCGCCGCGAGGGCGAGCAACTCCGGGTGCGCGTCCAGCTCCTTCCTGCTGACGGCCAAAAACCCCTCGATGAGGCAGAACTGGGCCTGGAGATCCATAGCTTCGGCTGGAACGCCCGGCTCTCTCCTGCAGTCATGCTCGTGCGCCCCACCGAGCTGCGCAGCCGCGAGGAGTCCTTCGCCTTCGCCCCGGTCCTCTCCTGGCTGCACCGCTACACGACACGGCCGCAGGACTCCGGCCTCTACCCCGGGATCGCCCGCGCCCTCGACCCAGGCTTTGGCATCCACGCGAGCTTCCTCAACTTCGACCCCGACAAAGACGTCGAAATCGGCCTCGGAGCGACCCTGTCGCTCTGGAGCGAACGCCTGCAGTTCGGTGCCGGAGTCAATCTGATGGCCGATGACCGCGAAGATGGTCGCTACTACTTCTTCGTCGGCTCGGACCTGATCTCACTTCTTCACACGATCACGGGAGGAAGCTCCGGGCGCTAAATGCCTGGAGTATCCTCTAAGCCGCGGCCTAGGAGCGGGGAGCGAAGCGATGCCAGCCAAGAAACGCAGTGCCAAACACAAGAAGGCCAAGAAAGCCAAAAGGACCCAAAAGCGTCCCTCCAGCAGGTCGCGGGCGCCAGCCACCCGCCCCTACCGCGTCCTGGCTCTGGACGGCGGCGGTATTCGTGGACTCATGACCGCCGTCTGGCTAGAAGCCCTGGAGAAGCGCCTCCAGCGCGAACTGGGACAATCGCTGACCGAGAGCTTCGACCTGGTTGCCGGCACCTCCACCGGCAGCATCCTGGCCTGCGCCATCTCCTCCGGGCTGAGCGCCTCCGAGATACGGCAGATGTATGTCAAGGAGGCCGCCGCCATCTTCCCCGGCCGACTCTCCAGGATCTGGAGTCGTCTCGGTCGCTTCTTCGACGAAGGTCTCAGCGCGCCCAAATACGATGGCCTTGGACTCGAGGCAGCGCTGCGGCGGCTCTTCGGTGACCTGCGCTTCGGCGAACTCCAGATCAAGCCAACCCTGGTGACCAGCTACAACACGCTCACCCGCTGCGCCACCGTATTCAAGAACACGCGCGAGCGCTTCGCCGATCTTTGCGTCTGGGAGCTCACCAAGGCCTCGTCAGCGGCCCCGACCTACTTTGCCGCGCAGCTGCTCAGCGTCGATGGCGTCGAGGCTCCCTACATCGACGGAGGCCTCGCCGCCAACAACCCCGCCGCCTGCGCCATCGCCGAGGCCATTCGCGACTCAGGGCGCCCGCTAAGCGAGATCGTCGTGGCCTCCTTCGGCACCGGCGAGTCCACCCGCTCCATCAGCATCAAAGAGGCCCAGGAATGGGGCGCACTGGAATGGGCCATTCCGGTCATCGACGTCCTGATGGACGGCGCCGCCGACACAACCGAATACATCGTTAAGCAGCTACTCGCCCCCGAGCATTACTTCCGCTTCCAAACCCCGCTCGACGACGCCTACGACGACATGGACAACGCCGATAACACCAACCTAGGTGCCCTGCAAAACCTCGCGTTGGCCTACCTCCGCAAGCGAGAGGTTAAGCGGGGTATTGAGCGGCTCACAGAGCTGCTGCGCTCCTAATCGTCAGCCCAAAGTCGTTTCCGCCCCGCAGGATCAAGAAAGCCCACAAAGAGCTAGGCCAAGAAGCTGCACCTCCTCACGAAAACGGGCTTTCGAGTTCACCATTCGCGGACCCCAGGCAGTCCGCAGCCTTTTCCTACGGACGGCGGTCAGGGCCGCTGTCGGATCTCGGTAGCGGATCTCGGCATCAATTGCTGCTGGGCCTTGCAGCCGCCCTCGGATCGCCCCATGTGACGATTTCGCTTGTAAGGAACCTGCGCTGCTCTTTCATAGCCTGGCGTCCGCCGCGTTCTTATCCCTGACTGTTGCAGATGAGCGAGCAGCAATACCAAGCCTCCAATCCAGGCGATCTCACCGTCAACAAGCTGCGTTATTGGCGGTACTACCCCAAGTGGCCGACGATTTGGTTCTTGGCGGTGGCGGGGAGCTTCCTCCTCGCTTGGTACCTGCACTGGAGCTTCTGGATTCTGACGGGGATCGCCCTGGCGCTGCTCGTTTTCTATTGGTGGCTCATTGCCCGGCACTACCGCATCGCTTGCGTTACTCCGGCGCAGGTTCTGTCCACCTCCCCCATGCTCATCGCTGTGGCGACGGACCTGACGAAGGGCGAGGGACAATTCCCCTGCGTGAAGATACTACCGGCCCCAGTCGGTAGAGTCTTCGGCACCGTGCCCAGGGTCGGAACGCGTCTCGCTGTCCTCACCAGCTACGAGTGTGATCCCGGGGACGAGCTTCCGCACTTCGTCGACATCGATCCCAAGCTCGCCCAGGCCGCAAGCGGCAAGGAGCAGGAGCTGCGCCGCCTCTTCGACTCTCTCTCGGAAGAGGATTGGCAGCAGCTCGAGGCGGGTCTCAAGCAGCTGGGCCCGAATCCGAAACCAGGGCTACACCGGCTTTGGGAAGAAGAGAGCGGAGAGTAACGAGCCAGTGGCGGCACGCTTTTCGACCAGTCCGACTCTCGAAGAGCTTCCTCAAGTGACACCCCAGCCGCCTCGCAGCTCAGAGTTCGGCGTTCATGGAGCCGCTGCGAAAGCCCGAGAGATCCAGGCAGACCCAGCTCCAGCCCAGGCCTTTGAGGCGCTGTAGGATTTCACCCCGAAGAGGATCCTCGCAAGCGCGAAGCAGCTCTTGCTCCTCCAACTCAATCCTGGCAATGGTCCCGTGATGCCGCACGCGGAACTGGCGGAAGCCCCGCGAGCGCAGGAGTTCTTCGGCGGCTTCGATTCGCGAGAGCAGGGCTTGGTCGATCTCGATCCCATAGGCGACGCGGGAGGAGAGACAGGCGAAGGAGGGTTTGTCGGCAGTCGGCAAGCCCAGTTCCCGGCTGTAGCGGCGCACCTCGTCCTTGCTAAAGCCGCACTCAGCCAGGGGCGCTCGGACGCCATGCTCAGTCGCAGCCTGCAAGCCCGGACGATGATCACCAAGGTCATCGGCAATCGCCCCATAGAGCAGGGGCCAGGGCGGCAGATCCTGGGCACGAATGACCGCAGCGATCTCCGTGAAGAGTTCGGTCTTGCAGAAGTAGCAGCGGTCCTCGGCGTTGCGCCGATAGCCCTCGCGCCCCAGTTCATCGGTGCCTAGGATGCGCTGGCTGACACCGAAGGCCTCGGCGATCTCGACCGATTCCTGCCGTTCGTGCGCCGGGTAGGCCGGGCCATCCGCCGTCACCGCAATGACCTTCTCTGGCCCCAAACGCTCACGAGCCGCGGCAAGCAGAGCCGTAGAGTCGACGCCGCCGCTGAAGGCGACGAGGGCGCCGGGCATCTCATCGAGGATGCGGTGTAGCTGCAGGCAGCGCTCGCGGTAGCCCTCGCTCATCGAGCTTCGCCCTCACCCTCGACATAGACCCGTTCGCCGCCCACGTAGGTCGCGAGCACCTGCGTGCCCAAGATCGCCCCGGGCCGAACAGCAAAGAGGTTGCGGTCGACGATGGTCAGATCGCCCTCATAGCCCTTGGCGATGCGCCCGCGCACGCCCTCTTCATGGGCAGCATAGGCGGCCTCGCTGGTGAAGCCGGCCAAGGCGCGGCCCGGGTCCAGTTGCTGGTCGGGACGCAGAGCCGGCCCGCGAGGCTTGCGCGGCGAACAGGTCGTCATCGCCGCGAAGAGGCCGTCAAAGATCGAAGCCGGCTCCACCGGGAAGTCGGAGCCGAAGGGCACATGCACCCCAGCCTCGAGCAGCGTGCGGAAGGCGTAGGCCCCCTTGACTCGCTCGGCACCGAGGCGGGTCGGCGCCCAAGGCATGTCGCTACTCAAGTGGGTCGGCTGCATGCTGGCCAGCACGCCCAGGCGAGCAAAGCGCGGCAGGTCCTGGAGACTGAGCACCTGCGCGTGCTCGATGCGCGGCCGCAGCGCCGCACGCTGCTCGGCCGTGAGTTCCTGCTCGTAGACATCGAGGACCATGCGGTTGGCACGATCGCCGATGGCGTGCACGCAGGGCTGGAGGCCCAAGGCAGCACAGCGGCGCACGATGCGTGCAAGCTCCTCGCGCTTGAGGGTGAGCAAGCCGAGGTTACCGGGCTCGTCGCTGTATTCGCTGAGTAGCGCCGCGCCCCGCGACCCCAGGGCCCCATCCGCATAGAGCTTGACCGCGCGGTAGCGCAGCCTGGCCCGGACTCCGGGATCCGAGACCGCAAGCGGTTCCCGGCCATAGCCCGGAGCCCCCCACATCGCATAGACCCCGAGCTTCCAGCGGCCCTGCCTTTCGAGCTCTTCGAGGATTCTCTTCTGAGCGAAACCGACCCCGGCATCATGCACCCGGGTGATGCCCAGTTCGAAGCAGTGCTGCTGCGCCAGCAAGAGGCGCCGCTCCAGGGCCCGGGCATCGACCCGCGGCAGCTGCCGCGAGATCAGAGACATGGCGTGGTCGACAAAGACTCCGCTCGGCTCGCCACCTGCCTTATGGAGGATCCTCCCTCCTTCGGGAGCCGGGGTCTTGGCGCCGATCCCGGCCCTTCGCATGGCCTCGGCATTGGCCAGCCCGGCATGACCATCGATGCGCCGCAGCCAGACCGGTCGCCGCGGGAAGCGCTCGGAGAGACGATCATGGGTCGGCATCCGCTGCTCCGGCCAGAGGTTTTGATCCCAGCCCCGGCCCTCAAGCCAGGCCCCTTCCGGTAGCTGCGCCGCCGCCGCTTCGCAGCGACGCAGCAGCTCGTCATAGCTGCGCGCCCCGCGAAGGTTCACCGTCTCCAGCGACTTGCCCAGCCCAGCCAGGTGCCCGTGCGCGTCGCAGAGTCCGGGCAGGGCTCGTCCGCCCGGGTATTCGGAGATTCGCGTTTTGGCGCCGCGATACTGCAGCGCGGCGACGCGCGTGGTCACGTCCACGATGCGGCCATCTCGGAGGATGATGGCGTTCAGCCCCGGCAGCACGCCCTTCGGCCCCAAGATCTCCCGAAGCAGCAAGATCTCGCTGGCCGGCTCAGGAACCTCTCCGAGCTCGGGGTCGCTGCCCGGTTCTCGCCCCCCATCGTAGAAACTGTCGCAAGCGAAGCTCAGAAGCAGGAAGCTGAGCAGCAGGAGGCGGGAGAGTAGCTGTGCAGGTGAGAGCATGCGGCGATCCTGGCCGCAGCTCGGGGCTCGGGCAAGCACCCAGAAGCGGAGCACTCTGCCGGCCGAAACCGGAAGCGCCTCAGCCCTGCTCCTCGTCGGCGAAGAGCGAAGCACAGTGCACCATGTCCTCGGGAGTCACGATCATGCGCCGGACCGGCCCTTGCCGCGCGATCTTCGTGCCCGGGAAGATCAGGGCGTCGCTCACTTCGATCGGGTGCTCGATACGGACCCCATCCATGACCACAGAGTTGTGGATGGAACAGCCCGCTGTCAGCTCGACATCCTCGCCAATGATCTTGTCCAAGCCCCGGGTCTGCAGATAGTGCAGATTGAGTTTCAGCAAGTCGCAGGGGAAGGAGAGGTTCAAGTCCTCGCGCACGACCTCGGCTGCTTCGACCCGCCAGCCGTCATCGATAAAGATCTGGATCGCGTCGGTGATCTCGTACTCGTCGCGCATGGCCGTGCGCGGCGTGCGCCGAACGGCGTCGAAGAAGGCCGGGCCAAAGGCATAGAGACCGCAACCCTTAAGGTCGGTTTGCGGGTGGCGCGGCTTCTCGATCACCCGCGACACGCGGCCGTCGACCTCGTCGACATGAACGACGAAGTTGCGCTGGATGGCCTGTGCATCGGACTCGCGCTTCACCGCGAGCACCGCCGCGCACTCGTTGCGCTCCCCCGAGCCCAAACGCTTGACCATCTCGTCGAGCTTCTCGGTCTCGAAGAAGATGTCCCCGAGAAAGAGCAGGAAGGGCCGCTGCACCTGCCGCTCGAGGCGGCCGAGAGCGTGGGCGATGCCCAGGGTCTCTTCCTGCTCAGCGTAGTGCAGACGCACACCTAGATCGGAGCCATCTCCAAGGGTGCGCACGATTTCATAGCCCAGATGCCCAATTACGACGACGATCTCGGTAATACCGAGATCGCGTATCGCCTCGATCTGATGGATCAGGAGCGGCTTGCCGCCGATCGGCAGGATCGGCTTGGGAAAGCGTTCGGAAAAAGGGAGCATGCGGGTCCCCTTGCCAGCGGCAAGGATGACCCCCATCAGATCAGAAGCCTGGGCCATGGGCTCGATTCGCTGCTTACTTGGAGCGGTTCAGGTAGAGACCGATACGGTTGGCGAAGAAGCTCGCGACCACGAAGTCGGGAAGCCCATCGCCATTGACATCGCCGAGGTCGGCGGACACTGCTCCCCAAGTACCGGGGAAGCGCTTCGCAATCGGGAAGCCGCCACTGCCGTCGCCGAGGAGGACGTAGAAATCGGCACTGTCGGCGTTGGAAACCAGGATGTCGCTCTTGCGATCGCCATCAAGGTCGCGTGCCAGCAAGGCCGTGGGCCCCTTTCCAACCTTCAACGGCTTGCTCGACCAGCTGTCGATCGCCTGCGAAAGGAAGAGGGTCAGCTGATTGCTGCTGAGGTTGCTAACAACGAGGTCCTCGCTGCCGTTGCCATCAAAGTCCGCCTTGCGTAGGTAGTTGGGCGAAGGCCCCGTCGGCAGCTCCGTGGCTACCGAGAACTGGCCGGCACCATCACCGCGAAGAACGGTGACGTACGCGGCCTTGAAGCGCGAAACCGCAGCATCGGTGATCCCGTCACTGTTGAAGTCGCCCGTCACCAAGCTCAGCGGTCCCCCTTGGATCGCGATCTCAAAGGGGGTCGGCTGGAAGCCGAAGCCCGTGCGCAAGCCGTAGAGCACGAGGACGCGATCGCCACCGTAATCGGCAACCATGAGGTCGAGGGCCCCATCTCGATTCGCATCGAGGCTGGCAATCTCGAAGGGCCCAGTGCCCACCTTCAAGGGAGGCTTCGTAGCGGCCGGCCACAGCTCAAAGTTGATGGCTTTGCTGCGGCTGCGATTGAGCAGGAGACGTAGGCCGCCACTCACCGCGACCGCGACATCTTGGCGGCCATCCCGGTCAAAATCGCCCTTACTCATGTGGCCAGGCAGAGCCCCAACCTGGCTTTCGAAGACCTTCTGAGCGAATCGGCCGTCGGCGCCACCGGGCAGAACCGTGACGAGGGAAGCCAAGCGATCGCTGACCATCGTGTCGGCGAAGCCATCTCCATCGAAGTCCTCGGCCACGGTAAAGCTGGGGGCCTGGTGCCCCGTGCTGAAGTGCTCGGAACCGACCAGACCCTTGGCACCAAGCCCGCGGATCCAGGAAAGGCGCATCGAATCGAGACCCGAGGCCAAGACGTCGAGATGCCCATCGTTGTCCAGGTCGACGATACGGGTCATGGTCGGCAGGCCAGTGGTGCCAAACTGCCGCTCAGGCGCAAAACCGCCCTTACCATCGCCCTTCAAAAAGCCGATCGACGCGCGGTCGAGATAGCTCAGCACCGCGTCAGGGTTGCCGTCGGCATCGATGTCGGCCACCGAGACGTGCACTGGGTGGCCATCGCCGGGCGCAGCTTTCGCGGCCGCAAAGCCGCCCTTGCCGTCACCTTGCAGGGTGAGCAAGGAACCGCAGCCATAGCAGGCCACGAGGAGGTCCAGCTTGGCATCCTTGTCCATGTCGGCAAAGGCGATGCTCAATGTCCCCTTGCCACTCGTCGCCACAGCGCGAGTCGGGGTCGTCGCGGGTCCCTGCTTGCTGCCGGCATAGATCAGGACCTCGTTGGTCTCGCCATTGGCGACGGCGAGCTCGGGGAAGCCATCCCCATCCAGATCCGCGGAAGCCATGCCAGCCAAGAAACCCTTGCTCGAGGTCTGCAGGTCCACCGCTGCTGCGAAGCCCTGTTTCTCAGCGCGGAAGAATCGCAAGCTGAGGGAAGTGCTCAGGCCGGCAACGAGATCCACCTTCCCATCGCCATTCGCATCGTAGGCGAGGAGTTCGCCGAGAGCGGAGCCGACGGTAAGCGGGTTCGCATCCTCGGTGAACTTGCCGCTGCCGTCGTTGCGCCAGACGTGAACCCGCTGGAGGCTGGGGAAGGCAACGGCGAAGTCGAGGTCCATATCGCCATCGAAGTCCCCGGCGACGACCTGGGTAGGCTCGCCGTTTTTTTGGAAGACCGAAGTCTGCTGGCTCGCAAAGCTGCCGGGGCTAGCGGCGGCGAGAAAGACCACGCGCTGGTCGATCAGGGACGTGGTCAACAGATCCAAGGAGCCATTACCGCTGAAGTCGCCGAGCACAAAGCTTCGCAACCCTTCGACCCCAACGGCGATTTCCTGGCGAGACTGAAAAACGACCTCCTGAAGCTTGGTCGAGCCGCCAGAGGTTCCTGTCCCGCTTCCAGAGCTGCCGCGCGAGCAGGACGTTGAAAACAGGAGGCCAATACTAAGAAGGACAGAAGCAATCAAGCGGATGAGCATCGGGAGCGTTCCTCCGAAGAGCATAGGGCTAAGGAACCCGAGGCAACTTGGCCTCAGATTTTTCCCAATACAAGCCTATCCCATCCTCGGCTAGGGGGAACACCCGCTCTGCGCTTCTCTTGAAGACCCGATGAGAACGGGGCGACGGGCCGCCGACAAGGCCTACTCACTCTCGTCGGCTAGTTGAAGAATTGGCGGCATCACAAACTCAATCACGATCTGCTTGACGATGATGGTCAAGGGGATTGCTACAAGGACGCCGAAAAAGCCAAGCACCGCGCCCCATATTAAGACGCTGACCAGCATCGTCACCGGATGCATGTCGATCTTTTCCGACAAGATCCAGGGGTAGAGAAGGTAGCCCTCGATGGCCTCCGCGACCCCAAAGACAGCCGCGATCCCGATCAACATGCCGATGTCGCCATTCTGATCGACGAGGACCAGGATCACGGAAACCAGGACCCCAAGCGCTGCACCGATGAAGGGGAGGATGGAGAGCAGCCCGGACAACATGCCGATCAAGAAGGCGTAGGGAATCCCGGTCAGCTGCAGACCCGCCGCCGTGAGCAAGCCCTTGATGACAGCAATCATGATGCGCCCACGTAGGAAGGCGGCGAGGCCGGTATGGATCCGCTGCACCGACTCGATCACCCGGCGGCGGTAGCGACCGGGAAGGTGCCGCTTGATCCAGTGAACGATGCTCGGCCAATCCAGCATGAAATAGAACAGGTAGATCGGAACAAGAACCAGGATCGACAGCACGTTGACGATGGTCAGGATCCCTTCGCCAGCGCTCTCGATGAAGGACACGGTCCCCTTCATCGTCTCTTGGATCGACTCTGGGCTCAGGCGTTCTCGCAGGTCATCCAGGAGCACTCTCCGCTCATCGCTGTCGAAGAACTCTGGAAACTGCACTTGCAGGAAGTCGGAAACCCGGTCCCCCAGTCCGAGCAGAAAGCCCGGCTGATACTGCGGATGGCCCACCGTTTCGCGCCCGAAGGCGGCGTAGTAGAGCTCTGTGCCCTGATCAATCAGAAACCAGATCGCGAGCCCACCCACGCCGACGAAGAGCACGAAGACGACAAAGACCGCCATCGGCCGCGAGAGCTTGATCGCGTTGAGCCTGCGGACCAGCGGGTCCAAGACGTAGGCCAGGGCCAGGGCCAGTAGCACCGGCCCAATAATCGAACGCAGCCAATACCCGAGCAGCAGGATCACGACGGCCGTGATGACCGCGAAGACCACGACCTTGCGTCGCTCTGCTCCCTCGAGGCGTGTCATGCGGGAAGCCCTAATCCCTCGCTACTCACTCCCACGGAACACGCATCCGATACTCGGTCTCGAACTCGCGCTCAAAGTCATAGCCGTTCTCGAAGTCCTCGAGGCGATCCTGGGGTCGGCGCTGGAGTAGGCCATGGGAGATGAGATTGAAGACCACCTGACCGAAGTCCTCGGTGTCTGTGATGCCCCACTGCCGAAAAACCTCTCGCGCCATCAAGCCGTAGCGGTCGCGGGCAAGATCCCTGATACCTGCGAGGAGTTCACGCCCGCCAATGTGCTTATCCCTGCGTCCTGCCGAGTAGTGCCTGACCGTGTAGTCCAGGGCCTCCAGCACGAAGAAGTAGGCATTTTTCTCGTAGCGCGGGTCCCGCTCCCGGATCCCCGCAATCGATGCTTCCAGGCGATTGCTCATGACTCTCGCTTCCTCGTCCTCCACGGATTTCCGGTCCGCAGAGCCTCATTCCATCCTGCTTAGAGATCGGCCCATGACATCGCCACATTAAGGACTTTCTCCAAAAGCGCGGCGAGCAGCCCCTAGCTCGTCCCCCGGAGCTGGTCCCACAGCCCCCGGAGAACCAGCTCGGCCCCCAGCCCTCGCGCCAACTGCCTTCCTGCGTCCAGGAAGGCGGCAACACGGGACCAGGCCTCGGGATCACCTTGATGAGCCTCTTCTCGGGCAAAAACTAGGGCCAAAGCCAAGGCGCGCTCAGCGCGCAGCCGCCGGGCCTGCCGAAGCCCTTCGTCCCCGGACGCCAGGGACTCGAAAAGCTCCCTGAGCCAGGGCTCAACCCCGCCTTGCCCGGACTTCAGCGCCGCGTATCGCCGCTCCCAGTCTTCGAGCCCCTCCGCATGCAAGGACTTGGCCCGTCCAAGGCTCCCCTGGCTCACCTCGGCCAGGCGCTGCGCTGCCCCGGCCTCCAGCCCCAGCTCGCTGCGCAATAGCTCGGCAAGCTCGGCGCTGGCCAAAGCCGGCACTGCCAGGCGCTGGACACGGCTGCGCACGGTGTCGAGGAGGAGTTCTGGACGGCTGGTGGTCAAGAGAAGCCAGCGCCGCTGCTCCGGCTCTTCCAAGGTCTTGAGCAGGGCGTTCTGACCTTCTCGCCCCAGTTCATCGACATCCTCGAGAATCGCCACCCGTCCCTGCCCCTCAAGCTCGGCCCGGGCGAAGAGGGCCAACAGCTCGCGCACCTGCTCGACCGGGATCTGCGTTTTGCCCTGCGGCCGGCGCAGGATCTGGACATCACTATGCTGGCCGCGCTCGACGCGCAGGCACGGCCCACATTCGCCGCAGCCCAGGGGTAGCTCCCGTTTGCGCTCGCAGAGAAGAGCCCGAGCGAGAAAGCGGGCCAGGCTGCGCTTACCAACGCCCACGGCTCCGGTGAGCAATAGCGCGTGATGCAAACGACGCTGGCCGAGATCCGCCTCAAGCCGGCGGCGCAGGTCCTCGAGGCCGACGAAGGGCCAGCTCATCCCGGGCCTCCGCTCTGCAGTTCATCGAAGGCAGCAAGGCAGCGGCTAGCCACCACTTCGATCTCTGGGCGGGCATCGATTCGGCGCACGAGCTCCGGACGCTGCTCGGCCAGTTGCCGGAAGCCGCTCGCCACCCGCGACAAGAAGGCCTCCCCCCGCGCCTCCATGGCGTCCACCGCGCTGCCATCCCCAAGACTCCGCGCTCCTCGCCGCTGCCTGGCCTCGGCATCGGGCAAATCAAGCAGGAAGATCGCATCGGGCCAGCATCCCTCGTGCACGGCCCGCGTCCATTCCTCGAGTCGCGCCAGCGGGAGCCCAGTCCCCGGCGCCGCAGCCAAGCCCTGGTAGACCCAGGTAGAGAGGAAGCTCCTGTCGAGCAAGACGTGACGACCGGCGGCCAGCTCGGGGACGATGCGCTCCAGCACGAGCTGGCGACGACTCGCCGAAAACAGCAAGGCTTCGAGCAGCGGGTCGCGAGCGAGCCCCTCCTGGTGAAGAAGCAGGGATCGGATTTTGTTGCCAACCCGCGTGCCGCCAGGCTCCTGCAAGACGATGCAGTCCTCACCGCGCTGCTTGAGCAGCTCGGCAACCCGGGCGCAGGCCACGGACTTGCCGGCGCCATCGACCCCCTCGAAAGCCACGAGAAGGGGGCCCCCCTTCCTAACGGCTCCGACCTCTTCAGCCGCGGAAAGCTCCATCAGCGACAGCTCTCGACGAGACGGGCGAACTCATCATCCAAGCTCATGCGCTCTTTGACTCGTCGAATCGCGTAGGTCACCGACGAGGCCGAGCGCCAGCCCAAACGCCGAGCGATTTCCGGCCCCGGCATTCCCTGCTCGTACACGAGATAGGCGAGCACCTGACGCGGGAGTGAGAGACGACGGCTAGAGTCGCGGGTGCTCAGAGCTTCGGCATCGATGCCAAAGGCGCGAGCAACCCGCTGCTTCAGCAGCTCGAAGAGCTGCGAGGATTCATGCTGCCTGGATTGGCCAGGATCGAGGAGGGGCCGCCCTGCTGCCGCTGTCTGGGACTCTGCCTCCACCCCCAGTTCCGCATGCTGCTGCTGGAAGGAATGGGCCCGCTGCACGATTTCGGCATAGCTCTGCGCCCCACTCATGCTGGCCTGATACAGGCAGAGCGAACGCTCGCGATCTCCCCTGAGACCTGGCCGCACCTGCTCGTCCCACAGTCGCTTGGCGAAGCTCTTGCGGGTCGCGAGCGTCGGAGCCCTTAGCCCGATGGTGTAGCCACCGAGCAACCGGGAGGCGAGCGAGGCCCGGAACTCGCGAATCTGGTAGGGGTGATGCCGACCACAGAACAGCACCCGTCGGCGGCGCGCCGCAAGCAGGTCAATGACCCGGCCAAGCTCCTCCTGAGTCCGGCGCTTTCCCCGCAAGCGGTGCACCTCATCGAGGAGGAAGACCTCGCTTGCCTCGAGTGCGCTCCGCAGTGCCTGCAGCCGACCGATTCGGGAGGCGCTCTGTAGCTCGCGGTGCAACGCCAAGGCATCCCAGCTCGTGCACGCCACCCCGACCTGCTGCTGGAACCAGCGAAGCAGCCGCGTCTTCCCAAGGCCAGAACCGCCGTACAAGTAGATGCATGGCACCCCTTGCAGCTGATCACGAGCGTAGGCATCGAGAGCTCGAAAGGCCTCGAGGTTGCCGCTATCGACCAGTGGCTCGGAGTCGATGTCGTTGAAACCCTTGGCCGGCCCCTTGCGCGCCAAGGTCACCCGCACCCGCAAATCGCTGCGCATGGTGTTGCTCAGGTGCTCAGCAACGATGCGGCAAACACGATCGACGGTCTTTGGTGCTGGCGGCATCTCACGAGCCTCCAGCCAGAGCTCACGGTCCTGGAGGCGGTCAACCGAGAGGCCGCGCAGAAAGCTCCGCTCTCTACCTAGGAACTGGGCTTCGGCAGCACCAATGACAAAGCCGAGTTGTTCCTCGAGAAACGAGCGCATCAGAACCGAGCTCCCGTTGCACGGAAGAAGCAAAGAGGGGCAGAGGCAGAGTCGCCGAAAGCTAGCGACAGGACAGGCTCTGGCAAGAGCAAGTTGTGCAAGCTTCGCAAGTGCATGCCAAGAGCTTCCATGCAAAGCTTAGTTGCCTCTTGCATCCGCAACAGAGAGATCTCGAGTGCAGCCAAGCGCCTACCTTTTCGACCTCGATGGAACCCTGCTCGACACCCTCGCGGATCTCGCACAGAGCATCAATCAGGTGCGCGTCAGCTACGCCCTGGAGCCCTGGAGCCACGAGCAAGTTCGCGCCGCGATCGGCCATGGACTCCCGAGCTTGCTTCGCCGCGCCCTCAAAGCGACGGGAAGAGAATGGACCGAGGCCTTGCTCGCCGAATCCCGAGAACGATTCCGCGCTCATTATCTAACCCAGCTCTGCGTCGAAACCCGCCCCTACCCAGGCGTGGAAAAAGCCCTGGCCCAGCTCCGCGCTCGCGGCTTGCGACTCGCAGTGGTCAGCAACAAGGACGAGTATTTCTGCACCTTACTCGCCCAGCATTACTTCCCAGGCCAGTTCGATGCCGTTCTCGGCGGAGACAGTGTGGCGGCGAAAAAGCCGGCCCCCGACATGCTGCTGGAGGCGGCAAGGCGCCTAGGCTGCCCTATCGAAAGCTGCGTAATGGTCGGCGATAGCCCCGGGGATCTCGAAGCTGCGGCCCGAGCCGGCTGCGCCGAAAAAATCGCGGTGACATGGGGCTTCCGCGATGAAGTGCAGCTGCGCCCCCAGGCCGATCGGCTGCTAAGCCACATCGACCAGTTACTGGACGACCCCGATCATCCCGCCTCCAGCTGAGAAGAGAGCCGGGCTTCGTCTCTTCCTGCTCTCTGCTCCTATCGGCCTCCTGCCTTGAAAGAGGCTTGGGGCGGCAAAGCAGCCTCGACGCCCCCCCTTCCCTAGCCTCAGCATCGCTGGCGAAAATGATCGCTGGCGAAGTCCACCGCCGCGCGCATGGCGAAGAGCTTTAGCTCCGCCTGCCCAAGCTGCCCTTGGGCGAGTGCCGACGCGCTTTCGAAGGCGGCTCCCAGCTCGGGAAAGATCGACGAGTCATAATCGATCTGCTCATAAGCAACCCAGCGCCGCTGACCGTCAATAAGGACCGCAGCCTGCGCCCGTTCGATTTCGCGAATCCCGGCTCGATGCTCGGCCAAATGGAAGGCGGTGCAGGATTCGTATCCGCAGCCGAGGAGGAGCAGATCAGCATCCTCCTGGTAGAGCCTCGCCAATGGAGAATCCTCCCCCAAGGGGTGGTCGAGAGGATGCTCGCTCAGCAGCTCCTCCGCCATCGGGCCGAGGCCGGCGAAGGAGACCGCGGGGTGAGAACTGCGAAACGCGCCGGGCCAGCTGCGCAGTAGTTCGGCGACCCGCCCCATCCCCCGACTCGGACTCCGGGCAGGATCGAAAGCCGGCATTTCCGCGCGAATCACCGGCCACCAGGTCTTTGGAACAGCAGGCGCTTGCCACTGCGACGGATCGCTGTTGTAGGAACTCTGTGTCGCAACGATGACCGTTCCCTCGGGGCCCAAGGCCTCCAATACACCCTGGAGCAGGGCGTATTCACCGCCACAAACCCAGCCCAAAGCCGAGAGCGAAGCGTGCAGTAGCAGCAGCCCCCCCTCCTCGACCCCGAGTTCCTGCAGCTTGGCTGTAATCTGCGCCTTCGTCACCGGCGCAGCTTCAGGGACGATGCTCGCAGCTTCGCCGCCAAGCTGCAGCCGTAGCCAAGCCTCACGGTCTAGCTCCGTGCTGCCTTCAGCTCGCGCCCCCCCGGCTTCAGTATCGAGGACCCGGCGGCGCACCGAGCTGCAGCGAGTGTTCTCAAAAAGAAAGCGCCGCATCGCGCGCTCAAGCTCTTCGGCATAACCAAATTGCCGGGCGCCAGGCAGCAGCGAAATTTCGATCTCGCAAGAACCGGCAGCATCCAGCCTCCCAAGGCGAGCCTGACCAATACGGGCCCCGTCCAAGCTTTCGACGATCAAGACGGCGCCGAGCAGCTCGCTGCCGGCCTCTGCGACTTGCCTTGCCAGCATCACCTCATCGACGTCGTGCCCTTGGGCAATACCCAAGGGCGCCACGAGCTCAGGATCGCGACAGAACTCGCGCAGGAAGCGCAGATCGCGCGGATCAGCTTGCGCTGGCCGCGCCAGGACTCGGGCTGTCCGGATCCATAATCCCTCAGCCACCGATCAGGAACAGGACGATATCGCCGTCCTGCATTTCGTATTCCTTGCCTTCTACGCGCAGCTTGCCGGCCGATTTGATCTCGCTCTCTTTCTTGTAGGTCTCAAGATCCTCCAACGAATAGATCTGGGCGCGGATGAACTTCTTCTCGAAGTCGGTGTGGATCACCGAGGCGGCCTGCGGAGCCTTCGAGCCGGCAACAAAGGTCCAGGCCTTAATCTCCTTTTCTCCGGCGGTGAAAAAGGTGCGCAGACCAAGCAGGTGGAAGGCCGAGCGAATCAGGCGCGCCAGCCCCCGCTCCTTGATCCCCAGTTCCTCCATGAACATCTCTCGCTCCTCGTCATCGAGGTCGGCGAGTTCGGCTTCCAGGCGCCCGGCGATGGCCAAGCAGTCGCTACCGTGTTCCTGGGCAAAGGCCGAGGCAGCCACATAGCCCTGGTGCTGACTGCCATCCTGGCCTTCTTCGAAGGCTTGGTCGGGCAGATTCGCGACATAGAGCACAGGCTTTTGGGTGAGGAGGAACATCGGCCTCAGCAGCTCTTGCTCGCGCTCGCTCAGCTCCATATCGCGGACCTGTTTCTCCGACTCCAGCCAGGCCTTGACCCGCTCGAAGAGATCGCGCTGCTCCACCATCTCCTTATCGCCGGTGCGCGCCTTCTTACCGACCCGCTCGAGATTGCGCTCGACGGTCTCGAGGTCAGCAAAGCCCAGCTCCAGCTCGACGATCTCGATATCCCCCCCCGGATCGAGGGGAGCATTCGGCTCATCGACATTGGGGAAGCAACGCACGACATGCAGCAGAGCATCGCATTCCTTAATCGCCCCGAGGAACTTGGTCCCCATGCCCTCGCCCCGAGAGGCGCCCTTCGGCAGCCCGGCGATATCAACCACCTTGAGCTCCGCCGCCACGACCTTGTCGGTCTCCACGTACGCGTGGATCCTCTCCAAGCGATCATCGGGGACCGGCACACTGGCGACATTGGGGGTCAGCGTCGAATACGGGAAGCTCGCAGCCTCCGCACCGGCACCGGTGATGGCGTTGAAGACCATTGTCTTGCCGCTATTGGGCAGCCCGACCAAACCACACTTCAGTCCCACGCTTCTCTTTCCTCTCTTTGGGCCGACCCCAGGTCGGCAAAACCGGGTGCATGGCTTCCAAAACCATCCCGATCACTCAGGTGCCCTATCACTCAGGTGGCAGCTCGACCTTATCGCGTTTGCGATAGACCAGGCGGATCGGGATCTCTTCCCAATCAAAAGCCTCCCGCAACTGATTCTGCAAATAACGGTCGTACTGCCCGGTGAACAGAACTGGCTCGTTGACAAAAACCAGGATCGTCGGTGGACGCACATCGATCTGCGTCGCGTAGAAAAGCTTCGGCAGCTTGCCGCTGCGGTCACGCGGTTGATTCTTCTGCTTAGCGGCCTGCAAGACCCGGTTCAGATCGCCGGTGCTCACTTCGTAGGAGGACTGCTTGTAGAGATCCTCAATCACGTCCAGGGTTTCGTCGACATTGATGCCGTCGCGGGCGCTGATATAGGAGATCGGCGCGTAGGCCAATCCGGTCAGCTGCTCGCGCAGATAACTCTCCCACTTGTCAATATCCGCACCGGATTCGAGCGCCAGGTCGAGCTTGTTACCCACGAGCAGGCAGGGCTTGTAATGCTGCACAACAAAGTGCGCCAACTTCTTGTCGACCTGACTGATATCGCCCGTCATATCAAAGAGGAGGATGCAGACATCGCTGCGCCGCACGCTGCGGTCACTGCGAGCCAGCGAGAAGAACTCGATGGCATCCTGCACCCGTGCCTTCTTGCGTAATCCCGCAGTATCGATAGCCAACCAAGGCTTGCCGTTACGCTCAAAGCGCACGTCCACGGCGTCGCGCGTCGTCCCAGGGATGTCGGAGACGATCACCCGCTCCTTACCCGCGAGGAGGTTGGTCAGGGTCGACTTGCCGGAGTTGCGCTTGCCGACGATCGCGAACTTGAGACTGGGCTCCTCTTCGGCCGAGTCCTTATCGGGGAGTAACTCGATAATGGCATCGAGGACATCGGTGATCCCAATCACCTCGATCGCCGAGACCATGTGCGGTTCCCCGAGGCCGAGCTTGTAGGCCTCTTGGGCCACGAACTCATCGCGCCGAGCCTCGACCTTGTTCATCACCAGGATTGTGGGCTTGTCGAGCTTGCGCACCTTGCGGGCTACGGTCTCGTCCATCGGACTCAGCCCGGCCTTAGCATCTACCAAGAAGACCAAGAGATCGGCCTCGCGCATGGCGACGTCGATCTGTGCCTGGATATGCGCTTCGAGTCGACTCTCATCGACGAGGCCGAGCCCGCCGGTATCGACCAGTTCGAAGCGGCGTTCGCGCCACTCGGCCTCGATCGAGACCCGGTCGCGGGTCACGCCCGCCGTCGGTTCGACGATGGATACCCGTCGTCCTGCGACCGCGTTGAGGAAACTCGATTTGCCGACGTTCGGTCGGCCGACGATGGCAACACTCGGAATGCTCATTCGAAACCCATCAGCTTGTGCACCTGCGGTAGCACGCGCGGGGAAAAGCCGAGCTCGAGCGCGGCACGGAGACGACGCATCAACTCGGCCGAATCAGGCGCCCGTTGCTCGTCAAGACAGGGCGTAATCGGCTGCAAAACCAGCTCGAAGCGTCCTTCGACCTCGGAGAGCATATCCAGGGCACGCTCGTATTCCTCGGCCTCATCCCGGCTCGGCAGCACGATCTTGACGCTGACCTCGCAGCCATGATCCAAGGCGGCGCGCAAGCTCAGCAGGTGAGCCGCCGAATAGTCCTTGCCCTGAATCGTGCTCGGGAGCTTCCAATCCATGGCCAGGTGCTCGGTGAGCGGGAGGAGCACGGCCAACGCCTCAGCATCGATGGCCGCGGTCTCAAGATGCGTACGCAAACCGAGCATGCGCGCCTCGCGAAAGAGCTCGTAACCAAAGCCGGGCCAGAGCAGCGGCTCGCCGCCGGTGAAGGACAAGTAGGCGAGACCGGGGAAGCCCGGGCTCCGGGTCAGCGCCTGCACGATCTTCCCCGCACTCGCGGGGTTGTCGAAGTGCCCCAGGCGGGTCCCATCAAAGTCGCGCAGCTCGAAGGCTTCGGGAGCCTTGTAGCTGTAGACGCTATCGCAGTAGCTGCAGCGCAGCGGACAGCCAGCCGAGCGCACAAAGGCCGTCGGCAGCCCCACCGAGGGTCCCTCGCCCTGCAGCGAGAGGAAGACCTCACAGAGAGCCGCCGTGCTCCGGCGGCTCTTCGTGGCTAGAGGCACCATCTCGCTGCTCTTCACCCCGGCTCAGCCTTTCGCGATCTCGACGAGCAGGTCCAGGCCTTGTTCCAGCATGGGATCCGGCGCCGCGAAGGAGAGGCGGAAGTGCGAGGCCTGGCGCGAGAAGGCAGAGCCCGGAACGATGAGGATGTTCCGATCCAGAGTGGCCTGAACGAAGTCCGCCTCGGACATCCCCTTCGGATAGGCGGGGAAGGCGTAGAAGCTGCCCTGGGGCGGAACGAGGTCATAGTGGCCCGCCAACTTGTCGACGACCATCTTCTGCTTCGCACGGTAGGCCGCCTGCTCGGCACTCATATCCGTGTCCAGCATCGTGATCGTCGCGTGCTGCAGCGGCGCCGGAGCGCAGACGAAGGTGTATTGCTGCACCAGCATCATCTGGTCGAGCAGTTCGGCGGAGCCGGCGATCCAACCAAGACGCCAACCCGGCACGCCATAGGTCTTGGAGGCGCCACCAAGCACAATGCTGCGATTGCAGCGAGGCATGCGGCTGACCATCGACTCGAAAGGCTTGTCCTCGTAGAGGAACTCATCGTAGATCTCGTCGCTCAGCAGCCAGAGCCCGTGCTTCTCGGCGATGTCGCAGATCCCATCGAGTTCCTCGCCGCTCAGCACACCGCCTGTGGGATTGCTGGGCGAGTTGACCAGGATCATCTTGGTCCGCTCGCTGCACAGGGACTCGATCTCATCCAGCCGCGGCCCCCACCCTGGAGAATCCTCACTCGGATAGAGATTGTAGAAGACCGGCTTGGCGCCAACGAGGGCCAGGACGTTCTTGTACATCACGAAGTACGGGTCTGGGACCAGGACCTCGTCGCCCTCGTTCAGCAGGGTAAGGACCGTCAGCAGCAGACCGCCCGAGACGCCAGAACTCATGAAGGCGGCCTCGGGGCGGTGCCCGTAGAGCCGCTGCATCTTGTCCAGGAGCTTCTCGTTCAGCTCCGGAAGTCCCTGGGTCATCGTGTAGCGGTTCTGCCCGGCCATGATGGCCTGACAAGCCGCTTCCTTGACCGCCGGCGGCGCGTCGTAGTCGGCCTGCCCGATCGACAAGTTGATCGGGTCCTTCATCGTGGCAACGAGTTCGAACATCTTCCGAACGCCGCTCCCCTCGATTTGCTGCATCCTCTCGGCAAACATCGCGGGATTCCTCACTCTTGTACGGCAGACAGTTGTACAGCTAATGCTTGTGCTGACCGAGCCCGGCTGCGCAAGCACTGCGAGCGCCACCAGCACCGAGCCACCAGCGCTCTGGCGGGAAGGCCGACCCTAGAAGCGACCGGGCGCCTCGGTCCTCCATTCCCTGGGCACGAATCAGCGCGCCAATGAAAAACGCGCCAATGAAAAACGAGAGCCGCGCACAAGCAAGGCACGGCTCCCGTTCCAAAACTCCCAAGCTCGAACGACGCTTCGAAAGCGCGGCCTGGCGAGCAGTAGTTCCTGCGCTGGCACGGGCAGTGCGGCACGCGCAGGCACAGCGACGAGGGCTATTCCTCGTCGGTCTTCTTCTTCTTCTTCTTGGTCGCGACCTTGAACTTGGTGCGCACCTTCGGCAGCCCATAGACGGACTGGGAATCATCCCAGCGCGCTTGCTGCTGCAGGATCTGAAGTCGCTCGGTGCGTGTCAGCACGCTACGCGAGCCCTTGAGGTTGCCCGAGATCTTCAGGCTGCTGTGGATCGACATGGTTGCTGGGTCCTGATACTGCCGATGCTCACTGAACATCGGGCCGCCGGGGCAAGAAAAGGGGGAACAGCCTAGCGGTGCCAAACGAAGGCGCAAGGGCTCGCTGCTGCCGTCACAAGGAAAAGGCGACCCTCAGCAGCCCTTGCAGAAAAGGTGGAAAAGGAAAGAGGGGCGCGGTGGAAAAGCACCGCCCGCTGAGGGTCCCATCGGAAGCCGGCCCATTAGAAGCCGAAGCTCGTGTCCAGGACTGGTCTACAGAACCAGGCCGACACGACTAGGCATCAGATCAGTGCTCATCGCCCCGGTCGTAGTCCAAGCGTTTGATGTCGTTGAAACGCATCGTGACGACCTTGTTCTTGAGCATCGGAAGCGCACGAAAGCGCTCGAAGAGCTTCTGCTTGGCCTCGGGACTGGCTTTGGCGGGATAGCGAATCCCCACGAGGATATGCCCCTTGCCATCGTTCATCCAGTCGACCTTGCCAAAGCCATGCTTCAGGAGGTAGTTCTTCACCGCCGAACTCATCGACTTGGAGTCGGCATCGGCGGCATTGCGCGTCAAGACAAGGAAGCCTTCCTTAGACCAGTCCTGGCTAGCCCCGGCCTGAAGCGGCTTGATGCCCGACTCCGTGTTCAAGCTGCTCGAGCGATCCCGGCCCGAGCTTTCGGAATCCGGAAACTCGGTGCTTGCCGCGGGGCTAGGAAGCAGATTCGGATCGAGCTCCGGAGCAAAGTCGGCACGCCCACCGGGCGCGCTGTTCCGGCTCTTCCCAGCTCGATACTCATCCTGCATGGCAGAGGAGGCGCGCTGCTGGGCCTGGACCGTCGACCGGGTCCTGGCACCGAGTTGATACGAGCCCCAGATCAGCAGCAGCGCGGCTGCGGCCCCGGAGAGCAGAACTCCGCGGGTACTACGCTGCTCGGTCTGCAGCCAACCCTTCACCTGCTCGGAAGAACTGCGCAAGCTCGGCTTCCGCCTCTGCTCTTCCTTGGCCTGGCCAGGAACTCCGCCCTCGCCCTGGTCTCCGAACAAAGCCGCGTCCTGGCGGGTCTCCCCTTCGTTGGTGGCGCTATAGCCATGTCCCTTGCTAGCTCCGCCGGCGCCGGGCACCACGGCCTCCGCCATCTCATAGCCGCATTCTCCGCTGGCAGGAGCCTCGCCTCGCCGAACTCGCCCAGAGCGTGCGCCCCGACGAGAAGCTGCAGACGCTGCACCGGCGCGCTCGGAACGAGGGCTCCGGCTCGGCGAGCTTTCGCGTCCCTGCCCAGAGTCACGGTCATGCGCAGAATCATGGCGTGATTCCCGGCGAGAGCGCCTGGAACCGTCACCGAGCACGTCTAGCAACGTGTAGTTCTTCTTGGACATACGTCCCTCCCTCTCGGCCCATAGGGGCCTGGTGAACCCGGCGAGAAACGGAAAGACCGCTCCTGCTCGAGTGTCAGGCCTCACTCCCCGCGAGGCCCTGAACGGCTCTTGTGCACACGAGGTCCACGCGAACCAAGAACACTTCGCCGCCCAGCAAAGTGTTCGGGTCGACAAGATAACGCAGAACGGCAGCTCCGCAATGCGTCAAATCGTCGAGCTGCAGGCCTTTAACGAGTCACCGCCGTTCGCAGCTGCTCTCGCAGCTCCGGCTTCTTGATCAGGTCCTTCTTTTCGCCCTCGAGATAGAGCAAGGCGAAAGCACGCGCCCGCTCTTCCATGCCACTTTGCTGCATCGCTAGCACGGCGTTGAGCACCGCGCGCCCAGGGTCCTGCTTGCGTTTTTCGAGAAGCTGGGCGAGGCGCTGAAAGGGCTCCACGGCCTGCTCCGGCTTGAGATCGCGGTAGAGAGCGGTGCCCAAGAGCCCGTATGCGTTGACATACTCGTCGAAGGGAGGAGTATTCTCCGGCAGCAGGGCCAGTGCGCCCCGGAAATGCAGCACCGCCTCACCCCAGGCTTTGGCGCGAGCGGCCCGTTTGCCCCGCTCCAGGCGGGACAAGAAGCTGCTACGCAAGATCTCGCGCACGGCGCCCAGGGAGTATTTCTTTGGCGCGAACTCGAGCAGCTCCCGAAAGAAATGCATGGCCTCATCGCGCTCTCCCTTGACCAGGCGCGCATAGCCGTTGGCGCTCAAGATTTCAGCGACGAGCTGCTGCACCGGCTCAGAGTCTGGGGAGCGCTTCAGGGCCTCCCGTGCCCGCGCCAAGGCCTCCGTGAGCATCCTCTCAGAAAAGAGGATCCTCGATTGAAGCAGGGGTAGCAGGGGATGCTCGGGAACCAGCTTCGCCGCCTCCTCGACCAGCGGCTTCCAGGAGGCGGGCTTTGCGGTCGGCGCCGCAGTTTGCGCAGCAAAGAGCAGGCAGGACCCGAGCAGCCGCTCCAGCTTCTGGTTACCCGGCCGCAGACGTATCGCTTCCCGCAGCCGCGGCATCGCCTGGTCGAAACGCCGAGAGGCGTAGAGCAGCTGGCCGAGCTTGGCGTGCAGCAGCGCCGCCTTCGGCCAGCGCGCCAGCCCCTCCTTCAGCACCGAGATCGCCTCGTCGATCAGCTGGTGAGCCAGGAAGATGTCCGCCGAAAGCGCGTAGATCCGCGAAGCGCTGCTGAACTTGGGGCGCAGGCCGCTCTGCTGCAGGCGAACGACGGCGCCGCGCGCGCGCATGTCTCCGAGCAAGAACAGGCGCTCGGCATCGGCTAACTGGTACTGGTAGCTCTGCTCATGACCCGGCAAGGCTGAGGCCCGATCCAGCAGTGGCGCCGCCACCCGCACCCGGAGCTTCGGTTCCCCCAGGTCGGTATCCCGCATCGTGCAAGAGGCCAAAAGCCCCAGCGCATCGACGTGCGAAGCACTTCGCTCAAGCAAGTCCTGCAAGACCCCTTGGGCCTCTTGGTAGCGCCCCTCTTCGACCAGAGCCTCGCTCAGGAGGTAGCGAGCCGTGATCTGCAGCTCCTCTGCCTCCTGACGCTCGGCCGGAAGTTTGTCGGTGGCTTCGACCAGGGCTTTGCGCGAAACGACGATGCGCCGTCCATCGCCACTACGGTTGGCCAGGTCGAATTGGAGCTGGCATACGCGGTAGTGCTGGTAGGGCCCTTCGGCGAGAGCTGCTGCCCGCGCGACACTGCGCTGGTATTGGGCGCTGTCCACGGACTCCTGCGTGCCCTGCCACTGAGCCAAGTTGACCCAGGAAACCGCGTCCTCGGGATAGACCTTCAGGTTGGCTCGCCACAGGGTCCCGCTGTCGGCGAAATCGCCACCTCGCCGCCAACTGAGCAGTGAAAGCAAGAGCGCGAGCCCAAGGGTCAGTCCGAAGCGAATCCGCCCAGCAAGCTCCCCTCGGAGGAGTAAGGAGAGCCCCGCCAAAAGCAGTCCTGCCCCGAGCATCGGCAGCTGCAAGTAGCGGTCAGCGACCGGAAGCGCCGTCGCCGGGAACCAGGCGTTGAAGGGCGCCCAGGCAGCGGTGAACAAGGTGAGACCAAGGGCGAACAGTCGCCCGGCAGCAGAGCGGCGCTGAAGCAGCAGCCAGAGGGCGCCAGCCATGAGCGTCACAAAAACCAGGAGGGGCAGCGGCGCCGCCGACTCGGCGCCAGCCAAGAACTCGGCCCGCGGATGATGCACCGCCAGCTCCGTGGGCCAGAAGAAGCTCCCCCAGCTATGCAGGTAGCTGGCCGGCAAGACCGCAAAGGGCGCCTCGAACTCGGCCGTGCCCGCCTCCCGCGCGAGCAGCCAGTGATGCAGGGCCGCGAGGGCGCAAATCACTAGCATCGGCAGCAGGACAAGGCCTAGCCGCCGAAGACTCCATCCCTCAGCACGGCGCCAGAGGAAGAGCGGAAGGGCGAGCAAGGGCAAGGCGACGCCGCTGCCCTTGCTGTAGCAGGCCAAGAGCGCCAGCAGCGCCGGCACCCAAAACGCCATGCGCCCCCGCAGGGCCCGCAGACCGCTGAGCAGGCTGAGCCCGGCAAAGAGGGCGACCAGCGGCTCCTTACGGCTCGAAACCCAAAGCACGCTCTCACAGAGAGCCGGGTGCGCCAGCAGCGGCACGGCGGCCAAGAGGCCCGCAGCGAGACCCAGCCCAAGCTCACGGACAAGCAGGTAGAGCACGAAGGCGGCCAAGGCTTGCAGCAGCAGCGAGTGGAGCTGGAAGGGCAGGGGATGGCTCATCCCATGCAGCAGCACGTCCAGCCCCAGACTGAGGTAATTGACCGGCAGGTAAACGTCCGCGATCCTTTGGCTGGGATCGAGAATCCGCGCAAGGTCGACCGAATCCCCAGCAAAAGCCGGGTTGCCCAGCACCGTTCGCGGATCGTCGAAGTTGAGCCAATCGCCTCCGACACCCGGAGCGAAGGCGAGGGTGGCCACCAAGAGGCAGAAGAAGAAGGCGAAGATGTGCTCGCGGCGGGAGCTGAACCGAGGCTCGACTTGAGGCATCCGGCGATCCTGCCACGAAGACGCGCGGACGAACAAGCACGGGCTTGCCTTCATGGGCCGCAGCCACCTAGTCTCGGCGCATGGCATCCAGGCTCCCCAGTCACTCAACGCTACTGCGGCACTGGCTCTCGGTAGCGGGAGCCGACCTGCTACTGCCCCGGCCAAAAGCGGGAGCAGCAGGAGCGGCGGCTGCAGCGCCCAGCTCACAGCCAACGACGGCCCCAGCGCAGACTCCGGCCCCTGCGCCCGTGCCTGCCCCAAGCCCGGCCTCCGCAAAGCCGCCATCGCCCCCCCCCACCGCTACGCCCAACCCCAAGCTCCCCCTTCACCTGCAGGATCTGCCGTCCGAGCCCGGCGCCCGGCTGAGCCGACTTGCCGAACTCAGCCGCGACTGCGCTCACTGTGGACTCCACGAAAAGCGCCAACAGGCCGTCTTCGGCGATGGAGAGCTGGGAGCCGAGATCATGTTCGTGGGTGAGGCCCCCGGCGCCCAAGAGGACGCCCAGGGTGTCCCCTTCGTCGGCGCCGCCGGGCAGCTGCTCACCCGCATCATCGAGAACGCCATGGGCATCCCCCGCTCTGCGGTCTACATCGCCAACGTGGTCAAGTGCCGTCCGCCGGGGAACCGCAATCCAAGCCCCGAGGAACAACAGCGCTGCGGCCCCTACCTCGAAGAACAAATCCGAGCGCTGCGCCCCAAGATCCTGATCTGCCTCGGCGCCATCGCCGCGCAGTATCTCTTGGACACGAAACAGGGCGCTGGGCGTCTCCGTGGGCGCGTCCACCAATGGGAAAAGATCCCCTTGGTCGTGACCTGGCACCCGGCCTACCTGCTGCGCACTCCCAGCGCCAAGCGCGAGACCTGGAGCGATATCCAGCTAGCACTTCGAACACTGGGCCGCCCCGAGCGCCCCAAGCCATATAAGGCCGATGCTTGAACCCTGCGAACTGCCTCTCCTCAGCCTGGGATTGCGGACTCGTTGTTGACGCTCTCCCCCAGGCTGGCTAGCGTTCCTGGCCACATCCCGCCCCATCCCCTTCGGATGAGCGGGCTGCCCTTATTCCTGTTCTCCCGTCCCTGCCCCGGACGTCTGCCTTGTTCTCGAGGCACAAACCGAGCTCCGGCTTGGTGTCGTGCCGGCCCATAGCGCCCTTAGTGGCGTTCAGGCATCGAGTTGGCCCCTTGCATCGAGCCGCGATCACGCACTGCCGTGCTCCTACACGAGCGTGGTTTCGGCTCAGGAAATCGTGTCGTCGAGTTCCCTGGCCGATAGCGGTCGTCTTGGCGTCACCTAGCTCCGAAGCTCCGATGAAGAAAACGAGCCTGACGAAGCTCCTCGGTCTCCCTTCTTTCGCTTCGCACTCGCAGCGTTCGATCTTCAGTGCTCTCGTCCTCGGCTGTGCCGTGACGCTCTTCGCGAGCTGCTCGGGCACCGGCACGAACCCGGACGAAAAAGACCTGAATGAGTCCGCGCAGCCGTTGCCTCAGCAGAGTTCGCCTCAGCAGAGTTCGCCTCAGCAGGGTTCGCCTCAGCAGGGTTCGAAAGAACTCGCTGAGAGTGCAAAGCAAGACAGCGCCCAAATCCCCATCGCAACCGCACAGGATGCGAAGAAGGGCGAGGGTAGCCAGGACACGGTAGTTGAGCAGCGACGCAAGTTCCTGCTCTCTCACTACAAGACCCAGGCACGCAATGCCTTGGCGGACCGTCGCTTCGAAGACGCGAAATATGCGGCCGCAGAGGCTCTTCGCGTTGACCCCAGCGACGATGAAGCCAAGCTCCTGCTGCAGAAAGCCAATGCGCTCTCTGGCGATGCGACTGCGAGCGTCGGTGAGCAGGCCAAGACCTCCATGCTCCGGGCCGAGATCGAAAAGCAAAAGGCCGAGTCGCAGGCGCGCAAGTATGAGCGCGACGGCAACTTCATGATGGAGCAGCAAGACTTTGAGAAAGCCCGCCAGTTTTACGAGAAAGCGCTCCTGACCGTCACCTACTCCCCCTGGTTCACCCCGGGCAGTGAGAAGGTGCGCACGCTCCGCGCCAAGATGGAGCAGGCGGAAAAGGCCCGCGACGAGTTCGCACAGCGCATCGCTGAGCGCAAGGCACGCGAGACTCGCGAGGAGCTAGTCAAGGCCGAGCGCGCCGAAGCTAAGCGCACCCGGGCCAAGGTCCGCAAGCTCTTCGACCAGGCCAACCTCGCCTTCCAGAACCGCCAGTATGGCGAGTCGGTGACCTACCTCGACCGCGCCCTCCTGTACGATCCGCTGAACGCGCCGGCCCAAGAGCTCCGCGAGCTAGCCCTCCGCGCCCGTCAAGACCGGGATATGGCTTCGGTCAATGCCCGCTGGCGTAGCGAGTGGGTCAAGACCTTCGAGGACATCAATCAGGGCAACGTGATGCAGGAAAAGGTCATCGAGCATGACCTGCGTCACTGGGAAAAGGTCAAGAACCGCAAGCCCCTTGAGTTCACGAACTGGAGCACGGAGACCGATCCGGACAACGAAGCGGTATTGAAGACACTTGCGAACGTCCGCGTCCCCAGCGACTTCCCCGAAGCCACCATCGACGAGTGGGTCGACTACTACCGTCGCGCGACCCGCCTCACCTTCGTCATCAGCCCGCGCCTGCGCGAACTCGACGAAGAGCAGACCGGCCTCAGCAAGTTCCTGCTGCCCCTCGACTCGGTCGAGAAGGCCCTCAACCGCATCATGCGTATTCGTCCCGCGATCTCCTGGAAGGTCAAGGATGGCGTTGTCTACCTGCTTTCCTCCGAGGAGAGCAGCGGGGACATCGTGACCAAGATCTACGACATCCAGGAGATCACCAGCCAGATCACCCATTATCCGGGCAAGGACCTGGCGCAGAAGTTCGGCGAAGACGGCGATCCAGGCGACCTCGATGAGGAAGAAGATGTGTCGATCGTCATGGATATGGATACCCTGCAAACCCTCATCAGCAACAACGTCGCCCCCGAGTCCTGGGAACGTGAGGGGGTGAGCATTGAGCCTGCGGATGACAAGGCACTGATCATCAATCAGAGCCCCGAGGTCCATGCCATGATCGACCGCCTCCTGGCCGACTTGCGCAAGACCTCCGGCATCCAGGTCGATATCGAAGCCCGCTTCCTCCAGGTCGAAGATAACTTCCTCGAAGAAGTCGGCGTCGACTTCCGCGGCCTGGGTGACCAGAGTTCCGCTGGCAAGGCCGGCATGGGTCTGCAGAAGCAGGGAGATCGCTCTGGCTTCGGCTTCGACGACTATGGCCGTGACGTCAGCTCCGCCAGCCCCGGCCGCACGGGCACCGGCTTCGAGCCTGGCTGGTTCTACAATGACGGCAGAGATGGCGATATCTACGGCCGCACCGAGAACCTCTTTGACCGTGCCCTCGGTGGCTCCAGCAGGCTGGATGCCGGTGGCGGCGCAAGTCTGCAGTATGCCTTCCTCGACGATGCCGAGCTCGAAGTCATCCTCCGGGCCGTCTCCAAGAAGGAGCGAGTTGAGCAGCTCTCTGCTCCGCGCCTGCTCATCCACAACAGCTCGCGGGCCAATCTGACCGTCACCAACCAGTTCACCTACATCAAGGACTTCAACGTCGAGATCGCCCAGAACGCAGCGATCGCCGACCCAGAGGTGGGCATCATTCGTGACGGCGTCGTCCTAGATGTGCGCCCCGTCGTCTCAGCAGACCAGCGCTTCATTCTCATGGAGCTGCGTCCGACGCTGGCACGGCTTTCCCGCCCGATCACGACCTTCACCACCAGCCTCGGTGCAGGCCAGCCGGTCTCGATCCAGCTCCCCGTGCTCCAGCTGCAGCGCGTCCGCACCACCGTCACGATTCCGGACGGCGGCACCCTCCTGCTGGGCGGAATGAAGCAGCTTGAGAAGCAGCGTTTCGAGTCTTCGGTGCCGATCCTTGGCGACCTGCCCCTCATCTCGTTCTTCTTCAAGAAGAAGGGCGTCTTCACCGGCAACAAGAAAGTCCTGATCCTCTTGCGTGCTCAGATCGTTGTTCCCTCCGAGTGGGAGCCGAAGGCGATCGACATCCGCTGATTCGCTAGGACTTTCCGGAGATCGGCGTATCGAAAGCCAAGCTTCCGGAGCCCGTAGCGCGGGGCACCCTCGTTGAGAGGTGCCCCGCGCTGCAATTCCAGACCCTGCCTCAAGCAGCAAGTCCTCGCTGCAGCTCCTTCACTTCCTTCGTCCGTCGTTCTATCTCTTAGCAAGCCCCGCTAAGATGCTCCGTTCCCTTCGACGTGTCTGCATTCTGCCCACGAATGCGGTCCCGCCTTTTGCGAGCCGCTGAATCCTGGATTCTCTCGATGAAATCGAAGCTTCGCCTATCCCTACTCGTCCCGACGCTCCTCAGCATCGGCATCTTCGCCTCAGCTGCACTATCGCAGGCTAAGAGCAACAAGGAGTTCACACGCGAACTCCACGTCATCCGCAGCCTGGCCAAGGACTGGGGTTTTGTCGATCTCGCGCAAGAGCAGATCGAAGCCCTTAGGAAGTCCCCCAACTTGACCAACGACCTGAGCCGCAAGCTCTCGCAGGTCCATGCTGAGGTCTTGTTCCTGGGAGCCCGCCGTATTCGCGATCTCGAAGAGCGGCAAAAGGTGCTTCGCGAGTCCATCCAGAAGTTCAAAGACTTCTTGGTGGAGTATGGGAACAGTGATGAAGCCCCCCACGTGCGCGCGACCTTGGCCGAAGCCTGCGAAACCTATGGCAGCTTTCTTGCCAATCGCATCGAAATCGAAAAGGACCCGGACAAGCGTAAGGCCATCAAAGAGGAAGCTCTCGACGTCTTCCGTGAGGGCATCAAATCGGCCAATGCCGCGATGCTCGACCTCGAGTCGCAGATCGAGGACGACTCGAAGGCCAAGATCCAGTACTTCCTGAGCTGGCTGCGCAAGAGCACCCTGCTTCTTCGCTGGGCCGCAACCATCGAGAGCGACCGAGGCATCAAGCTCTCCGAAGCCCGTGAAGAACTCGAGGACATGGTCCTCACCATCGGTCCGGAAACCCCACTCGGCATGCTCGGCATGCTCGAACTCGGCCGTTCTTATGACATCGAGGGTCATAGCGAGGATGCCATCATGACCTTCGAGGATACGGTCAACACGGTCATGATGGTTCTGGAGAACGAAGAGAACCCCGTAACCCCGTCTCGTGGCGCCCTGCTCTTCGAATTCGCCGAACGCGCGTACGTTCGCATCGGTGAGATTTACGAAAAGGAAGGGCGGACCAAAGATTCCCTCGCTCTTTACGAGCGATACAGCAAGCGCCTCGCTCAGTTCGAAGCAAGCCCCAGCTTCAAGTTCGGCGATAACATCGTACTGTTCGGAGCCCAGGCCCTCTTCGCCGTGGGTGGCAAGGAGAACCGCAACAAGTCTCTGGACCTGGCCAAGCAGATCGCCAAGCGGCATCCGGCTGATTTCACCGGAATCAAAGCCAAGCAGCTGATCCAGAGCATCGTCGAATCAGGTGCCGACGTGGGTGCTAGCGCCCTCCTTGACGCCGCGGACGGCCTCTATCGCTCTCGGAAATACGGAGAAGCCATCCAGGCCTTCAAGCGTGTGCTGCGCTCGCTGAAGAGCCCCGAAGAGCAGCAAAAGCATGCCCTTCGCACCTGGGGCCTGATCGCCAACTGCTACTACAAGATGAACCGCTATCTCGAGGCCTACTACGCGGCCCGAGAAGGCTACACCCGTTACGGCAAGTTCGACCAAGAGCAGGCATCGAAGCTCGCGGGCCTGATGATGGACTCCGCAGCCAGGAAGCAGTCGCAGACCAAGTCGAAAGACTTCCAGAAGCTCCAAGACGAGGCCAAGCTCGCGATCAAGTCAACCGGTGGTCGTGACGCCAACATGATCAACTGGAAGGAGGCCGGATTAGCGCTGGGCAACAAAAAGTATGACCAGGCCATCCAGCTCTACCGCGGCATCGCCAAGGACTACCTCAACTACGAACTCGCCATGGTCCGCATTGGTGTCGCCCTCTATCGCAAGGGCGATATCAAGGGTGCTCGCAAGCAGTTCGATATCTACGAAAACTACGTCAAGGACAAGTTCCACTCGATCCCAGCGAGCGAGATCAACAAGCAGTCTGTTCGAAAGCGCGGCATTGCTGAGATGGAGTGCCACCGCGGCATGATCATCGGCGACGAAGCCCTGGGCCGTAACGGCCTCAACCCAGAGCCCGGCAAGCTCAAGGACCTAGTCCATGCCTTCAAGGGCTTCCGCGAAGCCAATAGGGCCTACCCCGATCTCGCAACGCAAGGCAGCTTCAACCTGATCAAGGCCTATATCGAGCTCGAAAAGCTGGACGATGCCGAACTCGAATACGCCGCCCTCAAGAAGCAGTATCCGACCGACCCCACGGTGGCGCTCCTGGCGATTTCTCTGTTCAAGGCCCGGAGCAATGTCGTCCAGGCCGTCGAAGCCGAAGTCGCCGGAATCAAGATCAGCCCAGCCAATCGCAGCAAGATCCGCGAAGCCAACACCCGCTTGCGAGCAGAGACCCGTAAGGCACTCGACTTCGCCAATACCTACGTCAAGCTCGAGCACAAGCCGGACTACAACCTGCTCCGCAATGCCGCCAAGCTCGCGCTCAAAATCAAGGACTTCGAGATCGCCCGCGGTTTCCTGCGCAAGATTATCTCGGTCTATTCCGGCAACAAAAAGCTCGCGAAGATGATCAACAAGTTCGTGAAGCCTGACCTGGCCCGAATCGATCTCCTCGACAGCAAGTTCGACCTGGCGCTGAAGTCAGTCGAAGACGCGCTCGGAAGCGTCAAGAGCAAGCGCAGCAAGCTCTACTTCGAGCTGATCCGGATGAAGGCCTTTGCCCTTGCTGGCTACCGCACCAGCCTCAACGACAGCGGCATTCCCGTGCAGCAGACGGGCCTGGGCCGATTCAAAGAGGCCTACAACCTGATGTGGAAGGAATACGGGCGCTACATCAAGTCGAAGCAAGTCAAACAATACGGCTTCGAGTGGTACCAGTTCTACTTCGACTGCATGGACATCTCCCTCAAGGTCGCCGCCAATGAGGACAGTGCCTTCATGGCCATCGCCAAGAAGTTCTACCGCTTGGCGAAGAGTACCGACAACTTCGCCACCCTGGAGAAGCTCGGCACTGAGGGCGAGATCCTGACCAACCTCTTCCGCAGCATCAGCCCCATCTCTAAGTGACAAGCATCAGGGAGACAGCACAATGAACGACCAGCTCATCGACCGAGTCCTCCCCGCTCTCTTTGCCGGGGCCCTGCTCGTATCAGCAGCCCAGGCCGAAGAGGCCGAGGTCACCAAGGTGGACGGCGCCATCCTGCGCGGCGTCGAAATCGTCCAGGACGGCCTCAAGGAACTCAGCTACAAACGCGGCAGCCGCAAAGCGACGATTCCTTCGCTTGAGGTACGTTCCATCACCTGGAAGAAGACGCCGGATTCTTTCGCTCGCGCCGAGATCGCGATGGAGAACGGGGACGCGGAAACGGCAGCCAACCTCTTCGCAGAAGCCGCTGACCAAGGCAAATCTGATGCCTTCAAGGCTGCGTCCCGCTTCCTGGCGGTGGATGCCTTGGTCAAGGCAGCCGGCGCTTCCGCGAACAAGGCACGCACCGCCGCCCAGGCGGCACAGCGCTGGTGTGACGATCATCCGCAGCACCGGCTGCAGACCACGGCGCTGCGCTTGCTCGGGCGCGCCGAGATGACGGCCGGCAACGCCCCCACTGCCAAGCTCGCCTTCGAAAAGCTCGAAAAGCTGGCCACAAGCAATGCACTCGGCCCCATCTGGATCGGCGAAGCGAAGCTGGGCCAGGGCCTGGCGCTGATGGCGCAGAAGCAGTTCGGCGACGCTCGTAAGACCTTCGTGGGCGCCTACACCATCGTTTCACGCCTGGACCCCAAGACGATGCCCGAGGCGACCCCGCTCTCGGTCCAGATCAAAATCGCCCAGGGCGAATGCTACATCGAGGAAGGCAAGCTGGAGGACGCCCGTCGCTTCTACGAAGGGCTGAGCAGCCTCGCTACCCGGAGCCCCGCCTTTAAGACGGCAAGCCTCTGCGGCCTTGGCCAGGCGCTCTACCAGCAAGGCGTCAAGGACAAGGACATCAAGAAGCTGCGCAACGCGCAGAAGTTGTTCGCAGAAGTCTCGGCGACCGACCTGCTCGACGGCGACACCTCGGCAAAGGCCCTCTATCTGATGGGCCGCACTCTGCTCGCCCTCGGCAAAGACCATGAGGGCAAGGACTACGCGAGCCGGGCCATGGGTATCTTCCGCCAAATCCAGACCTGCTATTCCGATAGCCGCTGGGCGACACTGGCGCGCAAGGCCCTCGGCGGCTGAGCCTCGGGTCCCGTTTTCGCGGAATCGCCAAAGCGGGTTTTCTGCGATCGCTGCCTTACTGCGATCTCCCCCATACCGGGGGCTTTGCGAGGAGGAGTCGGCGTGAGCCTCTCCTCCTCGCTCCACCTACTGGGCTCCACCTACTGGGCTCCACCTACTGGGCCGGAGCTGCACGCCCGCTTTTTTCCCTGAGAACAAAGCTGCGCTCCCCCTTCCTCGATGTCCAAGCGCCCCCGTCCTCGGCGCACCCGGATTCCGAACATTCGCAGGCTTTCTTCCAAGGCCCCGAGCAGGCAAAATGCTCCCCTGTTTCTTGCTCATCCAGTCCGCTGGTTGAGAACCCGAGAAGCGTTCCCTGCTTCCTTCCCTTTGGCCTCTCCCCACGAGAGCCCAGAGTCAACGGTTCAGGGGGCTCGCGAACCCGATCAGGAATCTGCCGTTACCCCCTCGCCTGAGGAAGGCAGCCCTGGCCGGAACGGCGAGTCATGCTCCTTTGCGATCTCTGGCTCCGCCCCAGCTCGAGATCGTTGTCAATGCCCCGAAACCCCTGGACTTCTCGTGATCCGGGATTGCAGTGCTGTTCATCCCAGTGATGTTCATCACCGTGATTCTCGCCCCGCGCTGCAGGCCAGAGCTAGGGCACGACGATCCCGAGAATTTCTGCAACAGCATTCACCATAGTTCTTAGAGCATCGAGCTGCCGATGATGACCACCCCCTTCAACTGGGCCGACCTCAAGGCCTTCGCCCTCTTCAAGCTCACCCCGGTCTTCGCTGCCGCTGCGCTGCTCAGCGGTCCTGCCCTCGCACAAGAGGAGCCCAGCGCGCCGACCATGATGGAGGACATTGTCGAGAATGCCGGTCTGATTGGTTGGCTCATCGTCATCCTCTCGATCCTCGCGCTGGCGCTGATCATTGAGCACTTCATGACGCTCAAGCGCGACAAGCTTGCTCCTCCCCACCTGATCGACGATATCGAAGCCCTCTTCGACGAAAAGCAGTGGCAAGAGGCGATCGAAGTCTGCGAAGCCGAGCCGAACTACCTAACCGAGGTCGTCCAGGCCGGTTTGGCCAAGCTCGGCCATAGCTACGAGACCATCCAGACCTCGATGTACGAAGTCGCCGAAGAGAATGACATCAGCCTGAACCAGAAGGTTGGCTGGCTCAACCTCATCGCCGCCGTCGCCCCCATGATGGGTCTGCTAGGTACCGTGAATGGTATGATCACGACCTTCGGCAAGATCGCGGTCCTGCCCAGCGTCAAGCCGGGCGACCTCGCTGGCGGTATTAAGGGCGCGCTCGTGACCACCCTACTGGGCCTGACCGTCGCCATCCCAGTGACCGCGGCCTACGTCTACTTCAAGAACCGCACCCAGCGCATCTCGATTGAGATTGCCGCGATCACCGAGGATCTCTTCGACCGTTTCCGCAGCGAGCAGGTCTGAGCCCTCGCTTCTCCTCCGGGCAAGGCAGAGAGGTGACGGGCCAGCGTTCATGAGCATCCAGAACTCCCCCATCGGGGACTCTGGTGCAGCGCTAGCCCGGCACCGTTCACACACGAGGCTTAAGTGCCTCGAAGGAAGAACAAATGGCCGGCAAAAAGAACAGAGAAGAAGTCGAAGAGACGCGGATGGACATGACGCCAATGATCGATTGCGTCTTCCAGCTCATCGTCTTCTTCTTCCTGATCATCGACCTGCAGAACCAGGAACTCGAAGACCTCAAGCTCCCGGTCGCAAAGTACGCTCAGCCTGACGAGCAGCCGGAAGGCGTGCGTCCCATCGTCAACATCAATCAGGATGGCGATGTCATCTACCGTGGCCAGACCAAGTACGACCACCGGGACGAAAAGAACTTCAAGAAGCTCAACGAGCTGCTCAGCTTCTTCGCCAACACCGTGATGAAGAAGAAGTTCGACAAGGCCGTCGGCAGGAAGCTCCCTGACGACCCACTTCTGATCCGTGCCGACGAGTTCACCGAAATGCACTACGTCGCCAAGGTCATGATGGAATGCGGCCGAGATAACGTCCAAATCTGGAAGGTGGAGCTGGCCGTCGGCGAACCGGACGAGAACAAGCGCAGGTAAGGGGAAAGGTGGCAGTTGAGCTTGCAGTCGGCGCCTAGCCCCATTTGGGCAGGCAGCAGATCTGTGAGCCCCCTCTCCACCGGCCTTCTGGCAACGAGGATCAAATCCAATGAAGAAAAAGAAGAACAAGAAGAAGAACGAAGAAGCCGTGATGGATATGACGCCGATGATCGACGTCACCTTCCTGCTGCTGATCTTCTTCCTCTGCCTCGATTTCAAGACCCTTGAAGGCAAGCTTGCGACCAACCTGCCTAAGGATGTGGGTGTCAACACGAGCGAGGCGCAGCCGATTGAGAAGCTCGACATCCGCATCACAATGCTCAAGTTCGGCAAGGAAGAGCCCACCGGCTATGGTCGCCGCATTCTCTTAGGGCACAAGGTTTCCTGGGAGGTCGGGAGGATTACCGTCCGGACCGTCAAGGCCCTGGAAGACATGCTCAAAAAGGAAGTCAAGAATCGGATCCCCGACAAGAACGGCAAACTGAAGCCCAAGCCGATCACGATCAAAACCGGGGCAGGTGTTGTCTACGGGGATGTGACCCAAGTGGTCGACATTGCACGGGCCGCCGGTTTCGAAGAGATCACCTTTGGCGGAGGTGAAGGCAGCTACCGCAACCAGCAAGCCAAGAAGAAGTAGCGCGCAGCGAAGGTCCTAGCACCGCAGCTTCAAGGCACCGCAACTTCAAGGCACCACAGCTTCAAGCGCCCAAGAAGCGCCTGAGCCCCTCTCCCGGGGGCCAGGCGCTTCTTGCGTTCTCAAGTAGATAGCTCCGGCCAAAGAGGGAGGAAAAGGGCGCTTAGCCCTCGCTCTTCTAAGAAAATTCCAGCCTAGCGGAGCATGTTTTTTTGCCGCGCCTCGCTCAACGAAAACGGCCCCAGAGAGGGCCAGGACGGACAGCATCGAGGCCTCCTAGCCCTCCCGCCCCATTCCTCTTTCGAAGGCTGCGCTTTCGTATGGCGGACCCGCCAGTGACCTGGCCTTCTGCCTTGGAAAATCGCTTTCCCACGGCAGCCTGCTCTGCTAGCTTTCCGCAGCTTGCAAGGCTCTTCACCGGGCTCTGCAAGTCCCCTCTGCCCTGGGGGGGAGAGAGTGCTGTCGGCCGCGTTGCCGTCGTCAGAACTCTCTCCGAGTCATTCGGTCTCCGGACTTTCCCGGCGGCTACCCCTTCTCCCTGATCGAAGGAGGTTCGGCAGGCTTCGCTGCGCTCTATCTGCACCGTCATCAACGAATGAGCCTTGATGCCGATTGCAGCTACGCAACGTTCCCCCCGGCCCCTCGCTCTCCCGCATGGTTCGAAGGAAGACGATGTCCCTCGCGATGTCCCGATTCATGACCAGCTCGGCTTCCGTGCTCGGTCTCTCTCTGCTCGCGCTGCCCGCTGGCCTCCTTCTCGGCTGCGCCTCCTCGCAGGACGAGAGCAGCGTTTCCAACGAGACAACCTCCAAGGAAGAGGTCTCGAACGAAACGAGCAACGAAACCACCCCCGGGCGTGAAGCCGCCCGTGAGGCCGTGCGCAGCAAGGCCTCGAGCGACAGCAAGGCCTCGAGCGACAGCAAGGCCTCGAGCAAGAGCAAGGCCTCGAGCAACAGCGAGGATCCTCTCGCAAAGCAGCGCAACGACTTCCTCATCGCCCGCTACCTTGGATCGGCAGAGCGGCTGATCGAACAGCTGCGCTTCCAGGAAGCCAAGGTCCAGTTGCTCCAGGCTAAGAACGTGGACCCCGCGAATACCCGCGTGCGCAGCCTCTTGGTGCGGGTGCAGGAAAAGCTGGGAGAACGAGCCGGCCCCGTTGAGAGCTATGCCGATTACATGGCCAAGCTCCTTGAGGTCCGGATCCAAAGGGATAAGGCCACATCCCGCCGCCTGCTCGCGACTGCAGAGCAGCAGATGCGCGAAGGCGATTACGATGCAGCCGTCCAGAATCTCCGCCGTATCGAAGTCAAGATCCAGGTCGGCGTCGGCATCGATTGGGAGGAGATTCCCACCCGTCTCGCCAGCTTGCTGAAGCAAGCAGAATCCGAGCGGGACGCCGTCGAGGCCCGGATGGAGGCAGAGGCCCGCGCCGAGTCGCAAGCGCGACTGGCTCGCGAAGCCGAGCGCCGCCGGGCGCAGCGGGAGCGCCAGGTCGCCTTCCACCTTGGCAAGGCTGCCGAATCCTTCCCGAAGCGTCACTATGAGGAGACCCGCCGCCAGGCTCAGGCGGCTCTCGACGTCGACCCCCTCAACGAAGACGCGCGCGAGTTCCTAGAGATCGCCGAAAAGGCCCTGCGTAACCGCCAGAACAGCGAATACATCGCTGCGAAGGCCCGTCGCTTCAAGGAGTATCAGCTCAACAACGCTGAGCGGATGATTCCCTACAGTGAGATCTTCGTCGCTCCCGACGTCGAGTACTGGCGCAAGATTACCGAGCTGCGCAAGGGCGCCAGTGGCAGCTCCCCCAAGACCGAGTCGGACGAGGTCCGTGCCCTGCGCAACAAGCTGCGCACCACCCGTCTGAATGAAGGTCTCTCCTACGACGAAGACAATGGCGACTACCTCCAGGTCTTCGAGAACCTCACGACCTTGACCGGGATTTCGATCCTGGTGGCACCGGAGGCAAGCGAAGTCATCGAGGGCAACGGCCTCGTCCTCACCCTCCGCCTCGAGTCGCCGCTCTCGCTGGAGCACTTCCTCAACATCATGATGGACCGCAGCGAGAAAGCTCTCGCCTACTCCATCACCGAGGGCGTGGTCATCATCACGACGCCCGAGAAGGCACTCGGTAAGCCTGTCGTCCAGGTCCACCCCATCAGGGACTTGACCTTCCAGCACAAGGGATTCGCCGGCCCCATCCTTCGAGACCTGCCCATTGGTGGCGATGTCGACAGTGAGGAGAACCCACGCAGTGGTGGCCCCGTCGGCGAAGCGAAGGCGTTCATCGATGGCGATGCGCTGGTGAACCTCGTCCGTAGCAGTGTGGGACGCGGCACCTGGGACAACGATGGCATCGCGATCGAAGAGGCGAAGGGCAACCTGCTCGTCACGCATACCCCAGCCGTGCAAGCACAGGTCCGTCAGTTCCTCGACGACCTGCGCAAGTTCACGACCAGCCTCGTCAACGTCGAGTCCAAGTTCCTGCGAGTCGAGCAGAACTGGCTCCAAGAGTTCGGTATCGACTTCCGCGGCCTCGGTGGCTCCAACGCCAAGGGAACCGTCGCCCAGCTTGATGACCTCACCAACGGCGCTCCAGGCAATGCTTCCCGCGGCTTCGACAACAGCGGTGCTGGTGACCCCAACGGCAAGCCCATCGCGGGTATCTTCAAAGATGACGGCCTGGACGGAGACTTCCGTGGTCGCACGGAGAACTACTTCAAGGACCCGCTGGGCAACCTACTCTCCAGCAATGGTGGCTTGAACTTCGGCCTGACGCTGCTGGATGACACCCAGCTCAACGTCCTGTTCAACGCTGTCGAGAAGAGCCAGAACATCGAAGTGGTCGACAGCCAGAGTCTGCTGATCCTCAACGGCAACCGCGCCAACGTCTCGGTCATCAACCAGACGGCCTACGTGCAGGACTTCGAGGTGGAAGTCGCCTCCGCGGCCTTCATCGCCAACCCCCAGGTCAACGTGATCCAAGACGGCGTCGTCCTCGACGTCAAACCGACGATCTCCTACGACCGCAAGTACATCACCCTCGACCTGAAGCCCACCGTGGCAGAACTCGGGCGTCCGATTCCGACCTTCACCACCTCCCTCTCCGGCCTGACTCAGCCCGTCGTCTTGCAGTTCCCGAAGATGACCGTTCGCAGCGTCTCGACCACGGTCAAGGTGCCCGATGGCGGCTCCGTCCTGGTCGGTGGTCTGAACTCGGTCTACAAGCTCGATCGCCGCGCCGAAGTGCCGTGGCTGGCGGATCTCCCGCTGCTGAGCTTCTTCTTCAAGCAGGAAGGCTCGACGGAAGAGACCGCGTCGCTGATGGTTCTGGTCAAGGCCCACATCGTCAACGTCGCTGACCGCCTCAAGAAGCTTGAGGATTCTGGCCGCTGAGGCCGTGCTACGAATCATCAGCCGCTGAAAACCAGCTGCTGAGACCAAGCCAAGCAATGGCGTCAGAAACGGGAGGCCGAGTGGGCGAAAGCCTACTCGGCCTCCGTTCTTTCTAAGCAGCCCCGCTTTCTCGACGGAGCCACGGTCTAGGCCGAGCGACTTTTTTGGCAGAGCAGCTTTTTACCAGAGTAGCCCGCGACCCTAGTGTCTCCCTTGTCCCAGCGCCTTCCAAAGAGATCCCCCATGTCCAGCGGGAAACGCCCTCTCGATGCCGTCTTCTTCGATATCGACGATACCCTTTTCTCGACCTCGGTCTTTGCCGAGAAGGCACGCCGGGCCGCCGTCGATGCCATGATCCAGTATGGGCTGCGTGGAATCCCGCGCGAGCTCGCCCTCAAGGAGCTACGCGAGGTCGTGGAGGAGTTTAGCTCCAACTATGGCCACCACTTCGACAAGCTCCTGAGCCGACTCCCTGAGCAGGCTATCGAAGGCATGAATCCCGCCATGCTGGTCGCTGCCGGAATGGTCGCCTACCACGACACCAAGTTCCGTGACCTGCGGGTCTACGACGACGTCTACGATGTGCTGCGTCGCCTCGCCGGAACGTCCCTCATCCGAGGCGTCATCTCTGCGGGACTCACCGTCAAGCAGACGGAGAAGATCCTGCGCCTGCACATCTACGAGTTTCTCTCACCAAACGCGATCTTCATCACCGAGCAGATCGGTATCGGCAAGCCCAACCCCAAACTCTTCCAGCGAGCCCTCGAAGAACTCGATTTGCGCCCCGAGAGGACGATGTACGTCGGAGACCACCCCGACAACGACATCGCCCCCTGCAAGGAACTGGGCATGATCGCGGTCTGGAATCGCCGCAGCGGACGCCATGCGGAGCGAGAAGCCAAGGTCGCAGCGGACTACGAAGTGCGAGACTTCTACGAGCTGCGCGAAATCCTCTGGCGCGACTTCGACATTCGCTGAGCAGCTCGGAGAGCCCGCGGCGCGGGCGCCAGGCGCTCTAGCGCCAAGAAGCTCTACGAGGACTCACGCGAGGGGTCGTAGGCGATCTCCCGCCGGACATCATCCACCGCCCGGCCCAGTGGCAGCATGCACACATAGCAGTCGTTACCGCAGCATTCGCGGTAGCTGTCGTCAGGGTCCAAGACCAGCTTCCGCAGCATTCCCTTCAAACTGGCGTCGAAGTGCTGGGCCGCCAGAGCGCGGTCTAAGGCCGCGTCCAGCTTTTCGGGATCCACCCCCTCCGGCAAGTCATCGGAAGCTGATCTCACCGGCCACCTCCCCCAGGCTTCGCGCCCTGCTTCGGCTTCGACTCCTGCTGCTTGGGACGCAGCCCCAGAGCCGCCCCGCGCTCGGGCGCGAAGTGCTTCTGCAGAGCCGCCTCGACGCCCTTAGCATCCAGCGCCGCGATTCTCGCCGCCAGGCCCTCGGGCAAGAGCCCCATCTGGGTCAAGCCGCGCGAAAGCCCCAGCGAGTAGAGCAGCCGGGGGAAGCGCGCCAGCTGCGCCGCGCGCAGCTTCTCCAGCGGCAGCGCATCCAAGGTCTGACGCAGCTGCCGCTGCGCGAAGCGCAGTTCGGCGGCACGGACCGGCTGCCGTCCTTGCTGCTTCACCCAGGCCTGCAGCTTCTCCTGCGTCACCAGCAAGTCGCCGCCATCCTCTCCCCGCCAGTTCAAGAAGGCGATCTCCGGGAAATCCAGCAGCGAGTGGTAGCCGGGAAAGAACATCGCTTGCCCCAGCGTCTTGCCACGCGGGAAGCTCAGCATGGCCCGGCGCCGAAGTACAGCAGCAGCGACGCTAAAGGCCGGGAACTCCTCGCTCCCCAGCGGCGGCGCCGCAAAGGCCAGGGTCGCGAAGGGCCCGCCCACCTGGCGCACCGCCCAGCTCGCGGGAGCATGCTCCAAAGACTTCGGCGGCGTCGGTGTCGGCAGCGGCTCTCTCGCCGAGGCCTTGAGCCCGGCGAAGACCTGCCGGTAGAAGGGCAGGTCCCTCTCCACATCCACCCGCCCCAGCGCAACGAGCAAAGCGTTCCCCACATGATGCGAGCGCAGATAGGCCTCACGCAGGGCCGCCTCGCTTAGCTTCGCCAGCGACTGAGCCAGCCCAACGCCAACCCGCCCCTCCGGCCTGCCGGCGAGTAGCCGCTGCCGCGCCCGCCACTGCAGCATCGGCCCCGGCACGAGGGTGGTCAGCTTGCGCGCCTCCGTCCAAACCCGCGGCCGCTCGCGCCCGAGATCGCGCGCGCCAAAGCGCAGCTTCCCCGCCAGCACCTCGGCCCAGCGCCGCGCGTCACTGCTGATCGCCTTGCGGCTGCCGATCGAGTAGTAGCAGGTATAGCGGCAGGCGGTCATCGAGTTCGCAGCCGTGCGCTGCCGCTGCCACTGCTGGTAGCTCCAGCCCTTGCGCTCTGGCGTCGCCCCGGTCAGGACCAGGTGATCCACGAGGTGCATGGTGCCGGTCCCGTCCAAGGGATCCTGGGCCCAACCATTCTTCACAAACAGAAAAAGCGCCATCTCCTGACAAGCAGGAACGCTCTCAACCAGCAGCTCGAGCCCATTGTCAAAGCGCACGAGGCGCTGGCTCCCCTGGGCGCAGGGCCCAGACAGGGAACCCAGGACCACAAGGCCAGGTAGCGCCAGCTGCGCAAGCAAGCCCAAGACTCAGCCCTCGACCTTGACCGGGAACTCCTCATCGAAGAGCCAACACTTGCAGCGATGCCCCTGACCAAGGTCAAAGCTGGGCGGCTCCTCCTGACTGCAGCGATCCATCGCCACCGGACAACGCGGATGGAAGTGGCAACCACTCGGCGGGTTGATCGGCGTCGGTACATCCCCGGTCAGCAGCACCCGATCGGGCTTCTGATCCGGATCCGCCACCGGGATCGCCGAGAGCAGCGCCTGGGTATAGGGATGCGAGGGCCGCACAAAGAGGTCCTGGGTCTCGGACAGCTCGACGATCTGCCCCAGATACATCACCGCGATGCGGTCACTGATGTGCCGCACGACGGAGAGATCGTGGGCGATAAACAGATAACTGAGCCCGAGCTCCTCCTGCAGGTCCATCAGCAGGTTGAGGATCTGCGCCTGGATCGACACGTCGAGCGCCGACACCGCCTCGTCGCAGACGATGAACTCCGGATTCAGCGCCAAAGCGCGCGCCACACCGATACGCTGCCGCTGCCCCCCACTAAACTCGTGCGGATAGCGGTTCACGTACTTGCGGCTCAGCCCCACCCGCTCAAGCAGCTGCTCGACCCGCTCGCGCGCCTCAGCCGCGGAGTCGACCAGCTCATGCACCCGCAGCGACTCACCGACGATGCCGGCAACGGTCATTCGCGGGTTCAGCGACGAGTAAGGGTCCTGGAAGATGATCTGCATCTTCCTCCGGAGCTCCCGCAGCTCCTGCTTCTTCAAATCGAAGACATCCAGATCGCCAAAGCGCGCATAGCCATCCGTCGGCTCAAGCAAACGCAGCAGGGTGCGCCCAGCCGTGGTCTTGCCACAGCCCGACTCGCCCACCAAACCAAGGGTCTCACCGGCCTTGAGCTTGAAGGAGAGACCATCGACCGCCTTCACATACCCCACCGTCTTCTTGATCAAGCCCCGCTCGATCGGGAACCACTTCTTGAGCCCGCGCACTTCGAGCAGCGGCGCTTTTTTCGCCCGGGGAGGCGGCGGAACCCGTTGCCCACTCTTCGGCATCTCTTGCTGACTCATGCCCTAGCCTCCGTCCTCGCTTCCGTTCGCACGAAGCAAGCAAGCTCGTGTCCGGCTTCGACCTCGACCAACGGCGGCTCAGCTTCGGCACAGCGGGCTTCGGCCAAGGGACAGCGATCGCGGAAGCGACAACCACTGGGGAACTCGTACGGTGTCGGCACATTACCCTCGATCGCTTGCAGCCGGGCTCCATCGGTCTCCAGACCGGGGAGGCTATGGAAGAGCCCCTCGGTGTAGGGATGCCGGTGTCGCTTGAAGATGGTGCGCACATCGCCACTCTCCACGACCTTGCCCGCGTACATCACGCAGACCTCGTCGGCCATCTCGGCAACGACGCCCAGGTCGTGGGTGATCAGCAGCACCGACATGCCGTTGTCCTTCTGCAACTCTCGCATCAAGTCGAGAATCTGCGCCTGGATGGTCACGTCCAGGGCCGTGCTCGGCTCATCGGCGATCAGCAGCTTAGGATTGCAGGACAGGGCCATCGCGATCATCGCCCGCTGCCGCATGCCGCCCGAGAGCTGGTGCGGATACTCGTCCACCCGCGAGGCCGGCGAAGGGATGCCGACCTTGGCCAGCATCTCGATGGCGCGCGCCCGCGCCGCGGCCTTACTCAGCCCCATGTGCAGGCGCACCGACTCGATGATCTGATCCCCGATGGTGTAGACCGGATTCAGGGCCGTCATCGGCTCCTGGAAGATCATCGAGATCTCGTTGCCGCGCAACGAGCGCATCTCCTCCTCGCTGATCTCCAAGAGGTTCCTCCCTTCGAGGAGGATCTGCCCGGAGATCGTCTTGCCCGGAGGCGTCGGCACCAGCCGCAGGATCGAGAGCGAAGTGACCGACTTGCCGCAACCCGACTCGCCCACCAGCCCCAGGGTCTTACCCCGCGGAATGCGGTAGGTGACATCGTCGACCGCGCGCGCGACCCCTTCGTCGGTAAAGAACCAGGTGCGGAGCCCGAGAACTTCGAGCACCGCATCTTTGCTTTCGATGCTCATCGCTGCTTCTCTCCCTGGTCGAAGTCGCCGGCGATCTCGGGAGCTTCCTCTCCACGGAAGCCAGGAGTCTGCGCCATCAGCACCTGGATCTCCTCGTCGGACGGCAGCTTACCAGTGCTCGCCAAGCGCGGATCGAGGGCATCACGCAGACCATCCCCAAGCAAGTTGAAGGAGGTCACCGCGATCATGATGGCCAGGCCCGGGAAGGCCGAGAGCCACCACTCCAGGAGCAGGTATTCCTGCCCATCGGCTACGTCAGCGCCCCAAGTCGGCACCGGTGGCGGAACGCCCAAGCCGAGGAAGGACAGGCTGGCGTCGACCAAGATGGTGCCACCGACACCGAGGGAGGCGCTCACGATCACCGGCGCCAGACAGTTCGGCATGATGTGGCGGAAGAGGATACGCAAATCGCCAAAGCCCAAGGCTCGCCCGGCATGCACGAAGTCCTGCCCACGTTTCTGCAAGACCTCACCGCGGACCAGGCGCGCGGTCCCCATCCAGCCCATGAGCCCGAGGAAGAACACGATCAGATAGATGCGCCGCTCCCCGGCAAAGAACTCGACGTCCTTGAACAGGGTCATCAACACGAGCAGGAAGACCAGGCGCGGAAGGCTCAGCAGCACCTCCAACACGCGCATGATGATCCAATCGGTCTTGCCGCCGAAGTAGCCGGCAAGCAGCCCCAGGAGCAGCCCCAGCGTGGCCGAAAGCCCCACCGTGAACAGCCCGATAGTGAGACTGATCTGCGAGCCGTAGATCACGCGCGACAGCACATCGCGACTGAACTTGTCGGTGCCGAAGGGGTGGGCCAGGCTCGGCGGCTGCAGCTTCATGTGGATCGGGTCGATCAGCTCATCGGGCTGGTACTGCGCCAGATAGGGCGCCACAATCGCCACGAAGCTGAAGCTGGCGACAAAGAAGAAGCCCACCTGCGCTTGCGGGGAACGCAGGAAGCGCTCACGCACCAGCTGCCACTGACTCTTGCCGTACTTCGGCACGAAAGGAGGCTTGCGCGCCAGGAACAGCACCAAGGCCGGAAACAGGGTGCAGCCAAGCAAGGCCCAGAAATGGCCCAGGTCTCCATCCCCATCGAAGCTGTCGAGCACCCTGTCGGAACGAAGGATCAGCAGGGTAAGGCTCACGAAGCAAACCAGCAGCACCCAGAAGCCGAGCAAGCGCGGCCCTTCCCGCAGCTGCCAGATCCCTGGCCAGTTGACCCAGCCCTTCGGCGCTTCACCGCGCCTCGCCTGTGAATCAGCCATGGGAGATCCTCGGGTCAACAATCGAGTAGAGCAGGTCGGCAATCAGGTTGCCCAAGATCACCATGCCGGTGAGCATAATCGCGTTCGCCATGATGACCGGGTAGTCGTAGGACTTGACCGACTCGACGATCAGCCGCCCCATCCCGGGCCAACTGAAGACGTATTCGACCAGCACCGCGCCAGAAATCAGGAACGGCAGATAGAGGCCGAGCAGGGTGATGATGGGGATCATCGCGTTGCGTAGCGCGTGCTTGAACAGCACCTTGCGCGACGAGAGGCCCTTGGACTGCGCGGTGCGGACATAGTCCTGGCGGATGACCTCAAGCATCGAAGAGCGCATGTAGCGGGCGATGCCGGCCGCCGAAGGAATGCCAAGGGCTAGCACCGGCAGCAGCAAGTGCTGCATCAAGTCGCCAGTGCCTTCGAAGAAGCCGATCGACGCCGTCGCCTCGGCTGCCGCCGCGGCGATCTCCGCCTCGCGAAAGATCATGTCCGGCCCCGACATGCCAAAGACCGGCCAGCCATCGATCAGATACAGCGCCCCCAGCTGCAGCATCATCGCCAACCAGAAAGACGGCGCCGAATAGATCAGCAAGGTCGTCAGGGTGATGGCGACATCCGTCTTCGTGTACTGACGGACAGCCTGAAAGATGCCGATCAGCGAGCCGAGCGTGAAGATCACCACCATCGAGCAGATCGACAGCAGCATCGTGTTCGGCAAGGCCTCACCGAGCAGCTGCGAGACCGGCACGCTCTGCACCAGCGAGTAGCCGAGATCGCCCTTGCAGACGCCCACCAGCCAGTTGAAACAGAAGACCCAGACCCCCTGATCGAGGCCCATGTTCGCACGAATCTGGTCCTGGATCTTTGCCGGGAAGTCGGGGTTGATGAACATCGACGAGGGGTCGATCGGCGACAGCGCCAGCATCGCCACCAAGGCCAGGAGCACGACCCCGAGGACGAGGACGCCCGAGCCAAGACGCCTAAGAAGGAAGCTGAGCATTAGTCTTGTGGTGCTCCAGAGCTAGAAAGCCAGGCCCAGATCAAAAGGGACTCAGAGGTCATATGCACGCTCTCCCTTGGGCACCCACCAGTTCTGGATCTCGAAGAGGGTCGAGAGGATGCTCGGCTTGACCCCGCGCACCCGGCTGTTGACGGCAAAGAACTGCGGACGCCAGAAGAGGAAGGTGTAGGGTTGCTCGTCGTAGATGATCTGCTGCATCTCTTCCCAGCAGCGCTTTTCTTCGTCGAAGTCGGCCGTGTTCAGCCCCTTGGTGATCAGCGCGTCGACCCGGGCATTGCTGTAGTCGCAGTGGTTGAAGGGCTTTTTGTCATCCTTACTCGGCGAGCCCCAAATAGGGCTCGGGTCGACGAAGAGCCCAGCCGACCAGCCGGCCAAAGCCGCTTGGTATTTCCGGTGCCGCAGGTTGTCGAAGAAGGTATTCGGCTCGATGCGCTCGATCGTCACTTCGATGCCGACGCGCTTCAAATCGTCCTGGACCAGGACCACCGCATCAGCGCGGCGCGGATTGCCGGTATTGGTGGAGAGCGTGAAGCGGAAGGGCTTGCCGTCCCTGTCGAGCATGCCATCCCCGTCTGAGTCTCGCAGCCCGGCCTCGGCGAACAGCTCCTTCGCCCGCTTCGGATCGTAGGGCAGGAGCTTGATGCCCTTCGCCTTGTAGTCGGTCAGCTCCGGGCTAATCGTCGAGAAGGCCTGCACCCCCACGACCTCGCCCCCCACCGTCAGCAGCGTCTTCATGATGCGCTGGATGTTGATGGACATGGTCAGGGCGCGACGCACCCGCACATCTTGGAACAGGGGGTCGTTGAGGTTGTAGCAGATGTAGTCCATCGCCCGCAGACCCTTGCGGTAGACCTTGACGTGCGGCCAGGACTTCACCTCCAGCAGGTCCTTCTCCTGCACCGTCTCGATCAGGTCCACCTGCTGCGACTTGAGCGCCTGTAGCTGTGTCTGGTATTGGGGGACGATGCGCACCAGGATGCGGTCCAAGTGCGCCAATAAGCCGCTCTGGTTGCCGAGGGCGTAGTTTGGGTTGCGCTTGAAAACCAGGTACTGCTTGGGCACCCACTTGATCAAGTCGAAGAAGCCGTGCCCGAAGACCCTCTGCTTGTGCAGCGGGTGCTTGCGCAGCCCCGTTCGGTCCGCCTTACCCAGCAGGTGTTCGGGAACGATGGTCCCCGGGGCCGCGTGCGACATCATCGTGCCCTGGTTGTAGGCGTGGGTGAAGTTGAAGCGGACGGTGTAGTCGTCGATGACCGTCACCGGCTCCTTGGGATCCATGTGCTCGACGCTGTTGCGCCGCGGGCTCGCCACCTTGGGATCCGCCACCAGCTCCGTGGTAAACGCGACATCGTGGGCGTTGATCTCCTCGCCATCAGGCCACTTGACCCCCTTCTTCAGGAAGAAGGTGATCTGGGTCTTGTCCTTGCTGAACTGCCAGCGGGTCGCCAGCGCCGGCCGATACACGATGCGGCCGTTTTTGAACTCGCTGTCGATCAGCGCCGGCGCGACGAGAGCCGAGAGGGTGGACCCCGTCGCCGTGCCGCTCACCGGATAGAGGAAGCCATCGGGCCCCGAAGGCATGGCGATAACCAAGCCTCCTCCCACCCGCTCGGGCTTCGGCGCCGGGCTTTGCTTCTGGGCTCCCAGGGCAGCAGCAGCGCTACAAGCAACGAAGAGGCCCAGACGGAAGAAGGTCCGGGCGGGGCAGCAGGGATCTGGCATTGCTGAGCCTCAGGAGCGGGAAGGAAAGGGAGCGGCCCAAAAGCCTAAGCGGCCTCGGGCCTCAGCCCAAGAACCGCTCGTAGCTAGGCCGAGCCCTCCGGCCCGGTGATGGCCTTCAGCCGCCGATCTTCTCGCGCCCGAAGTAGGGCTGCAGCGCCTTGGGGATGGCAATGCTGCCATCGGCCTGCTGGTGGTTTTCGATCAGCGCAATCAGGATGCGGGGGCTGGCGACGACGGTGTTATTGAGGGTATGCGCGATGCGCGCCTTGCCGTCCTCGCCGCGATAACGCAGCTTGAGCCGCCGCGCCTGGAACTCGTGGAAGCGCGACGCCGAGTGGGTCTCACCGTAGTCGCCCCGCGACGGCATCCAGGTCTCGATGTCGAACTTCTGCACCTGGCCCTGGCCGAGGTCGCCGCCGCAGACGTTGACCACGCGATAGGGCAGCTCAAGTGCCTCGACGATCTCGCAGGAGTTCTCCAGGATCGCCTGATGGTGCTGCTTCGACTTGGCCTCGTCGGCGATGTCGACCACCACCTGCTCGACCTTCTGGAACTGGTGCACGCGATAGAGGCCCCGGGTGTCCTTGCCATAGGTCCCAGCCTCGCGCCGGTAGCAAGACGAACGCGCCACGTAGCGCCGCGGCAACTCCTTGGGGTCCAGGATCTCGTCACCGTGGAAGGCGGTCAGTGAGACCTCCGCGGTGCCGACGAGGTAGAGATCGTCCTTCTCGCAGCTGTAGGCCTGCTCTTCGCCACCGGGGAAGTAGGCCGTGCCATACATCGCCTCCTCGCGCACCAGCTGCGGCACGGACAGAGGCTCGAAGCCCTTGCCGACCATGTGCTCAAGCGCCAAGCGCAGCACCGCTTCCTCAAGCAGCACAGCGTCGCCGCGCAAGAAATAGTTGCGGCTGCCGGCGATCTTCACCGCCCGCGGCACATCGAGGAGTCCGTGCAGTTCACCCAGCTCGACGTGGTCCTTCGGCTCAAAGTCGAAACGAGGCGGCTCGCCATGGCGCCGGATCTCGATGTTCTGGCTCTCGTCCTTGCCTTCGGGGACATCGTCCGCCGGCGGATTGGGGAGACGCAGCAGCAAGAACTCGCGGCGCTCCTGCAGCTCCTTCTGGCGCTTGCCCAGCTCCTGGATCCGCTTCTTGATCTCGCCCTGGCGCTGCAGCAGGGCCGGACGCTCCTCGGGCGAGGCCTTGCCGACTGCTTTGCCGCTCTGCTTTTGCTCGGCGCGAAGCCCTTCGATCTCGGGCAAGACCCGGCGGAGCTCCCTGTCGACGTCGACAAACTCGTCGACGAGCTCCTCACAGGGCATGTGCTTCTTCTGGCCGGCGGCCTTGACGAGTTCCGGGTGTTCCCGGACCCACTTGGGATCGAGCATGGCAGGCGATTCGCTTCGGAGGTCTCAGTTCGAGGGGAAGGCAGGAGCTTCGCCCAAGTGCGCGGCTCCTGCGAGGGGAAACTGGCTGGCCCGGGCAGAACGCGCCCCGGAGTCGGCCGCCCCTACTTCCAGATCGGCTCCAGCTTGCCGAAGAGCTTGTGCTTCTTCTGGCGCACGGCGACGAAGACGGTGCCACGGAAGGGGATCTTCACCCGCAGCAAACTGTCGGCGTTGCGGGAGTCGGCCCCGTTGATCGGCCAGTAGGACAGGTGGTAGGCCGGGACTCCGCCCCGCAGGCCCTTGGCCTGGCGCCGCTTGCCGACGTTCATCGAGAGCGGCCCGATCTCATTGCCCTGCACGGCCCGCCAGCTGCCGATGACCTTGCCGCTCTTGGCGCCCTTTTTCTTCGAAACGATCAGCTCGGGCTCGAGCAGCGCCGCCCCGATGGCCCCGTAGCGCAGGCCGTAGCTGTCCTTCACGTAGAAGGTGGAGCTGTCGACGCTGACCTCTCCATTCTTGACCTCGGATTGGTATTCAATGTGGAACGGCGCGCCGATGCGAATCTCGGTGGTCTTACCCGGCTCGACATCGAAGGGTTTGGACGTGCCCGGGAGGATGAGCGCGTCCATATTACGCGGGAATTTCCCGTTCAAGATGCGCCCATAGATAATCGCATATCGACCGGCAGGAACCTCCACCGGCTTCTTGCCATTCTCGAAGGCGTCGAAGGCGGCCCCTTTGTAGTAACCGATCTCGGCTAGGACCAAGTAATCAGGTTTAGCCTTACGCGGTCCTTCCCACTTGACCTGGACAAAACCGCTCTGCACCGATGCCGGGTCCAAGGGCCGATAACGCAGGGTCTCGTTATTCCCGGTCACGCGCAGGCGCATCCAATGATCGCCGACCTTCACGTAGCTCGAGAACGGCAAGCGATGCTTACTGCGGCCACGCTTCATCGAATCGAAGACCGGCACACCGACGGCTTGTTCCCATCCTGAGCCAAAGCGGAAGTCGCCGGTTCCCGGCGTCGAGTTCCAGGCCTCGCCGACCACGCCGTTCGCATTCTCATCGAGGAACTCAAACTTCTCGCCCTCGATCTCGGCATAAAGAATCGAAGCACTGCGGAAGAAAAGGCTCGCGGACGTTCTCTGCCCCCAAGTCGGCCCGTAGTTGAGCATGGTGCCATTGGCCACTTCGCGATCGGTCGGCAGATAGGTAAAGAAGCCGTATTCGACTTCATAACCGCCCTTCTCGTATTTCAGATAGCACTGACTCGGCTTGCTGGCCATCGCCAGCTTGTATTTGCCGGCATCGGCTTCCGATACTCCGTAGCGATAGTCGTTGGCCCCAAGGCGCTTCAGCCAGATCTTTCCGTCTTGGAAGAAACTGATCTGACTGGGCAGCTTGCCTTCTAACCAGACACCGCGCCACTCCAAGGGGTTGACGCTGGACGGTAAGCAAATCCCTGGCTGCGGCTTTTTCTGCAGCGAGATCAGCATATCGAAGTCCTGCCACTTAGAGCCTGGGAGATACTTCGCCGGCCCCTCTTCGTTCTTCTTTTTCTTGGCGGCCCCGCCACCGATCTGACCCTGCTTGAGCTGATGCTCAAGCGACTTCAAATAGATCATGTTGCGCTTGAAGTCGAGCCCCTGCGTCCAGTCCAGCTCCTGGTGGAGCGTCCGGTATTGACGCAGCGCATCCCGCTCCATTTCCTTGTATTCCTTCTTCACCGGGCGGATCTGGGCAAGGTAGGCCGCGGCATCGCGTAGGCAGCGGGACGCGAGAACCCTATCACCGATCTGCTCACTTTGTTCGGCGAGCTGAATCATCGCCTTAGCGGCGTTGAACTGAGTCTCGGGCTGCTTCTGCGAAACACCCTGCTGGTAAAGCCCTTGGGCCTTGCGGTAGTTCTTGATGATCTGGAACAGCGCCTGCCGCTCGGAATCTCCGATCTCGGCGCGGAAGCGCTCAATCTTCTCCAGGCAGCTCGAGCCGAAGGACTCCTTCCACAGCTCCTTGAAGAGGAGGATACGCTCACCGGCCTTCGCATCGCCTCGGGTCACATAGGTGTCGACCAAGAGGCTGAAATGCTCGATGGCCATCTGCGGGCTGTCCTTAAGCGCACGAATCATGCGCTTGCGGTCGCCCAGCTCCTTCGCGCTATCGAACTTCTTGATGAAGGTGGCGTAGGCCCCCTGGGCCAGCACCGGCGCAGCAAACACCGCCAGAAGCAGGAGACAGGTCGCACGGAAGAAGAGTCGGTAAGGGCGAGGCATCATCAGCACCCATGGCTGCAGGATCGGGGGAAGGAAGGCTTGGGATTCTATACCTGGAAGGCCTGCGAATCAGGAATGCGAAGTACGCATAGCGGCCCGCTTTGCCCAAAGCTTCTCGGGGAGGACGAGCCAGGGCGAAGATGGCTCCGGCTTGTGGAAGAGTCTCCAGCTCAGCGCTTGAGCTTCTCCGAGTATCTGGTCAGCGTCTTACGCTCGCTCTTGCTGAGACTGGCCATGCCCTCACGCTTGACCTTGGCGAGCAGCCGGTCGACCTCCTCCTGCTCGTCCAGCTCGCGCTGCCTCCCCTTCTGCTGCTCCCGGGCCTGCAAGCGGAAGCGCTGCTGCTGCAGCCAAGGGCGCAGCTGCCACCACAACAAGCCGAACAACGCGCCGCCAAGATGCGCGGCGTGAGCCACACCGCCCCCCGGAACCCGATACGCCACCAAGGTCTCGTAGAGGGCGAGGAAACCAAGCAGGGCGGCGACGGCCCAGAGCGGCACGAAGAGGATGAAGAGCAGGACGCGGCTATGCGGGCTCATGAAGGCGGCAAAGACCAGGATGCCGTAAGCCGCCCCCGAAGCGCCGATGACCGGCACCCCCGAGAGATGCCCGACCAAGCCCGAGAAGACCAGCCAAAAGACGCCGCCGGCGATACCGGAGAGGAGATAGAGACGCAGCAGGTGCCTCTGCCCGTATCTCTGCTCCACCATCGAACCGAAGAAATAGAGCATCAGGCCATTCATCAGCAGATGCCACGGGTCCAGCGCGTGGGTGAACTGATAGGTGATCAGCTGCAGCACCGCGAGGAAGGGGCGCTCGCTGGCGCTGTCCAGACTCAGGCCCAAGTAGGGAGCAAAAGTCTGCCCCGTCGCCAGAAAGAACAGGAAGTTGGCCAGGAAGACGGCGACGTTGATCAGTAGCAGGATCTTCAGCGCCTTGCCCATGCGCGGGAAGGCCAGCTGCAGGCCGCCTCCCATTCCTCCTCCGCCTAGGCCCCCTTCTTCCCACTCTTTGCGCCAAGTCATCAGCTCAACCCTCTCGAAACCCGTCTTCGCCTTGCCGTGGAGCCTGGGCCCTACTGAGCTTCGCCCTACTGAGCTTCCCTAGAGATCTTCCCTGCTGCGAGCTCGCCCCGGAGGCTACACGGGCTCAGTTGCGCCGGTGGAGCACGAAGTCAGCCATCATGCGCAGAGCTTCGACATAGTCATTGCGAGGCAGGCCGTCGAGGCGACGCAGCGCCGCCCTCAGGAAAGAATCGGCTTTCTCGTGGGCATAGCTGAGCCCTGGCTTCAGGTCGAACTCAGCCAGCAGCGCCCCCTGCCGATCTGGGATCTTCTTGTCCTCGAAGATCTCCAGGAAGCGCTTGCGCTCAGCGCTGTCCAACTGCGAGAGCAGGTGCAGGAAGGGCAGGGTGAGCTTGCCCTTGCCAAAGTCGGTGCCAAGGGACTTTCCAACCACCTTCTCATCGCCCTCGACATCGAGACAGTCGTCGATGATCTGGAAGGCCAAGCCGAGTTCGTAGCCAAAGCCCGAAAAGAGCTCAACGATCTCCGGCGAAGCCTCGGCGTAGATCGCGCCCAGTTCCGAAGAAGCACCATAAAGAATGGCGGTCTTCTCCCCGATCACTCGCAGGTATTGCTCCTCGCTCAGCTGCATGTCGTAGCGGTGCAGCATCTGGGTGATTTCACCCTGGCAGACGACGCGGGTGACCCGAGAGAGCAGCCGACTGCAGCGTTGGTCCCGAAGCCCCACCGAGAGGTGGAAGGCCTGGGCATAGATGTAGTCGCCGACCAGCACCGAGACTTCGGGCCCGCTGACGGCATTGAGGCTGGCGAGCTTCCTCCGGATCAGCGCCCCGTCGAGGATGTCGTCGTGGACCAGGGTCGAGGTATGGATCATCTCGACGATGGCCGCTGCCCAGAGATGCGTTTCCTCTAGTCCATCCAAGGCCTTGGCTACCAGGAGCAGCATCGCCGGCCGAAGCTGCTTGCCGCGATAGCCGCCAACGTGCCCGAGCAGCGCTTGGAGTTCGGGCGCCTCAGGAGCAAGAGCCTCTTCGACGATGCGGTTGACTTCGTCGAGTTCGGACCGGACCAAGCCGGTGACATCGGTTAGTGCGGTGATCTGCGCCACAACGAACTTTCCGGTAAGGAACCGGTACCGGGCGGGAACACCGCCCTCGAACTGAACTCACTGGAGTCAGCAAGTCTGTGAGACAAGTGGGCCGAGACAAGCATTGGCATCGAAACAAGCATCGCCCCAAGAAACAGAAGCCCTGGAACTAGACCCGGATACGGCTATCGGGTCTGGCCTTGATTCTGCTCGGCGGGCTGCTGCTCCGATGCCGGAGCTGCCGGGCCACTGGAAAGCGACTGCTTCTGTTCGTTCGGCAGTTCTTTCACATCCTCGGCTTCGCCCTTGATGCCCTTGCGAAACTCGACGATGCCCTGGCCCAAAGAACGAGCCAGCTTCGGGATGCGCCCGCCGAACAAGAGCAGCACCACAACGAGGGTGATGATGATTTCGGGCGCTCCGAGCGTAAAGGCAATCATGGCGGTCCACCCTCCTCGAGGATTTGGAAAACAGCACTGCCGCAGTGAGCCGGTCAGGCGTGGCAGGATACCGGCACCCGCCGCTGGCGTCGCGGTAGCAGCAGGCAAAGCTATGGCTTTCTTCCAGCGTCAGCATCCTAACGCTGCAGCTGGGTGAAAAAGCTCATCTTGTTGTCGCGCCACCACTCGTGCCATGGCAGGTGTTCGGCAGGAAAGTCCTTACCGGTGAGGCGCTTGAGACTCTCGTGGCTCTTTTCCCGGATCTTGGCATCCTCCGATGCCAGCGCCCGGATCAAGACGCTGATCGCCTGCATTCGCTGGCGGTAGTCATCGCCGTAGACCCCACGCAAGAACTCGTCAAAGCTCGACAGCAGCTCCTGGAAGGACTTGTTGAGGCGCTGGCGCTCGTAGATCAGCGCGGCAACGTAGAAAAACAGCAGACCCAGCAAGAGCTCGGTCAACCAAGAACCGGGTAGCAGGGACCGATGCTCCGCGGGCAGGAAGCCCCGCGCGATGGGCAGCACGATCGACATCGCGCCGAGCCCGATCAGCACCAGCGGCGTCCGCCCCTGGCGCTGATCGACCTGATCGAGGATTCCCTTACGGTCCATGAATCGCCGCTCCGGCTCAGCCGATGGTCTCGGCCATGGTCTTGCCAATCGTGGACGGGCTCTCGGTCACCGCAACGCCGGCCGCACGCAAAGCCTCCAGCTTCTCCTCTGCCGTGCCCTTGCCCCCACTGATGATCGCACCGGCATGGCCCATGCGCTTACCCGGAGGAGCGGTGCGGCCGGCAATGAAGCCAACCACCGGCTTCTTGACGTTCTCCTTGATGAACTGCGCGGCCTCTTCCTCGGCGCTGCCACCGATCTCGCCGATCATCACGATGCCCTCAGTCGCCGGATCCTCGTTGAAGGCCGCGATGCAGTCGATGAAGTTGGTGCCGTTGATCGGGTCACCGCCAATACCGATGCAGGTGGTCTGGCCGAGGCCGAGCTCGGTCAACTGCCACACCGCCTCGTAGGTCAGGGTGCCCGAACGCGAGACGACGCCGATCTTGCCGGGCTTGTGGATGTAGCCAGGCATGATGCCGATCTTGCAGCCAGCCTTGCCGTCACCCGGCGTGATGATGCCGGGGCAGTTCGGCCCAATCAGGCGAACATCCGGCTTGCTGCGCATCACCTCCATGACCCGGGCCATGTCCAGCACCGGAATGTGCTCGGTGATCGCGACGATCAAGCGCACGCCCGAGTCGGCGGCCTCGAGAATCGCATCGGCGCAGAAGGGCGCCGGCACGTAGATGACCGAGACTTCGGCACCGGTCTGCTCCACCGCTTCCGCCACGGTGTTGAAGACCGGAACGCCGTCGACCTTGTCGCCGCCCTTTCCGGGGGTGACACCGGCCACCATATGGGTGCCGTACTCGACCATCTGAGCGCTGTGGAAGCGGCCGGCGCCGCCGGTGATGCCCTGGCAGAGGACCTTGGTTTCGCTATCGATCCAGATACTCATCGTAGTCCTCCTCAGCCCTTCGCCGCCGCGACGGCTTTGTCCGCAGCCTCATCAAGCGATGAAGCGGTCTGGATGGTGAGGCCCGAGTGCTCGAGGATCTCACGGCCCTTTTCGACATTGGTTCCCTCGAGACGGACCACGAGAGGAAGCTCCAACTTAACTTCCTTGGCCGCGGCGACCACGCCCTCGGCAATGACGTCGCACTTGGCGATGCCGCCGAAGATGTTGACCATCAGCGCCTTCACGTTGGAGTCACTGACCAGGATCTTGAAGGCCTCGGTGACCTGCTCCTTGGTGGCGCTACCGCCAACGTCCAGGAAGTTGGCCGGCTCACCGCCGTGCAGCTTGATGACGTCCATCGTCGCCATCGCCAGGCCAGCGCCATTGACCATGCAGCCGATGTTGCCATCGAGCGCGATGTAGCTCAGGTCGAACTTGCTGGCCTCGACCTCCTTGGGGTTCTCTTCGGTCAGGTCGCGGTATTCCACGATGTCCTTGTGCCGGAAGAGGGCGTTGCCGTCGAAGTTGATCTTGGCATCGAGGGCGATGACCGACTCGTCCTTGCAGAGCACCAGCGGGTTGATCTCGGCAATCGAGCAGTCGAGCTGAGTGAAGGCGTTGGCCAGCTGGCTGATGATCTTGACGCCGTTTTTGAAGGCGGTCCCCTCAAGGCCGAGCTGGAAGGCGAGCTTACGAGCCTGAAAGCCCTGCAGGCCCTGGCCGGGGAGGATCCACTCCTTGTAGATCGCTTCCGGGCGCTCGGCGGCGACCTCTTCGATCTCCATGCCACCTTCGCGGGAGGCCATGACGCAGGCCTTCTGCTCGACCCGGTCTAGCGTGACCGCGAGGTAGAACTCCTTGTCGATGTCCGACCCCTTCTCGATCCAAACCGTGTTGACCACCTTGCCCTCGGGGCCGGTCTGGTGGGTGATCAGGGGCTTGCCCAGCATGCCCTGCGCCGCCTCGACAGCCTCGGCGGCGCTGCGCACGAGCTTGACCCCGCCGCCCTTGCCGCGGCCACCCGCGTGGATCTGCGCCTTAACGACGCAGAGCGCCGTTCCGAGCTCTTCGTAGGCCTTGCCCGCCGCCGCAGCGTCGGTCACGACCCGGCCCTCAGGCACCGCGACGCCGAAGCGCCCCAGCACCTCTTTGGCCTGGTATTCGTGGATCTTCATCGGTTTCTGTCCGTGGAATTCGGTCCCGGGAACCCAGTAGTCATCAGGTGAAAAGGCCAGGGAGTGTAGGGGCTAGCGGGGGAAGTTCCAGATTGCGGGACTGGGGCTTCCCGCCCTGCTACAACTCTCCGCTGCGGGAAGCGCAAGCCACGAGCCAGCCCTCGCCTCCCTTCCTCTACCTCGAAGCAAGGCCCCCGAAAAAGCCAGAGCCATGAGCGAGCATTCTCTCCAAACCCTCCAGGACAAACGCGTCCTGGTCACTGGCGCCAGCTCCGGCATCGGCGCCGCCCTCGCCATCGAAGCCGCGCGCCGCGGCGCCCAGCTCCTGCTGCACGGACGTGACGAAGAGCGGCTAGCGCAAACAGCCCGTACTTGCGAGGCGGCAGGCGCAGCGGCGCCGGAACTCTTCGCCCTGGAGCTGCTCGACCTGGACGATCGCCGCGCCCTGGTCCAAGGCAGCGCCCCGGTCGATATCGCCGTGCTCAATGCCGGCCTCCTGGTCGGCGGACCTTTCGAGGAGGCCGACGAAAACCGTATCCTGGCCCTCTTGCGGGTGAACATCGAAGCGCCGATGCACTTGGCGCGGCTCCTCGCGCCCGGGCTTGCCGAACGCGCCGGCAGCCTGGTCCTGGTCTCCTCAGGCGTCGCCCGCCAGCCCCTGCCCTACAACGTCGTCTACAACAGCTCCAAGGTGGCGCTCACCAGCTTCGGCCGGGCGCTGGCGCTGGAATGGGAGCATCGCGGCTGCCCCGCGCACGTCTTCGTGTCCCACCCGGGAGCCACCCAAACGCCGATGCTAGAGGGTGTCGAAAGCGAGAAGCGCAGCCCCCAGTCCGTGGCGATTGGCAGCTGGGATGCCTTCGAGGCCGGCAAGCGCTGCTGGTGGGCCAGCGGAGAGGATCCGGAGCTGCTCGCCCAGTATGAAGCCGAGGATGCACGCGCCCGCGAGCGGGCCCCGATGCTGCGCGAGTTCTTTGGCGGGGTTCAGGGCTGAGGGGCGGGTCGCCGCCCCCACGAGTCCCAGAGTCCCAGTCCCAGCCACAGAGACCCGGCGCTCAGAGACCCAGCCGCCACTCCAGCCCATTACTGAGGGCATAGTCCGGGTCGCGAACAGCCAGTAGCTGCAGGTTCACCCGCATCCCGGCCAGAGCCGGCGCTTTGGGCAGGGCAAGACTCAGGGTCATGCCCTTCTGGGGAATGGTCGTGGGCAAGAGCTGTAGATCCAGCAGCGGCGCCTTGACCAAGATCTTGCCGAGCGGCGTCGCCACCTGGTCGCGACCCGACGCAATGAGGAGGACCCCAAACGGCTCACGCGGGCGCAGAGCCGTGACCCGGAGCCCCGCTCGCTGCCCCAGCCGCGGCGGCGCAGTGTCGATCGGCGCCAGCGTCGGCAGCGGCAGGTAGCCGCTGCCCTGGCCATAGGCATCGGCCCGTGCCCCGCCCTCGACGAAGACGCGCACCCGCGCCAGCGGGTTGCTGCCGTTGCTCGAGAGCTGGCCAATCCCCTTGCTGGCAGGGAGGTTCTTCTGCAAGAACACGCGCTCCAGGGTGACCCGGTGGCCGAGCACCGAGCTTTGCGACAGATTGGCCCCGTAGCTGGAGACCTGGGTCGAGCTGCCACCACAGCTGCCGAGCACGACGAGCCATTCCCCCTTGGCAAAGCGCAGGGGCCGCGTCGGCTTCAGGATCTCGCGACTCTTGCCAGTGGCGAAGTAGATCGGAGCCGCCAAGACCGAGGCGAAGTAGCGCGGCGGCTTCTGGGCCAGCCGATACAGGGCGACCGTTTGCGTGCCCTGCTCCGACTCGTCGGGCACCTGCAGCCCAGTGACGGAAAAGGCCAGCGGCGCCTGAAAGCAGAAGCCACGCGCATGGGCGGGGGCCACATAGCTCCGCTGAAACGCGGGCAGCGCCAGCTGCGCCTGCGCAGCAGCGAGACCAAGGAGAGCACAAGCCAGGGTGCGGAGACAGAGCGGCATGGGAAGGCTCCAGGAACGAGGACCAGGCAGCATCGCCGGCCGCAGCCGCAGCGGCAAGGCCCCTGGCCAAGCCGCCGACAAAGCCAAAAGACCAGGCCCCAGGGCCACCTGCGCCGCTCGGCTCGATGACAAGCGAGCTTGCTCCTCAGCCATCGGTTTTCGGCTCCGCTGCATCCTCCCCCCCTCGATACTTCGCATGCACCGCCTCGGCCACCGCCCCGGGCAAGCCCTTCACCGCGCGCAGCTCCGCAAGGCTGGCCCGGCGCAGCCCCTCAAGACTGCCAAAGTGCCGCAACAACGCCCGCCGCCGCGTCGGCCCCAGTCCGGGAATCTCATCCAGCTCGCTGCCGATGCGCTGCCGCAGCTTGCGGTGGTAGCCGATGGCGAAGCGATGCGCCTCGTCGCGCAGATTGGTCAGGATGCGGAAGCTAGCCCTGGAATAAGCGATAGATGAGCCTCCGTCTGATCCGAGCCGCTTCTGCTCCGTCGCTGCGGTTCGGATCGGACGGAGGCAGGCAAGGAAGGG
>PDWJ01000224.1_pt1 | contig 85608 bp, 77 predicted proteins | sample 1430881 | NCBI WGS metagenome assembly PDWJ01 (sample SAMN01162460, study PRJNA174530) | Oral metagenome, whole genome shotgun sequencing project. | biome: Marine environment; feature: Marine mammal; material: Swab sample of the gingival sulcus; isolation source: swab sample of gingival sulcus...
GACACCGATGACTTTAATTTTTGACATGAGATGGCTCCTTTGTTTACCTCGTTTAAGGGTAGTCCTAAAATGAGGGGAACCATCTCATTAATCCAGCAACCTGAATGATTGCTGGATTTTAACTGATCATGCTGTTTTTCCTTAAAGAAACAGCCTCCCTCCACAAGGGAGGGAGGCAGGCGCGCTCAGAAGAGATCAGGCTTATACAGAGTAGTACAAGTCAAACTCAACCGGGTGCGTAGTCATATTCACTTGCTCAACTTCTTCACGCTTAATCTCGATGAATGCATCCAGCATGTCATCAGTGAACACACCACCTTTAGTCAGGAACTCACGGTCTTCTTCCAGAGCGTTGAGGGCTTCTTCCAGAGACGCTGCAACCTGAGGGATTTCAGCAGCTTCTTCAGCTGGCAGATCGTATAGGTCTTTATCAGCAGCATCGCCTGGGTGGATCTTGTTCTGAATACCGTCAAGGCCCGCCATCATCAGTGCAGCGAAGGCCAGGTATGGGTTCGCTGATGGGTCAGGGAAGCGTGCTTCAACACGACGCGCTTTAGGGTTAGTCACGTATGGGATACGGATAGAAGCAGAACGGTTACGTGCAGAGTAAGCCAGCATAACTGGAGCTTCAAAGCCAGGTACCAGACGCTTGTATGCGTTAGTAGAAGAGTTCGTCAGTGCATTCAGTGCTTTAGCGTGCTTGATGATACCACCAATATAGTACAGAGCAGTTTCAGACATGCCCGCATACGCATCACCTGCAAACAGGTTAACGCCATCTTTAGACAGCGACATGTGAACGTGCATGCCAGAACCGTTATCACCTACAAGCGGCTTAGGCATGAATGTCGCCGTTTTGCCATAAGCGTGTGCTACGTTATGTACACAGTATTTCAGAACCTGTACTTCGTCGGCTTTGTTAGTCAACGTGTTCGCACCAACACCGATTTCACACTGGCCCGCAGTTGCTACTTCATGGTGATGCACTTCAATGACCAGATCCATTGCTTCCATCGCATCGCACATCGCGGCACGCAGATCATGCAGGGAGTCGATAGGAGGAACAGGGAAGTAACCGCCTTTTACACGTGGACGGTGGCCTGTGTTGCCACCTTCAATCTTGTGGCTGGATGCCCAAGAAGCTTCTTCAGACGCAATTTCGTAACCGCAACCACTGATGTCCGCATGCCATTTAACTTCGTCAAACACGAAGAATTCAGGTTCAGGACCAAACATCGCAGTGTCAGCAATACCTGTAGATTTCAGGTATTCTTCAGCACGTTTCGCTACAGAACGAGGATCACGCTCGTAACCCTGGCCCGTTGCCGGCTCAACCACGTTACAACGCACGATGACTGTCGTTGCTTCAGCGAACGGGTCCAGCAGAGAAGCACTATCTTCCGGCATCAAAATCATGTCGGAATCGTTAATACCTTTCCAACCGGCAATAGATGAGCCATCAAACATTTTACCTTCTTCAAAGAAGTCATCACCCATGTCGGAAACAGGAATAGTCAGGTGCTGCTCTTTACCGTGAGAATCGGTGAAACGCAGATCGATCCACTTCGCATTGCTTTCTTTAATCAGATTCAGAGTCTTCTCTGACATGTGACGTTCTCCACTTTGTTTATTGACCAGGCAACTGAATCAATCAGGCTTGGTAAATCAGAAATTTATATTCGTGATACAAAAAAGCAAACAACATGCCAAGACGCTCATATTTGATAGCCCCTTGTAAAATCGCACTTTTCTGTTCCTAATCACCACACAATACGCACCAAAACAGAACAATAATCTGTGATGCGCACCAAAACAGAGCGCAAGATACTAAAAACAATTAATTCGCGCTCTATATCGATATAATCATACTCCAACCTGTCATTAAAAACCTCTGAAAAAATGAGGCGATGCTGATTTTAGGAACCTTTGAGGCCGGCCAACTCGCGCAGCCACTCAGGCTATTTCGCTGTTTATAGCCCCAATGCTGCAATCACAGCCTGATAGGCATCGGGTTATTCGCAGAAACCCCAATAAAAACAGCCCGATAAACAAAAGCACATAATCGTTCAATAAATATGCAGTAATTTCTCTACAAACACGTATAATTCCGCATTCGCAAAAAATATCCCACAGGTATATACACGTGATCGAAAAGCTAAGAAATATCGCCATCATCGCACACGTCGACCATGGTAAAACAACTCTGGTCGATAAGCTTCTGCAACAATCCGGCACACTGGGTCGGCGCGATGAGGGCACCGAGCGCATCATGGACTCCAATGATCAGGAGAAAGAGCGCGGCATCACCATCCTGGCAAAGAATACTGCTATCACATGGAACGATTACCGCATTAATATCGTTGACACGCCTGGACACGCCGACTTCGGTGGTGAAGTGGAACGTGTATTGTCCATGGTTGACTGTGTATGCCTGCTGGTTGATGCCGTAGATGGCCCAATGCCACAGACCCGTTTTGTAACCCAGAAGGCGTTCGATCAGGGCCTGCGCCCGATTGTTGTAATCAATAAGATTGATCGCCCCGGTGCACGCCCGGATTGGGTTATCGATCAAGTTTTTGATCTTTTCGACAGCCTCGGGGCAACTGACGAGCAACTGGACTTCCCTATTGTTTATGCCTCTGCGCTAAACGGTATTGCCGGCCTTGACCCGGAAGAGATGGCCGAGGATATGACTCCGCTGTTTGAAGCAGTCGTGGAGCATGTTGAGCCACCTAAAGTGGATGTTGACGGGCCATTGCAAATGCAAATTTCCGCACTGGACTACAACAGCTACCTGGGCGTTATCGGTATAGGCCGTGTAACCCGCGGTATTATTAACACCAACACTCAGGTTAAAGTCATTAATCGTGAAGGCGAAATCCGTAACGGTCGTGTGCTAAAAATCATGGGTTACCATGGCCTTGAGCGCGTTGATGTCGACAGTGCAACGGCGGGGGACATCATCTGTGTTACCGGCATTGATGCACTGAATATCTCCGATACATTATGTGATCCGGATACTGTTGAGGCGCTACCCGCCCTGAGTGTTGACGAACCGACTGTATCCATGACTTTCCAGGTTAACGATTCGCCCTTCGCCGGTCAGGATGGCAAGTTTGTCACCAGCCGTAATATTAAGGAGCGCTTGGATCGCGAGCTGATTCATAACGTAGCCCTGCGTGTTGAGGAAGGCGAAACGCCTGAGAAATTCAAAGTTTCCGGTCGCGGTGAACTGCACCTGTCTGTACTGATTGAAACCATGCGCCGCGAAGGCTTCGAACTTGGCGTTTCCCGACCGGAAGTTATCCAAAAAGAAGTTGACGGCGAAATTCAGGAACCCTATGAGCTGGTCATGATCGACGTTGAAGAGGAGCACCAGGGCTCCGTCATCGAAGAACTGGGTAAGCGCAAAGGCGACATGACCAATATGGAAGTCGACGGTAAAGGCCGTGTACGACTGACATTCATGATTCCTTCGCGCGGCCTTATCGGCTTCCGTTCTCTCTTCCTGACCATGACATCAGGCACCGGGATTATGACTTCTATCTTTGACCACTACGGTCCGGTCAAAGAGGGTGAAGTGGTTAGCCGTATTAATGGCGTACTGGTTTCCATGGTTACCGGCAAGGCACTGGGTTATGCACTTTGGAACCTTCAGGATCGTGGCCGTTTATGCCTGGATCCAAACGTTGAAGTGTATGAAGGGATGATTCTGGGTATTCACAGTCGCAATAATGACCTGGCTGTTAATCCAACCAAAGGCAAGCAGCTCACCAATGTTCGGGCATCCGGCTCCGATGAAAACATCCAGCTGACACCACCTGTTCGCTTCACTCTGGAGCAGGCCCTGGACTTTATCGAAGACGATGAACTGGTTGAAGTCACACCCAACCATATCCGCCTGCGGAAGAAACTCCTTAAAGAGAATGAGCGTAAACGCGCTAAAAACAAATAATCTCTTCCAAAAAGGCAGCCAATCGGCTGCCTTTTTATTGCTCACAAGGATAGTTTTCGCCATAACAGCTCTTTATACTAAAAAGTCATTAAGGGTTATCAGAAAAAACCGGCGGGGACACCATGCGCACTCCTTATCCAGAAATACATCCCTATCATCAGTTCCAGCTGCCTGCTTCCGATCTGCATAATATCTATGTAGAAGAGAGCGGCAATGCACAAGGTATTCCCGTACTGTTTATCCATGGTGGGCCTGGTGGAGGCTGCGCACCTTCCCACAGAAGCTTTTTTGATCCGGAAAAGTACCGCATTATACTCTTTGATCAGCGCGGCTGCGGCAAATCGACTCCGCATGCCTCTCTCATTGAAAACACCACACAGGATCTGATCGAAGATATAGAAAAAATCCGAAAACACCTCGGCATTGATAAGTGGTTGCTATTCGGTGGTTCCTGGGGCTCTACACTCAGCCTGCTATACGCTCAAAGTTTCCCGGATTATGTATCCGGCCTGATATTACGCGGAATTTTCCTATGCAGGGACAAGGATATCCAATGGTTTTATCAGCGTGGCGCCAGCGCTATCTTCCCGGATTATTGGCAAGAGTATGAACAGGTAATCCCAGAGGCCGAAAGAGACGATATGCTAACGGCCTATTACAAACGCTTAACCTCAGATAATGAGATCGCACGCATGTCTGCCGCCAAGGCCTGGTCCATCTGGGAGGGCCGCTGCTCCACCCTCGACCCAAACAACGACATCGTTAATCACTTTGCCGATCCTTATACCGCCATGGCCATGGCGCGAATTGAAGCCCATTATTTTATCAATAAAGCTTTTATTGAACCCAATCAGATAATCAAAAACTGCTCACAAATCAAACACATAAAAACCACCATTATCCATGGCCGTTACGATATGGTCTGCCCTATAGAACAAGCACTCGCGCTGTATGAGGCATTGCCTGAATCAGAACTGCACATTGTTCGTAATGCCGGACACTCTGCCTTTGAGAAGGGAATTACTGACAACCTCATTCGGGCTACGGATAACTTTGCACTATCACTGGCTTAACAGGGTACACACAGGTCCTGCGCGTGCCCTGCGAGTCCCTAAAAAGCACAAAAACTTTACTGAGGCTGATTTATGAAAGCACTCATCCAACGCGTATCCTCAGCAAGCGTCGCTGTTGAATCCGCAACGGTTGGCGCCATATCCCAAGGCATTCTGGTTCTGCTCGGTGTAGAAAAAGATGATACAGAAGCCCGGGCAGATAAATTGCTTAAGAAAATTCTTGGTTACAGAATTTTTTCTGATGCAGAAGGAAAAATGAATTTAAATGTTCAACAAATTAACGGTGAACTCTTAATCGTTTCCCAATTTACTATCGTCGCGGATACACAGAAAGGGCTTAGGCCCAGCTTCTCTTCAGGCGCTTCACCCGAATTAGGCGAGACGCTATACAATTACTTTTCTCAGCAAGCAAAGAAGTCCCAGCTCAAGATTGCCAATGGCAAATTTGGTGCAGATATGACAGTCAGTCTGTGTAATGACGGCCCTGTTACGTTTTTGTTGGAGAGCTAAGCAGTTAGCGGCATTTCGCGCAGAGATCCCTTGATTTGAGTGTGCTCACAGCAAGGGGGATCAAGTGAAAAACATCCGGGTTAACACAACTGCTGGTAAGCTCGAATCCATTGCTTAGCCTCACTGTCGGTAACAACCGGCCTGTCCATTCTGGACGATTTATAATGCTCATTGAAAATTGAAAAGTAATTCGCAAGGATCTCAGAACCCACCTGATCATTTACCAACTTAAGCATCTCAGCAGCAACTTCAACAGTACACAATTGACCGGGAACCGCCGCTTTTCGCAACTTATACTGAGACGTTGCCGTAATCCTGGGCTGTATCACCGGCAAAGTATCAAGGTAACGACTGTGGCGAAACATTCTCCGCGCTTGCCTCCAGGTACCATCCAATATAATAAAAACCGGCTGCTTACCCGGCTTGAGTGTGTAATCGACCATACGCTCCCGATAATCATCAGCTTCAGGGAATACAATATAGGGATCGATTGCAGGATCAGAAAGCGCCATTAACAGCGCTTCACTCGGCTCGGTACGCGACCACTCAAAACGTTTTGTCCCGGAAATACAATCTTCGATCAAGCGCCCTGTATTTGTGGGTTTAAAAGCCTCATTGTGGTGCATTAAAAGGTAAAATCCGGCTTTAGCCTGGTAGCTCAGCTTATAACTGCAAATACAGACTGATTTAGCTAGCAAGCAGTTGCCACAACGTTCAATACGTGAGCCGCGTGCCAAGAAAGGTTTAGACATAGTCACTGAATAGTTGGCGGTGCAGTATCAGACTGAAACAAAACCGGAGAAACACCCCAATCAAGGGTTAGCGCCCCTTGATGGAGGAAATGTAAAATTTGATGTAGCTCGGCATAAGTCACAACGCTAAACGCTGAAGGCTGATCCGATCCTGAGAAAAACAGCATACGATAGCGACCATCCTGGTGACTGATATCAAGGCGGCTTAATAAATGCCCGTCAATAGTCGCAATTCCCTCAACTTCGCGCTCAGCGTTCAGGTTTTGCTGCGCATTTTCGTGATGGAACTGGGCCAGATGTGCCTTATGTTGCTGCGGCGCTTCGCCTATCTCCTCTGAAGTTTTCTCCAAAAGATTTTGCGCGCCCTCCAGCAGGCGTAGCACCAGTTTCCGAGTAAGCCAAAAGTCGATGCGTTGCTGACCATTACTGAAATTCCCAACCAAAAGAATTCGATCTTGAAGGTGATCATAACGAAATGTAAATGCACCGATATTCAACATGATGATATCTCTGGTTTAATAACAAAAGCGGCCACTGCCCTGGTGCCAATTCTACTGACCAACACCCAAATTAACTAGTTGCATGAATTATCAATCGCCAGCAATAACTGATGACGTAACATGTTAACAGCTATTTTAACCCGGATATTTCACCAAGACATTATTAAAACCGGGTCTATAGAGAACGCAAAGAAGGAATGGTGTTAAGTCTGGAATTTAAGCTTAACACCTAACATAGACCGCCCTATCTCTTTGGCCAATTATTCATAATCGATCTGAGCCAATTCCGTCTGATTGAATACACCTGCTAAAACAGAACGATCTGCTTCACTCAAATCTACCTGATCGGCATAAACTTTCCATTGACTCACGACCTCAAGCACATCATTAACAATAGCTTTGGCCTTAGCTTCCTTCAGTCCGAAGTACCTGGCTGAAGACAGGCAACTCGCAATGGAACTCTCCCGACCCTTGGGCCCTAAGCTGATAGCTTGGACTCCTAGCGAAGAAGGCTGGGGGACCACATCATAGGCAGGCGATAGCCGGTATTCGTTATTTTCGATATTTTTTTAGGAAACCGTGATTACGTAAATGATCGTCAGTGTTGCCTATAGCTACGTTAAATACCATTCGACGGAATAATTCTGCTCTATCGTTATCGCATGTTCCAATCTTCAGAATCAAATCAGATAAGGCAGGATATGAGAAATAGGCTTCTAGTTGGTTCTGGCGCACACGTGGCTGATACATGAGAGCATGGGCACTGATAAAGTGCCTACGGTAACCTGGTTCAACATCGAAACGTTTAACCAAGATAATTGACTGGCCAGCCACGTTAATGAGCTCAGATTCAGCGGTAGTAATGCCGCTCTCTCTCATCATGAGGTAGCTCATTTGCTCCGCTTTACTTTGGTCAAAAATATCATCAGGCCGGGTGAACTTGGCAATATGTAAGCTACCATCATCTGCTTTGACAACACTTTTAGGCCGCGCTCCACCCATCATTGACCCAGGCTCTAATTGCTTAAGGAGCTCGGGTGTTATCTGTCCGGATTCAATGAGGGTTTGTATATTCTCGTTGATATCCTTCAAGCTCGACATCTCTAAATATTCTGGAGGCGCTTTAGGAGCAGTTCTGGAGAGAGATACCCTTACAGCTCCCACACCTGTGCCCTTTGTCGCCAAAAGCTCTTCCAGCTTGTTCTGAGGATACCTGGTATGCAAAGCCAACATGAGCGTTCTTCCCCAGTTGTCCGGGCCAGCATCAAGTAGCACGGTTGGCACACCATCGTTACCTAAGACTTCTTGAGTATGCTCCACTAAGGGGAGGTTGATTGGATCTAAAGCAAACCGATCTGCTCTCGATAGATAGTTTTGGCCATAAACAAACCGGCCTCTGTTCCCATCAGTCACAAGCCTGCCTGCCAATACCGGGGCCTTCTCTGAAGGCATAGCAACAAACACCCATGCTTCTTTGATAGCTTCCATGATCATCTCTGTTAAAAGTTATTATCTAGATCATGTTTGAGCCTAACCCGCTGAGTGATAGGTTCTCTATCCAGTGCCCCCAAGTCATCTTCAGGCTTACAAACCTCACTAAGGCTATCAACCGCTCCGTAGAGCGTTAACAATGTTAAGTAGCTGCCAAAGGATACGGTAGGATCTCCAGCTTCCATTTTCTGAATCGTCGCACGAGAGCACCCTGTATGCTTGCATACATCTTCTTGCCTCCATCCTCTTCTCTTACGGGCTTGCGCCAGGCGCTTTCCTAGATCCTTGCTAGTTTGTTCAGCTTCGTATGGAATTCGCTTACTCATGACTATTTATATAGGCCTTAAGTTACTTAATGAGTATTATTATAGTCACACGTGATATTTTCACAAATTCAAAAATAACTGCTTGGCTTTACGCAAAGCGGTTCATACTCGTGAGAATGAAGGATTCGTTTGAGAAAAGGGGATTTAAGCACCAGTTGGCGGAATTTTCGCGCAGAAATCTTGCTCGCGAACGTAAACACTACCGTAGCGGCATCGGAGCAAACATGTGCGCTCGCATCAAGGGAGAAACCGGCAAATGTGAATCGTAACAGTGCGTACCACCGCTTATCATTGCAGAATACGCCTGTACAACAGCGCTCAGTTAAAAAACAAATGCACTGAGTACTCAACAAGCAAGCCTGTGGCATTTTACCTTCAACCACAAAAAATCCTCGCTGATAAGCGAGGATTTTTATTAGCAGCCTTTTTTGTGCATAAGTTCGATTAACTGACGAACTTGATCATTACACCCGCAGCAATCGCAGAACCGATTACACCTGCTACGTTTGGTCCCATCGCATGCATCAAAAGAAAGTTCTGAGAGTTATACTCCAGACCGATCTTATTGGAGACACGGGCCGCCATAGGTACTGCTGATACACCTGCCGAACCAATCAACGGGTTGATCACATTGCCACCCATCATCTTGTTCATCAGCTTCGCCATCAGGACACCTGCAGCTGTACCAATACAAAATGCGACAATACCCAAAGCCATGATGCCTAGCGTTTGCAAATCCAGGAATTTATCAGCAGACAGCTTGGAGCCGACTGACAAGCCCAGGAAGATAGTCACGATGTTAATCAGCGCATTTTGCGCCGTATCACTGAGACGATCTACCACACCACACTCACGCATCAGGTTGCCGAAGCAGAACATGCCCAATAGCGGTGCTGCATCCGGCAGCAACAGGGCAACCAGAATCAACAGAACAATCGGGAACAGAATCTTCTCCAGCTTGGATACATGACGCAGCTGGCTCATCTGGATTTTACGTTCAGCATCTGTAGTCAACGCACGCATAATTGGTGGCTGAATAAGAGGCACAAGCGCCATATAAGAGTACGCAGCCACAGCAATTGCACCCAATAGGTGAGGTGCCAAAAGACTGGTTACATAGATAGCTGTTGGGCCATCAGCACCACCGATGATACCAATGGCAGCCGCTTCCTGAATATTGAAATCCATGATGCCCAGTGCAGACATGCCTACAGCACCCAGAACAGTTGCAAAGATACCGAACTGGGCAGCCGCCCCCAAGAACAGGGTACGCGGATTTGCCAGCAGCGGACCAAAGTCGGTCATCGCGCCAACACCCATAAAAATCAATAGCGGTGCTACTGTCGAGCCAATTGCAACACTGTAGAAGTTATACAACATACCGTTAGCATAACCACCGTCCAGTGCCACATTTTTCGCAGCCTGAGCTTCAGCAGCAGTGGCTTCATGATAAGCATGAATAATGTCGTGCGGGTCTGTGCTGGTGATATTCAGCGCAGCCGCCAGACTATTCATCACTTCAGGCACTGCAAAATGCACAGCATTTTCAACAGCCGTATAGGCCAGGCCTGCTTCCGGAATGTTCGCTAAAATGCCACCGAAGCCTATCGGCACCAACAGCAACGGTTCGAAATTCTTTTTGATGGCCAGAAACAAAAGCAACAAGCCAATAAAAATCATTACGACCTGACCGCCAGTGATATTGTAAGCACCAGAGGCAAGAAACAGTTCGATTAACTTATCCATCAAACAGCACCTTATGCCAAAGTCAGCAGAGTGTCGCCAACCTGTACAGCGTCACCTTCCTTAACATCGACAGTAGCAACTGTACCCGCACGAGCTGCACGGACTTCAGTTTCCATTTTCATGGCTTCCAGAATGACCAGTACATCACCTTCCTGTACAGCCTGACCAGGATTAGCTTGTACTTTCCAGATATTACCAGCCAGTGGCGCAGCAACGGCTTCTGCTTCACCTGCAGGTGCAGCAGGTGCTGCTGCCGGCGCCGCCGCTGGAGCGACTGCGGAGATATCACCGCCTTCAGTTACTTGTACAACGTAGTTCTGACCATTCACAGTGATAGTGTAAGTTTGTGGGCCGGTATTCTTAGGTGCAGCCATGGCTAGTGCGTCCTCTAATGTAGGTGCAGGTTCAAATGCATCAGGGTTGTTACGATTTTCCAGGAACTTCAAGCCGACCTGAGGGAATAGAGCATACGTCAGAACGTCATCAATCTCGTTCTCACCCGTTGTCAGCTCAACACCTTTCTCGGCAGCCAGCTCTTTCAGCTCATCGACCAGCTTGTCCATTTCCGGTTCAAGCAGATCAGCAGGACGGCATGTAATTGCTTCACCACCATCCAACACACGCGCCTGAAGCTCTGCATTGTATGGTGCGGGTGCAGCGCCATACTCACCTTTCAGGATGCCCTGTACTTCTTTAGAGATGGTTTTGTAACGCTCACCCATCAGGACATTGATCACCGCCTGAGTACCAACGATCTGGGACGTTGGCGTCACCAGAGGGATTAGGCCCAGATCTTCACGTACCCGTGGAATCTCAGCCAAAACATCATCAAACTTGTCCGATGCGCCCTGCTCTTTCAACTGGTTTTCCATGTTGGTCAACATGCCACCAGGAACCTGAGCGATCAGAATTCGAGAGTCTGTGCCACGAAGGGAGCCTTCGAATTTTGCGTATTTTTTCCGTACTTCACGGAAGTAAGCCGCGATTTCTTCCAGCAACGTCAAATCCAGACCCGTATCACGATCAGTGCCCTGCAAGGCAGCAACTACAGATTCTGTAGAAGTATGGCCATAGGTCTTGGACATAGAAGAGATAGCCGTATCAACACGATCAATGCCTGCTTCTACAGACTTCAGGATTGTCATATCAGACAAACCAGATGTTGCGTGGGCATGTAGTTGAACTTCAAGGTCAGTCTGAGCTTTCAAACGTGACACAAGGTCAAAAGCATCATATGGCGTCAGGATGCCAGACATATCTTTAATCGCGATGGAGTCTGCGCCCATATCCTCGAGAGTCTTGGCGTATTCAACCCAGTTATCGATCGTATGAACAGCACTCTTTGTGTAAGAGATCGTACCCTGGGCGTGCTTGCCTGTTTCTTTAACGGCTTTGATTGCAGTCTCAAGATTGCGCGGATCATTCATCGCATCGAAGATACGAAATACATCAACGCCGTTGGTTGCAGCACGCTCACAAAATTTATTTACAACATCATCAGCGTAGTGGCGGTAACCTAGCAGGTTCTGTCCACGCAACAGCATTTGATGTTTTGTATTTGGCATCGCTTGCTTCAGCAAACGAATACGCTCCCACGGATCTTCTCCGATGAATCGGATACATGAGTCAAATGTTGCGCCGCCCCAGCTTTCCAGGGACCAAAAGCCTACTTTATCCAGCTTTTCCGCGATCGGCAGCATATCTTCTACCCGCATACGTGTAGCAAACAGCGACTGGTGTGCGTCACGCAGTACTACATCAGTAATGCCAAGGGGTTTCTTTGCGTCGGTCATGGGTAATGGCCTTCTGTCGATTAATACAGATTATTCGTTATTTATTCGTTCTTGTTATGCAATTACGAACGGTATTTATGAACTGCTGCAGTCATTACAGCGATCAACTCATCATCGTTATTTGAAGCGGCAGGCGTAGCTTTTTTCGCTTTTGGTTGCGCTGCTGCTTCTGGGAAAAACCTGCCTACAACCTTTGACATTCCTGTAGTGGCGAATACCAACAAGGTCAGAAAGACAGCTACGAAACCCATACCAAAGATCATCAAGTTGAGACCTTCTGATACCAGATTATCCATCTACCGGGTGCTCCTGTACTTTTCGAAACTCATACATATACCAGTGCACAAACTATCACTCACCTTACGATCTTCGTAAAGCCACAGTAACGCATGCATTGGTTGCAAATGGAACACAATTAAACCTGAAAAGTCTACATCAGGCAATAATAAGAGGGGAAATTTAGGCAGGGGATGGATATGGGCCGAAAGTTGCTGCAACCCTTCGGCCCATCAAAAGAAAATTGCCCTAATCACGACTACCAGGACGATAAACTTTCACGTTATTAAAGCCACGTTCCTGAAGTTGATGGGCGTGCATCTGGCTCATCACACCTTTTTCACAGTACAGCAAATATTCTTTGTCTTCGGAGAACTCTCCTACCTTAGACGCCAGTGAGAAAAACGGAATCAACTGTATTTCACAACCGGGAATATTCAATGGCTTCTTCTCCTGCTCGTGGGGAGCACGGATATCAACCACAACCTGATTTTCAGTCACTTTGGTCAGAGCTTCAACTTCGGCATGAATATTCACATCTTCTTCAATTTCATCGATATTGACCACCTGGCGACGTTCCAACGCCCGCTCTAGCACATCAAAATCAAAGCTGGACTCTTCTTCTTCAACACGCTCTTTTTTCGCGCAAGTCGTTGGCTTATCGGAAATCACACCGCAATATTCGGGTATATTCTTGGCGAAATCATACGCCCCGATTTGCCGGGTCAGATCGATAATATCCTGTTTATCCATTGTCACCAGCGGGCGTACCACCAGTTTTTCCGTCACTGCATCAATCACAGCGAGGTTTGACAAGGTCTGACTTGAAACCTGAGCGATACTTTCGCCGGTCACCAAAGCATCCGCTTTGACTCTGTCCACAAGCTTCTCACCCGCACGCATCATCATACGTTTTAGAACCACACCCATATACGAATGATGCACAGATTGCAGAATTTCACCCACAACCTCATCAAACGGCACAGTAATAAATTTGACCCGGGCGGAAGAGCCAAACTTTTGCCACAGGTAAAGCGCAACCTGCTTCACCCCGATTTCATGCGCATGTCCACCCAAATTAAAAAACAGAAAGTGCGTTTTACATCCCCTGCGCATCGACATATAACTCGCAACAATGGAATCAAAACCACCAGAAATTAATGATAAGGTCGCTTCCTGTGAACCCAATGGAAAGCCGCCCAAGCCTTTGTAGATATTGGTCACCACATAAAGGCTATCGTTGCGAATTTCCAGATCCACATAAACATCAGGCTTATGAACATTTACCCCAGCGCTTTCTGCATGCTGGTTCAGGCCGCCACCGACATAGCGCTCAACATCTATCGATTTAAAGTCATGTTTGCCTGAGCGTTTCACGCGCACTTTAAAAGTTTTGTCTTTTATCTTGTCGGCATAGACCGCAAAGGTTTTTTCATAGATGTCATGAAAATCGCCTAACGGATACTCTGTGACTTCAATAAAGCTATGGATACCCGGAGTCCGCGCCAGAAGATCAATAACATCGTCTGCCACCTCTTCACCTGCGCCTACACACTCCACATCGAGCTTATCCCACTGCCCCTTGACCCTGATGTGCTCATCGATACGACGCAGCATATTTTGCAGGTTACTTTGCAACCGCTGAATCAGGCGCTTACGCACTGGACGGCTTTTGATGGTAATTTCAGGAAACAATCGAATAGAGAACTTCATGATTAAGAGCTCAACCAAAAATTATATTGCAGCATTATTTAGAACGCATGAGGTCATTCTGAGACAGAACAGATGGCGCGCCCGAGAGGATTCGAACCTCTGACCGCCTGGTTCGTAGCCAGGTACTCTATCCAGCTGAGCTACGGGCGCATATCTTTATTTTCTGAGAAAGTGGCGCGCCCGAGAGGATTCGAACCTCTGACCGCCTGGTTCGTAGCCAGGTACTCTATCCAGCTGAGCTACGGGCGCATTCCAAGAAAAGATCGTTATTTTGAGTGGCGCGCCCGAGAGGATTCGAACCTCTGACCGCCTGGTTCGTAGCCAGGTACTCTATCCAGCTGAGCTACGGGCGCACATCAAAATGGCGGTGAGCGAGGGATTCGAACCCTCGATAGGGGTAAACCTATACGCCCTTAGCAGGGGCGCGCCTTCAGCCACTCGGCCAGCTCACCAATAACGAGCGCGTACTATACATAACTGATTTTAGAAAAGGAAGATGGTTATGGAAAAAATTATTCCTTGCTTCCTTCTTCCGCTTTATCATTTTGAATTCGCTGATAAATCTCTTCTCTATGAACAGCAACATCCTTGGGTGCATTGACACCAATACGCACCTGATTACCTTTAACACCCAAAACGGTAACTGTCACCTCGTCACCAACCATCAACGTTTCACCAACTCTGCGAGTAAGAATTAACAATAGAGCCTCCTTTGTACTTCATATAAAAACATGCTTACGTTAACACAGATCAACATACTAACAATCATTTAATGACTTGCCAGTACACCATCCCCTAAAAAGCCGTATCACTATAGACCAGCTTCTAAAAAAAAGTTCGATTATTCACTAGCAACATCACATTTATCCAGATCGAATGCAGAATGCAGCGCACGCACAGCCAGTTCAAGATACTTCTCAGCAATAACAACAGACACCTTGATCTCTGATGTAGAGATCATCTGAATATTGATATTCTCCGCAGCCAGGACCGCAAACATTTGACTGGCCACACCGGAATGAGACCGCATACCAACCCCAACAATGGATACTTTAACTATTTTGTTGTCGCCAATAACTTCGCGTGCACCCAGCTCTTTAGCCACTTCACGCAAAACCGCCTCGGTCGCCTCATAGTCATTACGGTGCACAGTAAAGGTAAAGTCTGTCGTATTATCGGCAGCAACATTCTGCACGATGACGTCAACTTCTATATTAGCCTGACTGACAGGCCCAAGGATACGTGATGCAACACCAGGCACATCAGGTACACCCATGACCGTTAATTTCGCCTCATCGCGATTGAAAGCAATACCGGAAATAATCGGTTTTTCCATAGTCGAATCATCCTCTATGGTAATCAATGTGCCCGGCCCATCCTGAAAACTTGAAAGCACACGCAACGGTACTTTATATTTACCCGCAAATTCTACGGCACGTATCTGCAACACCTTTGAGCCAAGGCTGGCCATCTCCAGCATCTCTTCAAAAGTCACCTGTTCCAAGCGTGCTGCTGCTTCAACCACACGCGGATCCGTCGTATACACACCATCTACATCGGTATAAATCTGACATTCATCTGCTTTCAATGCTGCCGCCAGTGCAACCCCGGTGGTGTCCGAGCCACCCCGACCCAGGGTAGTGATATTGCCGTCAGGATCAACACCCTGAAACCCTGCAACGACTACTACACGTCCGGCCTCAAGATCAGCCCGCATCGATGCAACTTCGATATTCTGGATACGTGCTTTCATATGAGCCGTATCCGTCAGAATTTTAACTTGTCCGCCTGTATAGGAACGCGCCGCTACGCCACGTTTGTTCAGCGCCATAGACAACAAGGCAATGGTTACCTGTTCCCCGGTTGAGACCAACACATCCATCTCACGAGGGTCAGGCGTTTCCTGAATATCCCGGGCCAAGCCTATAAGACGATTCGTTTCACCACTCATTGCCGAGACGACAACAACAATATCATGGCCTTGCTGACGAAAACGTTCAATTTTATCAGCAACAGCTTCAATCCGCTCAACTGTACCTACAGACGTGCCGCCATATTTTTGAACATAAAGTGCCATTCTTATTCCTTGTGGAATCAGCCCGGATGTTGCACCAGTACCTTTCGTTTTTACAATTCAGTGCTGCTATACACGCGTATTCTGTCATGTCAGACCGGGGACAGAGGGTCATAGTTACCATTTACCGAGCTTTCACTTGGCCCCACCCGGTTTGCGCGCACATGCTCACTCAAATCAATAATCCCGGCGCAAGCATTTCGCCAACGGCTGCCACACCCAAGTTAAACACCGCCTAAAGGCAACACAGCTTTTCATTACTACGAGCTTTAACGAAAGCCAGCAGGTTTCGCAAAAAGCAGGCTTAGTGAAATCACAAGCACCGCTAGGATTTGCTCACACCTTCCTCAACTAAACCAACAACCGAATCCAGCACAGCTGGCAAAGCAGACAATTCCGTTCCACCACCTTGGGCGAAATCAGGACGACCGCCGCCCTTACCACCCAATTCAGCAGTGAGCTTTTTAATTAGGTCTCCTGCACGAACCTTGCTAGACAGCTCTTTTGTTACACCAGCAGCCAGAGCAATTTTATCGTCAGAAACTGTGGCCAACACCACAACACCGTTACCCAGTTTATTTTTCAGCTGATCAATTGTGTCACGAAGTGCTTTAGGTTCAACGCCATCCAACTGCGCAGCCAACACTTTGACACCATTCACTTCAACAGCATTGCTTATCAGATCTGCACCCTTTGCAGCTGCCAGTTTGGCTTTCATCTGCTCAAGCTCTTTTTCCAACTGGCGAGCCTTCGACTGCTGTTCTTGCAGTTTTTCTTCGAGCTGTATTTTCTGTTCCGCAAAATACTCCAGTGCAGCCGAACCTGTTACTGCTTCAACACGACGGATACCTGCAGCAACACCGCCTTCCGATATAATTTTTAGCAGGCCGATATCTCCGGTGCGTCTGGCATGGGTACCACCACATAGCTCTACCGAAAAATCCCCTCCCATAGACAGCACACGTACAACATCATCGTATTTTTCACCAAACAGTGCAGCCGCACCTTTAGCTTTAGCCGCCTCAATATCCATTATTTCAGTAACGACTTCGGTATTGGCGCGAATCTGATCGTTAACAATACGCTCCACTTCAGCAATCTGTTCAGCCGTGAGCGCTTCGAAGTGAGAGAAGTCAAATCGTAGACGCTGCTCATCATTCAAAGAGCCTTTCTGCTGAACATGCTCTCCCAGAACAACACGCAACGCTTCATGGAGCAAGTGCGTTGCCGAATGGTTCAGCGCAATCGCCTGGCGTCGTTCACCATCAACCTGCGGTGCAACTTTATCACCCACTTTTAGCGAGCCTTGTTCGATCGCGCCGTGATGCAGGTTATTTTTACCTTCTTTAGTGCAATTATTAACAGCAAAACACACCGAGTCTGACAGCAAAACACCCGTATCACCTACCTGGCCACCCGATTCTGCATAAAAAGGTGTTTCATCCAGAACAACCAGGCCGGAATCTCCAGTACGTAGTTCATCTACTGCTTCACCGCCTTTGAATAAAGCAACTACGGTGGACGCATCCCCGGAAAGATGCTCATAACCGGTAAAACTGGTTTCACCCTCCAGTTTAATGGCATCGTTGTAATCAACCGAGAATTTACCTGCTGCACGTGCACGCTCACGCTGCGCTTCCATTTCACGCTCAAAACCTTCGTCATCGATGGTCAACTCGTGTTCACGCGCAACGTCCGCAGTCAGGTCATGCGGGAAGCCATAAGTGTCATACAGTTTGAACACAGTTTCCCCTGGAATAACCGTACCTTCCAGAGTATCAATCGCGTTCTCAAGTAAGCTCATGCCATGCTCAAGCGTCTTGGCAAACTGCTCTTCCTCTTTCAAGAGCACTTTTTCAACCTGGGCCTGCTTTTCTGCCAGCTCAGGGTAAGCCTCACCCATTTCCTTAACCAGTGCAGCGACCAACTGATTAAAGAAAGGCCCTTTCGCGCCAAGCTTATTACCATGCCGAACGGCACGACGAATAATGCGACGCAAGACATAACCCGCACCTTCATTGGATGGCAGCACGCCATCAACAATCAGGAAGGCGCATGAGCGAATATGATCCGCGATCACACGCAGAGACTTATTGTCCATATCTGCTGTACCAACAGCTTTAGCTGTAGCATTCAGCAAATTCTGAAACATATCAATTTCGTAGTTGGAGTGGACATTTTGCATCACCGCTGCAACACGCTCCAGCCCCATCCCTGTATCAACCGACGGTTTAGGCAAGGGTGTCATCTCACCATCAGCACTACGGTTGTACTGCATAAAGACAACATTCCAAATTTCAATATAACGATCGCCGTCTTCTTCCGGACTACCTGGAGGACCACCCCAAACATCTGCACCGTGATCGAAAAAAATCTCTGTACAAGGGCCACAAGGACCCGTATCACCCATTGACCAGAAGTTATCCTCATCCAGTTTAGAGAAGCGCTCCGGATTAACACCGACCTCTTCTTTCCAAATACGTTCCGCCTCATCATCTGAATGATGCACGGTGACCCACAGGCGCTCCTTCGGCAATCCAAGTACTTCCGTCAGAAACGTCCAGGCAAAGTTAATCGCATCATGCTTAAAGTAATCGCCAAAGCTAAAGTTACCCAACATCTCGAAAAACGTGTGATGCCGTGCTGTATAGCCTACGTTTTCCAAGTCATTATGCTTACCCCCGGCACGCACACAACGCTGCGAACTTGTTGCACGAGAGTAATTACGCTTATCTGTACCCAGAAATACATCTTTGAACTGGACCATTCCAGCATTGGTAAACATCAGCGTAGGATCGTTCGCCGGAATCAGCGAACTGCTGGAAACAATTTCATGGCCTTGCTGCTTAAAAAAATTTAAAAAAGCCTGGCGAATTTCAGCACTTGTCATGTATTTCATTAGATGAACCGTATGCGTATCCATTCTGGTAAGACAGTCTATGGCGCAAAACTACCAATAGACCTATAAATCACCGCAATTTTTTGGGCGCTGAATTATATATCATGTTTGAAAATTGATCGATTATTTTTGGGCAGATATCCAAAATAGTCGGGATTTATATTAGTTATCCCAGATAAACAGTGAATTATGCCCCGGATTCTGCGTCCATTGCATAGTGAATTTCATCCATGGTATAGCCCCGCTGCGCCATAAAACGCATACGTTTTGCCTTACCCTTGTAGTCCTTCACGTCTAATGGATCAGTATATTTCCTTGCATACAATTCTCTTGCCTGCCCATACCAATCGATATTCAACCCCTCAAGCACCTCATTCAGTAGATCATCAGTAATACCTTTTCTACTGAGATCGAAGCGTATCCTCACCAAGCCATGCCCCTGACTCACCCTCATCCTGACAAAGCTCTCAACAAAACGCTGCTCCGATTGGTAACCCAGTTCTTCCAACCTGTGCAAGACCGCTTCAGAGGTTTGTTGCGACGCCAACCGCTCAAATTTTAATGCAAGCTCAGCCTTGGAATACTCACGCCTGGAAAGCAGATCAATGGCTTTACGCAACAGCTCGTTTTCTGAATACTCTTTTTCAGCCATGTACCCTCCAAACAAAAAACCTCCGATATCACTATCGAAGGTTTTCTCAGCTAACGCCCTAGATTAGATCAAATCCAAATTCTCTGACTCATCCTTTTCGACCTTCTCAACAGGAGCAGAAAGAAGACGGTTGCGTAGCTCAGTCTCAATTTCAGTAGCGATTTGCGGGTTTTCCTCCAAAAACTTGGCCGCATTCGCTTTTCCCTGGCCTATTTTGTCGCCGTTATAGGCATACCAGGCACCGGATTTATCCACCAAACCCTCTTTAACGCCCAGATCAATCACCTCACCCATATGGTAAATACCTTGACCATACATGATCTGGAACTCGGCCTGTTTAAACGGTGGCGAAACCTTGTTTTTCACAACCTTGACCCGGGTTTCATTACCAACAACCTCATCCCCTTGCTTGATCGCACCGATACGTCGAATATCAAGGCGCACAGAGGAGTAAAATTTCAACGCATTACCACCGGTAGTGGTTTCTGGATTACCAAACATAACCCCTATTTTCATACGGATCTGGTTAATGAATACCAGCAGGCAGTTGGAATTTTTTACATTACCTGTCAACTTCCGCAAAGCTTGAGACATCAAACGTGCTTGCAGGCCCACATGAGAATCACCCATATCACCTTCGATTTCGGCTTTAGGCGTCAGCGCTGCTACCGAGTCAACAATAATGACATCGACCGCATTTGAACGTACCAGCATATCGGTAATTTCCAGCGCCTGTTCACCTGTATCAGGCTGGGAAACCAGAAGGCTATCAACATCAACCCCCAGTTTTTCCGCATAAATAGGATCAAGCGCATGTTCGGCATCGACAAAGGCACACGTCTTACCCTGTTTCTGGGCTTCAGCAACAACCTGTAACGTCAGCGTGGTTTTACCAGAGGACTCTGGGCCATAGATCTCAACAATACGACCGTAGGGCAGACCACCTATACCCAGAGCGATATCCAGGCCCAGAGAACCTGTGGAAACCGCTGGAATCGCTTCACGAGGCTGGTCTCCCATACGCATAACTGCGCCTTTACCAAACTGCCGTTCAATTTGACTTAACGCCGCATCAAGTGCTTTTTTACGATTCGCGTCCATCTTTAACCCTGTACCATTAATTTATCTTACGCTGAAAATACTGTATGTATGGACAGTATTATTTCACAAGTTTCCCCGATTGCAACCCTCAGCAGGATAAGATCTGCAAAATTCCTGATAATGCATTATTAACTGCTTGTTTTCGAACGGATTCACGGTCACCGCTAAAGACAAACTTTTCTGCCCGGGTTGCTGCACCACGCTTTGCCCAGGCAATCCATACCGTACCGACCGGTTTTTCTACACTTCCCCCATCAGGGCCTGCAATACCACTCGTAGCGACACTGATAGAAGCCTGACTATTACCCAGCACAGCTTCAGCCATTTCAGTAACCACTTGTTTAGAAACCGCACCATGCTCTGTTAATGTTTTCCGCTTGACGCCTAACATCCGTTCTTTGGATTCATTACTGTATGTAATAAAGCCACAGTCAAACCAACTGGAACTACCTGGCAGCGATGTGAACGCCTGACCTATCCAGCCGCCCGTACAGGACTCAGCTGTCGCCACAACAGCATTGTTCTCCCGAAGTTTTTGCGCGACCATCAAAAGTTTAGCCCGTTCGATCTTCTGCATAGCAATTGACCCTGTTACTTTCCTGTTTTTACCGTACAATTTGCCTGATCCCATTACTGTAATACAGTTATTTTTATCAATCGCAGCGCAAGTATTTATTTCGTCATGTCAAAACAGAATGCCTCCGGCCACACACCGATGATGCAACAGTACCTCAAGATTAAAGCACAGCATCCTGATCAGTTAGTGTTTTATCGAATGGGAGATTTTTATGAGCTGTTTTACGAGGATGCCAAGAAGGCTGCGGAACTACTCGATATATCCCTGACCGCGCGTGGAAAGTCCGGCGGTGAGCCTATTCCCATGGCAGGTATTCCATACCATGCAGCCGAGAATTATGTAGGCAAGATCGTACGAGCCGGAGAATCCGTTGTTATTTGTGAGCAAATTGGTGATCCGGCCACCAGCAAGGGCCCTGTAGAAAGGGCGGTAGCACGTATTATTACCCCCGGCACAGTCAGTGACGAAGCTCTGCTTGATGAAAATAGAGACAACCTGCTAGTTGCACTGAACCAGTCTGGCGATATCTTTGGCTTTTCGATTGTCGATATTGCATCAGGCCGTTTCAGCCTGATGGAAGTCGATAGCCAGGATGCGCTGATCAGCGAACTTGAACGCCTTCGACCTTCAGAAACGCTTTACAATGAAGACTCGCAACTTGGCGACATTTTGCACAACCGTAAAGGACTACGCCCACAAGCCCCCTGGCATTTTGAGCAGGACACCGCACATGATCTCCTGTGCCAACAATTCAAAGTAAAAGACCTGGGGGGGTTCGGCTGTGATCACCTGAAGGTGGCGATCACTGCTGCCGGTTGTTTACTGCAATATGCCAAGGATACTCAACGTACAGCACTGCCACATATTCGTCGCATTCAGACCGAACAACACAGTGATTATGTCGCACTGGATGCAGCCACGCGTAAAAACTTGGAAATAGACCAAAATCTCGCTGGCGGCTTTGACAACACACTGGCTAAAGTCGTCGATAAGTGCCGTACCCCAATGGGCAGTCGTTTACTACGACGCTGGCTACACCGTCCTCTACAGGATCGGGCCACCCTGCTAGCCCGCCAGGCTTCAATCCAATGGCTCCAGGATTCCTACCGTTTTGAAGATAGCCAGCAAATCCTGAAAAGCATCGGTGATAATGAGCGCATACTGGCGCGTATAGCATTAAGATCAGCGCGACCACGCGATCTTGAGCGCCTGAGAAATGCACTCCAAGTGTTGCCAGATATACAAAATTTGCTGTGCGATACGGAAGCCCCCCGCCTGGCTGAACTTGCAACTCTGATATCCGAATTCCCGGCGTTATCCGCTGTACTGAGTAAGGCGATTATTGATAACCCTCCTGTCGTTATTCGCGACGGAGGTGTCATTGCAGCGGGTTTTGACGAAGAGCTGGATGAACTCCGCAGTATCAGTGAAAATGCAGGGGCCTACCTTATCGAGCTGGAAAAGCGGGAGCGGGAGCGCACTGGCATTGCCACATTGAAGGTGGGATACAATCGGGTTCACGGTTACTTCATCGAGATAGGCAAAGCCCAAAATGCCAACCTTCCTGCGGAATATATTCGACGCCAAACGCTAAAAAATTCTGAGCGTTACATTACCCCGGAACTAAAAGAATTTGAGGACAAAGCCCTGTCAGCAAAGAGCCGTGCCCTGGCTCGGGAAAAGTCACTGTATGAAGCATTACTGGAAACACTGGCAGCAGAACTGCCGCCCTTGCAGGATTCTGCAGCAGCCATTGCTGAGCTCGATGTACTGAGCAACCTGGCTGAAAGGGCATCGACTCTGGATTATGTGGCACCAAAACTGACAGAAGAGCCACAAATCAAGATCCAACGCGGACGCCACCCGGTTGTAGAAACAGTCCTTGATGACCCATTTGTCGCGAATGACCTCGAACTGGATAATCAACGCAAAATGCTCATCATCACTGGCCCCAATATGGGCGGTAAATCGACTTATATGCGCCAGGCTGCGCTGATCGCACTGCTGGCGCACATAGGGAGTTATGTGCCCGCATCAACAGCAACCATTGGCATTGTTGATAAGATTTTCACCCGCATGGGCTCATCAGATGACCTTGCCGGCGGGCGCTCAACCTTCATGGTTGAAATGACTGAAACAGCTAACATCATGCATAATGCAACAGAGAGAAGCCTCGTGTTAATGGATGAAGTTGGCCGGGGAACAAGCACCTTCGACGGTCTATCATTAGCCTGGGCCTGCGCTGAAAACTTGGCCAGGGAAACCAAAGCATTTACTCTCTTTGCAACGCACTACTTTGAACTGACAAGCCTGCCTGAGCAGGCAGAAAATGTATTTAATGTCCACCTGACCGCAGTTGAGCACAATGACCATATAGTCTTTTTGCATGAAATAAAAGAAGGACCTGCCAGCCAAAGTTATGGTTTGCAAGTCGCACAACTTGCCGGTGTGCCCCTGCAGGTTATTCAACAGGCCAAAACCAAGCTGGTACAGCTCGAACAGGATGTCAGCGTCGGTGCACAGATGTCTGCACCGCCACCCCCGGTACAGAATGACATGTTTGCAGTCCCTGAACCCAAAGCAATCAAAGAGCTTAGGAAAATCGACCCGGATAACCTGACACCAAAGCAGGCTCTGGATCTTGTTTATAACTTAAAAGCGCTTTTATAAAGGAGATAAGCCGCTTAACCCAGGCGGCTTTATGCAAGATAACCCGCTATTGCTGTAACAGGTCCTCACCTGTTAAGCCATTTTTCTCGACAACCGCCCGGAGCTTACGTAGCGCTTCAACCTGAATCTGGCGCACACGCTCTCGTGTCAAGCCAATTTCACGACCTACTTCTTCAAGTGTGCTTATTTCATAGCCCCTCAGCCCAAAGCGGCGTGATAGCACCTCCGAATGCTTTTCTGGCAGCGCATCCAGCCAACGATCCAGATTACCACTGATATTTGAGTTCTGAAGCAGCATCGCAGGATCAGAGGGGGCTGTATCTGGAATGGTATCCAGAAGGGAGCTGTTAGAGTCTTTCCCCATCGGGACATCTACGGAACTGACCCGTTCATTCAACCCTAACATAAGTTCAACATTTTCGACCGGCTTGCCTATCAGTTTGGCAATCTCTTCAGGCGAGGGTTCATGATCCAGTTTCTGGGCCAACTCCCGGGCAGTGCGCAGAACTGTATTCAGTTCTTTCACAACATGGATAGGTAAACGAATCGTCCGGGTCTGGTTCATAATGGCGCGTTCAATGGTCTGCCGAATCCACCAGGTGGCGTAGGTAGAAAAGCGGAAGCCACGTTCAGGGTCAAACTTCTCTACGGCGCGAATCAAACCAAGATTACCCTCTTCAATCAGATCCAACAGCGTCAGGCCCCGATTGATATACCGGCGTGCGATCTTCACAACCAGACGAAGGTTACTCTCTATCATCCGCTGGCGAGCCGCTTCGTCACCTTTTAAGGCCAAGCGGGAGTAATAAACTTCTTCCTGCGCACTCAACAGCGGTGAAAAGCCAATCTCATTCAGATAAAGCTGCGTCGCATCCAGATTCTTAGCACCGAGTAAGTCTTTATGTGCCATACTGCCGCGGCCACGACCACTGTTGAGAAGCTCGGGTAGTTCTTCCCCTTCTTTCTCTATCAGCTCTTCATCCCCAAGAGTGACACTCTGCACATCCTCTTTGCGACCATTATCAATATCTTCCATTACCCGTTTCCTTAACCTATTAGAGTATTGGGCATAATGACGAGGTATGGCTATGTCTTACATTACTTTCTCGGCAGATACCTCAGCGGGTTAACTGGTTTCCCATCCCGCCTGATCTCAAAGTGCAACATAACCCTATTGGCGCCACTACTGCCCATCTCCGCAATTTTCTGGCCTCCCTTTACCATATCATTTTCTTTCACCAAAACACGACTATTATGTGCATAAGCACTTAGAAACTGCTGATTATGATCAACTATGACCAGATTCCCATAACCCAGCAAGCCATTTCCGGCATAGACAACACGCCCTTTGGCAGCAGCTTTGATTGCGGTGCCTTTCACACCTGAGATATTAATACCCTTATTGACCTTACCCCGTGTTTTAAACGTAGAGACAACCCGACCAGATACAGGCCACCGCCATTTGATTGGCCCCGTTGCTTTTTTAACCCGGGTTGAAGCGGGCGGAGCCGGTCCGATTGTCTTCACTTCAGGCTTAGGTTTTTGGGGTTTGGTGCTTTTTCTCTTGCCCGGGACAGCCTGCGCTTTAGCTTGCGTTTTAACCTTCGATTGCGGTTTTGACGCAGCGTTTTTTGCACCTGAAGATAACGGGTCTTTATTTTGAGTTGATGCTTTAGAGGTGGATATAATTCCAGTCTGATTGCCCCTACGTGCTGACGCAACAATATCAGGCTTGGGTGCTTTTATAGATGAATCCCGGACAATCGACCCGCCCTGTGTTGCCGGGGAAGAAGCCGCGTTCAACTTAAGCTTTTGGCCCGGAAAAATTTTAAAGTGCTGATCGATATTATTTTGTCGGGCAAGCTCCCGATAATCCAGACCATAGCGAAAAGCAATTGAATACAGGGTGTCACCCTTACGCACAATATACGCACCCGGAACGGCAGTGGATTGACTACTATCAGGGTAAGCACCCTGCGGAGAGGCGCGCTCACTGACCGGAGCATAGGTATTCCCACCACATGCGGATAGCAGGATAACAAGTGCTGATATTAACGCCCTTTTCAGCCACACTCCGCTAGTCTCCAGACCTCCGCCCCATTTTCTCGAGCAAGAGCACTAAAGCAGCACCGAGTAACATGAGAGCAGCCGCATAGATAAACAAAGAAGGCTGACCTGTCATTGTTTCAAACGTAAATGGCGATATGTTTTCCTGTACTAGAGGCACCTGTTCATTATGCCGGTTAATGGTATAGGCAGTCGTATATTTCCATGGCCATACTTTATTCAGGGAGCCAAGCAAGAACCCTCCCAACAGGGCCAACGTTGTCGTTCGGAAGGAGTTGAACATCCAGCTCAACACCCGGGAAAAGCTTAACAAGCCAACAGCACAGCCCGCAGCAAAGATCCCCAACGTAACAAGTTCCAGGTTTTTTATAGCACCCAATATGGGTGTATACATGCCCAGCAGCAACAAAATAAAACTGCCGGAAATACCCGGCAAAATCATGGCACAAATAGCTACCATTCCGGAAAGGAAAATAAACAACGGAGTCGCGTCAATCGTTGTAGGTGCAAGGGTCGTAATAAAATACGCCGCAACGGCCCCCGCAACAAACGCGGTAAAACTGTTCGAGTCCCAACGTTCTATATGTCGACTCACGGACCAGACAGATGCCAAAATAAGACCGAAGAAGAATGACCACAGCAGCTCTGGATACTCTGCCAACCAAAACAACACGATATGGGACAACGTCAGCAAACTCAGGATAATACCAATCACCAACGCCAGCAGGAATGTCCCGTTCACATAGGCCCAGGCAGCGACAGGCCCCTCTTTAAACAGGAGAGCCACTGCTTTAGGACCAAATTGTTTTAAAGAGTGAATCAATTCCTCATAGATTCCCGTCATAAAAGCAATCGTCCCGCCAGACACACCGGGAACCGCATCGGCCGCCCCCATCATCATTCCTTTGACTAAGAGAACAAGATAATCGCGAATTGATCTTTCTGACTGCATGTAAACTCCGCTACCGCACCGTACCGCTTAACAGTGGCACAAATTTAACCCCTTCAAGAACCTGAGTCGAAAACTCATCTTCCGTTTCACGCACCACCAATTTTAATTCCTGTTTATCACTGCCACCGACAGGAATAATCAACCGTCCGCCAACAACCAACTGCTGCTTAAGCTCCTCCGGCACTTCCTCCGGTGCGCATGCTGCCAAAATGGCATCATACGGCGCTTTCGCCTGCCATCCCATGCCACCATCAGTGTGCTTCAACTGCACATTTTTCAATCCCAAAATTTTGAGACGCTCTTTTGCCCTATCCTGAAGCGGTTTAATTCGCTCAACACTGTACAACTCACCCACTAACGGAGCCAGAATCGATGTCTGGTATCCAGAACCGGTGCCGACCTCCAGCACTTTATCAAGAGGCCCGCCATCCAAGAGCACTTCTGTCATTCTTGCAACAATAAAAGGCTGCGATATGGTTTGGTTGTAGCCGATAGGTAAGGCTGTATCTTCATAGGCCCTATGTGCCAAAGCCTCATCTATAAATATGTGCCTGGGCGTCCGACGCATGACCTCAAGCACTTTTTCATCCTTAATTCCTTGTTCACGCAACCTGTTGATTAGACGGTCCCTGGTTCTCTGCGAGGTCATACCTATACCTCGTAAATTATGGTCGTTCAAAAACTACTCTCCAACCAATCAGCGACATTATCCATTCCGGAATATTCTGTCATATCAACATGCAATGGCGTAATCGATACGTATGCGTTATGCAATGCAAAAAAATCGGTTCCCGGCCCAGCATCCGCCGCAGAACCCGCCCCGGCAACCCAATAACGGACTTTACCTCTCGGATCTTCCACAGCTGTTGGCATATCTGCACTGGAACGATGCCCCAAACGGGTAACATGCGCCCCCGCATATTCATCATAGGCACAGTCTGGCACGTTTACATTCAAAACTGTACGTGGCGCCACATTCAACTGATGAATATTTTCGACCAAATCACGAGCAACTTTAGCGGTAGATTCATAATGATCCGGATGAAACTCTCCCGATGAAATCGCAATTGCCGGGTAACGCATATGCCGCCCCTCCATCGCTGCAGCGACCGTGCCGGAATAAATAACATCATCACCCAAGTTAGGGCCCGCATTAATTCCTGAAACCACCATGTCAGGTTTAAACCCAAAGATCCCGGAACACCCTAAGTGCACGCAGTCAGTAGGCGTGCCATTAATACCGATAAAGCCGCTTTCATGCCGAAACGCTTCCAAAGGGCGATCCAGGGTCAAAGAGTTACTGGCACCACTGCGATTTCTATCCGGTGCAACTACCAAAATCTCACCGACCTCAGCCAGCGCTTTCGCAAGTGCCGCCAAGCCCGGTGCGTATACACCATCATCATTTGAAATGAGTATTTTCATCAATTTTCTTATACCGGCTGAGAGAAACAGCAAATTTCTCTCAGTACACTTGTCGCAAAGGAACCTGAGATCAAATCAAATTCGATACTACAGGTCTCTTCATCTTCAATATCCACTGCCATAGCACCAGGCAGCAACCTGCTGCTACGCCGCTCTTGCTTAAGTGACAACCGCTCAAGCAAACCCGATATCTCTTGCCAGGATTCCAACTGCTGCAATTCCCATGCGCGTGCAGCTCCCTGGCTCATTAACTCACCCCGCCCCCACAGAGGGCCGGTTAAAGAGACATCCCCTTCAAGCAAACGCTGTTTTACCTGCTCATCAACTGCTTCAGCAACAAAACAACTATGGCTGCCCGTCAGCATCAAAACATCACCTTGCAGTACAGTTTCCCATAAACCCTGCTCAATGCGTAGCGACAATAGCTGATTAAATAACCACGAGCGCACTGCAGAGATATAGATCCCTTTTTTAGCCCGCTGCCTTTCCTGTAATTCACCACGCAATAGTGCAAGACCTTTCTCCAGATTGCCATAATCCTGCCCAAAGCGCTGTTCACCAAAATAATTGGGCACGCCCTGAGCCTTAACCCGTTCAGCTCGACTCAGAACAGCTTGCATATCTGAAACTTGTCGCAAGCGCAAACGAAAGCGGTTACCTTTTAAAGCACCCAAACGAAGTTTACGGGGGTGACGCACTGCTTTAAGCACTTGAATACTGTCACCGCCGAAAAGCTTCCAATTCAGGTTACGCTTAATAGGGAATTTTACGCAAAACCACTGTTCTGTAACCGCATGACGATCTTTTTTACCGGCATAGCTGACATCTCTGGGACTTATTTGCGCAAAGTTTACCAACTGCCGGGCAACCCAGTCGGTATTTTCTCCCTGTTTGCGGATATAGAGAAACACATGTTCGCCTTCACCTTCAGGCTCAAAACCCAGATCTTCAACCACCTGAAAATCTTCAGCAACTGTGCGGATCTGTGCTGTCACATCAGGCTTACCATAGCGATATGAAAAATTGGTCGGAAGGATATTCACTGTGATTTATTTCTCTTCGATCGGTGCAACCAGTTGATAGAAGGTCTCGCCCTCTTTAATCATGCCCAATTCACTTCTGGCACGCTCTTCCAAGGCTGACAAGCCTTGTTTCAAATCCTGTACTTCGGCTTCAAGCTCACTATTACGTTGCCTCAGCCCTTGGTTGATCTCTTCCTGCAATTCGATCTTCGCATTCAAATCCCAGATGTCCTGGAGGTTATTCTCTCCAAACCACAGCCGGTACTGCAGCCCGAGCAATAAAACAATGAGTATAATAATCAACCAACGGTACATAGTGTTTACTTGAGTAAAAAAGGGGGCATAAGCCCCCTTTTTATATCAGACAAATAAAGTTCAGACTATTACTGACCTTTAATTTCAGACAGGCCATTATACACAGCGCTTGCGCCCAGCTCTTCTTCAATACGCAACAGACGGTTGTACTTGGCAACACGATCAGAACGACATAGAGAACCTGTTTTAATCTGGCCTGCAGCAGTACCTACTGCAAGATCGGCAATGGTTGTATCCTCTGTTTCACCCGAACGGTGCGAGATAACAACCGTGAAGCCGGCATCTTTAGCCATTTTGATCGCATCCAGTGTCTCTGACAGAGAGCCAATCTGATTGAACTTGATCAGTATTGAATTACCGATTTTTTGCTCAATGCCGCGAGACAGAATTTTGGTGTTAGTAACAAACAGATCATCACCCACCAGCTGTACTTTGTCGCCAATCTTCCGCGTCAGGTACGCCCAGCCATCCCAGTCAGACTCATCCAGGCCGTCTTCGATAGACACAATCGGGTAGTTTGCGGTCAGTTCCGCCAGATAGTCACTAAACCCTTCGGCATCAAATACCTTACCTTCACCAGACAGGTCATATTTGCCGTCTTTATAGAATTCAGATGCTGCACAGTCCAGAGCCAGGGTGACATCCTTACCCAGTTCGTAACCTGCCTTTTCGATGGCTTCTTTAATCACAACCAGCGCTTCTTCGTTAGAAGCCAGGTTGGGAGCAAAACCACCTTCATCACCTACCGCCGTATTCAAGCCTTTCGCCTTAAGCACCGCTTTCAGCGCATGGAAGATCTCGGCTCCACAACGCAGGCCTTCAGAGAATTTAGCAAAGTTCACTGGCTGAACCATAAACTCCTGAATATCAACATTGTTATCTGCGTGCTCACCACCGTTCAAGATATTCATCATTGGCAGCGGCAGCGAAAATTGACCAGCTGTACCATTAATTTCGGCAATGTGTGCGTATAGCGGGATGCCCTTCTCCGTAGCCGCCGCTTTAGCCGCAGCCAGGGACACAGCCAAAATAGCGTTGGCACCCAGTTTTTCTTTGTTCTCGGTACCATCCAGCTCAAGCATTTTGTTATCAAGCGCACGCTGATCAGTGACATCCATGCCCGTCAGAGCGTCTCGAATTTCACCATTAACCGCAGCAACAGCCTTCTGCACACCTTTACCCAGGTAACGGCTTTTATCACCATCACGTAGCTCCAATGCTTCACGGGAACCCGTAGATGCACCTGACGGCGCACAAGCTGAACCAATTACGCCAGATTCAAGAATGACATCCGCTTCAACGGTTGGATTCCCACGGGAATCCAGTACTTCGCGGGCTTTGATATTAGCAATCTTTGCCATGGGTATAACTCCAGAAGTTTTCGTTCAGGGGGGTTAACCACCCCTATCTTTTAATCTTTTGACCATTTCGCCTGCTGATCGAGGGCCGCCTGAATAAAACCCGTAAACAGTCCATGACCATCACGCGGTGTCGATGTAAACTCAGGGTGGAATTGACAAGCAACAAACCACGGGTGGTCGACCACTTCGACAACCTCTACCAACTCACCGTCGACCGAGCGGCCAGAAATGCGCAGACCCGCTTCTTCAAGCTTGGCCACGTAGTTATTGTTCACTTCGTAGCGGTGGCGGTGACGTTCCGTGATCTCGGTATTGCCGTAAGCTGTGGCTGCAGTGGAGCCATTCGCCAGGTGACAAACCTGAGCCCCCAAACGCATGGTTCCCCCAAGGTCATCGGTTTCACCACGGGTTTCTATATCGCCCTCAGATGTCGCCCACTCAGTAATAAGGCCCACCACCTGATGCTCGGCATTTTTATCGAATTCAGAGGATGTTGCCCCCTCCAGGCCAGCAACATGACGGGCAAATTCAATCACCGCAACCTGCATACCCAGGCAAATACCTAAATACGGTACTTTATTTTCACGCGCATAGCGCACGGCAGCAATCTTGCCTTCAACACCGCGCTCACCAAAGCCGCCAGGCACCAGAATAGCACTTGCATCTGCCAGAATTTGCACACCTTCACGTTCAACACGTTCAGAATCGATACACTCAATGCGTACTTTTTTCTTCAGTGCGATACCTGCATGAGAGATCGCTTCGATCAGCGATTTATAGGCATCCAGCAGCTCCATGTACTTACCCACCATGGCGATTTTAACTTCGCCTTCAGGGTTAAGATGTGCATCAGCCACACGATCCCATTCGCCCAGGTCTGCATCGTGGCATTCAAGATGGAAACGCTCCACCACAATGTCATCCAGCCCCTGCTCGGAGAGCATACGCGGGATATTATAAATAGTGTCAGCATCCGGCAGTGAAACGACTGCACGTTCTTCAACATTAGTAAACAGGGAGAGTTTGCGCCGAGAAGAGTCCGGAAGTGGGAAGTCCGAGCGACAAACCAGAATATCAGGCTGGATACCGATAGAACGCAGCTCTTTAACCGAATGCTGGGAAGGTTTGGTTTTAATCTCACCGGCCGTTGCAATATATGGCACCAGAGTCAGGTGCATAAACATGGCACGAGAGGAACCCAGTTCAGCCTTCAACTGACGCACGGCTTCCATAAATGGCAGAGATTCAATGTCACCCACCGTGCCACCAATTTCTACCAATGCCACATCCGCATCACCCGCGCCTTCCACTACACGGCGCTTGATTTCATCGGTGATGTGCGGAATAACCTGTACAGTACCACCCAAATAGTCACCACGGCGCTCTTTACGCAAGACGTGCTGATAAATGCGGCCCGCCGTAAAATTATTGCGCTTACTCATCGTTGTACGGATAAAGCGCTCATAGTGACCGAGGTCCAAATCAGTTTCAGCACCGTCTTCTGTGACAAAAACCTCACCGTGCTGAATAGGGCTCATGGTCCCTGGATCCACATTGATATAGGGGTCCAATTTCAACATAGTTACTTTTAGCCCTCTGGCCTCCAAAATAGCTGCCAGAGAAGCTGATGCAATGCCTTTGCCCAATGAGGACACAACACCGCCGGTAACGAAGATATATCGCGTCATGCAGAACCTGTTTGATCGTGTTTAAAGCGAGGATTTTTTAAGATCGAGATGGCACTGCAGGATAGCAAATCAGACGTTATCAGACAATGAAAACGGGTGCCATAAGAGTGAAAAACCTGCGTTTTCTTCTGCAAAGCCCTGACAAATACAGATTCCTGGCACCGCGGCGAGCTGTTCACCGACATAAATCAACGGCCAGCGTTCCCGATGCCAAGGTTCAATGCCAGCATCCTGTAGCATTTTTTTGACCTTTTTGGATTGTGTAATACCCTGCGGTCGACACCGCTCGCCCCCTTGCCTTCGCCGGATAACCGCTCCGGAAAACAGTTCAACAGGCACCTTGCCTTTTATCTCTAATACACCGTCTACCAGTTCTTGCCTGGGGGAGCACAGGAAAGGCACTTCCGGAGCGACCTCTTCTTGTTCAGGCAACAGGTAAAGGTGTTCTTTAAAGCGACGAATTTCCAGCCCCTTTCGAGTAAATACAGGGTTACTATCTACCGCTGCCTCGATGAGATCTGTCTGTACCTGCCTTAGTTGCACTTTATTCAGATTGATTCCGGTATGCAGCGAAACCCAGTAACGCAGCACCTCCGGGCGACGCAGTGGCAGCAATGTTTTCCAGGCAGATATACTGAGTTTTGCCTGACCGTCACTGCAGAGCGCTAGGTCAGAGGCAAGATAGTGCTCTAGCAAATTATGCGCTTCGCTCAAGCGTTCTGTATTTTCCCGCCAACGCCTGGCAAGATCAGGCCAGCGCTGCCTCAGTAACGGCAAGACATGCAGGCGAAGATAGTTACGATCATAGGCATCTTCTGCATTGCTTGGATCGTCTATATAGTCCAGCCCTATAGTCTCTACAGCCCGCTCAATTTGCGTCCGGGTCAAATCTAACAACGGCCGCAACAGGTGACCATCTGCCAAGCGGCGCTGTAACGGAATTCCCAGCATGCCCTTTAGTCCGCTACCACGCAGCATCCGAAACAGCAGTGTTTCTGCCTGATCATCACCGTGGTGCCCCTGCAGCAGGCAATCTCCAGGCGTTATGATGTTGGTAAATGCAGCGTACCGTGCCTTACGTGCGGCATTTTCCGATGACGACGGCAATTCAAGATCAATAATGATCGCTTGCAAGCCCAAGTTTTCAGCCTGTTGTACCGAGAAGCGTCCCCAGTCACAGGAATCGGCCTGGAGATGATGATTGATGTGAATAACAATAATTGGAAGGTCACTAAGGCATTTCTTAGTAAGATAGAGCAGCAGTTGGGAATCCACACCGCCACTATGGGCAACAAGCCAGCGTTTTATCTTATGCTGCTGTTGAAAAGCAGAGGTGAACGCAGAGAAGCTGCGTTCACACTCCTGTAGTGCCGTTTGAGTCTTTAACTCAGGCTTCACCACCAAAACCGTATGACAACAGACGTTTGTAACGACGTTCCAGCAACTCATCCAGAGACAGCTCATTAAGCTTGTCCAGACTTTCGGTCAAATGGCGTTTCAAGTTAGCTGCCGTCAGGGCAGGATCACGGTGCGCCCCCCCTAACGGTTCGCTGATAACCTGATCTATCAGGCCCAAATCATGCAGGCGCTCTGATGTAATACCCATCGCTTTCGCCGCATCGGCAGCGCGTTCCGCACTCTTCCACAGAATAGAGGCACAGCCTTCAGGCGATATGACCGAATAGGTCGAGTAGCTCATCATCATCAGCTCATCGCAAACACCAATGGCCAGTGCACCACCGGAGCCACCTTCGCCAATAACGGTAGAGATGATAGGTGTCTTCAAACGGGACATTTTCGCCAGATTGAATGCAATTGCCTCTGACTGACCACGCTCTTCTGCGTCAATGCCCGGGTACGCCCCCGGTGTATCGATAAAGGTCATAATTGGCATTTTGAAACGTTCAGCCATTTCCATTAAACGCAACGCCTTACGATAACCTTCCGGACGTGGCATACCAAAATTACGCCGCTGACGCTCGTGAACTCCACGCCCTTTCTGGTGGCCGATGACCATAACCGGCTGTTCATCTATGCGCGCAACACCACCAACAATTGCCTGATCATCCGCAAAATGGCGATCACCATGAATTTCATCAAACTCTTCAAATATATAGTCGATGTAATCCAGTGTGTAAGGGCGTTGGGGATGACGGGCTAACTGGGAAACCTGCCACGCAGACAGATCAGAAAAAATTGACTCGGTCAGAGTACGGCTCTTCTCTTCCAGACGCTCAATCTCTTCGGATATATTCAGATCAGCGGAGTGCCCGACCAAACGGAGTTCTTCAATTTTAGCCTGCAGCTCTGCAATGGGTTGTTCAAAATCCAGGTAGTTCGGATTCATATGACTCATCTATTTAATAGTGAAAATTGTGCAAAGTTTACCTTATTTAGCACATTAAGAGCCAGACCTTCGCCCGGATGTTACGTCCGCGCATTTAATTTTTTCAACTGAGTGCCGTGATACACAGCGTATTCCGCCAGCTGGCGCAAGGTCCGGGCTAATAGGTTAAACGCACCGCATCACTACCAAAGCGCTCCATTAACGCGATAAGCAGCTCATCATTAGCCTGAACTTGCCAAGCGTCATCAAGCACAAGCGTTGCTGCAACGTCCGGGCGTTTATATCTGAGTTTAACCGGCAACGTTCCATCACCCTTGTGCGCCCGAAGAAGCGTTTGCAGCTCTTGTATTTTACGCCCGGTGAAGTGCGATTCATCACATTCAACCTGGACACCAGACGCATACTGCGCTCGAGCCTGCGGAATGCTTAATACTTTACTCACTCGGACTTTCAAGCCGCCTGAGAAGTGATCTTCAACAACCTCGCCTTCCACCACCAGCACTGAATCTTTCTTTACAAGGTCAAACACGCCATCGTAAACGTCGCCAAACAGAGTGACATCAATACGGGCACTGCGGTCATCCAGCGTCACAAAGCAGAGGTTGTCGCCTTTCTTTGTCTTTTTAAGACGCAAATCGACCACCAACCCTGCCATCTTTTGCGTTTGCCCCCTGACCGGTTGCAACTCAACGATACGTTTACTAATGAAATGCTTTAATTCTTTTTCATACTCATCTATAGGGTGGCCTGTCAGGTACAAGCCCAGTGTGTCTTTCTCACCCACAAGTCGCTCTTTATCCGTCCAGGAGCGTACATTGTGATAATCCGCATAGACTGAGCGATCTGACTCAGCTTCAACTTCATCAAACAGATCGAACATCCCTGCATCCTGATTTTTGGCTGACTGATCTGCAGCCTTCAGTGCATCAGGTATGGCTTCCCACAACACGGCACGCTCTGCACCCAGGCAATCTACAGCACCTGAACGCACCAAGGCTTCAAGAACGCGCTTATTCAGCTTTTTAGCGCCGACCCGTTCGCAGAAATCAAACAGATCTTTAAATTCACCCCCTGTAGCGCGGGCAGCCACAATGGCCTCAATCGGCCCTTCACCCACCCCTTTAATGGCCCCAAGACCATACACAATGACGCCATCGTCATTAACGGTGAACATAAATTCACCGGTATTCACATTGGGCAAGGCAGGAGGGATACCCATAGTGCGACATTCTTCGATAAAGATCACAACTTTATCGGTGTTCTGCATATCAGAAGACATGACCGCTGCCATAAACGGTGCCGGGTAATGAGCTTTTAACCAGGCCGTCTGATAAGAAACCAGCGCATACGCGGCGGAGTGGGATTTGTTAAAACCATACCCGGCAAATTTTTCTACCAGATCAAAGATATTTCCTGCCAGGTTGCGATCAATGCCATTTTTTTCTGAGCCATCCAGAAATGAAGCACGCTGTTTCGCCATTTCTTCAGGTTTTTTCTTACCCATGGCTCGACGTAGCATATCCGCCCCGCCCAAGGTGTATCCTGCCATTACCTGAGCGATCTGCATGACCTGCTCCTGGTAGAGGATAATTCCATAGGTCGGCTCAAGCACGGGCTGTAATGAATCTAATTGGTAGTCCGGATGCGGCCAGGCCATCTCAGCACGACCATGTTTACGGTTGATAAAATCATCCACCATGCCTGACTGCAGGGGTCCCGGCCGGAATAGCGCCACCAGAGCGACAATATCTTCAAAGCGCGAAGGCAGCAAACGGCGTACTAGGTCTTTCATGCCGGCTGATTCCAACTGGAATACCGCCGTTGTTTCTGCCGCTTGTAAAAGATCAAACGTTTGCTTGTCTTCCAAGTCGATCAAAGCAATATCGAGTGGTTCTTCGCCCTGTTTTTCGCGAATCCGATTCACTGTTTGCAAGGCCCAATCAATAATCGTCAGGGTACGCAGCCCCAGGAAGTCAAACTTGACCAACCCCGCTTCTTCAACATCGCCTTTATCAAACTGGGTCACCAGACCATGGCCTTCTTCATCACAATAGGTGGCAGAGAAGTCCGTCAATTTAGTCGGTGCAATCACCACACCACCCGCATGCTTACCAATGCCTCGGGTAACCCCTTCCAGTTTGTAGGCCATGTCCATGATTTCCTGGGCCTCTTCACTGGAGCTGACAAAATCACTCAGCAATGGCTCTTGATCCATTGCTTTTTGCAGTGTGATACCCACCTCAAACGGAATCAATTTAGACAAGCGGTCAGCCAAGCCAAAGGGTTTACCTTGAACACGGGCCACATCTCGTACTACCGCTTTGGCGGCCATAGTACCGAAAGTCACAATTTGCGATACCGCATCACGCCCATAGGTACGAGCCACATAATCGATCACCTTGTCCCGGTTATCCATACAGAAATCGATATCGAAATCCGGCATGGATACACGTTCCGGGTTCAGGAATCGTTCGAACAGCAAGTCATATTCCAACGGATCAAGGTCGGTGATTTTCTGGGCATAGGCCACTAGAGAGCCAGCACCGGAACCACGACCCGGCCCCACCGGAACACCGTTTTCTTTACCCCATTTGATAAAGTCCATGACGATCAGGAAGTAACCGGGAAAGCCCATCTGGATAATGATATCCAGCTCAAACTCCAAACGATCAATATACACCTGCCGCTTTGCAGCATAATCAGGATCATTCCTGTCCAGCAAGACTTCAAGACGCTCTTCCAGGCCGTCATAGGAGACTTTGCGGAAGAAGTCATCCATGAGCATCCCTTCCGGAATCGGATATTTCGGCAAGTAGTAGGTACCCAGCTCAATCTCGATATTACAGCGCTTGGCAATTTCTACACTGTTTTGTAGCGCCGAAGGGATATCACTAAATAGCGCAAGCATCTCATCCTGAGACCGGAAATACTGCTGATCGCTATACTCTTTAGGCCGAGTTGGGTCTTCAAGGGTTCGCCCCTGGTTGATACAGACACGCACCTCGTGTGCTTCGAAGTCATCTGGCTTAATAAACATGACTTCATTAGTCGCCACCAGCGGACAACCATATTCTTTAGCCAATTCAACCGAGGCATGGACGACCTGCTCATCGCCACTACGACCGGTACGCTGTATTTCCAGATAAAAACGCTCGGGAAATATATTCATCCAACGCTGTAAAACAGCGCCAGACTGGCCTTTATCCGCAAGAATGGCACGCCCAACCTCGCCTTTTCTCGCCCCGGAAAGCGCGATTAAACCGGCTGATTTTTCCTCGACCCATTCAGGTTTAACCAACGCCATATCCGGAATAATATTCTGCCCTTCAGCATAGGCCTGAGAGATCAACTCCATTAAATTCAAATAGCCCTGGGCATTACACACTAACAGAGTCAGACGATAGGGCTCACCACCCGGCTCATCCGTATTTTCAACCCACAGATCCGAACCGCAAATGGGCTTAATACCACTCCCTGTTGCCGCCTTGAAAAACTTCACTAGGCCAAAGAAATTTGTCTGATCTGTCATACCCACCGCAGGCATCTTTGCCGCTTTCGCTGCAGCGACCAGTTCCTTTACCCGCACCAGACCATCGACAAGTGAGAATTCGGTATGAACACGAAGGTGGATAAACGTTGGATCAGTCATAATTGGTATGTATTAGGTCAATTCAATTAACTCACGAACCGGTTTAAAGCTACGTCTATGTGCGGGTAGCGGTCCGTATTTTTTTAAAGCAGCAAAATGCACAGCCGTCGGGTACCCCTTATGTTTGGCAAAGCCATACTCAGGGTGCACCTTATCGAGGTCTTTCATTTCATGATCACGATCTACTTTCGCCAAAATTGATGCTGCACTGATTGCCGGTATTTTACTATCGCCTTTCACAACGGGTTCGCATGGACAAGCCAAATCCGGACTCCGGTTACCATCGACATAAACAAACTGGGCAGCTACCGGCAACCCCTCTACTGCGCGTTTCATCGCCAGCATCGAAGCATGGAGAATATTCAGTTCGTCAATTTCTGCCGGCGATGCAGACGCCACACACCAGGCCAGGGATTTCTCTTTAATCTCCCGATAAAGCTGTTCCCTGCGCTTCTCACTGAGCTTTTTTGAGTCTGCCAAGCCCTGAATAGGCTTCGCCGGATCCAGAATTACCGCCGCAGCAACCACATTACCCACCAATGGGCCACGGCCAACTTCATCAACACCTGCGACCAGTTGCCCTGTGCTGAAATTCAGCCCAAGCGTTTCCATCAGATAATCCCTCGCTCTTCAAGCAGCAGCTCTACCGCATCAGCCGCCTTTTGATCCGCATTTTGCTGCAACGCTGTGTGAATCTCGGAAAAGCGTTCCGCCAAATGCTTGCGATAAGGCTGATCTTGGAGGGCTTTCAAAACCAGGGGCCCTAAAATATCCGGCCGCACCTGGTCCTGTAAAACTTCCGGTACCAAAGGCTCATCAGCCAGTAGATTTGGCAGTGAAATAAATCGGGATTTAACCATTCTCGAATAGAGTTTATAGGTCAGCGAGGCCATTTTATAAGCAACCACCATGGGTTTCTTGAGGATCGTCGCCTCCAGGGTTGCTGTGCCCGAAGCAATCAGAATCGCATCAGAGATAGCCATTACATCTCGGGAGTGTTTAATGACTAACTGGACATTCACATCTGAAAAGTCATCCATCAGCAGCTGAGAAAGTTGCGCATGAGTGCGCTTATTGACCGCAGGTATAATAAAACGCACATTTTCAATGTGCTCACTCAGCCAACGGGCGGTTTCCAGAAAGGGTCTGGCCAGATATTTAACCTCGCTACCACGGCTACCGGGCAAAATAGCAATAATGGTCTCATTATCCGCCACGGCCAAGCGTCGTCTGCTGGCAGGGATATCAACACTCGCAGGGATAGTTGTAGCTAAAGGATGGCCAACAAACTCAATACGCTGATCGGTCGGCGCATAATACTGTGCTTCGAACGGAAACAAGCTCAAAACAAGGTCTGTTGTTTTTTTAATCTGGTAGATACGCTTCTGTTTCCAGGCCCAAACGGAAGGACTCACATAATGTACCGTAGGAATACCAGCAGCTTTCAACGCCCCCTCAATTGCGAGGGTAAAGTCAGGTGCATCAACGCCAATAAACACGTCAGGAGGAGAATCGAGAAAATGTTTGATAAGTGTCTTACGAACCCTAAGAAGTTCCGGCAATCGGCCTAGCACTTCAATTAATCCCATGACCGAAAGCCGCTCCATAGAGTAATGAGAACGACATCCGGCGGAGATCATCAACTCACCGCCAATACCTTCAACCATTAACTCAGGGTGGCGCTTTTTAAGCTCACTGATTAAGCCGGAGCCCAAAATATCACCCGATGCCTCGCCAGCGACAATACCGATTCGAAGGGGCTTTGACATAACGGCCCCTAACGGATGATACCGCGACTGGAAGTCTCAACTGAGCGAATTAAAGGTTCGAGTTCAGGGTGGTTGCCAGACATTTCATGCAGCTGTTCGAGTGCCTGGCTCACAGTCAGCTTCTTGCGATATAAAACTTTATAAGCCTGCTTTATCGCAGCAATGGCTTCTGGGCTGAAACCGCGTCGTTTCAAACCCTCGACATTAATGCCATGGGGAGAAGCAGAATTTCCATTGGCCATGATATAAGCGGGTATATCTTTAAGAACCACTGAACCTGTGCCACACATAACGTGGGCACCAATCTTACAAAACTGATGCACTGCGGTAAAACCGCCAAGAATAACCCAATCATCCAGATGGACATGGCCTGCAAGTGCAGAGTTGTTCGCCATTATAACATGGTCACCAACGACACAATCATGCGCTACATGCGCATAGGCCATAAATAAGTTATGACTGCCAACCCTTGTCGTACCGGCATCCTGAACTGTACCACGATGAATGGTTACACCTTCACGAATAATATTATTATCGCCAATAACCAGAGTGGTCGGCTCACCTGCATACTTATTATCCTGACAATCTTCACCCACCGAAGCAAATTGGAAGATGCGATTGTTTTTGCCAATAGTGGTAGGCCCTTTCAGGACAACGTGAGGCCCAATAACGGTTCCCGCACCGATATTTACACCAGGCCCAATGATTGACCAAGGACCGACTTCAACATCATCTGCCAAGTTTGCAGAAGAATCTACTATAGCGCGGGGGTGGATCAAGACTTAAACCTTTCTATCAGCACAAAGAATCGTTGCAGAGCTAACCGTATCACCTTCAACTGTAGCACGCACGTCAAATTTCCAGATGCCACGTTTCTCAGAAACAATTTTGGCTTCCAGCCTCAACTGATCACCAGGAACAACTGGGCGCTTGAAGCGCAGTTTGTCAGAACCCACAAAATAGTAAATCGATCCATCCTGAGGTTTCTTACCCATTGTTTTGAAGCCAAGAATACCTGCAGCCTGAGCCATGGCTTCAACAATCAGAACCCCGGGCATCACTGGGTGATCAGGAAAATGTCCATTAAAGAATGGCTCATTCACCGTAACATTCTTAATAGCAACAATGGACTCTCCTTCCTCCAGCTCCAACACCCGGTCAACCAGTAGGAAAGGATAACGGTGCGGAAGATATTCCCGTATTTCTTTTACATCCATCATTTATTAAAACCCTTATTCTTCTGAAATCTTTGCTTCGATAGATCTTAACCGGCGTGAAATCGTGTCTAACTGCCGGAATCTAACTACATTTTTTTGCCATTGCTTATGAGGCAACATGCCCGTACCGGACGAATAGGTTCCAGCCTTGTCTATCGATTTAGTCACCAATGTCATGGCTGTAACGTGAACATCGTCAGTAATATCAAGGTGCCCTGTGATTCCACAGGCTCCAGCAATACTACAACGGTCGCCAATTTTAGTGCTTCCTGCAACTGCGGTACAACCTGCAATTGCAGTATTTTTACCTATTACAACGTTATGTGCGATCTGAATCTGATTATCCAAAATTACACCATCCGAAATAATGGTATTATCTAAGGCCCCGCGATCTATCGTTGTACAGGCACCAATTTCTACATTATTGCCAATACGTACACCACCTAACTGAGCTATCTTAACCCATCGCCCCTTATCATTAGCAAAACCAAAACCATCAGCGCCAATAACAGCTCCACTATGTACGACAGCGTCTGTACCAATATACACATCATCATAAAACGTTACATTGGGATGAATAAGCGTGTTTTCGCCAACACAACAGGCTCTACCGATAACGCTATTTGCCTTGATTACCGCCCCGGCATGGATCTCAGTATTCGCACCAATAACAACACCTGATTCAATAGTAGCATCTGCGCTGATGTGCGCGGTTGCATCAACAACTGCAGAAGGATGTATGCCACTTGAAGCCGTAGAATTGCGTTCAAAATAACGGCTTAACTTTGCATACCCCAAATACGGGTCATCCAAAATAACCGCATTCCCCGAAAAAAACTCGCCAAACTCAGGAGGTAAAATGACTGCACCCGCGCGCGTAGACTCAAGGTGTTTTCTATATTTAGGGTTTGAAAGAAAAGAAATTTGTTTTTCTGTCGCAGCTTGCAGAGTAGAAATACCCTCAACTTTGTATGCAGGATCGCCTTTTATGGCTCCCGATAAAAGCGCTGCAATTTGCTGCAATGTATAACCAGCTTGAGACATCAAAAAATTTGGCCGTTACTGTTTATTCAATAATTCAACGACTTCAGGCGTAATATCCAACGCGTGCTTATTAAAAAGAACAGCCTGTTTATTTATGACTAAATCATAGCCTTTTTTCTTGATCAAATCCCGAATCACTTTATCTAACAACGGTTTCATCTCTTTAAGAAAAGCCTGCTCTCTTTCCATCTTCTTTTGCAGCGCAGTCTTGGATGCACGCTGGTACTCTGCAACAAGTTTCTGGAATTGAATGCTCTGCTGTTTAAACTCATCTGCCGAAACAACCCCCTGGTTTTTAGCCAGCTTCTCTCTAGCGCTTTTAACTTGCTTTTCCAAATCGAGAATTTTTTTCTCGTCTTTGGAAAATTCAGACTTCAATTTACTGCGAAAGGAAGCCGCCGCATCTGATTCAAGCAAAGCTTGCTGCACGCCCAAGACAGCTATTTTTTCTGCGTTTGCATTAAAGCTAAAACAAACAGCCAGGATCATCGCCAAAATAGTTTTTAAATTCATCATCATTCCCTAGAACGTTTTACCCAGCGCGAACTGGAAGACTTCTACTTTATCATCGGATTTATCATTCAGCGGCGCAGACAGCGCAAACGACAATGGACCTATAGGGGTCAACCAGCTTAAACCTACCCCAACAGACATTCGCAGTTCACCCAAGTCAACGCCACTTTGACAATTGCCTGCTATTGCCACTGACGAGCAACTACTATCAAACACATTACCTGCATCAACGAATAGCAAACTGCGCCAGCTGGACTGGTCACTCACAAATGGGGTCGGGAAAATAAACTCAGCACCCGCTGTAATCAGGACATCTCCACCAAAAGGATCATTCTTTGTGTCTCGCGGGCCAAGCGTATTTTGCTCAAATCCACGTACGGTTCTTAAACCACCAGCAAAAAAGTGCTTATAAAACGGGTACTCGTTACTACCTAGCTCACCACCATAACCAACACGTCCGCGTAACGAGAATATCCAATTATGGTCTTCATCCAACGGCTGATAATATTTGGTGTTGTACAGTGCTTTGTAGTAACTGAGGTCACTGCCCGGCAACCCAAGTTCCAGCGATGCAGTCTGCGAATAGCCTTCAGTCGGGAAAAAGCCTCTGTTCAAACGGTTATCAGTCCAGCTCGAGCGCAGAATAATATTCAAATAATCATTGCCTTCGTCCGCAAGAAACTGGTTAATCTCGTCCGGCGTTCCTATGGAGTTTGTGTTAATCGTCACCTGTTCAAGAGTCAGGCCAAAGTTCAGACGTTGGAAATCATCGATAGGGTAACCAAAGTTAACACCCCCGCCGACCTCGTCCGTAGAGAAGGCACTGCTATTACTCTCATCAAAGTCACGCTTTCTATAATACAAATCAAAGCCACGACTTACGCCATCTACGGTGTAGTATGGATCCACATAACTGTACGAGTACTCGGTCAACTCTTCGCTGTTAGATATACCCACACCTACTTTCTTACCCGTGCCCAGGAAGTTATCCTGCTGCAACTGAAATCCGATAATCAACCCTGAGCTTTGCGAGAAGCCCAGACTTGCAGAGAATGAGCCTGATTGCTGCTCTTCAACTGTGTATGTGACATCAACCAGATCGTTAGCACCCGGCACTGAAGATGTTTCCACATTAACCGTTTTGAAGTAGCCCGTTTTTTCCAAACGTAGCTTAGACTGCTCAATAAGTTCATTAGAAGCCACTGCCGCTTCCATTTGTTTCAAATGCTGCCTGATAACCTCATCCGCGGTACGCGTATTACCGCGAATATTCACGCGCCGCACATAAGTTCTTTTCCCTGGATCAAGGAAAAATTTAACAGTAACCGTATTGTCATCATGAATTTCTGGTACCGAGGCAATATTGGCAAACATATACCCCACATCACCGATTTGGCTTGTAAGCGCTTCCTGGGATGCCACAATCAGCTTCCGGGAAAACACCTGCCCTTCTTCAACCTGTATGCTTTCCAACAGTTCTTCTTCTGGGACAACCATTTCACCGGCAATATCAACAGCCCGAATGGTATGTTTCTTACCTTCAGTCACATTGACCGTTATATAAATATTCTTTTTATCCGGAGTTATAGCAACCTGTGTAGAGTCTATGCTGAATTTGGCATACCCATTGTTGAGATAATGGGAACGCAGTTTTTCGAGATCTCCAGATAATTTTTGCCTGGCATACCGGTCATCTTTCTTATAAAAAGACCAGAAGTGAGGCAACTTCAGGGAAAACAGCTCTTTAAGCTCTTCATCTGTATAAACCGTATTACCGACAATATTGATGTGATGAATGATCGCAATCTGACCCTCTTGCACATCAATATTCAAAGCCACACGATTGCCTGGCAAGGACTCAACTTCTGTGGAGACATCCGCCCCATAACGCCCTTGGGACGCGTAAACACGAACCAGGTCCTGCTTAATCTTTTCCAGTGTTGAACGTTTGAATACGTCACCTTCATGAAGCCCGCTTTGCTTTAACCCGTCCAACAACGCTTCGGTTTCGATTACATCATTGCCTTTTATCCGAATCAGGCTGATAGAAGGTCGTTCCTGCACTTTTAGCACAAGTACACCCGCATTTCGCAATAACTCAATATCATCAAAATAGCCTGTGTCGAACAGTTTTCTAGTTGCCTTGGCTAAGGATGATGAATTGACGTGGTCACCGCTTGTTACGGGAAAATTCCGAAAAACAAGACCCGGTGACACCCTTTGTAAACCTTCAACACGAATATCATCAATGACAAAAGATGAATTGCCAGCCTGCGCCGTTGCAACCCAGAACAATAGTGCTGCCAGAAGTCCAATGCTGCGTCTCATGATGTACTTCTTCTAATCCGTTTAAAATGCTAAAGACTGTAATTTACAGTCGCATAAAATCATTAAACAAAGCCAAAAACATTAACGAGAACAGCAAAACCATGCCTACTTTCAGCCCTAGTAGCTGAACTTTCTCACTAACGGGCTTACCCGTCACTAACTCGACCCCATAATAAAGCAAATGCCCACCATCAAGCACGGGTATCGGTAAAAGATTTAAAATTCCCAAACTGATACTCAAATATGCCAGAAAGCTAATATAGGATTCCAGTCCCGAAGCGGCCGAGGCACTCGCCACTTTAGCAATCGTTATAGGACCGCTCAAGTTTTTTACTGATATTACACCTTCAATCATCTTCCAGATTGAATCCAGTGTCAGCGTAATCATCTGCAGGGTTTTATTATGCGCCTGCTCCAGCGCCGCAAAAAAACCATAACCAATATAGCGCCTATACTCCTCAGGCCACTCAACCGGGGAGGCCGCTGCGCCTATATATCCATATCGCTGCCCATTATCAGCAACTTTAAGCTCGGGGATGAGCGTAATCATTTGCCTTTCACCTTGCCGGGAAAGCAAAAGATTCAATTCTTTTCCAGCCGACGCCCGAACAACCTGGACAAACGCATACCAATCAGCAATGGCGTTACCATCCACCGACAGCACTTCATCCTGCAACAGCAAACCCGACTGCGAGGCGGCGCCACCCTCAACTATACGTCCAATCACCGCCGGCACACGAGGGCGCCAAGGCTGGATACCAAACGCAGCAACGGGCGACTCCCGGTCAACATCAACACGCCAATTCTGTATCGATACAGCGTATTGCTTTACCAAACTGGTATCACTTTCCCGGAGAGCCAAATCCACCTGGCCACTTTCACCGACCCTTGATGCCAGCCTCAGATTAACCTCATCCCAAGAATGCGTCTCTTTCCCATCAATAGCGACGATTTCACTATTAAGCGGAAGCCCGGCCTGCGCCGCAACCGAACCTTCAGAAACAGCGCCGATAACAGGCGCAACAGTCGAAACACCGTAAATAAACATAAACCAGTATGCAAACAACGCAAAAGCCAAGTTAACAACCGGCCCTGCCGCCACAATGGCTATACGCTGCACGACCGGTTTACGATTAAATGCCTGCCCTAACTGATCGCTAGGCACATCACCTTCGCGCTCATCCAACATTTTGACATAACCGCCCAGCGGGATAGCAGCGATTGCATACTCTGTTCCTGTTTTATCTTTCCAAGCAAATAGTGCCTTACCAAAACCCACAGAAAACTTCAGCACCCTGACACCACAACGCCGGGCCACATAAAAGTGCCCCCACTCATGGATCGTGACCAGGATGCCAAGCGTAAGAATTGTGACAAAAATGGTATGCAACAGTTCCATGGCCGCTTACACCAAAAACTGCATACCCAGTACAAAAACCGGAGCTGCTGCAGTAAGACTGTCAATTCTATCCAAAATCCCGCCATGTCCAGGCAGCAACTGACTACTATCTTTTATGCCGCGAAAACGCTTCAGCATACTTTCAAACAGATCACCGAGCACTGATATCAATGCTGTGATTGCAACAAGACCCAGCAAAAAGAGGCTTTGCACAGCCGTCAATTCATTATATAGCGCATATACAATCGCAAATAGCAGCGTCACCACTAAGCCGCCATACAAGCCTTCTCGGGTTTTACCTGGGCTAACATTGGGAGCCAGTTTGTTTCGCCCAAATCGCTTACCTGAGAAATACGCACCTATATCCGCACCCCAGACAATGCAAAACAGAAACAATATCAGCAGCTCACCACCTTCTGTTGCTTTCAGACCCACAAAAGCCAGCCAGCAAGGCAGCAAAACGACAAACCCGATCAAGGCTCTCTTCCAGCTTTCGCCCCAACTGGAGCAGGCTGGATAGCGCACAACCCAAACAAGCGCAACCAACCAAGCAACCACAGCGCCAGCCAAGATAAAATTGACCGGTAGATAGGGATGATACAAGTGCATGACAAAGACAGCGAGGGCCATGAGCAAGACATAGAAATGACGTTTCAGACCTTTCTCATACCCCGAAAGGCTAGCCCACTCCCATGCCGCCAATAGGATGACAAAGTCAAGAAAATAGATAAATGAGGAAAGCGGAAGAGCAAATACACAAATAAGGGCAACCGGCGCCAGAATACATGCTGTTAGGATACGCTGCTTAAGCATTACCTTCTGCCTCAACCTGCTCACTGGTTTTACCAAATCGGCGTTGACGGCCTGCATAACTGACAATAGCAGCTTTCAGATGCTCCTTATCAAAATCAGGCCAGTACGCATCCGAGAAATAGAGTTCAGTATAAGCAAATTGCCAGATCAAAAAATTGCTAATCCGCTGCTCCCCTCCCGTTCTGATACAAAGATCGGGCTCTGGCAGATCTGCAAGGCTCACGTTTTTCGCTAAAAGCTCTTCGGTGATCTCTTCAGGTTGAAGGACACCTTCTTTGCAGCGCTGCGCCAGAGATTGTGCCGCCGACACTATATCCCAGCGCCCTCCGTAGTTGGCGGCCACATTCAGGTTTAACCCATCACACTCAGCCGTCATTTCTTCCACTTTGCGAATTTTTTCCTGGAGAGATTTACTAAATGCTGTTTTATCGCCAATCACCCGCAAACGAATATTATTCTTAACCAGCTTTTTAGCTTCGCGATCCAGAGCCAATTTGAACAGCTCCATCAGACCCTTCACTTCCAGAGGTGGACGTTTCCAGTTTTCTGAGCTGAAAGCAAACAGGGTTAACACTTCAACCCCCATTTCCATGCAGCCTTCGATAACCGAGCGCACACAATCCACGCCGGCCTTATGGCCGGCCAATCCAGGCAAACGTCGCTCTTTCGCCCAACGATTATTGCCGTCCATAATAATGGCAATATGCTTGGGGATATTGGCTACAGTTTCGACAAAATACTTTTCTGACGACATGAGTTAACACCGGCAGCACTATGAGAAACCACAATGCTGCAACTGATCAGATTTCCATCAGATCTTTTTCTTTCTGCTCCAAAAGACTATCTACTTCTGCAACATGTTTATCCGTCACTTTTTGAATCTGATCTTCACCGCGGCGCTGATCATCTTCCGTAATTTCCTTTTCCTTCAGAAGGTCCTTAATATCACCATTCGCATCACGGCGGATATTACGAATAGCAACACGCGCACCCTCAGCTTCCTGACGCGCCTGTTTGATATAGCCTTTACGGGTTTCTTCTGTCAAAGGCGGCATAGGCACACGGATATTCTCACCCGCAGTAGCGGGGTTAAGCCCCAAATCAGCAGCCATAATTGCTTTTTCAATCACCGGCACCATGGGTTTTTCCCAAGGGACGATGGATAACGTACGACCATCTTCAACAGAAATATTAGCAACTTGGCTCAACGGCACATCGGAACCATAATACGAAACCTGAACACCTTCCAGAATGCTTGGATGCGCACGACCAGTACGAATCTTTTTAAAGTTATTCACCAGAGACTCAACGCTCTTTTGCATTCTTTCTGTTGCATCCTGAGTGATTTCATTCAGCATATTTTTCTCCAACGGTCTCACTGCTATCAATCAGGGTACCCTCATCACCACCTACAACCAGGTTGGCCAGGGCTCCTGCTTTATTCATATTAAACACACGCACCGGCATATTATGATCCCGCGTCAGGCAGATCGCTGTCAGATCCATAACACCTAGCTGCTGCTCCAGCACTTCATCATAACTCAAGTGCTTATAGCGACGCGCACTAGAGTCTTTTACCGGATCAGCTGTATACACTCCATCAACCTTCGTCGCCTTTAAGACCACATCTGCTTCAACTTCGATACCACGCAAGCAAGCAGCTGAATCCGTTGTAAAAAACGGATTACCAGTCCCTGCCGCAAACACAACAACATCACCCTGATTCAGATAACGCATCGCATTACGACGATCATAGTGGTCGACCACACCGCTCATTGGAATAGCCGACATAACACGGGTATTGATATTGCTGCGCTCCAATGCATCACGCATCGCCAATGCATTCATCACCGTCGCCAACATACCCATATGGTCACCGGTGACCCGATCCAAACCCGCTTCATTCAAAGCAGCACCACGGAACAGGTTACCACCCCCGATCACCATACCAACCTGAACACCAATGCCAACTAGTTGGCCTATTTCTAAAGCCATACGATTCAGTACATTGGCATCTATACCAAAGCTGCCCTCACCCATCAGGGCTTCGCCACTTAATTTAAGTAAGATACGCTTATATTTGGATTGTTTTTCAGTAGACGGCATTCGTATATCTCCGCAGAATTTGAGATCAGGAGAGTGTAGCAGGAAAAGAGGTGATTGCGCATGTAAAACCTGCGCAATCACAAGGTTTACCGTCGCTTAGCCATTAAGCTGAGCCGCAACCTCTGCAGCGAAGTCTACTTCTTCAACTTCGATACCTTCGCCAACTTCAATACGTGTGAAGGATTTAACAGTCGCACCAGCGTCTTTAGCAACCTGACCCACTGTCTGATCAGGATTTTTGACAAATGCCTGCTCTACCAGACTATTTTCAGCCAGGAATTTGTTAATACGACCTGTCACCATCTTTTCTGCGATTTCCGCAGGCTTGCTTGCCATATCAGGCTGAGCCAGGATGATTTCTTTCTCTTTCGCAACAACGTCTTCAGGCATGTCGTCTTTATTAACAACCTGAGGATTTACTGCAGTCACATGCATTGCGATGTCTTTGGCAGTCTCTTCGCTACCACCTTCAAGCTCAACAATAGCAGCAATCTTGTTATTACTGTGCACGTAAGCCGCAACAACACCGCCTTCAACCAAGAATACACGGCGTACGCCAATGTTTTCACCAATTTTCTGAACCAGCGCATCACGTGCTTCGTTAAGTTCGCCAGCCATCAATGCTTCAACGTCTGTCGCTTTGTCAGCAAATGCTTTCTCAACAACCTTACCAGCAAACGCCAGGAAACCTTCATCACGTGCCGCAAAGTCAGTTTCAGAGTTGACTTCTACTGCTACTGCATAGCTATTATCGTCAGAAACTTTAACAACTACTACACCTTCTGCTGCAGTACGGCCTGCTTTTTTCGCAGCCTTCATGCCAGAAGCCTTACGCAGCTCTTCGATTGCCTTCTCGATGTCACCACCAGCTTCTTTAAGTGCTTTTTTACACTCCATCATGCCCAGACCAGTACGGTCGCGCAGATCTTTAACCATTGCAGCGGAAATGTTCGCCATATCGAATACCCCTATTAAATAGTCACGGGTTAATCAAAAAATCTAAAAAAGGGGGCCAAGCCCCCTTAGTTATCAAAGAGAATAACTAACTCTATTGACAGTCAGATTACTCAGCCGCAGCTGCTTTCTCTTCTACTTCTACGAATTCGTTTTTGTCACCAGCAGTTGCTTCAGCACCTTCCAGGCAAGCATCCGCAGCAGACTTAACGTAAATCTGAATTGCACGTAGTGCATCGTCGTTACCAGGGATAACAACATCAACACCATCCGGGTTGCTGTTAGTATCAACAACACCAATAACTGGAATACCCAGCTTGTTCGCTTCATTCACAGCGATACGCTCGTGATCAACATCGATTACGAACAGCGCATCAGGCAGACCGCCCATTTCCTTGATACCACCGATAGAGCGCTCTAGTTTTTCCATTTCACGCTGACGCATCAGAGCTTCTTTCTTGGTCAGTTTTTCGAAAGTACCGTCCTGGCTCTGGGCTTCCAGATCACGCAGACGACGGATAGACTGACGAATAGTTTTGTAGTTAGTCAGCATACCACCCAACCACCGGTGGTTTACGTACGGCATACCGGCACGAGAAGCTTCTTCTTTAATGATTTTGCTAGCGGCGCGCTTAGTACCAACAAACAGAACTTTGTTCTTGTTAGTCGCCATATTCTGGATATTATCCAGCGCACCATTCAGTGCAGGCAGCGTGTGCTCAAGATTAATGATATGGATCTTGTTACGTGCACCGAAAATAAACTTAGACATTTTCGGGTTCCAGTAACGCGTCTGGTGACCGAAGTGAACGCCTGCTTTAAGCAGGTCACGCATAGAAATTTTAGCCATTATATTTCCTAAAAATTGGGTTAAACCTCCACGCCTCCCAACACCCAACCCAAAGGCACCCTGAGCATTGTGACGAAACGTGTGTGATATTTTTTTGCTATCAAAAATAGCGCGCGAATTTATACCACAACCGGGAACCAATTTAAAGAAAATTTATAAAAACACAACGCATCAGGGACGATGCAAAAAACCACCCTATTACCTTTTCACCTCGCTCCGCGACAAGGTTTCTTAACTTAACCAAAGAGGATTGCTACAATTCATCTCATTAAATTTTTTAATCCCCCTGCAAACGCAGTAACTCAAGGATCGCACTGGCAGCTTATGAGCATCAAAATAAAAACACCTACAGAAATAGAAAAAATGCGCGAAGCGGGCAGACTGGCTGCCGAAGTGCTCGAGATGATTGCCCCTTATGTCAAACCAGGTGTCACGACAAATGAGCTGAACCAGATATGTCACGACTACATTGTCAACGAGCAGGATGCCATTCCCGCACCACTGAATTATCACGGTTTTCCGAAGTCCATCTGCACCTCGATCAATCAAGTGGTTTGTCACGGCATTCCAAACGATAAAAAGCTCAAAGAGGGTGACATCATCAATATTGACATCACCGTTATAAAAGACGGTTATCACGGTGATACCAGCAAGATGTTTTTTGTCGGCAAGGAACAAGCGCATGCCCGCAGGCTTGTTGATATAACACTTGAGTGTATGTATAGAGGGATTCGTCTGGTAAAACCCGGCACTCATCTGGGAGACATAGGTCACGCAATACAAACCTATGCCGAAAAAAACCACTACTCAGTCGTTCGGGAATATTGTGGCCACGGCATTGGTGCCGAGTTTCACGAAGAACCACAAGTCCTTCACTATGGAAAACCGGGAACAGGGGACGTGCTTGAAGAAGGCATGACCTTCACCATCGAGCCGATGATCAATGCAGGCAAGCGTCAGGTCAAGCTGTCGAGGAAAGATGGCTGGACTGTTGAAACAGCAGACCGAAGACTTTCCGCCCAATGGGAGCATACGATTCTGGTAACGGCCAATGGCTACGAGATCCTGACCTATCGTTCTGATGATACGATCGAGAAGATCGGTATCGTCGAATAACCAACCATTGCTACCCCTATGCCAACCACACTTTTACAACAGCTTGCCGAAGAAGAGATAATTAATTTATCCACTTTCCGGCAACAATTATCTGCAGCGGCCTCCCCCATTCCCGTCTATAAGGAAGCATTGGCGAAAATAAGGGACAGCCTGGATGAGCGCTTCAAAGCTGGCGCAGATATTCGTAAGCTGGTTTATGGCCGAGCCAGGGAAATAGACAGAATATTGCAAACGGCATGGGAGCAGTTTGACTGGCCTGAAGGCAAACTATCACTGGTTGCTGTGGGCGGTTATGGGCGTGGCGAATTACACCCCCACTCAGACATCGACTTGCTTCTACTCCTTGAAGACGGCATCGAGGCAGAGCACCACAACGATACCATTAGCGGGTTTCTGACGCTACTATGGGATATCAACCTTGAGATCGGCTCCAGTGTTCGCAACCTTAGCGAGTGCTATAAAGAAGCCCAAAATGATATCACCATCGCCACCAATCTGATTGAGTCCCGCACCATCAGTGGCAACGACTCACTCCGCACACGCATGTACGACAGGGTAACATCGGAAGGCGCCTGGAGCGATAGAGAATTTTTTCTGGCCAAGCTTCGTGAGCAAAAGGAGCGACACAAGAAAACCAACAACACCGAATACAATCTGGAGCCCAACCTTAAAAACTCCCCCGGAGGCCTAAGAGATCTACAGACAATAGGCTGGGTTGCCAAAAGGCATTTTGGCTCCACTTATATTCGTGACCTTGTTCAGGACGGATTCCTCACTGAGATAGAGCTGGAAATATTGAACAAGGGCGAGCTGTATCTCTGGTCTTTGCGTTATGCCCTGCACATGATATGTAACCGCCGCGAAGACCGCCTTCTTTTTGATCATCAGCGTTCACTGGCAGATTTCTTTGGCTACGAAGACCAAGAGGGCAAGCTGGCTGTAGAACAGTTCATGGCAAAGTATTACCGCATTGCCATGGCCATGTCTGAGTTTAACGATATGCTCTTGCAGCATTTCGATGAAGCGATACTCAGTTCTAATGATGAACAGATCATTGTCCCGCTGAACAACCGCTTTCAGATTCATAATGACTACCTTGAAGTGACCTATGACACCGTATTCGAACAGCAACCTTTCGCACTTATGGAGCTGTTTGTACTAATGGCGCAAAACCCCAAAATTCAAGGAGTCCGCGCAACCACAATCCGCCTGGTCAGGGACCATCGCCACAAAATAGATGATGAGTTCCGTCTGGACATTCGTAATACCAGTCTATTTATGGAATTGCTGCGCTCCCCAGAAGGTATATCGACCGAACTTAACCGCATGGTTCGCTACGGAATACTGGGGCGCTACTTACCACAATTCGGCAGCATCATCGGCCAGATGCAACATGACCTGTTTCACATCTATACGGTTGACGCGCATACGATGAAAGTCATCCAGAAATGCCGCCAGTTCCGCCACAACGATTACCGCGAAGAATTTCCAATCTGTCATCGGATTGTCAACCATCTACCCAAAGTTGAACTGTTGTATATTGCAGCCTTATTTCATGATATTGCCAAAGGACGCGGTGGTGATCACTCTGAATTAGGCGCAGTCGATGCGGCAGAATTTTGCCAGGGACACCACCTTGGAAAATGGGACACACACTTGGTTTCGTGGCTGGTCAGAAACCATCTTCTGATGTCGATGACTGCTCAACGCAAGGACATTTCAGATCCAGAGGTCATTCACACCTTTGCACAACAAGTGCGAGATGTGGTGCATCTGGATTATCTGTATGTACTGACCATCGCTGACATTAACGCCACCAACCACACCCTATGGAACAGCTGGCGCGCCACGCTGATGCGCAAGCTCTATACGGAGACCAAACGAGCTCTGCGCAGGGGTCTGGAAAACCCGATCAACAAAGAGGATCGTATTGAGCAAATTCAAAACGAAGCTCTGGTTCTTCTTCGTCGTCAGGGTGTCGATGAAAACGACATTCAAAGCCTGTGGTCATCAATCGGCGACGACTACTTCCTCCGCGAAACGGCCCAAAGCATCGCCGAACACACCAAAGCAATTCTTGAACACCAAAGCCCAAATGAACCTCTGGTTCTTATTCGGCAGACATCCCACAGAGCCTTTGAAGGGGCGACAGAAATATTCATCTACAGCCAGGACATCAAGAACCTCTTTGCCGCGACCGTTGCTGCAATGGACCAACTCCATCTGAATATTCAGGATGCACGCATCATCGTAACTGACAGCGGAGAAGTGCTGAACACGTACACAGTCCTGTCTGACGACAACACCCCACTTTCAGAGAACCCGGATCAACTGAGAAATATTAAAGCGCGCTTAATGGAAGAGCTTGATGACCCGAACGACTACCCGGAGATCATTCAACGACGAGTACCACGTCAGATGAAGCTGTTCGCCACACCTACACAAGTTTTTCTCAGCAACGATGCAATTGCTCACCAAACGGTACTTGAGGTTATCACCCCTGATCGTCCTGGGCTTCTGGCCCGCCTGGGTGGCATTTTTGCCACGCACCACCTTTCAGTCAGAAAAGCCAAAATTGCCAGCATGGGTGAACGCGTGGAGGACTTCTTTTTTATTACCGATGAACACGGCCTGCCGATTTCCGACCCCGACCTTTGCCAGCAGCTGCAAGACGAAATATGCCAGCAACTTGATGAACATATCCAGCACGAAAGCTGATTAACCACAGGCGCTACAGTTATCGACAAACCAGCATAAGCCAAATCAAAGCTGCGACCTTACAGCGCTTTTATACTATTAACCCAGCTACTTAACCGGTTAGCCTGGATATTGCGCCAGCTGGTGGAATATTCACGCAGGGATCGCTTGATTTGAGTGAGCCTGTGCGCTCACATCAAGGGAGATGTAACTTCGGATTAGTTTTCTTGCACAATCCAAGCCCGTTGCACCTGGTTCAAATCAACCTCCAGGGTGGTTGCGTAGGTGTCCTCCTGCACAGGAAAGGTTTTAACCACACGCGCCCCGCGCACTATGCCTGAAACAGCCGTTTTAAACTGGTCACTTTGCAACACCATATCCTGTACAGTTGTTGTTCCAAACAAATACTGACCATGTACCACCCCTGCTAACTCCTGATAGGCGCGAAGTTTAGAGGCCCGCATAGCCATCAGAATTTTATGCTGACGCGTTTTTCCCGGCTGTAGACTGATCGGCGCATAGCCTGTTGCACGCACCCAATTTGGCTCTTTTGGCTCCTCTACCTTAGTTGGAAAATTGATATCCGGCAGGGCAGAAACCATATCTTTTGTTGTTTCAACGGCCGTTTCACACCCTTGCAACACGACAAAAGACAGTGATATCAATAATAGCTGCCAACCTTTTTTACATCGGTTTACAATTGCCTTCATATATTATTTACCTACCGGCCCACCACGATTTTCAATGATCATTCCCTTATTTAACGCATCCAGCGGGTTATAACCAGGTATTCCACCTTCCAGACGCGCATTGGCAACATGACTCTGCCCCGTTGCCAACACCTGACGCGTCGTAGTATCAATCACCCGGGCATTAATCACCATTCCATCAGAGTGCTGCGCATAGGTCCCCGTCACCAGAAAATAGATTTTATAACGCACACGCAAAGCGGACAGGTTCTGTTTTGAGAGCGGCTCCTTAGCTGAAGTTGTCAGGCCTGCAGCCCGATAATCCACCACATTGTAACCATGTTGTTGCAACTGATAGATAAACGCTTGCTCTAAACGCTCACCAAAACGACCGACCCGACGTTGATTATGCAGATTAGTGAAAGGAACCACGGCTACAGGAAAACGCTTCACCCGGTTTTGCTGCAACCCCACATTCATCTGCACAGCCATTTGCGCCACAGCTTCGCTCAAAGGATCAAGGCCGTTGGGATGACTTTCAACTTGCACGACCTGACGTTGCAACATGGCCTGTTCTTTTTCCAACAATGCCTCTTTTTCAGCGACATGGGCCTTTTCCAGCTTATTCAGCTCCGCAACCACTGCCGGGCTCATACTTTCGATATGAACTTTTTCCGGTGGAGCATCTTCTGTTTTTAGCTGCGACACACACCCGCTTAAGCAGCATACAGAAACCAGCAGTAAAATTTTTTTCATCCCGGCCTTCCAAACTCAGAGGTTAAGCACCACAATCTAACATATTCATATGGGGAGCCAAACCAAAACCATATCCCCAAGAACCATTTACAATACCAAAGCTGTTACCTATTGTTCTTCAGGTTAGTCGGTCACGGGTGAAATATGTTTAATTTGCTGCTCAGATTCTTATTGCTCTGCTTAACCCTGCTTACTCCAATGACGGCCCAAAGCGCCATCATAGAAGCAGAGGGCATGGCCATTATTCAAGACAATGATATTAGCTCAGCCCGGGAATATGCGATAAAAGATGCATCCCAACAAGCATCCATGCAGGCAGCCGTTTACATTTCCAGCAATCAGGTCGTCAAAGATGGTATTTTGGCCATCGACAATATGCAGATCAATACACTCGGCCAAGTCAGTAACATTCAAGTACTCGATGAAAAAATCATCGACAATCGCTTGCATGTCAAAATTCGCGCCGAAGTATTTATCGACGAAGGCTGTAAAAATGGCGTTATTAACAAGTACACCAAATCAGTTGCCTTTACCGCATTCCCGGTTGCAAATATCCGGCAAGTCAACCTTGGCGGGCTGCAGAATATTAGTAGCGCGTTGCCCAGAAAATTGAGCCAGCTTGCCCGAAATGAGAAAGATCTTATTTCATTGGACGCTTCGCATTTGGATCTACGCCAACCCTCTGGCTCACTGCCCAACCAACTCGATGATCGGGCCCTTTACACTCTGGAAACCACTCTGAACGGCATCGGCACTAACTATATAGCCGCCGGTATTATTCAAGACTTGTCGATGGTTGACCCTCGCACCCATGCCGAGAATAATTTCTATATTGATTTATATAACCGGCTTGATTACAGAAGCAAGAAACACCTGAGAAATTTTCAACTGAGCCTCAACGTTTACGATGCATTTACAGGCCACTTGGTCACACAAAAGCAGTACCAAACCACCGGCTTGTGGAATCTGGACCGTACCATAAAAACAGGCTTTGATAGTGCAGGCTTTTTAAAACAGGATTATGGACAGAAAGTTACCCAACTACAGCAACACCTGATCAAAGACCTAAGCAACCAGCTTAGCTGCGAACCCTTCACCGCCCGGATTACCCGAACACAGGATAAACGCCTCTGGATTGCGGCGGGAAAACACCAGGGAATTAAACGCGGAGACAAACTTGCGGTCTATCGGAAATCGACACACTATAACCATGATATGCGCCCTGCGACCGATATTAATAGCACTCAACAAACGTTAATAATAGATGACGTACAGATGCACTCTGCATCAGGCCACCTGCCATTGGCAGCTGAGTCATTTAACATTCGCCCTGGCGATCTGGTTATCGCCCGGTAAAAAATACAGCTTAAAAAGCGCTGTATTTTTTACCTTTATACTCGATCAACGACGCGTACCGGCAATATTGATCTCCACACGCCGATTCTGGGCGCGACCGGTAGCTGTTTTATTATCTGCGATAGGGTACCGCTCACCGTAGCCTTTGGCATTGATGCGCGATTGCGATACACCCGTACTTACCAGATAGTCACCTACCCGGGCAGCACGTCTTTCCGATAGTTGCTGGTTATATTCAAACGATCCTGTGCTATCAGTGAATCCATCAACATTCAATTCCGTCTTGTCAAACTTGACCAGCACCTTAGCCACAGAATCCAGCACCGGATAAAAACTTGACGCGATCATATCCGAATCTAGGGCAAATGTGATATTGCCAGGCATAATAAGGCGAATAGAGTCACCTATACGCTCGACACGCACGCCTGTTCCTTCAAGTTCCTGACGCAGCAACGCTTCCTGTTGGTCCATGTAGTAACCGATGCCGCCACCTACAGCACCGCCAACCAGCGCTCCTGTTAGCGCACCTCTACCCCGGTCTTTTTTACTGGATACTGCAGCACCCAGCACTGCTCCGGCAACTGCACCTATACCCGCCCCTTTAGCGGTATTACCGGTTTTTTGCTCGCCAGTATAGGGGTCAATCGTCTGGCAACCGGCCAAAAGAAAACCTGCACAGGCTACCGCAACAAGCTTTTTCATCATCAAACTCCTCAGTATCAACCATTAATTGGATTTATCCACGACCAGCCTGAACATTCACTGACTATAAAATTGGAGAAAAAGGTTATTGACGCTAGTCAGTAAAGGTAAACACCGATAAAATATTCGGATTATTTTTAAGCATATAGTATGTCAAAAGCACTTTGAATTATATGTACTCTTGATCTGTAGTTTACCCCTTGAGGAGAATCAATTGTCCCAGCTCCCTGTTATCGTTGGTTTTGGTGGTATAAACCCTGCTGGGCGCGCCTCTTTTCATCATGCGTACCGGCGCCTGGTTATTGATCAGATAGATAAGAACTCACGTACAGAAACCCTCGCAGATCTAGCAATTCTGACCGGCCTGGCGACTTCGTCTGAAGGCAAATACATCAACCAGCATGGCGCATCCTGCGACGCCCTTGAACTGGCGGAATCGTTGCAACAGCAACTCCTCAACAGCACACTGATTCGCCGCATTGAAAAAAGCTGCTTCGATGTCGACAAGGTTATGTTTAATAAATCAGCCTCGTTGAACTGCGCTAACACCCCCCTGAATTTCAGCTTGCGCAAACGTCAGATGCCGCAAAACATCCCAGAAAATTGGAAGGTAACAGAAGCAACCCCAGGACTGTTTGATATTACAGTGACCGGGCAGATGGATGCCATTATCCCTGATACCAAATCAGCACCAGTACAGGCGGCAGGCCAGCTTCCAAGCGGTTTCCAGCCCGGCAAGCTATACCAGTCACGGAACCATCCGAAAAATCTGCAAATGACCGTGTATTCAGCTTCAGATGCACTGTCATCAACCGGCATTCCCTTTGAAGTTATCGCTAACAGTGTAGCACCTGATCAAATCGCTGTTTATGCCAGCAATTCTATCGGTCAACTGGACGATTTCGGCTTTGGGGGACTAACCAAATTCCCAGCCCTAGGCAAGCGCACCACATCGAAGCAGATGCCACTGGGTTATGCGCAAATGCCAGCAGACTTTGTTAACGCATACATTCTGGGCAACGTGGGCACAACAGGCGGTGCGCTAGGCGCTTGTGCAACCTTCCTCTACAACCTAAGAAGCGGCGTCAATGATATTCGTTCCGGGCGACGCAAAGTCGTTTTGGTCGGGGGCAGTGATGCACCAGTCACACCTGAAGTTATCGAAGGCTTCAGGGCTATGGGAGCACTGGCAGAAGATAAAGACCTGCTCGCACTCGACAACCTGCCCAAACTATCAGCCGAAGATTATCGTAAGGCCTGTCGTCCATTTGGTGACAACTGCGGCTTTACTATAGGCGAGAGTAGCCAGTTTGTTCTGCTCATGAGTGATGATCTCGCCATTGAGCTGGGCGCGGATATATACGGTGCAGTACCTGAAGTGTTCGTCAATGCAGATGGTCATAAAAAATCCATTTCTGCACCCGGCATCGGAAACTATATCACCCTGGCCAAGTCTGCATCACTACTACGTGCCATGCTGGGTGAAGAATCGCTTAAACAGAGAAGTTTTGTACAAGCTCATGGTACCAGTACGCCACAAAACCGGGTGACTGAGTCCCATGTTATCAACGAGACAGCCAAGGCATTTGCTATAGATAGTTGGCCTGTGGCTGCGGTGAAATGCTTCCTAGGGCATTCTCAAGGCACTGCCGGTGGCGATCAGTTGAGCGCATCGTTGGGAACATGGAAATATGGCTACATTCCAGGCATTGTGACCACACCTGAATTTGCTGATGATATACATCAGAGTCACCTGAAGCTAAGCAACCAACATATTGAGGTTGGCCCAACGGGTATGGATGCGGTGCTACTTAATTCGAAGGGGTTTGGCGGCAACAACGCTTCAGCTCCGGTCATTGCCCCGCACATCGTGCATCGGATGCTAAGCAAACGCTATTCCCAGGCAGAGCTCTCAACTTACCGCAACAAACTGGAAATCACCCGCGCTGCGGCCCATGCTTATGACCAAACCGCCCTGAAGGGTGAAACAAAGCCAATCTATCTATACGACAACAATGTTCTGCAGGGTGAAGACTTGAACATAACAGATCGCCAGATAGAACTACCAGGCTATGCGAACCCTGTTAACCTTGATTGCGATAACCCATTTAAAGATTTGTGTTAAAGGAATAAACCTATGCGCTACCTCACTGGATTGCTTCTGATAGCGGTATTAGCTTTAACCGGCTGCCTTAATTTGGATTCGATTAAACCGGAACAGAAGGCTCCACGCGACACGAGTTATTATCTGATTGATATTAAATATAAATTTTTCTGTTTAGGAAACACATTGAAGTGCAAAGACATGACCAAGATTGTCTCTGCCCAGGATAAGTTCAGACCTATTGAAAATGCATATGGAACGGCGATTGCGGCACCCAATTACCCGGTTTCCCTGACCCGCATGATTCTTAATCCTAAAGACGGCAGTTATAACAGCACGCCTGTTGGCACAAATGGTCGATATTACAAAGTACCGGTAAATGACAAAACCAAGACGGTCTGGAGAACACTGGAGGCCATTGAAAACGACCTGTACCGTAACTAAAAACCGAAAAGAGCGCGGGCTTGTCCTGTTGTTAATGCGGCAAGCTCGGCGATCGGAACACCTTTCAACCCAGCAACAACCGCTGCGATCTCCCTGATTCTGGCAGGTCTGTTCGGCAGACCACGATATGCAGCCAAAGGCATATCCGGCGCATCTGTTTCCAGAACAAGATTGGACATCTCTAGTGTCTGCACTATAGCACGCAGTTTTTTCGCCCGAGAATAGGTAATCGTACCGCCAATACCCAATTTAAACCCCAGACTGATGTACTGCTGCGCCTGCTGTAAGCTTCCTGAAAACGCATGCACAATGCCCCCCCGCTGCAACCGTGCCTGTCGAAGTTCCTTCAGCACCAGATCGTGTGCTTTCCTGACATGCAATAACACAGGCAGTTCATACCTGGCGGCCAATTCAAGCTGGGCCTTAAAAAAGAAAAGCTGAGTATCAAAATCAGGATCAGAAATAAACAGATCCAGGCCTATTTCCCCTACCGCACAAACCGCCTCTCCGGATAACAGCTCTTCCAACCGGGCAAGGTCTTCAGGCTTATGCTGCTGCATGAAGCAAGGGTGCAAACCCAAGGCAGGATACAATTGACTGGCGTATTGATCGGAGGTGATCTGTAATAAGCGCTTCCAGCTTTCCGCGGTCACAGCCGGCACAACAATAGCATGCACTCCAGCTATCGCGGCCTCGGAAATAACAGCGTCACGGCTCCCATCATAAACCGGGAAATCGATATGGCAATGGGTATCAACAAATTGCATACCGGCAGTTTAACCCGGATGTCGCCACAGTACAGTGCGTTTTTTAATTGAGTGTTGCTGCACAGGCTTATTCTGTCATAACAAGCCCGTGCTGAGTCGTGATTAACATCGCCATAGACAGTCCGGCGCCTGTACCTAGGCAGCCGAACATATTCGCAGAACCTCAGTGCTCCCGGGTTGCCCGGAAAGCAACGTCAGGCCAACGCTCTTCGGCAAGGTTCAGATTGACACGTGTAGGCGCCAGATAGGTCAACAGCCCACTGCCATCAATTGCCAGATTATCGTAGTTCTTTTTCTGGAAATCAGCCAACATCTTGTCGTCATCACATTCAGCCCAACGCGCAGTCTGAACGCTGATCGGCTCATACTTACACTCAACCTTGTACTCATCCTTCAACCGAAAGACAACCACATCAAACTGCAACTGACCTACCGCACCCAGAATCAGATCATTATTTTTCAATGGCTGGAACAACTGCACCGCACCTTCTTCAGACAACTGCTGCAAGCCTTTCTGTAACTGCTTCATTTTCAACGGGTCCAGCGGGCGCACCCGACGAAACATTTCAGGGGCAAAGTGCGGGATACCGGTGAATTTCAGCTCTTCACCCTCGGTAAAAGTATCACCAATCTGGATCGTACCGTGGTTATGCAGACCAATAATATCGCCGGACCAGGCCTCTTCAACATTTTCACGCTCACCTGCGATAAAGGTTACTGCATCCGCAATCTTCACATCTTTCTTAATTCGGGCATGACGCATTTTCATACCCTTTGAGTATTTACCCGAGCAAATACGCATAAAGGCGATACGGTCACGATGTTTCGGGTCCATATTCGCCTGGATTTTAAAAATAAAACCACTGAATTTATCTTCAGCAGGATCCACCTCGCGGGTCAGCGTAGAGCGGGCAATCGGAGACGGTGCCCACTGGACAAAATCATCCAACATTTCACGAACCCCAAAGTTACCCAGGGCTGTGCCGAAGAACACCGGCGTTAAGCGGCCAGCGAGAAATGCTTCCTGTTCAAAGACATGGGTTGCGCCACGCACCAGTTCAACTTCTTCCAGATAATCTTCATATTCATCACCAAGCAGCGCTTTTGCTTCCTCAGTTTCCAGACCCTTTATCTGAACATCATCCGCAAGGGTATGACCCTGCCCTGGCTGAAATACATGAATAGTATCGGTATAAAGGTTATAGACGCCCTTAAATAACTGCCCCATACCGATTGGCCAAGTGATAGGCGCAGCAGCAATTTTCAGGATTTCCTCAATTTCATCCAGCAACTCAATAGGATCGCGGATATCACGGTCCATTTTATTCACAAAGGAAAATATCGGTGTATCACGCAGACGGCAGACATCCATCAGCTTAATGGTACGATCCTCAACACCTTTTGCCCCATCAACCACCATTAGAGCAGAGTCCACGGCGGTCAGCGTCCGGTACGTATCTTCTGAGAAATCCTCATGTCCCGGCGTATCCAGCAAATTGACAGTACAACCCTTATACGGAAACTGCATAACCGATGAAGTGATAGAAATACCACGCTCCTGCTCCATCGACATCCAGTCAGAGGTCGCATGGCGGTCACTTTTTTTACCCTTCACCGTACCCGCCTGCTGAATCAACTGCCCCAATAGCAGCAGCCTCTCGGTAATCGTAGTCTTTCCCGCATCCGGGTGCGAAATGATAGCGAAAGTTCTGCGCTTATTGATTTCATTATGAAAATCTTGGTTTGCCATGTATACATTCTTTTCGTTTGTACACGGATTTGTACACACCTTTGGAAGCATTCTCTTTGCTGCTCTTTTTTCAACGCTTCACTTGCTGCCAAATCCGTCGTGTTAATAATTGGCCGCTATTTTCGCTGATCTCAGCTGTATACACAATGATTGGGCAAGCGGCTCAGGGACGAACAATCCGCTCTCGCCAAGATCGGACACCGGTCGTTCAAAGCGGCTTTATTGATATCGCGCCCCTGAGAGGGTTATAAACTTCATATCTCTATAGAAAGTTTCCTGTGAACTTAAAGCTATCAATTCAAATGTAGTCATTCATACACCGAGAGCATTTTTCAGCTTTTCTAAAGCCCGCTTATGTTTTGCATCCGGTATTTTTGCCAAATTAATTTGTTTCCATTTGATGACTGGAAGCTCACTGACTCCATTCAAGCCGGGGAGAGGCCTGTCTGGCTCACGATTTTTAAAGGATAGTAAAAAAGACTTTTCAATATCTGTAAGCCCTTGATGAATGAGGCCTACTAGGCGCACCCTTACGACTTCCAGTTCCGCTAACGAGGTATCCTTCTCGGTCATGTTGACAAATTCACCTTCATTGCTGGCAGCAATATCCTTAAATTGTGGACAAAGCAGCTCTGCCATTGGCCGATTATGGTTCGATAAAGAAGCGAGTAATGCTTTACGAATTTCATCCGTTAGCCCTTCATTCTCAAGGAAAGGCTTTGCAGTCATGCTCAGGCCTGCCAAATAGCATTGATCCCCGGTGTACATATTACCGGAAGCCCTACGGGGCTTGGCTGCCCAGCTCTGCCGATTATGATTTAAATTCATCTAAAGACGAATTTAAATCAATATTAATCATATAACCTTCCGCATAGAATGCGTTCCATACATTAAAAGACATATTCTATGTCAAGCCTGAGATATCACGATGAGTAGCGATTTTACATATAGCATTAAAACGGTTCGGTTTGATGAGCACTATACGCCATCAAGCGATACACGACTGACAACGAACTTTGCCAACCTGGCTCGCGGAGAAAAGCGCCAGGAAAACTTGCGCAGAGCCATCGATATGATTAACAACAGTTTCAATGGGCTGGCAGATTGGGATAACCCGAACAAAGACCGTTATTCTGTCGAGCTTGATATTGTCCATGTAGACATTGATGTTGAGGGCAAAGGTGAGTCATTTCCGACTATTGAAATTTTGAAAACCTACATTGTCGATCACAAGACCAACAAACGCATTGAAGGCAATGTCGGTAATAATTTCTCTTCCTATGTGCGCGACTACGATTTCAGTGTGGTATTGCGTAATCACAATGCAGGAAAAGACGCATTTACGGTGCCAGATAACTATGGCGAGCTACATGGCAAAATGTTTAAGGATTTTATCAATTCTTCTGCTTATAAAGAAAACTTCAGCAAACTCCCCGTGATTTGTTTGAGCGTGTCTGACAATAAGATTTATCGGCGCACGAACAATCAGCACCCCGTTTTAGGCGTTGAGTACCTGCCCAATGAGTCGTCTCTGACAGAACAATATTTCAAGACAATGGGAATGAAAGTTCGCTACTTTATGCCGCCAAACAGTGTTGCGCCCTATGCCTTCTATTTCTTCGGGGACTTGCTGAACGACTACAGCGTACTGGAGCTCATTAGCACGCTGAGCACCATGGAAACTTTCCAGAAAATTTATCGTCCGGAGATTTATAACGCCAACTCTGTTGCCGGTGAAGTATACAAACCAAGCCTGAAGAATCAGGACTGCTCTTTAACACAGGTCGTCTATGACCGGGAAGAACGCAACCGTTTAGCGATTGAGCAAGGCAAATGGTGTGAAGATAACTTTATTCAACGGCATCAGCGCACACTGGATCAATGGGCCGCAAATTTTGCTGAACCCGCATTATAATAACAAGGTGTAAGTAGCATTAATTATGAAAAAACTATTCCCGACCTCCACTGCTGGCAGTTTGCCAAAACCGTCCTGGCTGGCACAACCTGAACAACTTTGGTCACCCTGGAAATTAGAAGGTGAAGCACTTGCTGCCGGCAAACAAGACGCGCTGCGCATCACCCTGCAAGAGCAAGAACATTCAGGCATTGATATCGTCAGTGATGGTGAACAAACCCGCCAACATTTTGTGACGACATTTATCGAAAATTTGAGCGGGGTAGATTTTGAAAACAAAAAAACCGTACGAATCCGCGACCGCTACGATGCAAGCGTACCGGGAGTCATCGGCCCGGTAAGCCGTCAGAAACCGGTATTTGTTGCAGATGCCAGATTCCTACGTTCGCAAACAAACAAGCCAATAAAATGGGCGCTACCAGGCCCCATGACCATGGTAGACACCTTGTACGATGACTATTATCAAGATCGTAAAAAGCTGGCTTTCGAATTCGCCAAGACGCTTAACGCAGAAGCGAAAGAGCTGGAAGCGGCAGGCGTTAATATCATTCAATTTGATGAACCGGCCTTTAACGTGTTCCTTGATGATGTCAATGAATGGGGTATCGAAGCGCTGGAAATAGCCAGAGACGGTCTAACCTGCGAAACCGCTGTCCATATTTGTTATGGATACGGCATCAAAGCCAATACCGATTGGAAAAAGACCCTGGGGGCCGAGTGGCGCCACTACGAAAGAACGTTTCCTGCCCTGCAAAAATCAGGCATCGATATAATCTCCTTGGAATGCCACAACGGCCGTGTACCGTTTGAAGTGCTTACGTTACTTAAGGGCAAAAAGGTGATGGTTGGTGCAATTGATGTTGCCACGGATGTGATTGAAACCCCGGAAGAGGTCGCCTCTACCATTCGCGAAGCGCTTAAATATGTCGATGCTGATAAGCTGTACCCATGCACCAACTGCGGGATGGCACCGCTGTCACGCGAAGTCGCAAGAGGCAAGCTGCAGGCTTTGGCTGCAGGTGCAGACATCGTCAGAAAAGAACACTCAACTTAACTGCGATAGCTCAGGTAGATTAGTTCAGGCTTGATCTGACAGTGACAGGTTTTTTGCAGGAGTCTGTCAGGTCCGATCTGAACTAATACATCTGAATTGCTACAGCCTGGTTGAAAAAACCAAATGCACGGGTGCAACATCCGGGTAACACACGGCGGGTTATAGCCAGGGCATTTCTCATACCTGTTCGTTTTATTGCCATCGACAGCGGGGCAACCCCCCTCCAGAGTACAGGGCAAAGCAGCGTTGACCACTTCACTGGCAGCGCTTCACCCCGTATGCTTATGCGCACTCTCAGGTATAATATTCTTATGGCTAACCATCACGATAATTTACTTCAGCTTTCTTACATACGTACGGTAACACTGTTCGGCTGGTGCCTGACTGTGGTCTTCTCTTTATACGGTCTGCAGGCTGATTTAAATATCTGGTTTATCGGTTCTGCACTGGGGCTTCTTGCCCTGTTAAACCTGATTACCTATGCGCGGTTGCTGTCCCCCTGGCCCGTTATCGAACCTGAGTTTTTTACCCAATTGATAGCAGAGATGAGCCTCTATGGTGCCATATTGTTTCATATGGGCGGTGCCACAAACCCCTTTATATTTTTGTTACTTGTCCCTCTTATTATCGCATCGGCTACTCTGTCCAAGCGTTATGTATGGCTTGCTTCCATCACTGCAGTGGGAATTTATAGCTCTCTGCTATTTTACTATGAATCGTTAGTGCAACTTCAAGGGAACCACCAGCACCGCGTGCTTGAATTGTTCGATTTTTACATTCTGGGCATGTGGATCAATTTTCTACTCACAGTTTTGGTTGTGACCTATTTTATTGTCCGTATGCGGCACTCGATGCAGGCGCAGCAGGACAGACTGGAAGAAGAACGGGAAAAGCGCATTCAGGATCAGCAACTTCTATCCCTTGCAACCATGGCTGCAGGCACGGCACATGAGCTGGGCACCCCGCTTAGTACTATGCAGGTTCTGCTTAAGGAGCTTGAATATGAACATCAAGATAAGCCTGAATTACTTGAAGACCTGACGCTGTTACGCCAACAAACCGATCTTTGCGCAGCCCGCTTGCAGCAAATGGCCCAGAGCGTAAAACAAGAGCAGTCCTCAACCCTGATTCTACCTGCGACGCAAATTGTTGCAGAAACAGTTGAGCAATTTATCCTACAGCGACCAGAAGTGACCCAAACACTAACAGTCTCAGGCCGCGGCACCAGCCCCGAACTGTCTTGCACTACATCCCTACGGCAGTCGTTGCTTAATCTACTGAACAATGCGGCGGATGCAGAGCCCAAAGGTATTGAGATTGATCTTGATTGGGGCCAGCAAGAAGTCCTGTTCCGTATCCATGATAAGGGGCCGGGTATCACGCTCGAACAGAGCACCAATTTGGGTAAACCTTTTATGACAACCAAGGGTAAAGGGCTTGGTATCGGCCTTTTTCTCACAGCAACCACACTGGCGCGGTATGCGGGTGATGTGAGACTCTACAATCACCCCGAAGGGGGGACATTAACTGAAGTGCGATTACCCATTAAGGCAGAACGATGAGCGAACGATTTTTAATTGTTGATGATGACCCCGCTTTCACCCGCGTGCTTGCCAGGGCAATGATCCGGCGTGATTTTGAAGTACAGGTAGCGCGTAGCACAAAAGAAGCAGCAAACCTGATCGCTCAATGGCTGCCCGATTACGCAACGGTCGACTTGAAGATGGAAGGTGATTCAGGCCTTACCCTCATTCCACAACTGCGCTCTGCTAACCCGGAGATGAAAATTCTGATGCTGACCGGTTATGCAAGTATTGCAACCGCCGTTGCCGCAATCAAGCTCGGTGCTACGCAGTATCTACCTAAGCCTGCGGATGCTGATGAAATACTGAATGCGCTACATAAGATAGAAGCTGATACTGAAGTTGAAGTCGCCGAACAACCGATGTCGGTAGGCCGACTGGAATGGGAACATATTCAAAAAGTACTCAACGAACATGAGGGTAATATATCCGCTACCGCTCGCGCCCTCGGCATGCACCGAAGAACGCTACAACGAAAGCTGGCTAAACATCCGGTAAGGCGCTGAGTTACTGCTCGTCAATATAACGCTGGGCATCAAAGGTTCTCACCCAATCAGGATGGAATACCATCAGACCTGTTAAAAAGATGCCATTAAGCAGGCCTTCGGGGAACATAATCAACGGTAGATAACGAATATACTCATGGATAATTTTATCCAGATCATAAACGCCGTCCAATATCAGGATCGAACTCGTCGCTAAACCGGACATCGCCGTGGATATTCCCGCTCCGATAAAACCGCAAACAAATAGAAACACAAAAAAGTTTTTCAGCAACCGCTTTTCGACATACCAGTAGATCAGATATGTTGTCGCCACAGGTAACAGAACAGAACACACACCATTCACAAACAGGCCGTCCCAACTTTCCTTACCGATAGCCGCCATGCCAACAAGCGCAAGTGTTGCGGCTAAAATTGCCAGGTCCCAGCCGAACACCAATGTCATGACTGTCATTCCAAGAAAATGAATACCCAGCCCAGGAGAAACACCTGCCCGCATCGACCATAGAAGCATCAGTAACACGGTCGCACCCAGCAACATATGCTGCAAAATTCGATTTTGGTTAATAACGCCCCACGGAGCGGACTTAAAAGCCGCTACTAGCGCGCAAAAATAAACCAGCGCACAACCAATCAGCCAATAAGCACTGAAAAACCCCTCAGAAAAGCTCATCATTAGTCTCATTTATAAAAATAATTTATTATTGTACATTCAACATTAAGCTGTTACGCCTATAATCACACGCTAAATGAAATATTTTCGCCCCACATTATACGGCCAGGAAACCCGTTGCAATCAGGTTATTGTGAATGAACATACTCGTAGTTGATGATGATCGTTTTATTCGGGAGATAATCAATGCTGTCATTAAAGACGCACAGCACAATCCAATATTGGCGGACAGCGCAGCTGCAGCACTGCCAATTCTGGATAAAGGCGGTATTGATCTGGTGCTGACCGATGTTGAAATGCCCGGCCAAAGTGGTTTTGAACTGGCGCGAGAAATTCGCAGACGGTTTCCGGACCAGTGGTTTCCTATCATATTCCTCAGTGGTCAGAATGATGACAAACACTATGAGGAGGGCATTGCTGCCGGGGGTGATGATTATCTGACAAAACCGGTTAACCCTATCGTGCTTAAAGCGAAAATACTCGCTATGGGACGTATTGCCAATATGAAAAAGGCACTGGACGCAGCCAACAGCCGTTTGGAAAAACTCAGCTCACAAGACCCCCTGACACAAATATCCAATCGCCGGGATCTTGAGCACAATCTACTGAAAGAGTGGAGACGCAGCCAGCGAAATAACCTGGAACTCGCTGTGATTATGCTGGATATCGACTTTTTCAAACCCTATAACGATAACTACGGTCATCAACAGGGCGATAACTGTTTAAAGGCTGTTGCCAAAATTTTAAAACAATGCCTTAACCGTTCTCATGACCTGGTCGCGCGTTATGGTGGTGAGGAATTTGCTATTATTCTGCCTGATACAGATTCAAGCGGGGCACAACTGGTCGCAGAAAACATTCTTGCCGCACTGAAACAAGCCCACATGCCCCACGAACATTCCGCAGCAGCAGATTATATAACAGCGAGTATAGGCATCTGCACCACTGCTACCCCGGCTGACACCCCAACGGCATTAATCAAATTTGCAGATCAGGCGCTCTACAGCGCAAAAGAACAGGGGCGCAACCGCTACCAGATCTATGGGCAGTAAAAATCAATTTAAAGCACAAGACTCATCAACAAAGCATCTTCAGGCTCACACCCTCTTTCTACAGGCGGGTAGTACGATTTTCTGACCCCGGTTTTGCTAAAACCCACTTTCTGATACATTTTTATTGCTGCAAGATTGGAAGCTCTGACCTCAAGATAGAGTCGTGTCGCCCCTTTTTGCCGCAGTATGGCAAGCGATTCCTTCAATAAACGCCGCCCGTTGCCGCATCCTTGTGCTGCAGGGTGGATACCAATCTGCAATAGTTCTGCTTCATCAAGCACCACCGAAAAGGCAGCAAAGCCAGAAAGTTCAGGATTAAACCAGCCCAGCACAAATCGCGTCGGCGAAGCTCCCAGAAAACTTTTTAATTGACCTTCAGACCAGGGAGAGGAAAAGCACGCACCTTCCAAAGCAATTAGACAGGCAAGATCGGCTGCTATCAGCTGTTTAAAATCAGACATGTTTCAATTCGGCAAGCAGACCTTGTAGATCCTGCCAAACCTGCTGCTTAACTCCCGGCAGCTGCATTGCCTCAGTTAAACTGTGGCTGGCAACAGCTTTAACACCTGATTTAACCGTCAGCATAACCCCCTGCAGTTCGGCCAAGGACTCTTCACAATTAAGGACCATTTGTGCTGCAGCTTCACCAAAAAGAACAACCGCCTTAACAGAAGTATTGCTGAGTTCTCTGGAAAGCTTATGCTGTACGGCAATCACCGCCTGCTCGCGACCCTGATCCAGCGTTTTGCTGGCAAAGACTGGCCACGGCAACATAAAGACTTGACCCTGTTCGCCATCTGCACCAACGGAGCGGGCGATAGCCTGTGCCAGTTGTACATAATTTTCACCGAAGGCGCCGCCTTGCGGCGGCAAGCTATCAACAACAAGCAGATCACCCATACGTAGAAACGCCAGCTTAAATACAGGCGTTGCAGAAACCACAGCGGGTTCTATGCTTGGGGCTTCTGCCCTTTCTTCCAGGCTCTCCTCGGGTGGCTGCGCCGAAACAGCAGGCTTTGCATCCGTCTGTGCTTGAGACTGTGCAGACAGACCTAATGCAGCACGTGCCGCAGACATGTTCTGGACAGAATCGTCAGACGATTTTGCGGTAGCTGGTGCTTTGGTTGCGAACCCCTCCTTGGCCAAACCTAACTGGGCACGCGCATGACTGGCACGATCACGGTCACTGCTAAAAGGAATGTCAGGTGCCGGATATTGAAAATCATTCACCCAGTCAGGAGTAGGGGTTGCGCCTGGCAATTCCGCACAAGAAAGCCAACTGGAAACACCTATGGCTTCCAGATATTGATGGCGCAACTGCTCCTGTTCCGAGTGCATTTAGACCCTTTAAACTTGAGGATGGGCTTTCTGTATATTGGCATCCAGCATATTCAAAGCATGGATGTAAGCTTTCGCCGAGGCAATAATAATATCAGTATCCGCCCCCAAGCCATTCACGATCCGTCCACCCTTTTCCAAACGCACCGTAACCTCACCCTGTGAGTCTGTCCCTTCTGTTACGGCATTCACAGAGTAAATCTGCAAGCAGGCCCCGGACTCTGCGATAGATTCAATGGCTTTAAAAGTGGCATCAACCGGGCCACCCCCTGTCGCTTCAGCCGTAAATTCTTCGTTATCAATCTGCACGACAACTTTGGCAACCGGCGTTTCACCCGTTTGCGAAGTGACAGACAGGCTCGAAAGCTTATATTTTTCACTGCTCGCTTCTGCCCGGGTATCACTGACCAAAGCGACTAGGTCTTCATCAAATATCTCGTGTTTTTTATCCGCAAGCTCTTTAAACCGGGAGAACGCATTATTTAATTCAGCGTCCGTCGCAAAGATAGTGCCTAACTCTTCCAGGCGGCTACGGAACGCAGCACGACCGGAGTGCTTACCCAGAACCATACGGTTTGTATTCCAGCCCACATCCTGAGCGGTCATAATTTCATAGGTTTCGCGGTGTTTCAGCACGCCATCCTGGTGGATACCGGATTCATGGGCGAAGGCATTTGCACCCACAATGGCTTTGTTTGGCTGTACCGGAAAGCCAGTTACACTGGACACCAATCGTGATGCCGGTAATATCTGTGTCGTGTCAATATGCGTTGCCACACCCAACGTATCTTTACGGGTGCGAATCGCCATCACAATTTCTTCCAGAGAAGCATTACCTGCACGCTCACCCAGACCATTAATGGTACATTCAACCTGACGCGCACCGGCACCAACCGCAGCCAGCGAGTTAGCGACCGCAAGCCCCAAATCGTTATGGCAGTGAACAGAAAAAATCGCCTTATCTGAATTTGGAATACGTTGGATCAACTGGCCGATAGTGTTGGCAAACTCCGTTGGAACAGCATAGCCCACAGTGTCAGGGATATTGATTGTACGTGCGCCGGCATCGATCACTTTCTCGATAATGCGGCACATAAAATCCAGTTCAGAGCGGCTGGCATCTTCGAGAGAAAACTCAACATCATCAATCAGATTACGCGCACGGGCCACGGCCTTTATTGCTTGCTCAATAACCTGATCCGGCTCCATCTGAAGTTTGTATTTCATGTGGATGGGCGATGTTGCTATGAACGTATGAATACGCCCCATGGCCGCATTTTTGAGCGCCTCACCTGCTCGATCAATATCCGCATCGAGCGCACGGGACAGGGAACAGACACGACTTTCTGTCACTGCCTCAGCAATCGTTTTTACCGATTCAAAATCCCCCGGGCTGGCAATCGCAAAACCGGCCTCAATAACATCTACGCGCATTTTTTCCAACTGTTTGGCAATACGCAGTTTTTCATCGCGTGTCATTGAAGCACCAGGGCTTTGCTCACCATCACGCAGGGTTGTATCAAAAATAATTACACGACTGTCGTTACTCATAAGCAGCGCTCCAAACGAACTTACAGCGATATTTACCCGTTATTATCGCCGTATACTGAAATCTTTACAAAACCGGATAGGGTCACGAAGTGAGATAACCCGCTTTTCCACCAAAATCATGACACTTTCACCATGAGTGCCAAGTCAAAAAACCAGGGTTTAAGCAAGCATGAATCTAAGCTATGCTCAGCTTGCCCAAAGCCTTTAGGTCTGAGGAATGCGTGGTTATCCAATGACCACCCACTATAGCGCCGAAGATGTGTTTTGCAACCAAACAAGAATTAAAAAGGACACCATGAATAAAGATTTTGACGATCATATTGACCGGACCGGAACCGCAAGCCAAAAATGGGAAAAATATAGCGACCGTGACATTCTGCCCATGTGGGTTGCAGATACTGATTTTGCATCCCCGCCTGCGATTATCGATGCTTTGCATCAACGCATTGAACATGGTGTTTTTGGCTATACCAATGTTCCGCCGGAGCTGGTTGAGCAAGTTATAGCGCGGATGGATCAACGCTATAACTGGCAGATAAAACAAGAGTGGATCGTCTGGTTGCCCGGGCTGGTTTGCGGACTTAATCTGGCATGCCGCGCGGTTGGCAAACCGGGTGATACCGTGCTGACACCGACACCGGTATACCCACCATTTATGTCAGCACCAAAACTCTCAGACCGGGAAGTATGCACCGTTCCGCTGCAACAGTCCGGTTCCCACTTTATTCTGGATTTAGCAGCACTGGAGGCTTCAATTACCGAGCACAGCCAACTGCTGCTATTCTGCAATCCCCACAATCCGGGCGGTACTGTCTATAGCCGTGATGAGCTGAAGCAACTGGCAGACATCATTGTAAAACACGACCTCACGCTCTGCTCCGATGAAATCCACTGCGATCTTATTTTGGAACAGGGCCTGCAACACACCCCGATTGCCACCTTGAACCCGGAAATTGCTGCCAGAACCATTACCCTGATGGCCCCAAGCAAAACTTACAATATTGCCGGGCTGGGTTGCTCCTTTGCCATTATCCCCGACAGTCAGTTACGTCAGCAATTTATCAAAGTAAGAAAAGGGATTGTCCCGGATGTCAATTTGCTTGGCTATACCGCAGCCATCGCCGCATATAAGGATGGGGATGAGTGGAACCGAAAACAGTTAGACTATCTGCGTGGCAACCGGGACTATTTGGTTAAAGAAATTAACCAAATTCCAGATTTGCAATTACTGCCTATCGAAGCAACTTATCTGGCTTGGATTGACGTGTCCGGCGCCAAACTCAGCAATCCGGCTCAGTTTTTTGAACAAGCCGGTGTCGGCATGTCACCCGGCAGCGACTTTGGTGACGCCAACTATATGCGCCTCAACTTCGGTTGCACACGGGAGACTTTAGAAGAAGCCGTCAGGCGGATTAAATCCGCTTTAATCAAGGACGGTGAGAACCAGCCTTAAGCCTGTAACCCGGATGTTGCACCCGTGCATGTAATTTCTCAACTGAACACGGGTGCAACATCCAGGCTAAGCCCGTGCAAAGTCGAACGGCAACACCTCGGCAAGCGAAGACTTGTTTGTCTGCATCAGCAGTAAACGATCAAAACCTAGCGCAACGCCGGCGCAGTCTGGCATCCCCGCCGCTAAAGCATCCACCAGACGAAAATCCAAAGGCCGCTGCGGCAATCCCATTGCGGCACGTTGGGCCTGGTCGGCTTCCAATCTGCGCTTTTGCTCAACCGGGTCTGTGAGTTCGTAATAGCCATTAGCCAGCTCAATACCCTCAACAAACAACTCAAAGCGTGTTGCAACAAGGATGCCGTTTTCATTCTCGCGTATTTGTGCCAGCGCAGCCTGTGAAGCCGGGTATTCAGTCACAAAGACCGCCCCGCGTCTTTTCAACTGTGGCTCGATAACATGGGACATCAGCAAGTTAAGCCAGGTATCAGGGTCTTGATCATCCAGCTGTATCTCAATGTGCTTGCCTGTTGCCGCTTTTAGCTGTGCCAGTGACGCTGCTTCCGGGCGAAAACCAAGATACTCAAAGAAAAGGTCAGAATAGGTTACCCGTTGAATCTGTTGCAAATTCAGCACAGAAGCCACCAGATCTGCCACTTCGTCCATTAATTCAACATCAGTAAACCCCGGACGATACCACTCCAGCATCGTGAATTCCGGATTATGATGACGACCGTACTCACCATTGCGAAACACTTTACTAAGCTGATAGATAGCCCCACTGCCCGCTGCCAGAAGCCTTTTCATCGCATATTCGGGTGAGGTTTGCAGATAAAGGGGGGCCACTTCCGCCCCGGGTGTCGGGCTGTAGTTTGCCACAATGCTATCAATAAAAGGATCGCTGACTGCGCAATGAGACAGCACGGGCGTATCCACTTCCATCACCTGACGGGCACGAAAGAACGCCCGAATATCAGCCAATAATTCGGCACGCGCCCGTAAAGTTTCCAGTGCTGCCGTCGGTTTCCAGTCATTCATCTCGGGCCACTCAGTTGGCACAAACAAAAACGGCAGCCTGAGCTGCCGTTTCAAGTCAGTTGATCAATTACGCACGGGATACATATTCACCGGTACGGGTATCAATCTTTAACACTTCACCTTCATTGATAAATAGAGGTACGCGAACCACAGCGCCAGTGCTCAGTGTTGCTGGTTTGGAGCCACCCTGCGCGGTGTCACCTTTCAGGCCCGGGTCTGTCTGCGTCACTTCAAGTTCGACAAAGTTAGGTGGCGTCACAGAAATAGGGTTACCGTTAAACAATGTTACCGTCACCGCATCCTGCTCTTTCAACCATGGCTTTGCTTCCGCTACGGCATTTTCATCGGCACCCACCTGCTCGAAGGTATTGGGGTCCATAAAGTACCAAAGCTCACCATCGTAATAGGAATACTCCATGGTGGTATCCATAACGTCAGCCGTTTCAATGCTTTCTCCAGATTTGAAGGTACGCTCCCAAATACGCCCGGACATCAGGTTTCGCAGTTTGACGCGTGTAAACGCCTGACCTTTACCCGGTTTCACAAACTCAACGTCAACCATTGCACATGGATCGCCGTCGATCATTACTTTCAGACCATTTTTAAACTGGTTAGTAGAAACGTTGCCCATAATGTTCTCTGTACTGTAAATAAAGTGTGCTTGCGACTCACAACCTCTGTCAGTCGTAAAATTGACAGACATTCTACTTGAAAGGAAAATGCGAGCAACTTTCTACCGCATTTCTGTAGCAAATCATCATGAATTCTATTCCAAGCGCCGCAATTATTTCGGACACACAGCCCTGGCAACAGCTTCTCAGCCACGCTATTGATGATCCGGCGCAACTATTATCCTCCCTGAATTTGTCTCCAGATCTATTACAAGGAGCCGCAGCAGGCTCCAGCCTTTTTGCCCTGAAAGTGCCAGCGCCTTTTCTGGAACGCATAGAAAAAGGCAACCCGAATGACCCGTTGCTAAAACAGATCTTGCCGTTAGGTGCCGAGTTACAGGAGGTGCCGGGGTATGTTACAGACCCGCTTGCTGAAGCAGAGTCTAGCCCAAGCGGGGGATTGATCCACAAATACCCAGGGCGAGTGTTACTGATACTGAGCGGTGCCTGTGCCATTAATTGCCGCTATTGTTTCCGCCGTCACTTTCCTTACCAAGACAATCAACTCGGCAGAGCACAATGGCAGCAAGTGCTGGATTATGTGCAACACGACCCCAGCATTAGCGAAGTTATCTTTTCCGGTGGCGACCCGCTTGCCACCTCCGATAAACGTTTACGCAAGATGATCCAGGACCTAGAGCTAATCCCGCATTTAAAGCGCCTGCGTATCCATAGCCGCCTGCCGATCGTCATACCACAACGAGTCACCCCCGAGCTGCTGGATGTTTTATCCGCAAGCCGTTTAGATACGGTAATGGTACTGCATGTAAATCATGCAAATGAGCTGGATAAGAGCACAGCTTCAGCCGTTGCCCGTCTAAAAATGGCGCATATTACCGTACTCAATCAGGCTGTCCTGTTAAAAGGGGTCAATGACAACCTGAAGGCCCTACAGCAACTCAGTGAAACGCTGTTCACTCAAGGCATCCTTCCCTACTATCTGTTTACCTTTGACCCCGTAAAAGGGGCGGCACACTTTGACATTCCGGATGCTGAGGCTATCCGGCTCCATCAACAACTTCAGGCCACACTGCCGGGCTACCTCGTCCCTAAACTGGCCCGGGAAATTCCCGGCAAAAGTCAAAAAACACTGCTGTTTTAGCCTGGGCGGTTCGCATGTGCCGGTTATTGACACTATTCAGCCCGCTTCATCACCTCCCCATCCAACACATTCTGTTCACACAGGGCAGCAATCACTTCAATCACCAACTCCTCAATGGCACGGCAAGCCGTGGTCATAGGTCGATTCTTCAACCACACTAATGACTGAACCCGTTCGATGGAAGGCTGAACGATTTTTAAGGCATCAAGTTCACCTCTTTCTAACTCTGTATTCATGACATCGCGCGGCATAATTGCATTAGCAATGCCGTTATTGACCAAACAGCGTATGCCCAACCCCGAGTTCTGTTCATAACGAAAATCAAGTGGCCGACGGTTCTCCAGGGCCGTTTGCTCTATATGCATACGGATATTATGTGGCCGGGAAGGTGCAGCCAGAGGATAATCCGAGAGCTGCTCAAACAGAATTGTCCGGCCATTATGCCCCTCCCCCAAATTTTTCCCCACCAGGTACATTGACTCCCGGTATACCGGTAGCACTTCAACATCATTCAGGTCTGCCGCATTGGGGATAAGCCCCATATCAACATTTCCATCAGCAATATGCCGGGCAGCAACCAGGCTCATCGCATCCGTCACCTTCAGCTGAACTTCCGGAAAGCGCCGAGCGGCCTCAGTCACCAGTAGCGGCAACAGGGTATAGGCTTTGGATGCATCAATGACCAACCTGACCTCTCCTCTTGGAGAAACCGCATCCGAAACAACATCAGCCCGCGCATTTTCAACCTGACGCAGAATCAGGCCCGCATGGTGCACCAGCTTTTCGCCCGCCGGTGTCAGTTGTACCCCTTTCACCGTACGTACAAACAGCTCAACTTCCAGTGCTTTTTCCAGTGCCGATATCTGATTACTGAGCGCCGGCTGAGCGATATACAATTCTCTGGCGGCTGCGGAGACGCTGCCAAGTTCAGCAATTTTAAGAAAGTATTTCAGCTGATTAAATTTCATTGCTTGCCCTCCACACTCGCCCCAACAAGCCAAGCCATATCTTTTTGATATACACAACCATATCAATTATGTATTTTTTTTAATATCCAATCATGTATTAGTGTTAGTAAAACCACTTTAAATATATGGTTGCTTGAGCCAATAGCCTAATCAAACAGGCAATATACAATAATAAGAGGAATACACATGAGCGTCATTCTTAAAGAAAAAATTACAGACCCCTGCGCGTGGAAAGGCAAAGATCTAAAGGATGACAATTCTTGGATTTATATGTGGTCGGACCATGCTATCAGTGTTATCGAAAAAGCACTGGAGAACGTCAAAAGCAAAGGTCTTAGCGTTCCTGATTTCACCAAAGAAGATTTTCCGATTTCTGAACTTGCAGAAGAGATTGCCTACTTCAATGAAGAGTTGGAAAACGGCAGAGGCTTCGTCGTTATTCGTGGCTTACCCATTGAACGTTATACCGATGAAGAAGCTGCGATTATCTACTACGGTATCGGCCTTAATATGGGTACCCCCGTTTCGCAAAATATCAATGGGGATATGTTAGGTCATGTAAAAAATATCGGCGCTGCCGACACTAAGCAGGTGCGTGTTTACGAGACCAACGAGCACCTGCCTTATCACGCAGACCTATCTGATGTTGTTGGCTTGCTTTGCCTGCGCAAAGCCAAATCAGGTGGCATGAGCAGTATCTCAAGTGCGATGACGCTCTATAATGAGATTTTGGAAAAGCACCCGGAATACCTTGGCCTTCTGCACCGTCACTTCCTGTTAGAACACCTCAATGATGGTGATGTTGGCCTGACGCCAATCTTCAGCCACTACAAAGGCAAATTGAGCGCTATGTATTTGCGCCAGTACATTGAGATTGCTCAGGAAAATGCTGGTCTGCCACTCTCCGATGTAGAAGTTGAAGCCCTGGATCTGATTGATTCAATCCTGGTCGATCCGGATATTCGTTTGGATATGATGATGGAACCTGGCGATATCCAGTTTGTTAATAACTATTGCATCTTCCACTCCCGCACCAGCTTCGAAGATTACGATGAGCCTGAGCGCAGACGACACCTGTACAGACTTTGGCTGAAAATGCCTAACGCAAGGGAACTGGCTCCAGACTTCCCTGGCCGTAACGGTATTTCCAAGCGTTAACAGACTGAGAAAAAACACTGATCTCTCTTTGCCCATCACCCCAGAATGAAACACCGGGGTGACGGGCATTATTATAACAAAGACACTGAGTTCAGTGCGCTAATAACGCTTATCATCTAAAAGACGAGCCATGTCATGACAGCCAGTACAGAGCCTAAACGTGAGGAGCTGTTAAATAGCCTTTTACCGAAGCTAAAACAGCTTATACCCGCAAAATACATCATTACCGAAGTAGAGCAATTACGCACATACGAGTGTGATGCCTTTACAACCATGCGCCAACTGCCTCTGCTAACCGTGCTCCCAGATACCATTGAGCAGGTTCAGCATGTAATGCGCTGCTGTTCCCAGTTGCAGATCCCGGTTGTTGCACGGGGTGCTGGAACCGGACTCACCGCTGGCTCCATGCCCGTTGAGAATGGCGTGCTCTTAGGTATGAGCCGGTTTGATCAAATTCATGAAATTGATCCCGATAACCGCACCGCCTTGATTGGCCCCGGTGTTCGCAATCTGGCTGTGTCTGAAGCCGTAGCGGAACATAATCTCTACTTTGCACCGGACCCTTCCTCGCAGCTGGCTTGTTCGGTAGGAGGCAATGTTGCGGAAAATGCTGGCGGGGTTCATTGCCTCAAATACGGCTTAACCGTACACAACATTCTTGAGCTGGAGTTCGTGACCTTTGACGGTGAGCTTATTACCTTGGGTAGCGCGGCACTGGATGCCGCCGGTTATGACCTGACTGCACTTGTCACCGGTTCTGAAGGTTTGCTGGGCATTGTGGTCAAAATCCGGGTCAAACTGCTCCCTCGTGCGGAAAGCTGTCGGGTTATGCTCGCTGCCTTTTCCACTATCGAGAATGCCGGGCAAGCCATTGCTGCCGTTATCGGCGCTGGCATTATCCCTGCAGGCCTTGAGATGATCGACCAGACCGGCATCTGTGCCATTGAAGAACTGATGAATGCTGGCTATCCGGTCGATGCAGCCGCCGTAATCATCTGTGAGCTGGATGGCGGAACCGACGAAGTCGAAGACGAACTGCAACGGGTTATCCAGATCTTCAGTGAGTTACAGGCAACGGATATTCAGATCGCCGAAGACGCTGAACAAAGCACCCGCATCTGGGCAGCCCGCAAAGCCGCATTCCCGGCCTTGGCTCGACTGGCACCCGACAACTATATTATGGACGGCACCATACCTCGCCGGGCCTTGGCTCAAGTCTGGAAGCAAATTAACCAGCTCGCTGAAGAGTATAAGTTACAAGTGGTGAATGTCTTTCATGCTGGCGACGGCAATATGCACCCTTCCATTCTTTTCGATTCATCTATCGAAGAAGAGCATGACCGGGCATTTGAGCTGGGCACACGGATTCTGGAGCTTTGTATTGAAGTCGGCGGCACTATTTCCGGTGAGCACGGTATTGGGTTGGAGAAAATCAATCAAATGTGTCTGCAATTCAGCAAACAGGAACTGGAACAGTTTCATGCACTGAAGAAAGCTTTTGATCCACTGACACTATTAAATCCCGGCAAGCATATCCCCACTCTGGCCCGTTGCGCCGAATTTAGCGCAATGCATGTACATAACGGCGAAATGCCATTCCCTCATCTGGAGCGGTTCTGACTATGCAAGCAATTTCAGACACCCTTGATTCGTCACTGGCCGAGCAGGTAAAGCAAGCTTACCAGAACAAACAGCCGTTAAAGATTAGCGGCGGCGGCAGCAAATCCTCTCTGGGCCATGCGGTAACAGGAGACGAGCTTTGCCTACAGCCGTACCAAGGCATCATTAACTATGAACCTTCTGAACTCGTTATTACCGCCCGGGCAGGCACACCCCTCCACCTGATTGAAGAGGCCTTGGCTGAAGAAGGACAAATACTGGGATTTGAACCACCGCGCTACGGCACCCAGGCAACGCTGGGAGGCACCATTGCATGCGCACTCTCAGGCCCACGGCGTCCATACAGCGGGGCCGCACGGGATTTTGTTTTAGGCTGCCGCATGATTAATGGTAAAGGTGACATACTCAACTTTGGTGGCCAGGTGATGAAAAATGTCGCCGGCTACGACGTTTCCCGCCTCATGTGCGGTGCCCAGGGAACTCTGGGGGTGTTACTGGATATCAGCTTAAAAGTTATTCCTCGCCCGCAACTGGAGCGCACCCTCAGCCTGCACAAAAATGAGGCTCAGGCCCGTGCGCTGTTAAATGATCTGGGCCGTCAACCTTTGCCGATCTCGGCAACGTGTTTTCAGGATGATTTGCTCAACATCCGCTTATCAGGCAGCGAATCAGCCGTAACCGCAGCGGCCAAAAAGATTGGTGGTGACTTGCAAGCAGAGGATACACAGCTTTGGCAACAACTGAGAGATCAGCAACATCCTTTCTTTAAACAGCCCTCGCTATGGCGACTGTCACTCTCTCCGGCCACGCTTTCGCTACCCGAAGATATAGTCGAACAGCAATTAATCGAATGGGGAGGCGCACAGCGTTGGATCACCAGCCAGGAAGGCCCGGATAAAATCTGGGACCTAGCCCGGAGTTTAGGGGGCCACGCTACTCTGCACAGAGCGAACGACAGCTTGCGCCAGCCACTGGAAGACGGCCTGTTCAAGCTCAGTCAGCAATTACGTCACAGCTTTGACCCGGAAAGAATTCTTAATCCGGGCCGCCTGTATCCAACGCTCTGACCCATTATTCATCGCCAAAATTAAGGTAGAAACTGTGCAAACCCAAATTGCTGAACCTTTTAAAGAAAGCCCAATGGGCGCTGAAGCTGAAGCCATTCTGCGTAAGTGTGTCCACTGCGGCTTCTGCTTGGCCACGTGTCCAACCTACAAACTGACCGGGGATGAACTGGACAGCCCACGCGGCAGGATTTACCTATTAAAGCAGTTACTGGAAGGCAACTCAGTCAGCGCCAAGACACAATTTCACCTCGACAGGTGTCTCGGTTGCCGGGCCTGCGAAACAACTTGCCCGGCCAGTGTCCCCTATCATCGCCTGGTGGAGTTGAGTATTCCGCTGGTCGAAGCAGAAGTGCCCCGCAGTTTAAAGCAACGCCTGTTACGTCGCGCCATTCTATCGGTGCTTCCATATCATCAGCGTTTCAGTCCTATTCTGAATACGGCTCGCTTGGTTCGCCCATTACTGCCAAAGCAGTTAGCCAAAAAGATTCCACCGCGCCAGGCCACTCACAGCCAATCCGAAGCACTGCCTGAATCAGCAACACGCAGCATGTTAATACTCGAAGGCTGTGTGCAACCCAGCCTTTCACCCGAAATCAACCAAGCCACTGCACGGGTACTGGGCCGTTTGGGCATCAAACTGGAAGCAGCACCCAAGGCCGGCTGTTGTGGCGCCGTCAGCTACCACCTGAACCAGCAAGAAGACGGCCTGGACTTCATGCGCCGCAACATTGATGCCTGGTGGCCTCAAATTGAGCGCGGCTGTGAAGCCATTGTGATTACCGCCAGCGGTTGTGGCACAACAGTAAAAGAATATGGCGAGTTACTAAAAGATGACCCCGCGTACGCCGAGAAAGCCAAAAGAGTTTCAGCACTGGCAGCCGACCTGATCGAGATTCTTTCTGCAGAAGATTTATCTGCTCTGGACATTCACCCTGAACAGAGCCTGGCTTTCCAATGCCCCTGCTCTCTGCAACATGGACAAAAACTGGGGGGCAAGGTTGAAGCTCTGCTCAGGCAGCTCGGTTTCGAGATGAAACCGGTACGGGACAGCCATATTTGCTGCGGTTCTGCGGGAACCTATTCGATCTTTCAGCCAGAATTGGCCACTGAGTTACGCGCCAATAAATTACAATCATTGCACGATAGTGGCGCCCAACAATACATTTCTGCCAACATTGGTTGTATCATGCACCTTTCGCAAGAAACAGAAAGACCTGTCAGGCACTGGATTCAAATTATTGACCAAGCCTTGCACTCCGGGCCACAAGGCCATAAAAATAAAAAGAGGGATTCTCTATGAAATTAAAAAGTCTGTTAAAGCCAGTTGCTGGTTTAACTCTGGGTATGACCCTGTCTGCAGCTGCTTTGGCTGAAACAACCATGCGTGTAGCCAGCTGGCTGCCCCCAACCCACCCACAGAACGCCGTGGTACTGGACACTTGGGGCAAGTGGATCGACAAAGCCACTGAGGGCCGGGTAAAAATGGTAGTCGAGTATGGTATGGGACATCCCAAAACCATGTTTGAGCTGGTAGAAGATGGCGTCGTCGATGCCAGCTGGAGTGTCCACGGCTATATGCCTGGTCGTTTTAAACTGACTGAATCAGCTGAATTACCTAACCTGAACGCCAATGCAGAGGCCGCTTCGGTCGCATTATGGCGAGTACACAACAAGTATTACAAACCTGCAAATGAGCACGAAGGGCTTCAAGTAGCAGCGTTGTTTACACATGGCCCAGGTCAAATCCACCTGGCAGACCCAATCAGCTCCTTGGCTGAAATGAAAGGCAAGAAAATCCGTCTGGGCGGCGGCATCCAAGGTGCATTAGGTAAGCGCATGGGTGTAACTGCAGTAGGCGCACCAGCCCCTAAAGTTTATGAAATGATGCAGCAGCGCGTTGTTGACGGTGTATTTATTCCGGTTGGGGAGCAGAAAACCCTGCGCCTGAATGAAGTCACAAAACAACTGGTTCTGCTACCAGGTGGCATGTACACAATGAGCTTCTCGATTTTCCTTAACCCTGACTTCATGGCAGGCCTGAGCAAAGCCGACCAGAAAGCGATCATGAGCGTTTCGGGTGAGCGCCTGTCTGCGTTGGCAGGTCGCGCATGGGATGCCGGTGATGCTGAAGGCCTGAAAACGGCAAAAGCAGCAGGCGTTGAAATTCTTGAAGTCAAACCTGGCGACGCAATCGACGTAGAGTTCCAGGAAATGATTAAAGGTATGGATAAAGATTACCTTGAGCATGTTGCAGGTCGTAACGTAGACGCTGAAGCAGCACTGAAAGAACTGCGTGAAATCGCACGAAGCTATAAGAAGTAATTTCTTTTAGCCAAACCGGGTGGCTGCGCTGGGCTCTCTCAGCCCAGCAAAGCCACTTGGTCTACTCTGGCAACCTGCAACCCATCCCCCACCTATCGTCACCCACCTATCACCTCCCTTGATAATAGCCTTTGGATAACCCCGATCCATTCTTCGTGTTCCGGGCCACTGTCTTTTACCCTAAAATCTTCTGGACAGCGCGACATTTTTTCTCTCATAATGCTGCGAAGCAAAA